>SXGT01182150.1_pt1 | contig 10731 bp, 7 predicted proteins | sample 3176221 | NCBI WGS metagenome assembly SXGT01 (sample SAMN11356862, study PRJNA531348) | freshwater metagenome | isolation source: freshwater sample F1-120 | place: China: Fuxian Lake, Yuxi | collected 2017-12-25
CTCGCTCTTGGCGCTGGCGGCGGCCTCCGCCCGTTCCTTGGCGGCGGTCAGCTCGGCCTCCATGGCCTTGCGCGCGCCGATCTCGCGGATCACCGCGATCAGCTCGCCTTCGGGGTCCTCGTCCGCCACCTTGCGGAAACTGCCCTCCACCCAGACGGGGTCTCCATCCTTGGGCTGCACCCGGTATTCCAGGGTGGCGCTCTCGCCGGTCCTGTGAACCCGCTGCATGACCTCCATCAGACGCGAACGGTCGGCTTCCACCAGGAAGTCCATGGCCTTTTGCCCCGCCATGTCCTCGCGGCTCATGCCCAGGATTTGCTCGGCGGCGGGCGAAATGTAGGGGCACGATCCGTCCGGCCGGATGCGGCAGATCACGTCCGCCATGTTCTCGGCCAGCAGGCGATAGCGGCGGCTTTGCCGGCGGCTTTTCTCCAGCGTCTGGACCAGCTCGGCCTCCAGCGCCTTGCGGTCATCGATATTGCGGATGCAGCAGACCACCTCGTAACCGCCCCGACTGTTCTCCACCCGCTGCATGCTGTTCTCGGCCCAGCGGATGTCGCCGTTGCGATGCACTGCGCGGTACTGAACCCGTTGCGGCTCTCCGGTCTCCAGCACCCTGGCCATGGCCCGCTGCAGGATCGGCCGGTCCTCCTCCAGCAGGAAGTCCTCAGCCTTCTTTCCCGCCATGTCCTCGGGCTTCCAGCCGATCACCCGCTCCACCGCCGGGGAGATGTAGTTGCTGCCGCCGTCCGGCTTCACCCGGGTGATCACGTCGCTGATGTTGTCGGCCAGCAGGCGGTATCTCTGCTCGTTCTTCTGCGCCCGCCGCAACGCCGAATCCCTGTCGGTGATATCCTGATAGACACCGAACAAGGCCGTCACTCGCCCTTGCGAATCCGACTGGGTGACGGCCTGGGACTGCACCAGCCGCACCTCGCCGTCCGGTCGCACGATCCTCAGCTTGAAGGCGTAGGGCTCACCGCTTTCCAGGCTCCCGCGGACCTTCGCCTCCACCTCGGCCCGGTCGTCCGGGTGATAGAGACCCAGGGCGTTCTCCACGGTCAGCTCGAAGCTGTCCGGGTCCACCCCGTGTACGTGATAGACCTGCTCGGACCAGGTCAGCGCCCCGCTCAGAGCATCCACCCGCCAATGGCCGACGCCGGACATGGCCTCGGCCAGATCCAGCATTTCCAGACTCTCGCGCGCGGACGCCGCCTCCCGCCGCTTCTCCAGCATGTCGGCCGCCAGCCGCGCCATGCTTTTCAGGGTTTCCAGTTTCGCCTCGTCCGGCCGGGGGCGCGCCTTCTGGTCCAGGACGCACAGCGCGCCCACATCGCGTCCGTCACGCGTCGTGATGACCGCGCCGGCGTAGAAGCGGATATGGGCCTCGCCGGCCACATACAGGCTGTCCCTGAACCGTGGATCCGCGCTGGCGTCCTCCACCACCAGCACCCCGCCCTCGCCCAGCGCCACGGCATGGGGTGTGAAGGCGTTCTCGCGATCCACCTCCACCACGCCGATGCCCAGGCGCGACCGGAACAACTGGCGCTCACCCTCGGTGATGGACACCAGCGCCGCCGGCGCCTCGAACAGCGTCGCCGCCAGGCTGGTCAGCTGGTCGAACGGCGAGGTCTCGTCCGCCGCCGCCCTATTGTAGTCTCCGTCCGACAAGCGTCGTCCTCCCCTTGGGGCGGACACTGGTTCAATTAGGCAAAGGCTTCGTTAGCGACCGGCGTTTTTCCGTCCCGGCAGGCCGCGCTCGGCCATCCACTCGGGCGCCTCGAAGTCCAGCGCGTCCTCCGGCTCGTCCAGCGTCATCTCGTTGACGGTCTGTCCACGGATCGACACCCCCGCCCGGTGCACGCTCTCCGGATCCCCCGAGATCAGCGGATGCCAGTCCGCCAGCCCCCGCCCCTCGTGCAGCCGCCGATAGGCGCACGACTTCGGAATCCACTTCAGCCCCCCGATGTTGCCGGGGCTCAGCTTCACGCAGTCCGGCACCTGCGCTTGCCGGTTGGCGTAGTCGGAGCAGGCGCACGCCGCGCTGTCGAACAGCTTGCAGTGCACCCGCGTGGGGATCACCTCCCCGCTGTCCTCATCCTCGAACCGCACCAGACAGCAAAGCCCGCACCCGTCGCACAGGCTCTCCCACTCAGCGGCGGTCATCTGCTCCAGAGACTTGGTCTCCCAGAACCGGGTCACGGGCGCATCTCCTCCCCAGCATCGCGGGGGAGGGGGACCATCCGCAGGATGGTGGAGGGGGCAAGGCTTGGCGCGAGGCTCAACATCACGCCGCCCCCATATCCCCTATCGCCCGCCCGGACCATCCCGTGGGCGGACGGTCACCGGTTGCGCAGCACGGCGCCGATGCGATCGCTGGCGATGAGGGTGGCGATGCCGGTCATGACGCTGGCGACGGGCACGATCAGCAGACCCAGCCCCAGAGTGTTGGACAGTCCTCCTGCTGCGGCCGCATCGCTGACCGCGCCGACAATCACCGGACCCAGCGCCGGTCCGATCAGGCCCGACCCGATCATCATCAGGCTGGTGGCCATGGCCTGCTTGCCCGGTCCCGCCACCAGATGGGCCGCGCCGAAGGCCCAGGGCAGCAGCAAGGCGAAGGAGAACATGGTCGGCACGAACAGCACGATGGACATCCATCCTTGCGGCGCGAACAGACCGGCCGCCGTGGTGACGCCCGAGATCAGCAGCAGCCAGCCGGGCGGCCCGATGATGCGGCCCCGGCCCGAGCGCACGGCCCGGTCAAACCCGCGTCCGCCCAGCAAGGCGCCGATCACGCCCAGCCCGCCTTGCAACAGTCCGAAGGACAGACCGACCTCGCCCGCCGTGAAGCCGTGGGTCCGGATCAGGAAGGGCGCCGAAAACGCATAGAAGGGCGCCGACGCAAAGCCGATGGCCAGCGCCGCGATGAACAGCCAGCGGAAACCAGGCGCCGACATCAGGCGCAGCGCCTCTCGCACAAAGGGCGTGCGGTCCGCCTCGGTGCGCGGGAGGGCAGGCGTCGGACGAATGACCAGCATCGCCAGCACGAAAGCGAGGCCGCCCAGCGCGCCCGCCCCGATCAGGGCGGTTCGCCAGCCGACGCTGTCGGCCATGGCGCCTCCGGCCGCGAAGCCCACCATGGTCCCCAGCGGGATGCCCATGGAGAACAGACCCAGCGCCAGCCCACGCCGTTCGGGGCGCACCTGCCGGGCGATCAGGGCGTGGCCTGCGGGCATGCCGCCCGCCTCCCCGAACGCCACCCCGAACCGGGTCAGGGCCAACACCACGAAGCTCGCCGCCAGACCGCCCAGCGCCGTCATGACGCTCCACACCAGCAGACAGCCCAGCAGCACCAGCCGGGGCGATCCCCGGTCCGACAAACGCGCCAGCGGCAGCGACAGCAGGGTGTAGCAGACCGCGAACGCCGCCCCGGTCAGCAGGCCGATCTGGGTGTCGCTGAGGCCCAGGTCGGCCTTGATGGCCTCGGCCAGGATGAACGGCAGAATGCGGTCAATCTGGCTTATGGCGCTGATCACCAGCAGCGTCGCCAGCAGGGCCCAGAGCCGCCAGCCGCTGGCGTATTCGGTCCGGGCGGGGACGAGGGCCGTCACGCCGCCGCCTCGAAACGCACACCCGTCAGCTCTTCAGACACAGCCCACAGACGGGCGCAATCCGCTTCGTTCGTCGCCGGGCGCGGAACCCGCGCCTCGGTGGGAAAGCCGTTCAGTTCGGCCATGCCGTCCGGGCCGTAATAGCCGCCGCCCCGGGCCTCCGGCGCCGTCGCGGCGAACAGGCTCGGCAGGGCTCCCTGGGGCACCGGCTGGAACAGGAACCACAACAGCCCCCGCATGGTCCGGCGCAGGCCGCTGGGCCCGCCCGGTGTGTTGTAGAGCAGACCCGTGCGTGAGATGCCGGGGTGCGCCGCCATACTGGTCAGGCCCCAGCCCTCGGCTTCACTTCGGCGCTGCAGCTCCAGCGCGAACATCAGGCAGGCCAGCTTCGACTGGGAATAGACCGGCATGGGGCGATAGCCGCGCTGGGCCTGCAGGTCCGAAAAGTCGATCTTCCCCGCGCGGGCCGCGATGCTCGACAGGGTCACCACCCGCGCCTGCCCCGCATTCACCAGCAGCGGCAGCAACAGGCCGGTCAGGGCGAAGTGCGCCAGATAGTTGGTCCCGAACTGGATCTCGAACCCGTCCGACGTCTCCATGCGGCGCGGGGGCGTCATCACCCCGGCGTTGTTGACCAGAATATCCAGCGCATCCATCTGGCCCCGCAGGCGCGCGGCCAGGGCCGAAACCGAGGCCAGGCTGCCCAGGTCCACCGCCTCGAACCGCACGACGGCTGACGGAATCTCGGACTGGATGCGGGCCGCCGCCTCCGCGCCCTTCTCGGGATTGCGGCTGGCCATGATGACCTGCGCCCCGGCGCGGGCCAGCTCGCGGGCGGTCTCGAAGCCCAGGCCGGCGGCGCCGGTGACGACAGCCGTCCGGCCTCTCTGGGATGGGATGTGTTCGGCGGTCCAGCGGGTCATGACAGTCTCCAGAATTCACGGCCGCAACGACGGCCTGTTCATGCTCCCAGCATCGCCGTGCGGCCGGAAATGCGAATGTCGGATGCCGCGCGTTTTTTGCCTGAAACTCCAGCCCGCCTTGCCCATCCGGCCTCAAGGGCGTAGCCCTTGGTCCAGCAGCATGGAGGCTTCGATGACCAGCCGACTGACCGACGCCATCGCCGAGATCCTCGACCGCCGCGGGGTTGAGAACGGCGGGATCGAGACGCCGGTGCCGGGTCTCCGGCTGATCCGCACCTACGGCTGCGTGCCGCCCCGTCACATGACCTACCGGCCTGCCCTATGCCTGATCGCCCAGGCGGCCAAGCGGGTCATGGTGGGCGACAGCACCCTCACCTACGGCCACATGCAGTCGCTGGTGATTACGGTCGAGGTGCCGGTGCTCAGCGAGATCATCGACGCCACCCCGGAAAAACCGTTCATCGGCGCCACCCTGGCGCTGGACCCGGACATCATCCTCGACGTGGTCACCCGCATGGAGAAGGCGCCGCGCCCCGGCGGCCCCGCCAGTCTGGGCCTGGTGGTCGAAGAGGTGGACGAGCGCATCGCCGCATCCATGCTGCGTCTGATCGAGCTGGTCGAGCAGCCCGAGGCGGTGGATATCCTCTATCCGGGCGTGATGCGCGAGATCGCCTACTGGCTCATGACCGGCCGCGCCGCCGCCAATGTGGCTCGCATGGTTTTGCCCGAGGGTCCGCCCCGGCGCATCGCCGTGGCCATCCACCACCTGCGCGACAATTTCGACGCCCCCCTCAGCGTCGCGGAGCTGGCCCGGCTGGCGGGCATGAGCCCCTCGGCCTTCCACCAGCACTTCAAGGCCCTCACCTCCATGTCGCCGCTGCAGTACCAGAAACACCTGCGCCTTCTGGAGGCTCGCCGCCGCATGCTGACCGAAGGCGAGCGCGCCGGCTCCGCCGCCTTCTCCGTCGGCTACGAAAGCGTGTCCCAGTTCAGCCGCGAATACGCCCGCATGTTCGGCGCCCCGCCCCGCCGCGAAACCCAGCGCGCGCGCGAAACCCTGTCCGGCAGCCTCGCCGGCGCCGCAGCGGTGGCCGAGGCGGTCTAGACTCCGATCCAGAAGCCCCCGTCAGGGCTCGCCCGGCGCAACGGACGCATCATGTTTCGCTCCGGCGCCCTTGCTCCCCGCCCCTGATCCGCTAAGCCTGTCGGGCTGTTGTCCGGGGGCTGTTTCATGATCCGTCTGCTGTCTGTCGTCGCGCTGGTCTGCGGCCTTCTCCTGGCCCCGGCTGCTAAGGCGCAGGATCTGTTCCCCGGGGCGAACCTGGACGCCGCCATTCCGGCGCCCGAGAGCGTCATCGGCCATCCCGTGGGGGATCGCCTGACGCCCGTGGCGGACATCCACCGCTATCTGGAGACCCTGGCCGAGGCGGCGCCGGACCGCATGGTCACCGGCGAGTACGGCCGCACATGGCAGGGACGGCCGCTGATCTGGGCGGCTATCTCCTCGCCGGAGAACATCGCCCGGCTAAACCAGATCCGCGCCGCCTCCCGCGCCCTTGCCGACCCACGCACCACCGATGCGGCCACCGCGCAAAGGCTGATCGCCGAGACCCCCGCCATCGTCTGGCTGGGCTACTCGGTCCACGGCAACGAGGTCGGGCCGGCCGAGGCCTCCATGGCCGTGGCCCGCCACCTGCTGGCGGCCCGGGGCGACCCCCGCATCCAGCGCATGCTGGAAAACACCGTGGTGGTGCTGATTCCTACCCAGAATCCCGACGGCCGCGACCGCTTCATCACCACCTACCGCGCCGGTCAGGGACTGGTGTCCGACCCCGACACCCAGTCGGTGCAGGGGGACGAGCCGTGGCCCAGCGGGAGGTTCAACCACTATCTGTTCGACCTGAACCGCGACTGGTTCGCCCAGACCCAGCCTGAAACCGTGGGCCACGCCGCCCTGCAGATGCAGTGGAAACCCCAGGTGGTGGCCGACATCCACGAGATGGGCACCGACCAGACCTATTTCTTTCCGCCGGAAGCCGACCCCTTCAATCCCCTGTTCACCGACAGCCAGTTGGCCATGCGCGAGGTCATCGGCCGGGCCCACGGCCAGGTCTTCGATCAGGCGGGCATCGACTATTTCACCCGCGAGTATTTCGACGCCTTCTATCCCGGCTACGGCGACAACTGGCCCGGCTATTCCGGCGCCATCGCCATGACCTACGAGCAGGGCTCGGCCCGGGGCGACGTGCGCCGCCGCTCGGACGGCAGCCTGCTGACCCTGTTCGAGACGGTGCGCAGCCAGTTCCTGATCTCGCTGTCCACCATCGACGCCGCCGCCGTGAACCGGCAGCAGCTGATGAGCGATTTCCACGCCTATCACGCCTCGGCCATCGAGGAGGGCCGCCGCCTGGGCGCCATCATCCTGCCGCGCACCGGTTTCGACCCCACCGCCGCCGACCGCCTGGCCCGCTCCCTGGCGTCGCAAGGCATCGAGGTGGGCGTGGCGCAGGACGGCTTCTCGGCCTGCGGGTCACACGGCGCCGGGACCTATGTGATCGACCTGGCCCAGCCCGCCGGGCGCCTGGCCCGCGTCCTCATGGACCCGGACCTCAGCCTGCCCGCCGAGTTCACCGCCGAGCAGGAGCGCCGCCGCGCCCAGGGGCTGGATCACCAGCTGTATGACATCGCCGCCTGGGCCCTGCCGCTGGCCTACAACACCCCGGCGATCCAGTGCGGATCGCGCCCCGGCGTGGCCGTCACGCCCCTGTCCGGCGACACTCCGCTGACCGGCGGGGTCATCGACGGCCAGAGCGCCGCCGCCTGGATCGTGCGGCCCGGCCTGTCGGGCATGCGGTTCATGGCTGCGGCCCTGCGCGACGGCCTGAACGTGCGCAGCCTCGAGGCCGCCTTCACCCTGGACGGCCGCGACTGGCCCGCCGGGTCGCTGGTGCTGACGCGCGGCGCCAATCCCGATGACGCTTCGGCCCGCATCGCCCGCATCGCCGCCGATACCGGCGCGACCGTTCAGGGCGTCGCCGACACCTGGGTCACCGCCGGGCCCAGCCTCGGGTCGGACCGCGCCGCCCCCGCCCGGGCCCCGCGCATCGTCCTGGCCTGGGACACGCCCACCAGCCCCACCTCCGCCGGCGGAGTCCGCTGGCTGATCGAGCGAGCCTACGGCTATCCGGTCACCATCATCCGCACCCGCGATCTGGGCGGCGCGGACCTGTCCGCCTATGACGTCATCATCCTGCCGGACGGCGGCGGCTATGGGTCGGTGCTGGGCCAGGGCGGCGTCACGGCCCTGCGCGACTGGACCCGGCGCGGCGGCGTGCTGATCGGCCTGGGCGGCGCCATGCGCTTCATGGCCGAGCCGTCCTCGGACCTGCTGGCCGTCCGCCGCGAGGGCGGCGCCGTGACCGAAGACGCCGGCGCCCCCGCCGAACCGGCCGAGGGCGAATCCACCGTGCCTGGCGCGATCATCAGCGATCCGTCCGCCCTGCGCGACGCCATCCGCCCCGCCGAGGGATCGCCGGACTCCATCCCCGGCGTGCTGCTGCGCGCCGCCACCAACAGCGACCACTGGCTATCCGCCGGGGTGGCGCCCGAGCTGAACATTCTGGTCTCCGGCGCGGACATCTACGCGCCCCTGCGTCTGGACCAGGGCGCGAACGTGGTCAGCTTCGCCGGGCCGGACGACCTGCTGGCCGCGGGCTATATCTGGGAGGAGAACCGCGCCCAGCTGGCCTACAAGCCCGCCGTGGTCGCCCAGTCGCTCGGGTCAGGCCAGCTGATCGGTTTCGCCCACGACCCCACCGCGCGCGGCTTCATGCGGGGTCTGGACGTGCTGTTCCTGAACGCCGTGTTCCGGGGACCGTCCTACACCCGGTGACCCCGGGCCTCAGTGGCTGACGGTCTTCGAGAACACATTGATGACGACGACGCCGCCGACGATCATGGCCAGGACGAGGATGGCCGGGGCGTCCAGCCGCTGCTTGAACACCACCCAGCCGATCATGGCGATCAGCACCACGCCCATGCCGCTCCAGATGGCGTAGGCCAGACCCACGGGAATCTCCCTGAGCGCCACGGACAACAGATAGAATGCGGCCAGATAGCAGGCCGCCATCCCGACGGTCGGCACCGGCCGGGTGAACTGCTGCGACGCCTGCAGAAGGCTGGTGCCGACCACCTCCAGCAGGATCGCGGCGCCCAGCGCCAGCCAGGTGATCGGGCTCATGGGGCGTCCGGCCCGGTCAGCAGGGCCCCGATGGCCCGGCGCTGTTCCGGCGTCACATCGAACAGGCCGAACAGGTCCGACATCCACAGCCCGTTGGCCAGCAGGCGCAGCATCAGGGCGTCGTCCCGTCCCGCCGGATCCGCCGGGTCATCCTCGGCCAGCACGTCCGTGCCCGCGCGCCAGCGCCGCGCCAGCGACGGGTCGATGGCGCAGGCCACCAGCGCCGCGCGGCCCAGCACCAGATCCTTCTGGTCGCCTGGATTGTTGACGCTGACCCGCATGGCGGCGCGGGCGTTGCGGTTGTAGGGCTCGGGGTCTTTCGCCGCCTCGGCCCGCACTTCCTCCACATGCTGGCGCGCCAGTTCGTCGATCATGCCTTCCAGCAGCGCCGCCTTGGTGGGGAAGTGATGCAGCAGGGCGCCCTTGCTGACCGGCAAGCGCTCGACCACCGCGTCCAGCGTCAGGGCCCGCGAGCCGCCCTCGGCGGCCACAGCGATGGCGGTGTCCAGGATCAGCTGGCGGGTCTGTTCGGCGGTGCGGCGGGGTACGGGAATCATGAACCTCCATACCGGCTGGACGGTCTGGTCTCAACCCGTCGCGACGGTGGCCATGAATGCCTCTGATGACGTATAGGGCGCGCCTCCCCATCTGACGGAACATCATGGCCGCTCGCCCGCCTCTTATCGCACTCAAGGACATCCGCCTGCAGGACGGACCCCGCCCCCTGTTCGAGGGGGTGGATCTGGCCATCGAGCCGCGCATGCGCGGCTGTCTGGTGGGTCGCAACGGGGCGGGCAAGTCCACACTGATGCGCATGGTCATGGGCATGATCGAGCCGGACTCCGGCGAGCGCACGGTCCAGACGGGCGCCCGCTTCGCCTATGTGCCGCAGGAACCAGTCATCACCGGCGAGACCCTGCTGGACTACGCCGTAGCTGGCGGCGCCCAGCCGTGGACGGCCGAAAGCTGGCTGGAGACCTTCGGTCTGTCCCCGGCCAAACCGGCGAAGGGCCTCTCCGGCGGCGAGATCCGCCGCGCCGCCCTGGCCAAGGCCTTTGCCGAGGAGCCTGACGTCCTGCTGCTGGACGAGCCCACCAACCACCTGGACATCCGGGCCATCGAGCGGCTGGAGCAGGAGCTGGCCGCGTCGCGCATGGCCGTGCTGACCGTCAGCCACGACCGCGCCTTTCTGAACAAGGTCACCAACACCTGCTACTGGCTGGAGGGGCGTCAGGTCCGCACCCTGAACCGGGGCTTCGAGCATTTCGACGCCTGGGCCGATCAGGTCACGGCCGAGGAGGCGGAGTCCCTGCGCCGCCTCAGCAAGGCCATCGAGTCCGAGACCCACGCCTTCTATCGCTCCATCACCGGTCGCCGGACCCGCAACGAAGGCCGCGCCCGCCAGCTGCGCGCCATGCGCGCCGACCGGTCCGAGCGGCTGCGCGACCAGCCGCGCGAGCTGTCGCTGGACGTGGATTCCGGCGGTCAGTCGGGCAAGCGGGTGGCCGAGCTTCGCGGCGTGACCAAGGCGTTCGGCGAGCGGATCATCGTGAAACCGTTCACAACCCGCGTGCTGCGCGGCGATCGCATCGCCATCGTCGGCCCCACCGGCGCGGGCAAGACCACCCTGGTCAAGATCATGCTGGGCGAGCTGGAGCCGGATACCGGTTCGGTCAAACTGGGGGTGGGGCTGGAGCCGGTCTATCTGGATCAGGCCCGGGCCGAGCTGACCGGCGACATGACCCTGCGCGACGCCCTGACGCCCGGCGGCGGCGACTCCATCATGGTGCGCGGGACCCCGAAGCACGTGGCCGCCTACGCCAAGGACTTCCTGTTCACCGAGGCCCAGCTGCGCCAGCCGGTCTCGACCCTGTCGGGCGGCGAGCGCAATCGGCTGCTGCTGGCCCGGGCCCTGGCCCAGCCCGCCAATCTGCTGATTCTGGACGAGCCCACC
>SXGT01206678.1_pt1 | contig 10731 bp, 11 predicted proteins | sample 3176221 | NCBI WGS metagenome assembly SXGT01 (sample SAMN11356862, study PRJNA531348) | freshwater metagenome | isolation source: freshwater sample F1-120 | place: China: Fuxian Lake, Yuxi | collected 2017-12-25
GACGGCGTCACCGAGGTGATCGAGGCCGAGATCGTGGGCCTGGAGTCGCCCGAGGGCGAGTCGAATCCGACCCCGGCGCCGTCCTCGATCGACGACTTATTCGGGGACTCCCAGTTCCGCGACTACGAGGGCGAGCCGCTCCTCAGCGGCCCTCCCGGCGGCCCACCCGGTGGTCCGCCCGCAGGCCCCCCGCCGCCGACCGAGCAGGGGCCGAAGCCGCCCCGCGCCCCCATCCCGCGCGTGCAGAAGATCCTCATGTGGATCGCGGGCGGCCTCGTCGCCGTTCTCGCGCTCATCGCCCTCTTCCTTCTCGGAAGCCGGCTCGCGAGCACGACCGGCCCCGCGCCGGCGCTCTCGCCCTCCCCCTCGGCGACGCCGACCGCGATGCCGACCGCGCTCCCCGCGGGCCCGCTGCCCCCCGGCGAGTACCAGTGGGACGAACTGCTCGGAGGCGAGTGCCTCGACCCCTTCGAGTCGGCGTGGCAGGACCGCTACACGGTCGTCGACTGCGCGGTCCCGCATCCGGCGCAAATGGTCTTCCGGGGCCAGTTCCCGGATGCCCCGGACGCCGCCTACCCCGGAGTCGACGAGCTCAACAAGCGCATCAACCTCCTCTGCACGGCTCCCACGGTGATCAACTACCAGGTCGCGGGAACCGCGCAGGACATCCAGGTGGCGGCGAGCTTCGCGGCGACCGCGGAGCAGTGGGATGCCGGTGACCGCACGTTCTTCTGCTTCGCGAACCGTGCATCGGGGGAGAGCCTCACCGCGTCGATCGCGGTGCCGCAGCAACCCGCTCCCTGAGGCAACCCGCTCCCTGAGGCACCCCGCCCCCTGAGGCACCCCGCTCCCTGAGGTTCTCGAAGGGGGCACCACGCGGTTCGCTTCGAGGGCCTCAGCTCCAGCGCGGTTCTCAGATCGCGTCGGTCTCGTACGGCTCGGTCGCGAGAAGGTCGGCGACCGAGTTCAAGATCTCGTCGGGGCGGAACGGGTAGCGGTCGATCTCGGCCTGGTCGCTGATCCCGGTGAGCACGAGGATCGTGTGGAGCCCCGCCTCGATGCCCGCGACGATGTCGGTGTCCATGCGGTCGCCGATCATCCCGGTGTTCTCGGAGTGCGCGCCGATCTTGTTCATCGCCGAGCGGAACATCATCGGGTTCGGCTTGCCGACGACGTAGGGCTCTTTGCCGGTCGCCTTCGTGATGAGTGCTGAGATGGCACCCGTCGCCGGCATCGGCCCGTCGGCGCTCGGACCGGTCGCGTCGGGGTTCGTCGCGATGAATCGAGCGCCCTGGCCGATGAGCCGGATCGCCTTCGTGATCGCGTCGAACGAGTAGTTGCGGGTCTCGCCGACGACCACGTAGTCGGGGTCGGTCTCGGTCATGATGAAGCCGGCCTCATGCAGGGCGGTGGTCAGACCCGCTTCGCCGATGACGTAGGCCCGACCACCCGGAATCTGGCTGGCGCAGAAGTCGGCCGTCGCCAGCGCGCTCGTCCAGATTGACTCTTCGGGCACGTCGAGCCCGCTCGCCCGCAGCCGGGCCGCGAGGTCGCGCGGCGTGAAGATCGAGTTGTTGGTCAGCACCAAGAACGGGGTGCCCCGGTCGCGCCACTGGGCGATGAGCTCGACGGCGCCCGGCAGGGGAGTGTTTTCGTGCACCAGCACGCCGTCCATGTCGGTGAGCCAGCTCTCGATCGCGCCGCGGTCTGCCATGCGGGTCAGCCTACTGGCGCGATGTTTCGAGCGATCGACGGGATGCTCAGCCCTTGTTCGAGCGACGTGCAAGCACCGCGCGAACGATGAGCAACGCGCCGCCCAGCACGACGATGCCGATCGCGATGCCGGCGATGAGCGGCACGAGGTCGTTCGAGCCGGTCGCGGCGAGGGCGGTGATCACCGTTCGACTCTAGCAACGCCGAGGTCAAGGCGGCGGGCGGCGACGGCGACAGCATCCGCGCTCGCATCGATGCTGACGGTGCGTCGCCCGAGCGCGCGCGCCGCCGCGGCGGTCGTGCCGCTGCCGGCGAAGGGGTCGAGCACCCAGTCGCCCTCACGCGTCGACGCCTGCACGATGCGACGCAGGATTCCGAGGGGCTTCTGGGTCGGGTAGCCGGTCTTCTCGGCACCGCTCGTCGGAACGATCGTGTGCCACCAGACGTCGGTCGGCAGCTTGCCGCGCGCGGCCTTCTCGGGCGTGACGAGGCCGGGAGCCATGTAGGGCTCGCGGTCGACGGCCTCGCTGTCGAAGTAGTACGTGGCGGGATTCTTGACGTAGACGAGGATCGTGTCGTGCTTCGTCGGCCACCTCCTGCGCGACTTGGCGCCGTAGTCGTAGGCCCAGATGAGTTCGTTGAGAAAGCACTCGCGGCCGAACAGCGCATCGAGCGCGACCTTGGCGTAGTGGGCTTCGCGCCAGTCGAGGTGCAGGTAGAGCGTGCCGTCGTCGCGCAGCAAGCGATGCGCCTCGATGAGCCGGGGGGCGAGGAAGGCCCAGTAGTCGGCGAAGGTGTCGTCGTAGCTGCTGAGGGCTTCGATCGTGCGGGTGTAGCTCGTGCCCGCGAAGCCGAGGTGGGTGCCCTCGGGGTCGCGAGTGCTGCGGGTGGTCGCCCGACGCTGTGCGCGACCGGTGTTGAACGGCGGGTCGAGGTAGATGAGCTGCATGCTCTCGTCGGGCAACTGCGCCATGACGTCGAGGTTGTCGCCGTGCAGGAGCAGGTCGGGGCTCGCGGGGCTCCACAGTTCGGAGGGGCGTGGCGAGCTCATGCACTGACGTTAACAGCGCAGCGCGACGGCGGTCGCAGCCTCGCCCGACGTCGCCCAGGCGCCTATCGGACTACCCTGCCAGCCGCACGGCCGGCTCCGTGCGATAGACCCTGCCGCTCGGCGCCCGCCACTCGAGCGCGCCGCCTCCCGCCTGGTTCACTCGCCAGGCGGTCTGATGCTTGAGTCGGTGGTGGGCCTCGCACAGGTGCGCGAGGTTGTCATGTCGGGTCGCTCCGTCGTGCTGCCAGTCGACGGTGTGATCGAGGTCGGCGTTCACCGCGGCACGACCGCACCCGGGAAAACGACAGGTCTCATCACGGATGCGCAACCAGAGCTTGAGGTCGCGCGGCACCGCGTACCGTTCGCGCCCGACGGAGAGCACCGTGCCGGTCTCGGGGTGGGTCAGCAACCGCACGAAGCTCGGCGCATGAGCCGCGAGCCGGCGTGCGACGTCGTCAGAGATCGGGCCGTAGCCCTCGAGCGTCGCGGGCGTGGTTGCGCTCGAGGTCTGTGCACCCGCGTCGAGCAGGCTCAGCACCGGCACCGTCACGAGTACGCTCGCCCGCACCCCTCGACCGAGACCGCTGCCCGACACGATGCCGTCGATGAGCAGGTCGGCGAAGACATCGGCACGACGCTGCGCGAGCGTGCGCGATTCGTCGGGAGCACCCAGGCTCGACGCCATCTCGGTGAGACGGCGGTAGGCGCCGATGGCCTGCTCGGCGGGCAAGTGCGCGGTGAGCCAGGCCATGCCGTCGCGACCGGGCTCGAGCTGCACCGAGCGCGACTCTTCCGCCGCGCGTCGGCGCTCGGCGATCGAGTCGGGGTGCAGTCGCTCGCGCACCGCGCGGACACGCTGCCGAAAGCCGCCGGGGGTGCGCGACTCGGCCTCGGGCAGCGCAGCGGCCTCGAAGGCCGGCCACGACTCCGCGGGCACGGTTCGCGCCTCATCGACGAGGATGCTCGCATGCCGGTAGCTCAGCCGACCCGAGCGCAACGAGTCGAGGGTCGCCGGCAGCTCGTGCACGAGCGAGGCGCTGTCGGCGACGAGCTGCTCGGCCTCGCGCTCGCTGATGCGCGTGGCGGTGGCCAGTTCGCTCGCCGCGACGCGGCGGGCAGCGACCTGCGCCGACCACGGGCGCCCGGGCCCTGATCGAGAGGGGCCCTCGGCTGCGAGCGCGAGCCGGTGCAGTTCATCGATCGCCACCGCTCGATACGCCGACAGCGAGGCCATGAGGCGCTCGACCTCGACGATCGAATCGAGCACCGTGCCCATCGTGCCGTCGACAACGGCCGCCGCGGTGAGCGGCACGGCAACGGGTGCGGGGGTCGACATGCGCACAGTCAAGCAGGCACCACCGACAATCCCGGGCCACGAAAAGGTGACAGGCCGGGCTGGGGAAACCCGGTCTGATCAGGACTTCTGTGGAGGAGAGGCGAGCGGGCGGACGCCCTACTCGGGGGCGGCGTCACCCGCGCGAGCATCCACCGCGACCGGCCGCCGCTTGCGCGGCGACCGCAGCAGCACCGCCACGAGCAGCAGGGTCACTCCGATCGCGGCACCGTACGCGGGCGTGAAGCCGGCGACGAGAATCGTGACGACTCCCGCGATGCCGAGCAGCACCTTGAGGGCCGCGAGCCACGGCCCGACCGGGGCGGCCTCGGCCTTCTCGCCGCGGCGCTCGAGCCACGCGACGCCGATGACGATCGGAATCAGCAGCAGCGCCACCGCGATCAAGAACGGCGGCCGGCTCTGCCACCACTCGCCGCTCAACGGCTCGGGGAACGATGCCCCGGCGATGACGAGCACGACGGCGATGAGCACGATCACCGGCACGTGCCACAAGTAGATCTGCATCGCGTTTTTGTTGATCGCGTTGCTGAGGCCCGCGAGCGTCTCGCGCTCCGCGAGGCGAGCCAGCCACGGCCGCAGCCAAGCGAACAGCAGCGTCTGCCCGACACCGAGTACGAGAATCGCGGCCGTCGGCGGGTTCAGGTTGTCGTACATGTCGGTCGAGTAGCCGATGACCAGCACCATGAAGAGCAGCACGCCGAAAGCGCTCACCCCGCCCAGCGCGAGCAACCACCGACGGCGCCAGTCGAACCAGCCGTCGGCGAGGCAGAAGCCGAGCTGCTGCACGAAGATCCAGACGAAGACCAGGTTGAGGGCTCCGATGAGGGGCTGCGCGGTGAGCAGGGCGACGGTGTCGACGACCATGACGGCGGCGAGCATCCCGAGCAAGGTCGCCCAGGGTGCGCGCTCGTGCAGACGCGCCATGAACGGAACCAGCCCGGCGCACCCCAGGTAGACGGCCAAGAACCACAGCGGCTGCCCGATACGGAACCCGACGTCAGACAGCACAGCGTCGGGCAGCCCGATGAGGCCGAGCACCGCGAGGGTGATGCCGACGAGGCCGAGCGGCAGCAGCGCCGGGCGCGCGAGGCGTGCGACGCGGTCGCGCACGTAGGTGCTCGCGAGCAGGCCGCGCTCGCGCTGCCGGCGCCAGGCGAGCAGAGCCGAGAAGCCGCCCATGACGAAGAAGAGGGGCATGACCTGCACGATCCAGGTGCTCCACGCGAAGATCGGATGCCCGTCGAGCGAGTTCGTGATCGCGAGACCATCGGTGCCCACGGTGATGCCGGCCATCATGACGTGCAGGCCGACGACGACGACGAGGCAGGCGGCGCGCGTCAGGTCGACAGCGCGGTCTCGGGATGCTCGCACGGGGCTCGGCCCAGTGGCAGGAGCCACGGCATCGGGCGAGGTGGGCTTCTGCTCGAACGTCGTCATCGACACCCCTCGTGCTCGGGATTGAGTGCTCGGCCGTGACGGCCTCGCGGGTACGGGCCGTGGTGGGTTCAGGCTACGCGACGAGAGTGAGCGTCGGTAGGGCGCGCGCCCTAGTGTCGACAGTGTGAATGACGCGCAACCGGGGCCTGGCGGGCCGAGCCACGAGTTGACGACTCACGGCGTCGGACCCTGGACGGGCCCGACGCCCACCGACCCGCGCTACGACCCCGAGCTGCTCGCGAACGGCGACACCCGCAACGTCATCGACCGTTTTCGCTACTGGAGCATGGCCGCGATCGTCGCCGACCTCGACGCCCGGCGGCACCCCTTTCACGTCGCGATCGAGAACTGGCAGCACGACCTCAACCTCGGCTCGATCGTGCGCAACGCCAACGCCTTCCTCGCCGCCGAAGTGCACATCGTCGGCCGCCGTCGCTGGAACAAGCGCGGCGCCATGGTCACCGACCGCTACCAGCACGTGCGCCACCACGAGACGATCGCCGACCTCGTCGCCTTCGCCCGCGAGGCCGGCCTGCCGATCGTCGCGGTCGACAATGTGCCGGGATCACGACCGGTGGATGCTGCGCCCCTGCCGCGCGCGTGCATCCTGCTCTTCGGGCAAGAAGGCCCGGGGTTGAGCCCCGAGGCGCTCGCCGCCGCCGACGAGGTCATCGAGATCACGCAGTACGGGTCGACGCGGTCGATCAACGCGAGCGCCGCAGCGGCGATCGTCATGCACGAGTGGGTGCGGGTGCACGCCTCCCGGGTCTAGGCAGCAGCGCGACGCCGCAGCACCAGGGCCGCGCCCAGCGTCATCAGCGCGAGTGATCCGAAGAGCAGCACCGCGCCGTCGGTGGCACCCGTGTCGGCGAGCTCCGGATCGGTGACGACAGACTCCTCCTCGGCTTCTGCCGGCATGATCCACAGAGTGTCTGATCCCCACCCTTCGAACTCCTCGCTCTCCTGGGTGACGGTGGCAACCGGGTCAGCGGGATCGAACGACCAGGTGCTCACCCAGAAGCCCCACGCCTGAAACCAGATGGTTCCGGCGCTGTCGATGTCGGCGTCGTAGGTCGCGGCCTCGTCGAGCTCGAGGTCGGTGAGGAAGGTGAGTATGCCCGTCGCGAGATCGAGCTCGTAGAACTCACCACCATTACCCATCGCAAAGGTCGTATCCGTCGCGGGGTCGTACTTGATCCAGCTGACCGAGGCTGACTGTTCCTCGTTCGTGAGCTCGGCAACGTCAGTGACGATGCCCGTCGCCAGATTAATCGTCGCGAGGGTCGTCGCGCCGTGCGTCACGTAGGCCGTGCCGTTGGGAAGGATGTCGAAGGCGTTGCAATCCGGGACGACCGGGTCAGTGCCGTCGGTGATGTTGGCGATGAAGGTCAGTGCCGGCGGATCAACCGTCACACTCCAGAGCGTGCAGGGCGTGCTGTAGCCGTTTCCGATGACGTACGCGGCACCCGTCGTGGGGTCGTACGCCGAATCGACGATCTCTGCCGGCATCGCGACCGGAGAGCCCGCCACTTCCGTAATGGGGGTCGGCGAATCGGGAGACACCTGCCAGATCGACCCCGTGCTTCCTTCTTCGAGATATTCCACAGAGAACATCTCGTCATCGGCGGGCAGCGTCGCCGCGACAGCGGGGGCGGCCAACACGACCGGGCCGGCGAGTACGGCAAGGGCAAGGGGGAGAGACCACCGGGTGGCAGGGGAGATGCTCATGTGAGGACCTTTCGGAAAAGCGCAGGCATAGCGGCGCGCCCCAGGCGAACCACGCTCACAAACCTAGCGTGGCGAGGGCTGGCGCGGGGGAGAACGTTGCTGGCCTGCGGTGGTCACCACGATTCGGGGCGTGTCGCGAGAGAGGAGCACCCCGACCCCGGGGCCCCTTGACGGCGCTCGCCGCAGCCGATGGACTGAGCCCATGACCGCGATCACCGATGATCTGCCCGCCCAACTGATTCATCAGGAGCGCGAGGGGTGGGATGCGATCTGCCGGGGAGACGGCGGCACCTACTACCACCACGCCATGACGCCCGACGCAGTGATGATCGTGCCGGGGTCGGTGATCGAGCGGGGTGCCATCATGGTCGCCCTGCAGGGGTCGACGTGGGACGGCTACGAGATGAGCGAGCACCGCGTCGTGCGACTGGGCGACCGGGCGGCGATTCTCGTCTACCGGGTGCGGGCGACGCGTGGTGAGACGGTGGTCGACCTGCGCATGTCGACGACTTACGTGTATCACGAGGGCCGCTGGCGCGTCGGGGCGCACCAGCAAACGCCGGCCGACGACTGAGCGTCATCGCCTGAGAGTCAGCGCGCGCGTCGAACGCGGATCGGGCCCTTCGCCATCGAGGGGTCGACGACCTTCCCGCCTTGGGTGATCTCGACCTCGCCCGCGGCGACGAGTCGTCGGGCTGCGCGGCGGGCGGGTTCCATGAGTGCGCGCCAGGCTGTCTCGTCGTCGCCGCCGACCTGGCGTGCCGCTTCGCTCGGGCAGATCGTCGCGTCGGCGGCGCGGCCGGCCAGCAGGCTCCGGATGCTCGTCTCGAGCTCGCGATCGAGGGGCGTCACGCCGCGAGCGCGACAGGCGTCGCTGCACCAGCGCACCGCATCCCAGTCGCGCGCCCACTTCGCGCGCCACTCGATGCGGCGCCCGCACGAGCCGCACACCTTGTCCGCGCGCTCGTCGGCCGGCTCTGCTCCGCGCTGCCTGCCCATGCCGACAGCGTGCCCGACCTGCCTGACGCCTAGCCGCGAGGCGCGGCGGCCGGCGCCGACCAGCTGCGCCCGCGCCAGTCGCGCGCGAGCAGCAGCCCGAGCGCGGCGATGACGAAGACGGCCACCGCCGTGCCGCCGAACAGCAGCAGTTGCCCGCCGGCCTCGTAGGCGAGACCCGAGAGCGCAGCCGCGACCGTCGCGGCGACGAGCCCGATGCCGCGCAGCAGGCCCTGAGCGGAGCCGGCGCGCGCGGGGTCGACCCCGTGCGCCATGGCGGCCGCTGCTCCGATGAAGGCGAGCGCCTGACCGGTCGACTCGACGAAGCCCATGCCCGTCGCGATGAACGGGTTGCCCACGAAGCCGTAGAGCGTGACGATCGGCAGCAGAATCGCGAGCCCGCGCCAGTAGGCCGAGACGCCGCCGCGGCGGTCGGCCAGCCGCCCGGCCCAGCCCGCGACGAGCACGTACGGAATCGCGAACAGCGCATAGCTCGCCGCCGTCAGCAGCGGGCTCGCGCCGATGTCGGCCATGAATCGCGGCCAGATGCCGTCGTAGGCTCCGGTCGGCACCATGACCGCGGCATAGAGCAGCACGATGCCGATGATGCGGGGCGAGCGCAGCAGGTCGAGGCTCGAGGCCGGTGGAGTCGCGCCGAGGCGCAAGCCACCGCCAGCATCCGTGCCATCGAAGCCCATGACGCCCGCGGCGATGCCCCCCGTGGCGGGATGCGGGTCGTCGCCGAGGGCAGACCCTGCTGCCTGCGCCGGCGTCGCCTCTCGGAAGCCGACGAGCACGGGCACGAGGGCCGTGAGCACGACGATCGCGGTGACGCCCAGGATCGCCGAAGGGCCGGCGAACGAGATCGCGACACCCGAGGCGAGCGGGCCGATCGCGATGCCAGCGAGCTCGGCGGCACCGAGGCGCCCGAGCAGCTCACCGCTGCGCGCGTGGTCGCTGCGCACGAGCAGGGCGCTCGCCGCGATGACGAAGATGCCGAAACCGAAGCCGCCGATGCCGCGCGCGACGATGAGCTGCCAGCCGGCGCCGGCCAGGGCGCTCATGCCGAGCGAGGCGGCGACGAGCAGCACGCCGGTGACGGCCATGAGGCGCGCGTGCCCGCGGTCGGCCGCGGGTGCCACCAGTAGTTCGGCGATGAGCGCTGCGCCGAAGCCGACGGCGGCGAGGTAGCCGATCTCGGCCGTGCTGACGCCCAGTGAGCTCTGCAGGGCCGGAATCAACGGAAAGATGACGAACGAGGCGCCCGACAGCAGCACCATGGCCGTGACGACGCTCGGCACGAGGCGCGTCGTGCTCGGCTGCCGCTGCGACATGATGGTGACTCCCGATCCCTTGTTGTCCAAATGGATAACAAAGCTAGCACGGCTTGTCCGGTTGGACAACGATGGGGCCGACCGGCCTATGCTCGACACTGTGGCCGACCGCAAGACCGCACGCAAGAGCTCTGACGAGCGCCGCGACGACATCGTTCGCGCGACGCTCGGCCTCGTGGCGCGCAAGGGCTTCGCGGGCGTCACGCTGCGCGAGGTGGCCACCGAGGTCGGCGTCGTGCACGGACTCATTCGCCACTACTTCGCCAGCCGCGACGAGCTCGTGGCCGCGGCTTTCGACTTCGCGGTCAGCAGCGAGCTCGAGAGCGACCGCGCCCTGCTCGACGGGCTCGACCCGCTGAGCGCCCTCGCCGGCTGGCTCGCCGCGACGCCCGAGAACCACTACCGCGTGTGGATCGACGCGTGGAGCGAAGCCGCGCGCACGCCGCCGCTGGCCGCCGCGCTCGATCGCCACCATCGCGACTGCGAGCGCATCCTCACCACCGTCATCGAACGCGTGGTGGATGCCGGGCTCGGCGCGAGCGCCGACCCCGCGGCCGACTCGCGACTGCTCACGGCCGTCGCCGACGGAGTCGCCGTGCAGCACCATGCTGTCGGGGTCATCGGCGTCGAGGAGGCGAACGCGATCGTCTTCGGCGCCGCCGAGCGCCAGCTCAGCCTCGAGCCGGGAGCGCTCGCGCGGGTCAACCCCGTGCCCGCCCGCGGGCAATGGGCCGAGAGCCCCTCCCGATAGACTCAAGGGCAACCCCTCACCTGTCTCGAAGGGACCACCCATGCCTGCCGTCGTCATCATCGGCGCCCAGTGGGGCGATGAAGGAAAAGGCAAGGCGACCGACCTACTTGCTGGCCGCATCGACTACGTCGTCAAGTTCAACGGCGGCAACAACGCCGGCCACACCGTCGTCATCGGCGACGAGAAGTACGCCCTGCACCTGCTGCCGAGCGGCATTCTTACCGAGGGCGTCACGCCCGTCATCTCGAACGGCGTCGTCGTCGACATCGAGGTGCTGTTCGGTGAGCTCGACGCTCTCAGCGCTCGGGGCGTCGACGTCTCGAAGCTGCTCATCAGCGCCAATGCCCACGTCATCACCTCGTACCAC
>SXGT01792556.1_pt1 | contig 10730 bp, 1 predicted proteins | sample 3176221 | NCBI WGS metagenome assembly SXGT01 (sample SAMN11356862, study PRJNA531348) | freshwater metagenome | isolation source: freshwater sample F1-120 | place: China: Fuxian Lake, Yuxi | collected 2017-12-25
GCCAGCGTGCCAGGTCGCCGGTGCGGTACATGCGTGCACCCGCAGGTGCGGCACAGTCGGGGCGTACGAACGGATCGGCGGGGAAACGTTCGGCGGTGAGGTCGGGGCGCTGCCAGTAGCCACGGGTGACGCCGTCGCCACCGATGTAGAGCTCGCCGGGCACGCCCACGGGCACCGGCTGGCGGTTCTCGTCGAGCACGTACATCTGCGTGTTCGCAATCGGCCGGCCGATATTGACCACGGCTTCGCCAGCGCTGGCGGTTTCGGTGGACGACCAGATGGTGGTCTCGGTGGGCCCGTACATGTTCTCGATGACGGCCTTGCTGACCTGGCCCAGCTCGGCCACCAGCGTACCGGGCAGCGCCTCGCCGCCAATCATCAGCAGCTCGATCCGCGCCAGCGCTGCACGGGCCTCGTCGTTCATGGCAATCATGCGCGCCATGCTGGGTGTGCACTGCAGGTGCGTCACGCCGTGGCGCTGAATCTGGGCGGCAATGGAGAAGTCGTCTTCGGCCACCGTGCTGGGCTGGTTGGTGCGTCGCAGCACCTCGGCCAGTGGCACCAGGCTCTTGAGGACCTGGTCTGTGGCAATGCCGTAGTCGATCAGGCAGGCCACCTCTGCCACGCCGATGCGCTTGAGCTCTTCCACGCGGGCGAGGCAGTCGTCGACCGTACCGAAGAGTCCAGAGTCCTCGAAATAGCGAAGGAAGGCGAAGTCGAGAATGGCGTCCATTTCCTCCTCGTTGAGCGATCGCAGGTCGAGGTCGAACGGGTTGTTCACGCCCGCGGGCTTCTTGAAGGCCGGGAAGGCCCACGCGTACTGCTTGATGAGACCGGCCGCGCTGCGCAGGTAGTCCTTCATCGGTCCGCGTGCCACTTCGCGAGCCTTCTCACGGTCGTCGGCCACGTAGGTGTGCAGCATCAGCGTGACGGTGAAGTTCGCGGGGTCGTGGCCCGCGTCGCGCAGCGCCTGGTGATAGATCTTGATCTTTCCGCCGACCTCGTCCACGGTCTGGCCGAGCAGGTGGGTGAGCACGTTGGCACCGATCGCGCCTGCTTCCTTCCAGGTCTCCGGGTTGCCGGCGGTGGTAACCCATACGGCAAGCTCCTTGGACACCGGACGCGGTTGTGTCACCACATTGAATGTTTTGCCATCCGCGGTGGGGAAGGGCACCGCTTCGCCACGCCAGAGCTTGCGCAGCTGTTCGATGGTCTCGAACATCGCCTTCTTGTTGTTCGGTGGCGTGTTCTGCGGCCGCAGCACGAAGTCGTCGGGTTGCCAGCCAGAGGCGATGGCCAGCGCGGCGCGGCCGTTGGTGAGGTTGTCGATGACCGCCCACTCTTCGGCAATGCGCGCCGGGTGGTGGAGCGGCCCGACGCAGCTGCCGGCGCGCACGCCGATGCTCTGCGTCACAGCGGCCACGGCCGCACCGGTGACCGACGGGTTGGGGTAGGGGCCGCCGAAGGCGTGAAAGTGCCGCTCAGGGGTCCACACCGCACAGAAGCCGTTCTGGTCGGCAAACTTTGCCCCTTCGAGCAGCAGTTCGTATTTCCTGGGGCCCGCACCGTCGTCGTTGCCCCAGTAATAGAGACTGAAGTCCATCTTCTGTGCCGACACGGGCGCGCGTCCGCTGGAGACGAGCGCTCGGTTCTCGTCGCTGGAGAGCACCAGCTTGAAGCCGCGTGCCAGCGTGTAGAACAGTTCCAGCACCGAGATGTCGAACGACAGGCTGGTGACCGCGAGCCAGACGCCGGGCGGATCGTGGCGGATGCGGTCGTCCATCCCGCGGAAGAAATTCGCCACGTTGCGGTGTTCCACCATCACGCCCTTGGGACGCCCGGTGGAACCCGAGGTGTAGATCATGGAGGCGATGTCGGACGACTGCACGCCGGTGACGGGGGTGGTGTCGGGCTGGGTGGTGATCCGGGTGTCCTCATCGATCACCAGCACCTGCGCCTGGTGAGCGGGCAGGCTGGCCACCAGGCTGGATTGCGCCACGATCACCGGTGCGCCGCTGTCTTCGATGTAGAGCGCCACGCGGTCGGCAGGGTAGGCCGGGTCCAGCGGCACATAGGCGCCACCCGCTTTCTGGATGGCGAGCGCGCCGATCAGCAACTCCAGTGACCGCGGTGTGTACAGACCCACCAGCGTGCCTGGCTTGACGCCCATGCCCACCAGGCGGTGCGCCACCTGGTTTGCGCGGGCATTGAGTTCGGCATAGCTCAGCGCGGTGCCTTCGAACACCACGGCGGTGGCCTGCGGCGTGCGCGCGACCTGGGCCTCGAAGAACTGGTGCACACAGGTCTGGCGCTCGTAGTCGCACCGGGTGTCGTTCCAGCCGTAAAGCACTTGCTCCCGCTCGGCACCCGACATGATGGGCAACTGGCCCAGCGGCGTGTGCGCGGCCGTTGTATCGCCCAATGCTTCCAGCACCGACTCGAGTCGCTGCGCGAGCTGGCCGGCGGCATCCTCGGGCAAGCGCGTGGCGTCAAACCAGAGGGTCAGTCCACCGGCAGGCTCGGCTTCGACCGTCACCGCGCTGCCTTCAATGGCGCCGCCGGCCAGCGACAAGCCGATTTGTGGGACCGACAGCCCCTTGATGGCGGGGTCTCGAACCACGAGATCGAGCGCGAACGCAGGGTGGCGTCGTGCCTGCTCCAGCACGGCCGAACAGCGCGCGCTGAACTCGGAGAAAGGCGCATCGCCTGAAGCGGCGATGCGCAGCGGCACCCAGGTGGACAGGGAGCCCGGCGCTTGCGGCGCGGCGGGGTCCCTGAACGCAAGATCGAAGGCGGCCTTGCCGCTCACGCGCGCCACCCACGCGGCCACCGCCGCCAGCAGGCGATCGCCTGACAGCGATGCGGGCACTTTGACCTGGCTCTGGCGCCAGTCGGCGGCTTGGTGCGCCCCCACGGCAGACGGCAGGTCGATTGCTTCGGGCGACTGCAGGCAGCGACGCCAGGTGGCCTCGCCGGCGACCACGCTGGCCATGGCGTCGGTCAGGCTTTGTGCCGTGGCTGCACTCAGCAGCGCCAGGCGTGCGCCCGGGCGCGCGACGGTGGAAGGGCAGACGGGCTGGCCTTGAAGGTCACGCAGGCCGGTCAGGCGCACCGGTACGGTGCCGGTGCCCACCACCAGGCCCGCGGGCGTGGCTTCGAGCACCTCACCAGGTGCAGCGGTCACTGCCGTTTCGGCGACGGCCCCACCCACCCGCAACACCCGTCCGTCGATTTCGACCTTCGGGCATGTGAGCGGGTTCCAGTAGGTGCTGTGATCCAGCGCGCACACCAGCGACACCAGCGAGGCCGCCGGTTGCGCGAAGTCGAGACGCGCGGCCGCGGCGGGACGGTCCAGGCGGGCGTGGTACGTGCGCAGGCTCAGATCCTGGGGTCGGCGCTGCAAGCCTGCGCCGCGCAGGTCGGCGAGCAGTTCGGAGAAACTTTCCATGGCCGCTTCATAGCAGCGCGTGTTCAGCGTGAGTGCGGTCTCGTTCGGCGCCATGTCGAACAATTTCTGCTTGACGATGTCGCCCTCGTCGATGCCGCCTTCCATGAGGTGCCAGGTCACACCGTGCTGGCGCTCCTGCTCCAGGATGGCCCAGACTGGCGCGTTCAGGCCCGCGTGGCGGGGGAGGGCCCCGTCGTGGAAATTGATGGCGCCGCGCCGCGCCTGTTTCAGCACCGCGTCGGGAATCACGGAGAGGTTGGCAATGCTGAAGAGCCAGTCGAAGGCCACGCCTGCCAGTCGATCTGGCAGCTCGGCGCCAGGGGCCTCGACCCGCAGCCCACGGCCGACTGCCCAGGCGCGAATCTCGGGATGGCGCGTGACCACCGCGTCGATCCGGTCGCCACCCTTGAGCAACTGTTCTGCACACTGGATCAGGAGGGACTCGTTGCCCATCACCACACAGGAAAAATTGTTCATGGACTGCTCCAGAGATCGCGAACGGGAATGGTCAGAGGGGTTTCGGGTTGACACGCCCGACAAGCCGGCGATGCCAGGCGCACCGCAGGGCGTGCGAGACGAGGTCGCGGACAAGGTGCTGAGGTCCGGTGTCGCGACGGTTTCCAAGCAACTTGCGAAGGCCGGAGACCGCAGCGCCCGCCACATGGGCGACCGTGGCTGTGGCGGCATAAAGCGCGCCATGATTCTTGGTGAAGTACCAGAGGCGTGAATCGAACCAGTACGAGGGCATGCGTTTCCACGTCCTCATGCCGGTGGACACAGATCCGATGTGCATGACGTGGCTTTGCGGCAGATACACCGCCGTCCAGCCCGCCTTCCGTGCACGCAGGCACAGATCCGTCTCTTCAAAGTAGAGAAAGAACCGTTCATCGAAACCCTGGGTCTCCTCGAACACGCGGTGCCGCACCATCAGGCTGGCACCAGCCATCCAGTCCACTTCCATCGCTTCCAGCGGCTCCGGCAGGGGCACGATGTAGCGCTTCAGCACAAAGGAGATCGGACCCGTGGCCGCCGCACCTTCGAACTCGCTGAAGACGGTGGGAAACCGAAACGCCGACTGGTGATAGCCCCCGTCGTCCCCGTGGATGCGGCTGCCCGCAAAGCCCGCTTGTGGGTGCCCTTCAAGATGCTCGAGCAGCACGCGGATGCAACCCGGTTCCGGAAAGGCATCGGAATTCAGGATGTAGACGTAGTCGGGCGCCGAGCCATCCGGCAGACCCTGGCGAATGCCGAAGTTGTTGCCAGCACCGTAGCCGCCGTTGCGCCCCGACTGCAACACCCGCACCCGATCCCAGCCTCTTTGCTGCACGCCCTGGAGCATGAGTTCGTACGACCCGTCCTGCGAATCGTTGTCGACCACCGTGATGGCGCCGGCCATGCCTTCCATTTCTCGCAGGGCGGCCTCGACTGCGCGCAGCGTGAGCTCGGGCGTGCGGTAGTTGAGGACCACCGTCAGCACTTGAGGTGTCGTTTGAGCATTCACGCGCGTTTTCCTGACATCTGGGCCTTTTCAATGCAATCTTTCATGAGGCTCGCCATCACCCGGACATTGGGTTCAAGCACCATGGAGTCGTGGTCGCCGGGCACTTCAAGCACTTGCAGTGCGGGCACGAAACGCGTCCAGTCGTTGTCTGCGTACACATATTCCCTGGCTGAGCTGACCCAGCGTCCCCCGGCAACTTTCCAGTGTCGGTTCAGGGGAGGCCGGAACAGGACGGTGGGCCCGTTCCATGGCTGCAGTTGGTAGCGTGGCAAGGCGCGCAGGAACGCCGCCTGAATGGCCTCATTGTTCAGCTGGTGGGCCCCGGGCTGCAGGGGCGGCGAGTTCCTGTTGCGCAGGCGGTCAAGCTCCCATCGGATGCGTTTGCGGGCCCACTGGCTCACGAAGCCAAAGCCTTCCCTGCGCAGTTCGGCGAGTTTGATGAAGGCTTTGTCGATGCGATTGAGCACCGGGCGCATGGGCAGTGGCGTGTCCAGCAGCACGAGCATGCTGACCTTTTCTCCCGCTGCTTCCAGCTGCCGGGCAATTTCGTAGGCCGTGATGCCACCACCCGAAAACCCACCGAGGAGGTACGGACCCTCGGGCTGGACCTGGCGCATTTCCGCGATGTAGTCGGTCGCCGCCTCTTCGAACGTTTCGTGGGGTGCCTGATCACCATAGAGGCCGCGTGCTTGAAGGCCATAGAAGGGCCGATCAGCACCCAGAAGACGCGCAAGATGCCGCAGGTTCAACACGTTGCCGAACATGCCGGCCACGAGGAAGAATGGGGTACGGTCTCCGCCTTCTCCATCGTGCATGGGCACGAGGTGAATGAATCGGCGCTTGGGCGGTGACGCTGCAACACCCGTGACGGACGATGCCGGATCCGAGGATCCGGTGTCGCCAATGCGTTCCCGGATCATGGCCGCGCAAAGCGCAATGGTGGGTGCCTCGAACAGGACCGAAATGGGAAACTCGACCCGGTAGGCTTTCTTCACCATGGCGAAGAGGCGCACCGCGATCAGGGAGTGACCCCCGAGGTCGAAGAAGCTGTCTTCCACGCCCACCTGGTTCACACCCAGCAGCTCTTCCCAGAAGCCGACCAGCGTGCGCTCCACGTCGTTGCGCGGCTCCACATACTCGCTGTCGAGTTCAGGACGCTGAAACTTCTGCCCCGAACCCGCTTCGGCTGCCGTCGCCTGCCCCGCCTGGCGAACCAGCGCGTCGAGGTGGATGGACGACACCACCACCTGGGGCAACCCCGTGGCGAGTGCGCGGCCGAAGGCATCGGCGCCCTCGGCGGGCAGGATGCCCTGGGAAATGTTGTGCTGCAGTTGCTCCTCGGCGGGCGAAAGTCGGGCATGCTCATCGGCGTGCCTCGCGTCGTCGAACACCAGCTCGCGCGCATCCAGTCGGCTGTTGGACGCAGCGAACCCGCCTTCCTGAAGCCGCTTGATGGAGAAGCCCAGCACCTCCACGCAGACGTTGCCGTCCGCATCGCAAAGCGAGACGTCGAACACCGCGAATGGGGCGTCGGCTCGGTTGTCCTGTGCGTTGCGCACCCAGCTCCACACCGCGGCGGGCAGCGGCCGGTGCACGCGAACTTCGCGGTACGACACGGGCACCCACAGGTGATCGGGCGCATAACCCGCAATCAGTTGCATGGCCCAGCCCGTGGCAAGGTCCAGCAGGGCGGGGTGGAGCAGGTAGCCTTCTTCAAGGTCCGCCGCGAACGCAGAGGGCAATTGCAGGCGCGCGATGCCTTCGCCTGCGCCATAGGCCACCGATTGCAGCACCCGCCAGCGCGGTCCGAAGTTCAGGTGTTGCTCCTGCGGCGACCGGAGGCCAGCGGGGTCCTGCGCCTGCCCGTCGAGGCAGCGCGCCACCAGCGCCTGGATGTCCACAGCGTGCGCAGGGGGCAGTGCGCCCGGCACCAGCGTCGCCTGGGCGTTGAGTTGAAAGCCCTGTCGGCCTTCGAACACCACATCGCTGCGCACTTCAAGCCCATAACCTTCCCCGCTGCGCGCGAGCGTCACGCGCACCGCACGGGTCTGGTCGTCGTTCACTTCCAGCGGACGGAAGAAGTACAGGTCATGAATGGCAAAGGGCCCCGTCTCGCCATTGCCACGCAAGGCCTGGGCCGCCAGCTCAAGGTAGCCGGTGCCCGGCAGCAGAGCCTGACCGTCGGCGGTGCGGTGCCCATCAAGGATCCAGCGATCGCGCGTGCGCCATTCGGCCGTGAACAACCGGTGTCCGCCTGCGTCGAAGGTGATCTCGTCGAGCAGCGGGCTGCCCGCGGGATGGCGAGGAGCAGGCGCTGCTTCACCGAGCCGGCTGGCCAGCGCCTTGGCCGCCATGCCCACTTCGTTCCAGATGCCCCAGTCGATCGCCTGCACCCGCGTGCGCCCACCCACGCGGCTGTGCGCGTAGGCGTTCAGGTATTCGTTGGCAGCCACATAGTCCACCTGGCCCGCCGGTGCGGTCACGGTGCTGGTGGAGGAGAACAGGACCAACTGGTCGATGCTGCCATCGGGGAAGAGCTCGTGCAGGATCTGCACACCGTGCACCTTGGGCGCAAACACCTCTTCCACCGCTCCGGAGGTCTTGGTCAGCAGCGGCCCGTCGTCCACCACGCCAGCCGCGTGCACCACCAGATGGATGCGACCAAATCGCTGCCGGGCCTGCTCGGCGGCGGACTGCATGTCTTTCACATTGCACACGTCGGCGGCCAACACGAGCACTTCGGCGCCCAAGCCTTCAAGTCGCCGCACCGCCTGGATGCGCTGCGCCTGTGCCTTCGGCGTGGCCGCGCTGCGCAGCGCGGCATCCCAGGTGTCCGACGGCGGAAGCGGCTGCCTCGCCAGCAGGATCAGGCGAGCACGCTTTTCCCGCGCCAGTCGTTCCGCCACGGTGAGTCCGATGCCGCCCAGGCCGCCGGTGATGAAGCACACCGCAGCTTCAGGCAACTGCTGCATGGGCCCCGACTCGGGCAATGCCAGCGGTGCGAATCCGAGCTCGAATCGCTTGTCTCCGCGAAGCGCGGCCACGCGGTTGTCCGCACGGGAAAACAGTTCTTCGAGCACACGCTCCGTCAGTGCATGCAGCGCCTGGGGCTGCGGCCGGGCACGCCAGCCTTTGTCAATCGCTGGCAAGGTGAGGTCAAGCACGCTGCACGTCAGTCCCGGGAGTTCGCGCGGGGCCACACGCGCCGGTCCCATGAGCGTGGCCTTTTCGGGGTAGGGCAGGGTCTCGCTGCGCACGCGCACCGCACCGGTGCTCAGCACCGTGAGGTGCAGCGGCTTGGGCAGGTTTTCCTCGGCCATGGCCTGCGCGAGAAACAGCAGGCTGAAGAACCCCTGCTCGATGTTGCGGTGGAAGAAGCTGCTGCCGGGACGGAAGCGCTCTTCGCGCGTCACCAGCCAGGCGTGCACGATCTGCTGGGGCGGGTTGCCCGTGGCCATGAGTTCGCGCACCAGTTCGTCGTAGCCTTCCCGACCGCGTTCCGGCGCCAGCAGGTACTCGTTCTCGCTCACCTTGGCGAAGACGTCGCCGGCACGGACCAGCGTGACGCGGTGGCCGGCACCGCGCAGGCGCTGCACCAGCGTTTCCGTCAGGCCTGCCTCGTCCATGAACACCAGCCAGCTTTGCGACGCCGTGCTGGAGAGGTCCTGTTCCACATCGAAGTCCAGGTCGGCCTGGCGCGGCCGCCAGCGCGGCTGGAAGCCCCACTGAGCCACGTCCTCGTTGCGCATGAGCTGAACCGGCTCGGTCTTGTGATGTCGCGCTTCGCCGGGCTCGATGAAGTACGGTTTGCGCTGGAAAGCGTAGGTCGGCAGTGGCACGCGGTGCCGGCGCGCCTCGCCCCAGATGGGTTCCCAGTCGATCTTCACACCGGTGGCCCACAGGCGCCCGAGCGTCCCGAGGAACCACACGTCATCGGCGATGGCGTGCTCGGCATGACGCAACGAGTTGATGACCTGCCCCGAGGGCACGCCGTTGGCCTGCGCGAGGGAGCCCAGTGCCTTGCCGGGACCCACCTCGAGAAAGACGTGGCCGCTTTCCTTCATGAGCGCGGCCATGCACTCGGCGAAATGGACCGTGTTCCGGAGGTGTGCCACCCAGTACAGTGGGTCGGTGGCCTGAGCGGCGCTCAGTGGCTTGCCGTCCTTGTTGGAATGGATGGGCAGCTTCGGCGCCTGCAAAGTGATGCTGCGCAGGTAGGCTTCAAACCGGCCGAGGATGGGTTCGAGCATGCGCGAATGGGCCGCAATGTCGATCGGGACGCGCTGGGGCTCGATCTCGCGGGCTCGCAACGCGAGCTCGAGTTCGTCGAGCGCGTGCTGCGGGCCAGAGACCACGCAGAGTTCGGGCGCGTTCACGCTCGCCATGTCGAGCTCGTCGCCCAGCAGCGCTCTCACCTCGCTGGCCGGCAGGGGCACGCTGAGCATGCCGCCCACGGGCACGGTGTCGAACAACTGCCCGCGCAAGAGCACGAGGCCGATGCAGTCTTCGAACGACATCACGCCGGCGAGGCAGGCCGCGGTGTTCTCGCCCATGCTGTGACCCACCAGCGCAGCGGGTTTCACGCCCCAGGACATCCACAGCTGCGCCAGCGCGTATTCCACGATCATGATCAGTGGCAATTGCACCGAGGGACGCTTGAGCTTTTCCACGGCGTCGGCGTGCTGGTCGGCCTCGGGCAACCAGAGCGCGCGGATGTCGTAATCGAGTCGGCGCTGCAGCACATCCAGGCCGCGGTCCATCCAGTCCTGGAACACCGGCTCGGTCGCATACAGCTCGCGCGCCATGCCAGCGTATTGGGCGCCGCCGCCGGGGAACATGAACACCACTTCGGGGTCTTCGCCCAGATGGGTGTGGTTGAACACACGCCGGGTGTCGGTGCCTTCGAGCAGGGTGGCGGCCTCTTCGTGCGTGGCGGCCACCACCACGCGGCGGTGCTCGAAGGCGCGACGGCCCTGCTTGAGTGTGTAGGCCACGTCGGCCAGAGGCAGCTCGGGGTGGGCGCGGAGATGGGCAGCCAGCGCCTTGGCGTTCGCGTCCACAGCGCCGCGGGAGCGGCCAGACACCACAAGCAACTGAAAGGGCCAGTCGGACGGTTCGCTCGGCGGCCGCTCCGGCGCTTCTTCGACCACCGCGTGGGCGTTGGTGCCGCCGACGCCGAGCGAATTCACGCCTGCACGGCGCGGCCCCTTGTGCGAAACCCAGGGGCTCAGGGTGTGATTCACCTGGAATGGGCTGCCATCGAAATCGATCGAGGGATTCGGGCGTTCGTAGCCCAGGCTGGGAGGCAGCTCGCGGTGTTTGAGCGCAAGCGCCACCTTGATCAGGCTGGCCGCCCCTGCTGCGGTGTCCAGGTGGCCGATGTTGGTCTTGACGGAACCGATTCGGCAAAAGCCGGTTTCGGCGGTGGTTTCCTGAAAGGCCTGCGTGAGTGCAGCGACTTCGATGGGGTCGCCGAGATAGGTCCCCGTGCCGTGGCATTCCACATAGTCGATCGTGTCTGCGCTGACGCCAGCGACGGCCTGTGCTTCGGCGATTGCCTTGGCCTGTCCGTCCACACTGGGTGCCAGGTAGCCCGCCTTGGCGGCCCCATCGTTGTTGACAGCGGTGCCCTTGATCACGGCCCAGATGTGGTCGCCATCGCGGACCGCGTCGTCCAGTCGCCGAAGGGCGACCACGCCCGCGCCGGATCCGAACACGGTGCCCTGAGCGCGGTGGTCGAAGGCATGGCCATGGCCATCGGGAGACAGAATCTCACCTTCC
>SXGT01013804.1_pt1 | contig 10729 bp, 12 predicted proteins | sample 3176221 | NCBI WGS metagenome assembly SXGT01 (sample SAMN11356862, study PRJNA531348) | freshwater metagenome | isolation source: freshwater sample F1-120 | place: China: Fuxian Lake, Yuxi | collected 2017-12-25
AGTTGCCCACCGCGTCGCGCGCTCGTGTGCGTGGCTTGCGCCACGCGCGCGCCGCCGTGGACAACTCTGCACCGTTTGCGACCCACCCGGAATCCACTTATAAATCGGGGAAAACTGTTCAAACAAACGGAGCCACTTCTGGCGGCCTGGCGCACGGCCGTCTGCAGTGCCAGGTGATTGCTCAACCGTGCGCCGCGAGTTCTTCACGCACGATCTTGCGTACGAGCTCCTGGGTTACCGGCGGGTCCGTGAGCCGCAAATGCGTCTTCAGCGCTTCGTTGATCAGCGTCTGATAGCCCTTGCCGGTCTTCACTGATTCGGCCTTGAATCGACTGACGATTGCGTCGTCCATGTAGATGGTGATGCGCGTCTTCCCCGTCGTAGGGATCACCGCGCCACGCTTGCCTTTGGAAAAGTCATACACTTTTTTCATAGTTTCTCCGCTCTTTGGAATCGGCTTTCCGCACTGAGATTGTTCGCGTCCCGCTGCCGCGTGGAGTGCGAATCACGACCATCAGCGACCCGAACGCGTTCATTCCGACGGTGACAAATCGCTGCTCGCCCTCGGCGGCCTCATCTTCGACCGTCAGCGCGAGCGGGTCATTCAGTACCCCGTCGCCCTCGGAGAGCGATACGCCGTGCTTCCTGAGGTTTGCCGCATCCTTCTTCGGATCGAATTCGGCGGACACGCTGACAATATATGCACGTTATGCATATCCGTCAATACCTGTCGTCAATGGCGAGCGCGTGCACGGTGCCGGGCGGGGAGTTGCTGTGCATGCCGGCGAGATGCTTGGCGATGAGCGAGTGAACCTCCGGAGAGGAGAGGTCGTCGTTGCGGACGTCGATAGTCACGGCGCAGTCTCTTGTGCGGCCTGGCGGTTTAGCTCAGGGCCGTCGACCCCGCAGGGGATTGCCAGCCGCGAGTCAGCCGCGAAGCGCCGCCTCGATTGCGCTGACATCGATCTTTGTCATTTTCATCATCGCATCGAACGCGCGCTTGGCGACAACCGGGTCCGGGTCGGCAATGGCTCTGGTCAGGATCACCGGTGTTATCTGCCACGACACCCCCCACTTGTCCTTGCCCCAGCCGCAAGCGCTTTCCCGGCCGCCGTTGCCCACGATCGCGTTCCCATCGCGAGCCGTTTCGGCCTGATCGGCGGTTGCCACCTGGAACGAAAACGCCTCGCTTTGCGTGAATGCAGGCCCGCCGTTGAGCCCGAGGCACGGAACATCCATTACGGTGAACGCCACGGTCAACACGTCTCCCTTATTCCCCGACGGAAAGTCTCCCGGCGCACGGAATACGGCGCCGACGAAGGAGTCTGGAAACGTATCGGCGTAGAACCGCGCCGCTTCTTCGGCGCCGCCGTCATGCCAAAGGCAAATCGTGTTCTTCGCTGGCGTTGCCATGTTGCTTCTCCAAGGAGGCAGAACTCCTGCTGTTGCACACCGGCTCTACGGTCCTTCGCTCAGGGCGCCGCCTTGGGCCGGTGAAGCGCGCAGAGCTTGTTGCCGTCCGGGTCGCGCACATAGGCCAGGTACAGTGCGCCCATATTGCCCTCGCGCAGGCCGGGCGCAGCTTCGATCGAGGTGCCTCCGTGGGCCACCGCCGCGTCGTGAAACCCGCGCACCTGCTCGGACGAAGCGCACTTGAAGCCTATGGTGCCGCCGTTGGCGCAGCTTGCCGCCTCGCCGTCGATGGGCTCGCTGATGCAGAACGTTGCGCCATCGTGCCGGTAGAAGAGCCGGGTGTGTCCGGTGCCTGCCATGTTTCGCAGCGGCTCTCCCGCTCCAAGCACCTTGAGCACGGCGTCATAGAACCGCTTCGAGCGCTCGATGTCGTTCGATCCGACCATCACGTGACTGAACATGCCCTGCCTCCCGGGTTTTCGGTTTCGCAATCAGCGTCGACCGGATTCTGCGCCTCCGGCACGTCATCTCTTCATTGCGGGGCCGAGCGGCTTCAGCCGCACGCCGGCGCGCAGGCGCTTGAAGGGATACAGCGTCGGGTCGGCGAGGTAGTAGCCCGGCGCCAGCACCACGATCACCTCCTCGGCCATCGGCTGGAATTCGGCGCGGTAGTGGCAGGTGCTCTTCAGCGCGAGGATCTTCTGCTGCGCGGGCTCGACGCCGAGGTGGCGGAACGGCGCCTGGTCGTAGGCCTGCAGGCGCTTGCTGGTGACGGCGACGCTGACGCCGCCGGTCGTCAGCAGCGCCATGGGGCCGACGTCGATGTCGCGGCCGCCCGAGACCGCGCCGGTGGTCTTGACTTTGCCGGAGCCGAGTCGCGTGACGCGGAACCTGCCCTCGAACGGGGTCACGCCCGCGGGGCCCGAGCGCCCGCCGAGCGCGAGGGAGATTTCCGCGCCTTCGCCCGCGGCGTGCGCGGCCTTTGCTGCCTCGGCGTCGCAGAGAAAGCCGAGTACCGCGCCCTGCGCATTCGCCGAGACCAGGGCCTTGAGCAGACCCGTGGCATCGGCCGTGCCGCCGCATCCCGGATTGTCCTGGGTGTCCGCGATGACGACTGGCCGTTTCGCCGCGCGCGACACCGAGATCGCCCGCGCCACGCCTTCCTCGGGCGACACCATGGCCTCGGCGAAATCCGCCTCCTGCGCGAGGATCGCGGCGAGCATCTCGTCGGCCGCAAGGTCGGCGGCTGGCTGCGTCCACGCGTGCGCGATGACCGACGGCCCGCACCAGTACAGGTCCGAGGGTGGAAAGCCCGCGAGGTAGGAGAGATTGACCAGCTCGCCGTCCACGACGCGGGTGAGTTCGACCACCGCCTTCGACGGATCGACCAGCGTGCACTGCCCGTTCAGCGGGATGAGGAAGGGCGCCTTGCGCAGCGCGCGGCCGGTGGGGCGCCCGCGCTCCAGCAGTACCTGCATCGCCTTCGCCGCGTGTTGCCCGGTCTCGATGCGGTCCACGTGCGGATAGGTGCGGTAGGCGATCATCGCGTCGGTGAGTTCCACCATCTGCGGCGTGACGTTGGCGTGGTAGTCGAGGCTGATGACGATCGGCACGACCGGCCCGACGGCGGCGCGCACGCGGCGCAGCACCTCGCCTTCGCCGTCCTCGAAGTCCTCGGTGACCATGGCGCCGTGCAGGTCGAGGTACACCGCGTCGACCGGCATCGCGCGCGACAGCTCGCCCACCAGGCTGCAGGCGATGCGCTCGAAGGCGTCGCGCGTCACCATGCCGCCGGCACCGCCGCTGGTCCACAAGAGCGGCACCAGGTCGTGGCTCGACTGCATGTCCTGCATGAAGCCCGCGATGGCGAAACTGCTGCCGGCGAGCCAGCGCGGTACGTCGGCGCCGTAGACCAGCGGGGCGCGGTCGCGGTGGTCGGCGAAGTAGGCGAAGTCGGTGCGCGAATCGACGAAGCAGTTGGTTTCGTGCTGGAAGCCGCCGATGGCGATGCGGGACATGGGCGCGCCGATCATAGCGCACCGCCGTCGGTGTCAATCCGGCTGGTCGCGGTCGGGGTGGGGCGTGGGGTACTTCGCGTAGAGGTACACCGCGAGCGCGGCCAGCAGGCTCAGGCAGGCCACCGTCCACGCCAGCCTGCGGCCGCGCCACAGACCCGGAACCATTCGATCAACTCGCGAGGATGACGACGCAGGCGAGACGCAAGCGCCGCCGCGAAAGCTGCATGCGCGCATGATATCTTTGCCGCGGGCGCTCGCAACCCGTGGCGCCGACAACCAGGGAGAAACCATGAAGGCGATCGTTGCGGTGATTTGCGGCCTGGTGCTGGGGTTCGCGCCGGCGCATGCGCAGGACAAGGGCAAGGGCGAGCAGAAGAAGGGCGCGCCCGCGGCCGAGAAAAAGGCCGAGCCGGCGAAAAAGGCACCTTCCGAAGCGCAGAAGAAGCAGCAGGAGCGCATGGCGCAGTGCAACGCCAAAGCGGGCGACAAGGGCATGAAGGGCGACGACCGCAAGAAATTCATGAGTTCCTGCCTGAAGGGCGAGGACGGCGGCCCGAGCGACAAGCAGAAGGCGCAGCAGGACAAGATGAAATCCTGCAACGCCAAGGCCGGCGACAAGGGCATGAAGGGCGACGAGCGCAAGAAGTTCATGAGCGACTGCCTGAAGGGCTGACACAGGCGGGACCGGGCGGGTGCGGAAATTCCGCGCCCGCCACGAGCGGCGGTGGTGGCGGAAAAGAGTGGGAGTCGAACCCACCAGAGACGTCTGACGCCTCTCTCCGGATTTGAAGTCCGGGCGCCCCCCGGGGTGCGTTTCTCTTCCGTGGCCCGCGCCACCTATACGGGTTCGGCGCCCCGGGTGTCAACGGGGATCTTGCGCGCCGCGGCGGGACTCAGCGCAGCTGGTCGAGGAACGCGGCTTCGTCCTCGAGGCAGCGCAGGTCGAGCCACAGCATGCCGGCGTGGACGCGGCCGATCACCGGGACGGGCAGCGCGCGCAGTTTGCGCGCCAACGCCTCCGGCGCGGAACCCGAGCGTTTCGTGCCGGCAGCAGGCACCACCTGCAAGGCGGCGCTCGGCAGGCGATCCACCGGCAGCGAGCCGCTGCCGATCTGGCTCTGGCAATCGGCGATCTCGACGCTCGCTTCCTCGCCGAAGAAGCGGCGCACCCCGGGAAGCAGGCGTTCCGCCATCGCGCGAATCTCGCCAGCCGGGCGCGCCAGCAGCCGCAGCGTGGGCAGGGTCTGCGGCAGCGTATCGGGACGGTCGTAAAGGCGCAGCACCGCGGCGAGCGCCGCGATGCTTCCCTTGCCCAGGCGCAGCGCGCGCTTCACCGGGCTGCGGCGCAGCCGCTCCACCAGTACGCGTCGGCCGACGATGATGCCGGCCTGCGGGCCGCCGAGCAGCTTGTCGCCGCTGAACAGCACCAGGTCGGCGCCGGCGCGCAGGCTCGCCATCGGCGTCGCCTCGGCCGGCAGGCCGTAGCGCTGCAGGTCGACCAGCGTGCCGCTGCCGAGATCGACGATGAACGGCAGGCCGTGCGCATGCGCCAGCGCCGCGAGCTCGCCCTCCGGGACGGCGGCGCTGAAGCCGACGACCGCGTAGTTGCTGGTGTGCACCTTCATCAGCGCGGCCGTCTGCTCGCCGATCGCCGCGGCGAAGTCTTCCAGGTGGGTGCGGTTCGTGGTGCCGACTTCGCGCAGGCGGCAGCCGGCGCTCTGCATGATCTCGGGCATGCGAAACGCGCCACCGATCTCGATCAGCTCGCCGCGGGAGACCGGGACTTCGCGGCCGTGCGCGAGCGTGTGGAGGACGAGAAACACGGCGGCGGCGTTGTTGTTCACCACCGTCGCCGCCTCGGCGCCCGTATGGCGGCAAAGCGCGGCCTCGACGTGAGCATCGCGTTCGCCGCGCTCGCCTGCGTCGAGGTCGTACTCGAGGTTGCACGCCTGCGACATCGCCGCGGCCGCCGCGGCCGCCGCTTCCGGCGGCAGCAGCGCGCGCCCGAGGTTGGTGTGCAGCACCGTGCCCGAAAGATTGAACACGCGCCGCATCGACGGGCGTGCGGCGACTTCCAGGCGCGCGAGCAGGGTGTCGATGCGCGCCGCGTCCGAGGCCAGCCCCACGGCGCCGGCCTTGATTGCCGCGCGCTCGCCATCGAGCAGCGCGCGAAGTTCGTCCACCACGCGGCCGCGGCCGTGCGAAACCACCGCAGTGGCGACGCGCGGGTCCTGCAGGAGCCGGTCTACCGAGGGGATGGAGGCGAGGCGCACGAGGCGCATCGTACCGAGCCCGGGGCGAACCTGGAAGCGCGTTCTCGTGCTAGCGCCCGATGGACAGTGCGGGATCGAAGCGGCCGGCGACCGTCGGGCTCTGCGAATTGCGCGTGGCGCGGCGTACGTTCTCGGAGAGGTAGGGGATCAGCTCGCCCAGCGTGATGCGCCGGTCCTGGTTGTAGTCTGCCTGGCCCTTGAGGCCCTCGAGCAGGAAGTGCGTGAACGCGCCGTGTCCGCCGCCGAACATCGGCCCCTCGGCGGAGAATTGCTTGTCGTCCGAGGCGCTCAGCACCACCACGCCGGGTCCGATGCTCGCCAGGTTCTGCAGGCCGCTGGTGATCGGGTTCACCGTCGCGGCGCCGGAGGAGCGGCGGGCGACGTCGAATCCCTCGCCCACGCCGCCCGAGTGGCAGGCATCGGCGGCGACGATCACGCGCCTGGCCTTGATGAAGCGCTTGAGCGCGGTCTCGATGTCCCACATCGGGAAGCCGGTCGAGGCGATGCCGTCGTAACGGGTGTCGTGCGGCAGCAGGTAGAGGTTGTTCGGCGTGTCCGGCGAGTCGGGCGAGCCGTGCCCGGCGAAGTAGATCAGCACCACGTCCTCCTCGATGGCCTGGCGCAGCCAGTTGAAGAGCGCGTCGCGGATGTTGGCGCCGGTCGCCTCGCGGTCGAGCAGCAGCTTGACGCGCGCCGGCGCGTAACGCCCGCCGGCGGGCGACACCAGCCAGGCATGCATGGCGCGCGCGTCGGCGTTGGCATAGCGCAGCGACTGGATGCGCGTGTCCGCGTATTCGGAGACGCCGATCACCACGGCCCAGTGCTGCACCGAAGCAGGCGAGGCTGCCACGAAGGGAGCCGGCTCGGCGGGCTGCGCCGGGCGCGCCATGGCTGCGGCCTGCGGCGCCACCGGCAGCGACGCGGCGGCGCCGGCCAGCCGCACCTTGGCGTTCATGTAGCCGGTGTTGTCGAAGGTGAAGTTGACGTTGTCGTTGTGGCGCAGGTAGAGGACGCCGTCCGCTTGTGCGGTGAACTCCCGTTCGGCGCCGACCGGGAAAGGCACGCCATCCTTGCCGACCTTGCCGATCAGCGTGCCGATCGAGATGCCCTGCACCAGCGTGACCGCGAACGGGAAGCAGCCGGATCCCTCCCCGCCGGGACCGCTCGGGGCGCAAAGGATCCCGTGGTTCCATTCGCCGGTCGCGGAGATCTTGTAGGTGTTTCCCCGGCGCAGCATGGCCCCGCTGCTCTGCCAGCGTGCCTCGGCCGCCATCACGGTGGCGGTTGCCTCCGAGCCCGGTGCAGCGGCGATATCGCGCGTTTCGATGTCCAGGTGCCCCGCGCCAAGGGCGTCCCGGTCGGGCTGCGCGAATGCCGGGAGCGCGATCAACAGCGCCGCTGCCCAGGCTGCAGCATGCCGGACGAACCTCATCTTGCAGGCATACTGCGCCCGCGCGGCGGGGGCGGCAAGCATCGAAAGGGACATCGCTCAAGTTCCTGCGCATTCGGCCGATGTGACGACGACATGAGTTCCGCTCAATCCGCCGCCGGGGTTCCCGCCGCCGAGGCGCCCGCAACGCCCGGGTTGGGGACGCGGCTGGTCCTCGCGGCCAAGTCCGTGGTCATCGCCATCAGGGGTGCGAACCGCGAGCGCCTGCTCGGTGCCTCACTGGTTTACGCCTGCGTGTTCCTGGCGGGCGCGATCGGCGGAGGACTCGTGACCTACGGAATGCTCGGCAGCCTGCTGAAGGACTGGCAGGCGCAGGGTGCGCGGCTGGCGTCGAAGACGGTGGAGTACGCCGCCTCCGCCGCCGCTGCGAAGGAAAAGCTCGAGGAAGCGCAGGTGCTGCGGGCCACGGCGGAGCGCAAGCTCGCCGACTTGCAGGCGCGCAAGCCGCAGCCGCGGATCGACGGCGGGCGGGCCGAGGACGCCAACCCCGGCAATTGCGCGCTCGAGAAGGGCAACGTCGCCGGCCTGAAGGACTGCATCGCCGCCTTCAACCGCTGAGGAGCGGCTATCATTCGCCGATGAAGATCACGGCGATCGAAACCATCAGCCTCGGCGAGTTTCCCAACATCCTGTGGGTGCAGGTGCACACCGACGCGGGCCTCGTCGGCCTGGGCGAGACCTTTTACGCGGTGGCGCCGGTGGCCGAGCACATCCACGAAACCTGCGCGCCGTACCTCCTGGGCAAGGATCCGCTGCGCATCGACGCGCACAGCCGGCATTTCCTCAACACCTACCTCGGCTTCAACAGCGTCGGCGTGGAGATGCGCGCCGCATCCGCAATCGACATCGCCCTGTGGGACCTCTTCGGCCAGGAGACCGGCCAGCCGATCTGGCAGTTGCTGGGCGGCGCCTCGCACGACAAGGTGCGCGTCTACAACACCTGCGCGGGCTACGAGTACGTGCGCGCCAAGCCGGTGCAGGGCACGGCGAACTTCGGCCTGCCCGCGCGCCTCGACCGCAGGAAGCGCCCCTACGAGGACCTCGTCGCGTTCCGCACCGACGCGGGCGCGCTGGCCGAGTCGCTGCTGGACATGGGCATCACGGGCATGAAGATCTGGCCCTTCGACGAGGCCGCGGAGGCTTCCAACGGCACCGACATCACGAAGGCGGAGTTGAAGAAGGCGCTCAGGCCGTTCGAGCAGATCAGGAAGGCCGTGGGCGACCGCATGGACATCCACGTCGAATTCCATTCCCTGTGGCAGTTGCCGGCGGCGATCCGGATCGCGAAAGCGCTCGAGCCCTTCGATCCGTACTGGTACGAAGACCCGGTGAAGATGAACAACCTGGACGCGCTCGCCGACTACGCGCGCCGCACCGACGTCTGGGTGACGGCGTCCGAGACTCTCGCCACGCGCTGGGGCTTTCGCGCGCTGTTCGAGAAGCAGGCCGTTTCGGTGTGCATGCTCGATGTGGGCTGGGCGGGAGGCCTGTCGGAGTCGAAGAAGATCGCCACCATGGCCGAGGCCTACCAGCTGCCGGTGGCGCCGCACGACTGCACCGGGCCGGTGCTGCTTACCGCGTCGGTGCACCTGTCGATGAACTGCCCCAACACGCTGGTGCAGGAAATGGTGCGCGCGTTCTATTACGACTGGTATGGCAAGCTGGTGACGCAGCTGCCGCCGGTGAAGGACGGTTTCATCACCGCGCCCAAGGGTCCGGGCCTGGGCACGAAGCTGCAGCCCGCGGTGCTCAAGCGCAAGGATGCGCTGCGCCGGGTGTCGAAGCTGTGAAGCCAGGAACGCGCTCGCGACCAGGAACGCGCTCGCGCGTTGGCTAGTCGTCCAGCCTGATCCCTCGTTCGCGCGCGAGCGCGCCCCAGCGCGCGATCTCCGACTGGATGAAGCTGGCGAACTGTGCGGGTGACATCGGCATCGGCTCGATCGCCTCGGCGGAGAGCCGCTCCTGCAGCGCGCGCGTGGCGAGTGCCTTGTTGATCTCGCCGCTCAACCGTGCGGTGATCGGCGCGGGCAGCCTGGCCGGGCCGACGATGCCGTACCACTGCACGCCATCGAAGCCCTTGTAGCCCGACTCCTCGAACGTCGCCACCTCGGGCAGCAGGGCATGGCGCCGCAGGCCGGTGACGGCGATCGGCCGCATCGCGCGCGAGCGAATGTGCGGCAGGGCCGCGGCGACGCCCGGCATCATCATCATCACCTGGCCGGCGCGCAGGTCGTTGATGGCGGGCGCGATACCGCGGTAGTGCGCGGTGACCGCTTCGAAGCCGGCGTCGCCGCGGAACTGTTCCATCGCCAGGTGATTCAGCGTGCCGATGCCGCCCGAGGCGTAGTTCGTCTTCCCCGCGTTCTTCTTCGCGAACTCGACCAGCCCCTTCAGGTCCGTGGCGGGCACGGACGGATGCACCACCAGCAGGTTCGGCGTTCCGCCGACCATGGCGATCGCGGTGAAGTCGCGCACCGCGTCGTAGGGAACCTTGCGCACGGCCGGGTTGGTGCCATGCGTGCCGACATAGCCGACCATCAGCGTGTAGCCGTCGGCGGGCGCGCGCGCCACCGTCATCGTCGCGATCGTGCCCCCGCCCCCGGAAACGTTCTCGACGATGAACGATTGCCCCAGCGCGCGGCCGAGCTGGTCCGCGACGGTACGGCCGATGAGGTCGAGGCCGCCGCCCGGCTGTGCAGGCACCACGATCTTCACCGTCTTCGCGGGCCAGGCCTGCGCACCGGCGTCCTGGCAGGCGAGGGCCGCGACGAGGACGCTAGCGGCGGAAAGGAGCCAGGTCCGGCGTCGCATCGAATGCTTTCTCGGCAAAAGCGAGGAATTGCGCGGCGAGCGGCGCCGGCCAGCCGCCGTATGCCGCATTGCCGCGGAACTTGCCGTCGATTTCCTCGCGCGTCAGCGGTTCGTGCGCGCCGCCACGGATATGCGGCTGGCGCTCCTCGAACACGCGCCCATCCTTGAGGGTCATCTTCACGTGACCGGTGTACGCGGCCGGATAGGGATTGGCGGGGTCCACCGCGTAGCGCACGCGGGCGGCGAGGCCAAGAATGCGCGCATCGGCCACCGTACGGGCGCTGAAGGCTTCGAAACCCGCGCCGCCGGTGACGAACGCCACCGCGACGTTGAACGGGGTGCTGAACTTCGCCGCGTAGCCGTTCGGCGGGCACTGCTTGGCCGCGAGCGGTTCCCACAGGCGGTGTACGTAGCCCTCGGCCGTTTCGCACAGCACCTCGGCGACATCTTCTGCCGCGAAGCCCCGCTTCGCCAGGCGCAGCGCGCAGTCGATGTACGGCTGGTTCATGGTGCCGGTGGCCCAGGGCTTGAAGGTGAGGCCGTTCATCAACCATTCCTCCCCGAACCCGCGCGTGAGCGCCTCATAGTCGCCGTCCTTGCCGTGCGCAAAGGCGAAGTACAGGCCGTGCGTGCCTTCCAGCACCGTGCGCGGCCCGGCGAATCCTTCCCGCCCGAGTCGCGCCGCGTGCAGGCCCGAGTGCGCCGCCCAGCCGGCGTGCATGCGCTTGGTCCACGCGCCCTCGGCGAGGTACTCGATGATGCCG
>SXGT01064318.1_pt1 | contig 10729 bp, 8 predicted proteins | sample 3176221 | NCBI WGS metagenome assembly SXGT01 (sample SAMN11356862, study PRJNA531348) | freshwater metagenome | isolation source: freshwater sample F1-120 | place: China: Fuxian Lake, Yuxi | collected 2017-12-25
AAGGTTCACCACCACGAGATCGATCGGCCGGATCGCATGCTGCCGCACCGCCGCCTCGTGCTCGGCGTTGCCGCGGATGTAGAGCAGGCCGCCGTGGACGAGCGGGTGGAGCGTCTTCACGCGGCCGTCGAGCATCTCGGGGAAGCCGGTGTAGTCCGACACGTCGGTGACGGCGAGACCGGCGTCGCGCAGCAGCTTGGCGGTGCCGCCGGTCGATAGCAGCTTGACGCCAAGGGCGGCGAGTTCGCGCGCAAAATCGACTGCGCCGTGCTTGTCGGAAACGCTGATGAGCGCCTGGCTGACCTTCATGATGTTTCTCCCCTCAAGATAGGTTGTATTCAGTAAGTTTGCGCCGCAGGGTGCTGCGGCTGATGCCGAGCATGTCGGCGGCAATGGTTTGATTGCCCGCAGCCTGCTTCATGATGACTTCGAGCATCGGCTTTTCCACACTGGCGATGACCATGTCGTAGATGGCATGCGGCGCCTCGCCGTCGAGGTCGCGGAAATAACGGTTGAGATTGCGGCGAATGCAGTCGCCGATATCAGTGCTCATGCGGCCTCCGCGTAGATCGGGAGATTGTGGGCAGAATGTCCGAGGAAAAACTCGTCGGTGGCGGCGAGTTGTGCCTCGATGTCTTCCAGTTGGTTCATTGCATGACGGAAACGTGCGGCGCCGACAATGCCCTTGGTGTACCAGCTGATGTGCTTGCGCGCAATCTTCACGCCGGTGTCTTCGCCATAGAAGGCATAGAGGTCGGCCAGATGCGCGCGCAGGATGGTGTGGATCTCGGCAAAAGTCGGCGCTGGCAGGTCGGCACCGGTTTTCAGAAAGTGCTCGATCTCGTGGAACAGCCACGGTCGGCCCTGCGCGGCGCGGCCGATCATGACGCCATCGGCCTGCGTGTAGTCGAGCACGTATTTCGCCTTCTCAGGGGTAGTGATGTCGCCGTTGGCGATCACCGGAATGCTCACGCGCGTCTTCACATCGGCGATGGTGTCGTATTCGGCGTGCCCCGTGTATTGGTCGGCGCGTGTGCGACCGTGGATGGCAATGGCGCGTACGCCCGATTCCTGCGCAATATGCGCGATGGTCGGCGCATTCTTGTTGTCGCGATTCCAGCCGGTGCGGAACTTGAGCGTGACCGGTGTGTCGGGAATGGCCGCGACGACCGTTTCAAGAATCTTCGCCACGAGCGGCTCGTTCTGCATCAGAGCCGAGCCGGCCATGACATTGCAGACTTTCTGGGCCGGGCAGCCCATGTTGATGTCGACGATCTGCGCGCCGCGCTCGACGTTGTAGCGCGCGGCCTGGGCCAACAGTTCGGGATCGGCACCGGCGATCTGCACGACGATCGGCTCGACCTCGCCGGTGTGGTCGGCGCGGCGGCGTGTCTTGGCACTGCCATAGAGCAGCGAGTTGGAGGTGACCATTTCCGAGACCGCGATGCCTGCGCCGAGCTTCTTGCACAACTGGCGGAACGGCCGATCGGTCACGCCAGCCATGGGCGCGACGAAAAGGTTGTTGCGCAGCGTGAAGCCGAGGTAGTTCATGGGTGGTGCCGGGTGGTTTGCGAAGCGGGGGACGGATTTTAACGCTTACCAACCCCTGCCGCCGAACATCATGCGGCGTGCCAGGAAAGATCGGGCCGGCGGGAAAAGATCGAGGGCCAGCAGGCCCGCACCGCGCAGATGGCGCAGTGGCGACAGGTCATTGGAAAACAGCCTGACCAGACCATCCGTGAAGCCGATGGTGCTTGCACGATCAACGCGCCGCCGCGCGGCATAGCGGGCGAGTAGCGCGGCATTGCCGGGATCGGCAGCGTCTGTTAGCGTGTCGGCCAGTTCGGCGATGTCGCGCAGGGCGAGATTGAAGCCCTGCCCGGCAACTGGATGGAGCGTCTGGGCGGCGTTACCGATCCAGACGGCGCGTGGGCCGACGGTCGTCTTGCGCAGTTTGAGGCCAAGCGGATAGATGAGACGCGGGCCGACGCTGGCGAGCTTTACACGCGGGCCGAAGCGCGCTTGCAGCAGGGTGAGAAAGTCAGCATCGCTCAACCCGGCAATGCGTTCGCTGTCCGCGGCCGGGCAGGTGAGCACGACGGCATATTCGCTCCCGCAGGGTAACAGGGCAACCGGGCCAGCAGGCGTGAAGCGCTCCCAGGCAATGTCGCCATGAGGCGCACTACCGCGCGCCATGCAGATGACGGCGTGCTGGTGGTAGTCGTGGGTGCGGATGTCTGCACATTCGTCAATGCGGCCTTCGGCATGCACCGTCAGCAGGCTATCGGGATGCTCGGGCGCCGGCGTGTTGTCGGTGTAGGCAATGTTCGCCGCTGCGACTGCTGCATCAAGTGCGGCGGCGAGATCGCCGGCGGCGAGTACGTAACCGAGTGCGGGCACTTTCTCTTCTGCGGCGCGAATCAGCGTGCGGCCGAGGCCGCCCTGATGCGAGATATGGATGGTCTTGATGGGGGTGTGCGGAATACTTCCCCAGACATCAAGGGATTCGAGAATCAGCCGCGAGCCATGCGAGAGGGCGAGGATGCGCGCATCCGACTTGGCGGCACCACGCGGCCGTGTATCGAAGATGCGGGCGCGTACGCCGCCGCGGTGAAGCGCCAGCGCCAGTGCCATGCCGGCCGGACCGCCACCGATGATGAGAACCGGCTCGCTCATTTCGCCATGATTGCTTCTATTTCAGCAATCGTTTTCGGCGTGTCGATGGTGAGAATCTCGCAGCCATCGGCTGTCAAGAGCACATCATCCTCGATGCGCACGCCAATGTTCCAGAAAACTTCGCGCACATCCTCAGCAGGCCGGATATAGCAACCTGGCTCGACGGTGAGCGTCATGCCGGGGACCAGCTTGCGCCAATCGTCGTCGCCAGGGCCATGGCGATATTCGCCGGCGTCATGCACGTCGAGGCCGAGCCAATGCCCGGTCCGGTGCATGTAGAAACGCTTGTAGGCGCCGGCTTCAATGACACCATCGAGGCTGCCTTCAAGCAGCTTCATGTCGATCAGGCCCTGCGCCAGCACGCGCACGGCAGCATCATGCGGGGCGATGAAGGTTGAGCCGGGGCGGGTTGCAGCAATCGCGGCGGTTTGCGCATCGAGCACCAGATCGTAGATGTCCGCCTGCGGGCCGGAAAAGCGGCCATTGACCGGGAAGGTGCGCGTGATGTCGCTGGCGTAGCCATCGACTTCGCAGCCTGCATCGATCAGCAGCAGGTCGCCGTCTTTCAACAGACGATTGTTGTCGATATAGTGCAACACGCAGGCGTTCGCACCGCCGGCGACGATGGGGGAATAGGACGGCGCTTGACTGCCCTGACGGCGAAACTCGTGCAGGAACTCGGCCTCGACTTCGTATTCATATTTGCCGGGCGCCGTGAATTGCATCGCGCGTCGATGGGCGTCACCGGCGATTTGCGCGGCTTTTTGCATCAGCGCGATTTCGTGGCTGTCCTTGACGAGACGCATCTCGTCGAGTGTGGCGCGCACATCGTGGATGAGCGTTGGTGCGCGCTTGCCGGCACGCGATTGCGCACGCACGGCATTCAGCGCAGCTGCGATGCGTGCATCCCATGCGGCATCGTGACCCACGGAATACCAAAGGGCTGGCTGGTCGGCGAGCAACTCGGCAAGCTTGGCGTCGAATTCTTTGATCGAGTACGCGGCATCGAAACCAAACGCCTCTTTCGCGCCGTCGGGACCGTAGCGGAAACCATCCCAGATTTCCTTGTCGACATCCTTGTCGCGGCAAAACAGGATGGATTGCGCTGCGCTGCCCGCCATCAGGACCAGGATGGCTTCCGGTTCCGGGAAGCCGGTCAGGTAGTGAAAGTAGCTGTCGGCACGATAGGGGAAGGTGGTATCCCGATTGCGCACACGCTCGGGCGAGGTGGGGATGACGGCCACGCCACCCCCCGCTTTCTGCATCTGCTCAAGCAATAACGATCGACGCTGGCGGAAGGGTGCGGTGTCCATCGTTTGATGCTAGCACGCGTCAAAGTAGGCGGTACTGAGTTCAGTATCGAGGGCGGTGAGTCGCTCCGGCGTGCCGACATCGACCCAGCGGCCGGTGTGATGTTCGCCGGTGATTTGTCCTGCGTCGATGGCGGCGCGGAGCAGTGGCGCAAGCTTGGCCGGCTGACCGCGCGCGATGCCGGCAAAGAGCTCGGGGCGGTAAATGCCGATGCCGCTGAAGGTCAATCTTGCCGTCTCGCCAGCGCCGACTTTTCCTTCGGTCAATGTGAAGTCACCGCCAGGATGATGAGGCGGATTATTGATAAGTACGAGGTGCGCCATGTTGATGGCGTTTGCCCGCGTGAAATCCCAGTCGCAGAAGATGTCGCCATTGATGACGAGGAAAGGATCATCTCCAAGCAATGGCAACGCGTTGGCAATGCCCCCCGCCGTTTCGAGCGCGCCCTGAGACTCTGCCGAATACTGGATACGCAGCCCCCAGGCATCGCCATCGCCCAGCAGCGCTTCGATCTGGTCGCCGAGGTGGGCGTGATTGATGACGATGTCGCGAAACCCTGCACGCGCGAGACGCTCCAGATGCCAGACGATCAACGGCTTTCCTGCGACGGGAAGCAGTGGTTTCGGGGTGTGGTCAGTCAGTGGGCGCATGCGCTCGCCGCGACCGGCCGCGAGAATCATTGCCTTCAAAATGTATAGCCCACCTGTGCCTGACGGTTTTCCAGCCTGTCGAGCAGGCGCAGCAGCGGCCCAAGGTCACTGTAGCGTGCGCAAGCCGACCGCAGATATTTGGCGACGAGCGGCATGTCTTTCAGGTAGCCATCCTTGCCGTCGCGGTGGTACAGCCGCGCGAAGATGCCGAGCACTTTCACATGGCGCTGCACGCCCATCCATTCATAGTCGCGGAAGAACGCGCCGAAGTCGGCGCGCACCGGCAGGCCGACCTTGCGCGCCTTCTCCCAGTAGCGTGCCAGCCAATCGATCGTCTGTTCTTCATCCCAGTCGACGTAGGCATCCTTGAACAGCGAAACGAGGTCGTAGCTGATTGGCCCGTAGACGGCGTCCTGAAAGTCGATCACCCCAGGTTTGTCTCCAGCCACCATCAGGTTGCGCGAGTGATAGTCGCGGTGAACATAGACGGCGGGTTCAGCGAGATTGACGGCGAGAATTTTTTCGAAGACGGACTCGAGCATCTGGCGGTCGGCAGCGCTGAAGTGGATGGTGACGTGCTTGCCGATGTACCAATCGGGGAAGAGATCGAGTTCGCGCTTGAGAAGCGCATGGTCGTAGGCGGGCAGGGCATCCGGACGGCTGACGTGCTGAATGCCGATCAGCGTGTCAATCGCAGCGCGATATAGCGAATCTGCAGCGGCACCGTCATTAAGCGCGGCGAGGTAGGTCGTCGAACCGAGGTCGGAAAGCAGCAGGAAACCCCGTTCCAGATCCTGCGCCAGTACCTCGGGCACATGGGCGCCTGCGGCATGGAAAAGCTGCTGTACATGCAACCAGGGACGCACGTCCTCGTGTGAGGGGGGCGCATCCATGACGATTAAAGTTTTTCCGTAGTCAAACGTGATGCGGAAGTAGCGTCGAAAACTTGCATCGGCCGAGGCGGGCGCCATGCCGAAATGCTGTCCGGGGAATTGTTCTGCCAGCCAGCCCTGAATCTGCTCGATCCGCTCCACGTGAGGATTTCCGCCTAGATGTTAGAATCGGGAATTCTATCATCGGCTTAAATTGCGCCCGCAGTTACCTAGTGAGCGGCTCGGTGCGCAAGGCAGACGATAACAGCAACCAAACAATTTCTTCAGCGATGACTTTAGTGTGGCTACGGCGGTCAATTGGGCGGTTGAGCTGGCTTGTGCTGGTGGGCGCGGGCACGGAAGCTTTTGCAGGCGAAAGCCTGCCATCGCTGCGTGTCGATCCCACCTTGCTGGGGGGCGCGCCAATCAAGCCGCCTCAGCCTACGTCACCTCCGCCCGCGCCAACCCCTCAAACTGTAACGACGCAGGAGGCACCTTCAATGGCTTTGCCTGCTCCAGTCCCGGCTTCGTCACCGCCGCAGACCAGGACAGCTTCGGCGGTTGCCCATCATCCGTTGAATCCACCAGCTCAGCCGGCAGCTACCGCAACGCTAGCGAAGAACCTCCCTCCTTTGAGGGTCGATCCGGCATTGCTGGGCGGCGCACCGCTGCCTGCCGTTGTCGTCGCCACACAACCGCCTCAGGCGGCTGAACAACCAGGCTTGCCCCTGCTTTATTCGGCACATGTGGCCGCGGGTGTTATCCCGCATCCAGCGACGACCGCTTTCTCGAATGTCAGCAAGGATGCGGCACCCACGCTGATTACGGCACGTGACCTTAAGGGCGTCAATGAGCTTGAGACGATTGCCGAAGGCGATGCGGTACTTCAGCGCGCCGGCGACAGTTTGTATGCCGATCGGATTGTGTATCGCCAGGCCGAGGATGAGCTTGAGGCGATCGGTAATGTGCGCCTGATTGCCCCCGACTCGGTGATTACGGGTCCGCGCCTGAGCATGCGCATGGAGGAAAGTACGGGGGAATTCGAGTCGCCGGTCTATGTGATTCGTAATCAGCGTCCTCCTGTCGATGAGCCTGCCCTGACCCTTGCTGGTTTGCCGGCGGTTACCGAGGAAGGCAAGGTGTTGGTCACGACCGGGCGGAAGTTGCCGCAAGCTCCCGTGACGGGGAGTGGTCAGGCTGATCGACTGGAGTTTCGCGGTGAGGATCGCTTCTACTTTAAAAATGCCAGCTACAGTACCTGTGCACCAGGGAAACGTGACTGGGATATCGAGGTTGATGAGCTGGAGCTTGATTACACGGAAGATCGTGGCAATGGGCGAAATGCGCTGGTGAGGTTCATGGATGTGCCTTTGTTCTATACCCCCTGGATGAGTTTTGCGCTCAACAACCAGCGAAAGAGCGGTTTCCTCCCGCCAACATTGGGTACGACCAGTAAGAGTGGTTTCGAGATTGCCGCGCCCTACTATTGGACTATTGCGCCGAATATGGACGCAACCATTACGCCAAGAGTGCTGACGCGCCGCGGTTTGCAGCTGAATACCGAGTTCCATTATTTGCTGGACACGACAGCTAACCATGCGGCGATGGCCACAGGCCAGCCGCAGTTCGATAAAGGCCAGGTACGCATCGAATATTTGCCGGATGACCGTCTCGCGAATCGTGATCGGTATGGTTATTCGGTTATTCATACCCAGAATCTTGGCTATGGCTTTGCTGGCTCACTTAACCTCAATGGCGTCTCGGATGATGACTACTTCAGTGATCTGTCCACGCGTGTTTCTCAGGTCACCCAAGGCAACCTCCTGCGCCAGGGTGTCCTTAGCTATGGAGGTTCTTGGTACAGCGCGGCACTAAATGTACAGACCTATCAGACGCTGCAGAACCAGGCGGAACCCTATCGGCGTTTGCCGCAACTCACCGTGTTGGCCAACCGTTATGATCTGCCGGCAGGCCTGGCCTTTAACTTTTTCGGCGAGTACGTTAATTTTGACCACCCGGACAATTTGCTGGGCAAGCGCACGACGCTTTATCCCCAACTGTCATTCCCCTGGGCAAGTGCGGCATTTTTTGTTACCCCCAAGCTGGGTATCCATTCCACGCAATATGAACTGGCGGGGCAAACTCGCCCTGCGGTTGCCGCTCCCTTCAATGCGGCACCTGACAGCCAACATCGCTCTGTCTCGATCTTCTCGCTCGATAGTGGCGTGTTCATGGAGCGGGACTCGGACTGGTTCGGCCAATCTTTGGTGCAGACGCTGGAACCGCGCGCATATTACGTCTTTATTCCGACGCGCGATCAGCGTCTGACCCCCATCTTTGATACCAGTCGTGCAGGATTCACCTATGCCAGCATGTTCTCGGAGAATCGCTATGCCGGCGGTGACCGGATTGGCAATGCGAATGAATTAACGCTGGCATTGACCTCGCGCCTGCTTGACCCTCGAACTGGTGCGGATTTGCTGCGCGCGACGATTGGTCAGCGTTATTACTTTACCTTGGAGGATGCCGAGGCTTCCTTGCCGGGTGAGGACTTACGCAAGTCGCGCAAGGCCGATCTGCTGGCGGCGATTACCGGCAAGGTCTTGCCGGATGTCTATGCCGATGCGGCTTGGCAGTACAGCCCCGATGTGAGTAAGACAGAGCGCTTCACGCTGGGGGGGCGTTATCGTCCCGAGATCGGCAAAATTCTTAATGTTGGCTATCGCTACGTGCGTGATTCAGTGACCAACCTGGCTGCCTTCGAGCAAATCGACGTGTCCGCACAGTGGCCGTTATCTGGCGGCTGGCATGGCGTGGGGCGTTACAACTATTCGGTCAAGGAGCAGCGGGTTATCGAGACGATTGGTGGCCTCGAGTACAACGCCGGTTGCTGGGTGGGACGTTTTGTCGTCCAGCGTTTGGCGACGATTGCCGACAAGCCGACCACGGCACTATTCTTCCAACTTGAATTGAACGACTTCTCGAAGATCGGCTCGAATCCGATGCAACTCCTGCGGCGCAATATTCCGGGATATGGCGTCATCAACCAACCCACGGCAGACCCGGTGTTTGCCGAAGATTGATTCACTCCACTATATGAGATTTGTCATCTTTGCTTTCTGTGCCTTGATGAGTGCGGTTGCCGCGCAGGCCCAGTCCCGCCAACCCCTCGCCGTCGATCGCATCATCGTTGTCATCAACGACGAGGCAATTACGCAACACGAACTGCGCGACCGTATGGCGACGGTCGAACGCCAGTTACGTGGCCGCGGTACGCCGCTGCCGCCGCGAGATGTATTGGAGAAGCAACTTCTGGAACGGCTGATTGTCGATCGTGTGCAGATGCAGTTCGCCAAGGAAGTGGGCCTGCGCATCCCCGACAACGAGTTGGATATCGCCTTGCGCCGCATTGCCGAAAACAATCGTTTGTCGCTGGCGGCTTTCCGCGATGCGCTGGAAAAGGATGGCATTGCATGGCGACGTTTTCGCGAGGAGATTCGCGAGGAGATGACGCTGGCCCGACTGCGCGAACGTGAGGTCGAGAGCCGCATCGTGATCTCCGACGGCGAAATCGACAACTATCTGGCGCACCCGGGGCAGGCCAATCAGTCAGCGTTGGTGGCGCTGGGGCACATCATCATTCGTGTCCCCGAGCAGGTCGATCCGGCGCGGTTATCCAGGGTGCGCGCGCGTGCTGAAGAGGCGCTGGCACGGATCAAAAGCGGTGCCGATTTTGGTCAGGTGGCCGCCAGCTATTCTGAAGCACCGGATGCCATGACGGGCGGGATGATCGAACCCCGTCCGGCTGATCGGCTGCCGACCTTGTATGCCGAGGCGGTGGCCAGCCTCAAGCCGGGAGAGGTCAGTGGCATTCTGCGCAGCCCGGCAGGATTTCATATTGTCAAATTGATGGATCGTCGTGGTGGTGATGCGGTGGGTGGTTTGATTCGCCAGACCCGTGCGCGCCATATCCTGATCAAAGTGAATGAACTGGTGTCCTCAGAGGAAGCGCGCCACAAACTGGCCGGCCTCAAGGAACGTCTCGACAACGGTGGCGACTTCGCGGAACTGGCGCGCCTGTATTCGAACGATCTTTCCGCGGCCAAGGGTGGTGATTTGGGCTGGCTTTATCAGGGCGATACCGTGCCGGAGTTCGAGCGTGCCATGGATGCGCTGGCTATCGGGGAACTCAGCAAACCGGTCCAATCGCCGTTTGGATGGCATTTGATTCAGGTGCAGGAACGCAAGAATGCGGAAGCCGGGGATGAGCGCAAGCGGCTGATGGCGCGCCAGGCATTGCGTGAGCGCAAGTCGGACGAGGCTTACGAGGACTGGCTCAGGCAGATGCGGGATCGCGCTTATGTCGAATACCGGCTTGAAGAGCGCTAAGTCGTCTGATTTTCCCGTCATCGCCATCACCTCGGGCGAGCCGGCGGGGATCGGCCCTGAACTCTGTCTGGCACTGGCGCAGCGTGAGTTCGCTGCCCGTATCGTGGTATTGGGGGATCGCGATCTCCTGGCTGCGCGGGCCAGCCAGTTGGGCGGCACGCTTGGTGACTTGACAATCCGCCATGTGCCGCTGAAAAAGTCGGCGCTGGCAGGAAGGCTTGATCCCGCGAATGCAGCCTATGTTTTGGACATCCTCGATGCAGCACTGTCAGGTTGCCAATCCGGCGAGTTTGCCGCGATGGTGACGGCACCGGTGCACAAGGGCGTCATCAACGATGCAGGCATTGCTTTCACTGGTCATACCGAATACCTCGCCGAAATGACCGGCACACCGCGCGTGGTGATGATGCTGGCGGGCAGTGGCTTGCGCGTCGCCCTGGCGACAACCCACTTGCCGCTCAAGGATGTCTCTGCGGCGATCACACCGCAGGATCTCGAAACGACGATCCGCATCCTGCATGCCGACCTGCGGACCAAGTTTGGCTTCGAGCAGCCGCGCATTCTGGTGGCTGGTCTTAACCCGCATGCCGGGGAGGGCGGTCATATGGGGCATGAGGAAATCGAGGTGATTACCCCAGTGCTCGACAAGTTGCGTGCCGAGGGAATGAACCTTGTTGGCCCCTTGCCCGCCGATACGCTCTTCACCAAAAAGGTCCTGGCCGGCGCCCACGCCCAGTTGGCGATGTATCACGATCAGGGCTTGGCGGTCCTCAAGTACGCGGCTTTTGACGAGGGCATCAATGTCACGCTGGGCCTGCCGATCATCCGCAC
>SXGT01896701.1_pt1 | contig 10728 bp, 10 predicted proteins | sample 3176221 | NCBI WGS metagenome assembly SXGT01 (sample SAMN11356862, study PRJNA531348) | freshwater metagenome | isolation source: freshwater sample F1-120 | place: China: Fuxian Lake, Yuxi | collected 2017-12-25
GACGAAGGCCGGACCCAAGAGCGAGAAATGGATGTGGGCCGGCCGCCACGCGTTCGGATGATTCTGCCAGGGATAGGCGCCGGGTCGGATGGTGATGAACCGGTACCGGCCCGCGTCGTCGGTGAGTACCCGTCCCGCCCCCGAAAAGTTGGGATCGAGCGGGGCGGCATGCTGGTCATGCTTGTGGGCGTAACGGCCGGCCGAGTTGGCCTGCCAGATCTCGACCAGGGTTTGGCGGACCGGACGGCCGGCCTCGTCCATGACCCGGCCGGTTACCACGATTCGCTCCCCGAGCGGGTCACCGCCGTGTTGCGCGGTGAGGTCGGCGTCCAACGGGCCCAGTCGCTCATGCCCGAACACCGGCCCAGTCAGCTCGGACAGCGTTTGGGGCACGATGACGAGGGGCTGTTTGGGGTGCCGAAGCGCGGTGGCCCGGTAGGCCGGCGCGTCGGGCGGAGGGTGCAGTCCGTTCGGCGCTCGGCGGTACCCGGCCGGGGCGTGGGCATTGGAATCGGCGGAGCTTGACGTCACGACAACGGGGTTAGGATGATCCCAAGCTACTCCGGGCGGCCCCGTTGCATAAGCGGCCCGTCAAGGTGACCCTTGCGCTTCTGGCCGTCCGGGCGACATTAGGCCACCCCAGTTGGCGAGGGCGGCTGCCCCAGAGCGGTTGGGGCCGACTCGACAGCGCCGAGTTTCCTCCATACCGAGGTACACGATGCGACAACCGTTATACGCGGCGGCCATTGCGATGGCCCTGTTCGGAACCAATGGTGCGGCTACTGCCCAAACCCCGGCCCCGGCCACTACCCGCTCCTACGTGCAGGTCGTTCGGCTCAAACCGGACATGGTCCGCGAGTGGCTGGATCTCTAGAAGAACGAGGTGGTTCCCGCTCAGAAGAAGGCCGGCGTGACTAGCCGGATCACGCTCGTAACAGTGGTCGGCAACTCGTTCGAGTACACCATGATCACACCGATGGCTTCCTGGGCCGCCTTTGACGGCGAGGCTCCGCTGGCCAAGGCGCTTGGCGCCGCCGGGGCGGCGGCGCTCAACGACAAGCTCCGGAAGTGCATCATGACCCAGAACTCGTATCTGATTAATCGGGAGGATGATCTGACTATCGCCGCGCCCGGTGCGGAGGTGTGGCGGACCACGGTTCGCCGGGCGCTGCCCGGCAAGATGCAGGAGTACCTGGCTTTCTATAAGGCCGAGGTGTTGCCGGCGATGCAGAAAGCCAAGGCCGAGGGCAAAATCGCCGGTTCGGGCGTGGCGACGAGAGGGGTTGGGGCGTTGAGCCGTGAATTCACGGTCAGCACGGTCTACAACAAGTTCGCCGACTTGGACGGTCCGAACCCGGTGGCAGCAGCCGTTGGCGCTGAGGCAGCCAGGGCGATGGCAGCCAAGGGCGAAACGCTCGCGACGACCGGCCAGACCTACATCCGGCGGAGAGTGGCCGACCTCAGCTTCTAAGAGGCGCCCACGCTCGGCAACTTTCGGCCCCGTTTCCGATCCTTCGGGCGGGGCCGTAGGTTTCATGGTATGCGACACATCTCGTGGTTGGCGTTGTCCCTGGTGCTGGGCGGTTGTTCAAGCGCCGGGCGGCAGGGGAGCGGGGCCGCAGCCGTCGATTCCCTCTTTGCCCGATTCAACCAGCCCGGCTCCCTAGGCTGCGCGGTCGGTGCCTCGCGGGATGGTAAGCCGCTGCTGGCCCGCGGCTATGGCCGGTCCAACCTCGAACATCCCGGACCGATTACGCCCGAGACCCCCTTCAACATCGGCTCGGTCGGGAAGCAGTTCACCGCGCTGGCGGTGCTGCTGCTCGAGCAACGCAAGCGGCTTTCGCTCGATGACGACATCAGGACCTACGTTCCCGAGTTGCCGGCTTACGACGCGCCGATTCGGGTCCGCGATCTGTTGTTTCACACCAGCGGCCTTCGCGACGAGGGTACCCTTGAGACCTTTGCGGCGCGGCCGGTTGCCACCGGACCGGATTTCCTCCGGTTGATGGCCCGCCAGCGCGGCCTCAATTTCACGCCAGGTTCCCGGCACCAATACTCCCATAGCGACTACAGCATGCTCGGTTTGGTCGTCGAACGGGTCACTCGCGAACCCCTGGGCGACTTTCTGAGCCGGGAGATTTGGACTCCGCTCGGAATGACCGCGACTCGGCTGCACGATGATCGGGGGCGCCCGGTCCCGGGGCGGGCATTCGCTGCCGAGAGCACCGCCGCTGGATATCGCGTCGTCTTCCCCGCGAGCGCCGTCGTCGGCGGAAGCAACGTGTACACGACGATCGATGACCTGCTCCGCTGGGACCGCAACTTCCACACGCCGGTCGTTGGGACACCTGAGCTACTGGCGCGGCTGACGGAGCGCCCCCGGCTTCAGTCGGGCGACGTCATCCCCTACGCCTATGGAGTTTGGCTCGGCGAATACCGAGGCTTGCCGACGGTGTCCCGGGGCGGCGGCGGTGGCGGCTTTCACACCCAGATGATTCGATTCCCGGTCCAGCGGGCGGCGGTCTTCGTCCTTTGCAACACCCCGGCCGACGCGACCGCCCTGGCTGAGGCGGTGGCGGGCGTGTTCCTGGCCGCGGACCTGACGCCGATGCCGCCGGATAGCACGGCCCAGACGGTCGAAACGCCCCCGGACGACACCGCGTTTGCCGGTACCTACGCCAACCCCGAGATCCCGTGGGACGTGATCCGGATCGTGGCTAAGGACGGCAGGATCGAGGAGTTGCTTCCCGACGCTGCCTACCCGCTCGTCAAGCTCCGAAACGGGCAATACTACTCCGAAGGGACATTCTATCGGTTTTCGCCGGCAGCGTCGGGGCGGCCGGCTCACCTGACCCTAACCGCGAAGGACCTTCGGCAGGAGTTGGACCGGGCCCCGACGGCGCCGCTGTGGCGGCCGGAGAATTCAGTCCTCCGAGGGCTGACGGGGTCGTACTACAGCGAGGAAATTGACGCGGCATGGGACATCGGGCTTGAGCGGGACACCCTTGTCCTCCGGCGGCCCCACGGCAACATCCCTCTGATCCCGGTCTTGCCTCTGGCGTTCATCGGGAACTACCGAACTCCGGACGGGCAAATGTTCCCGATGGGAATCGAGTTCGCTACCGAGGCGGGGCGGCCCACGCTCCGGGCAACCGGGCTCAAGAACTTCGAGATCGTGCGGCGGCTCCGGTTCGACCGGCGCTAGGTCCGTCCTCGCGCCGGATCGGTCCGGAACCACGCCACCGTGAACAGGGCTCCGAGCACCAGGTCCATGCCCCCGCCGATTGCGATTTGGACCGGGCTCCGGCCGAGCGCGAAGAGCACCAGCGCCGCGACGCCAAACGACAACTTCTCGAGGACCGTCACCGGCATCAACGCCCGGTAGCGCACTGGGTCGGTCGCCATCACGAGAAAGGCCAGCTGCCACACGACCGCCACCCCCACGAAGCCGTAGAAATACTCCGGATGGGTGATTGGCGGCGGCTGATCCTGGCCGATCCGCTGTTCGAGCAGGTACTGGGGCAGCAGCACAATCAGTCCGTAGATGCCGGCAATTCGGTAGGTGAGCCGCGCGAAGCGAGTGGGGTCGGCCATGGCGAGTCCTTGGGCGCGAGGGTGGTGGGGGTCGGTGTTGCCGGGGCTAGGGCCGGGCCCCGGCCTCTCGGGCAATGGTCGCGAAGGTCCGCATCTGCTCGGCGCTCAGTGGGCCGAAATCGACTGGGGTCAGCCATGCCGAGGTCTGCACGACGACGATCTGGCGCGCCGGGTTGATGAAGATGGCCTGGCCGTAGATCCCGATCGCCATGAACGCGCCATCCTCGCCGGGTGGAATCCACCACTGGAAACCATACCCCGACCGCGGGGGCCGTCCGCCCTCAGCGGCTCGAGGTTTCAGGTAGTCGGCGTCCGGCGTGGTCGATTGGTCCACCCACGATTCCGACATGACCCGTCGGCCGCCGATGGCTCCCCGGCCGAGCATCAAGAGCCCAATCCGTCCATAGTCCCGAAGCGTGGCGTTGTAACAGGCAAAGGCGCAGGTGTCGGGCTGGCGCTTGGCCTGATAGAAGTAGGCGTCCGATTCCGCGCCGAGCTTGCTCCAGAGCCGGGTCTCCGCCCACTTGGCCAACTTCATCCCGGTGACGCGCTCCAGGAGAAGACCAAGGAGTTGGGTGTTGACGCTCTGGTACTGGAACGCCGTTCCCGGCGGCACTGCCGTCGGTTGCATCGAGCCGACGAACGCGGAGAAGGAGGGCCTGCCGGTGATCAGGGCCGCACCGATCCGCGCCGCCCCCGAAGTCGAGTCGCGATAGTCCTCGCTGTAGTCGACTCCGGTTGCCATTTGCAGGACGTTCTTGACGGTGACGTTCCGATAGCCGCTCCCGGCCAGCTCCGGCAGGTATTTGGTCACCGGATCGCCGATGCTCTCGATCTTGCCCTCCTCGACCGCCACCCCGACCAGAATCGACGCGATCGACTTGCCCACTGACTGCGAAACGAACCGGGATTGCCGGTCGGCCCCGTGGAAGTACCGCTCCAGGAGCACGGTATCGCGGCGAAGAACCAGAAACCCGGTGACGTGATTGCGGGCGAAGTACCCCTCGAGGTCCGCCATCGAAAGCGCCGGTCCGGCCGCCAGCGGCACCGCCGGTCCCGAGCGCCGGACCCGGTCGATCCGAAATCCGAGTCGGTCGATATGGTGGAAGTAGTAGGCGTTGTGCGGCGGCGACATGTAGCTGTACGAGTCGACCAACAAGCCCGACGGCCGCATTTTCGCGAGGTCGATCTTGCCGTTCGGCTGGGCCGCCGCGGCGCCGGCCGGGAGAATAGCAAGCGCCATCCATTGGAGCGCCCTGATGGCACCGCCCATCGCTACCTCGTCATTCGTTTGAGGGCCTGTTTGTCGACTTTCCCAATCGGAAGCATCGGAAACTCGGCAACGACCGTGAATTGCTTCGGGACTTTGTAATTCGCCAACAGCGACCGGCAGTGGGTGGCTAGGGACTCGGCACTCGGCGCTCGGCGCTCGGCAGGGGGGAGAACGAAGGCGTGGCCGACTTCTTGGTACAACGGATCTGGGACTCCGATGACAGCGGCCATGGCCACATCCGGGTGGCACTCGAGGACCTGCTCGATTTCCCTCGGATAGACGTTGTAGCCGCCCGATTTGAACATCTCCTTGAGGCGCCCGATCAGCCGGTAGGCGCCATCGGGGCGTTCCTCGGCCAGATCGCCGGTCCGGAGCCAGCCGTCGGCGGTGAACAACTCAGCCGTGGCCTCGGCCCGGTTCCAATAGCCCAGGGTGACGAAATCGCCGCGGACTTGGACTTCACCGGGTTGACCGGGTGCCACGGCGGTGCCGTCCGGCCCGGCGATCCGGACCTCGTACTCGGGTACCGGCCAGCCGATCGAGTTGGCCAAGACGTCGGCCGAATCGGTGTCGAACGTGAAGGTGACCGAGCCGACGGTCTCCGTCATTCCGTAGGCGTTGGCGAGTTCGCCGCATTTGCTCTTCAGACGCTCGATCAGTTCCATCGGCGCCGCGGCGCCTTCCCAGATGATCAGCTGCACCGAAGAAAAATCCGTCGTGACGAACGCCGGGTGGGAGACAATCAACTGCAGGGCCGTCGGTACGTGGCCGAACAACGTGAGCCGCTCGGCCGTCACGGCCTCGAGCATGGCGCCCGGATCGAACTGCTCCTGGAACACCAGGGTGCCGCCCGGTACCAGGGTATCGCAGGTAATGTCCCCAATGCAGCCGATGTGGTTGATCGGCAGGTTGTTCAGCGCCCGCGGCGGGTCGATGGGCCAGATGGCGTACTGGACCCTGGCCACCTTGATCAACCCGGCGTGATGGATCATCGCGCCCTTAGGCTGGCCGGTCGTGCCGCTGGTGTAGACGATGACACAGGCCGCCCGCGGGTCGACGGCCGCCCGGGCGGCGGCGAGCTCCTCATCGGGGATCCGCCGGCCGCCGGCCAAGAATTCGGTGTAACTCTCCCCGGCGTCGAGCAGGACGGCCCGCTCGATCGACGGGGCATTGGTGGTGAGGGCGGCGAGTTCCTCGCGGTAACTCCGGTCGCCGATCATGGTCCGTGCAAAGAGCAGGCGCGGGGTGGCGTCATTGGCCACGTACTCGAGTTCCCGGATCTGGTACCGGGGATTGAGCCCGAGCCAGACGGCGCCGATCGAGACCGAGGCCAAGAAGGTGACGTAGTAGTCGGGGTGCGGCGGCGACAGGGTCGCCACCCGGTCGCCGGGGCGGATGCCGTGGGCCAGGAGCGCCTTGGCGCAGGCGTCGACCCGGTCGGCCAGGTCGCCGTAGGTCCACCGGCTCTCGCCGAACACGACGGCCTCGGCGTCCGGGCGGGCCGTGGCCCAATGGCGGGGGTAGTCGCTGATCAGGCGGAGCAGGGGAGGCCGTTCCGACTCGGGCCGAGGCCGGTGCGGGCGGCGGAATGCCGGGCTCATCGTTAGGCGCCGTGTTTGGTTTCAATCCGGCGGTGCCCCTCGCCGGTAATCCACATCCCGAGCCACTCGGCCACCAGGGCAGGGCGGGCCTTGCCTTCGATCTCGACCGAGACGCCGTATTTGCAACGCACCTCCCCGGGCCGGACCTCGGTCCAATCGAGCAGCGTGAAGTGAGCCCGGATCCGGCTGTTGACCGGCACTGGTTCGACCAGCCGGAGCCGGTCGAAGCCGTAGTTGAGCGCATAGCCCCCTTCGTCGGCACCGAGGTGATCGAGCCATCCGAGCGCCTGATGACTGAAGTACGTCAGCATCGAGGTGGTCAGGAACCCGAACGCGATCGTGGTCTTGAACGGGCTCTTGGCGGCGCACCAGGCCGGGTCCACATGCATCGGGTCCGGGTCTTCGGTGGCCTTGGCGAACAGGTCGATCCGGGCTTGGTCGATCAGGAACCACGGTGAGGTGCCGATCGGCTGGCCGATCTTGTCTTTGAACGACGCGAGGGCAGGTTGCATGGACGGAATATAACGCCCGTTGTTTACGGGAGGAGCCACGCCTTTACATACGAGGCAAACGAGGGGCGGACCAGAATCAGATAACTCGGGCCGTCGCTGATTTGGGCAATCAGCGCCTGGGCTTTTGCGATCAGCGTACCGGCACAGCAGCCCGTCTGGAACGCCCGGGGGTGGAAGTCGAGCGGACACGATCCCGCCAGCACGTCCCGGGCATCGGGCCCCGCCAACACGAATCCGACCCGGTTGGCCGACACGTCGACCACCGCACCTTCGCCCGCGGGCAGGGCGTCCCGAATGGCCGGCTCGAGTCGGGCCTCTGCCTCACCGATGGCCAGGAACTCGGCCGGGCCGGTCCAGAGCACATTGCATCCGTCGGCGGCGGCGAACCGGTTGGCCGCCGGCAGGGTCTCGAGTCCGAGGGCCCGGGCTACGGCCGGGGCTGAACGTTCGGTGACGTGGAAGGCAATCTGGGTCAGCCGGGGCAGCGGGGTGAGCCGGCTGGTAGCGGGGCTAGCCGTCACGGCGGGCTCCTTCCCGGTCGTAGAACACCGGGTCGACGATGGTGACCGCCACCGAGGCGGAACCGGTGCTGGCGAAGAGCGTCTGGCCCAGGCGGCCGGTGCCGTCTTTGACCATGGCCAGGCCGAAGCTCCGGCCTAACGTGGCGCTCCAGAAGCTGGAGGTGACATGGCCGAGCATCGTCATTGGCTTCGGCTGGGCCGGATCCTCGACCAACTGGGCCCCTTCGGGTACCACCGTGGCCGGATCGGCGGAGAGGAACCCGACCAGTCGCCGGCGGCCGGGCGCCGTCATGGCGGGTCGGCGGAACGATCGCTTGCCGAGGTAGTCCCGTTCTTTGGTCATCATCCAACCCAGTCCGGCGTCAGCCGGGGTCGTACTGGCGTCGGTGTCCTGGCCCACGATGATGAAGCCCTTCTCGGCGCGGAGCAGACTCAGTGCCTCGAGGCCGTAGGGCTCGATGCCGGAGGGGATGCCGGCCGCCATGAGGGCGTTCCAGAGCGCCTCGCCGCGGTAGCCCGCGACACTGACCTCGAAGGCGAGTTCGCCCGAGAAGCTGACCCGGGCCACCTGCGCCGCCAGACCGGCCACGGTTCCGGAACGGACGGTCATGAACGGAAACGCCGCCGCCGACAGGTCGAGATCGGTGCCCGCCGCCGCGAGGACCGTTCGCGCCGCCGGTCCCACCAGGGCAACGGTGGCCCACTGCTCGGTAATCGAGGTGAGCCAGACCCGGAGGCCTGGCCATTCGGTCTGGAGCCACTCCTCCATCCATTCCATGACCGGGCCGGCATGGCTGGTCGAGGTGGTGACGAAGAACCGGTCCTCGGCGAGGCGCATGATGACGCCGTCGTCGAACAGGATCCCGTCGAGCCGGCACATCGCGCTGTACCGGGCCCGGCCCGGTTTGAGGTTGGCGATCTTGTTGATGTAGAGCCGTTCCAGGAACTCGGCGGCGTCGGGGCCCTGAACGTCGATCTTGCCTAACGTCGATGCGTCCATCAGCGCCACGGCTTGGCGCGCCGCGCGGCATTCGCGCTGGACCGCGTCGGCCATGGATTCGCCCGGTCTGGGGTAGTAGCGCGGCCGTTTCCATTGCCCGACGTTCTCGAACACCGCGCCCGCGGCCAGATGGGCGGGGTGAATCGGCGTGGTTCGGACCGGCTCGAACATCGGACCCCGGGCGCGGCCCGCCAGCACCGAGTACGCGATCGGTTCCACCGGCGGCCGGGCGCTCGACGTGCCCATCGGGCCGTCTTGGTACCGGGCGGCCATCATCCCGGCGTTGATCTTCGACGTCCGGCCCTGTTCCACCCCGGTGCCGATCAGGGTGTAGCGCTTGAGATGCTCCGCCGACCTGATGCCGGCGCCCAACGCACGGCGGACACCCGCGACCGTGACGTCGCGATGAAGGTCGACGAACGACCGGCTCTCGTCTTCGTCGGGGGCCGGCACTCGCTGGATCGGAGCGGCCGGCTGGACCCGACTGGTGGCGGTCTCGGGGACCCTCGAGTCTGCCGCCGAAAAGCCGGCGGCCCGGGCGGCCGCCTGACCGGCCTCGATCCCGGTTGCGAGAGAGCCGGCCAGGTCAAACGACCCGGCCAGGGCCCCGGCAACCCAGTAGCCTGGGGCGGGCTCGGTGGCGACGAACGCGGCGAGGGCTTCGTCCCAGGCCGTGGCGCCGCCGCGTTGGTGATGGAGGTCGAGCACCGGGTCGAACCCACCCGACACCGCCAGCAGGTCACACTCCAGCCGCTCGACCGCACCTCCGCCCGTCGGTGCCACCCGCACCGCGATCAGAACGCCGGCCCCGTCGGCATCGGTTCCGGTCACCACCGAGCCGGCCATGATGGGGATCCCCGCCGCCCGGGCCTGTTCCGCGAGGGGGCCGGCCGGCCCCTCGCGAGGGTCGACGATGGCGGCCACGGTTTGTCCGGCGGCTGCCAAATCGAGCGCGGTCCGGTAGGCGTCGTCGTTGGTGGTAAACACCACGGTCCGCTCCGGCGCCAAAGCAAATTGGTGGAGGTACCGGCGCACCGCGGCGGCCAGCATGATGCCGGGTCGGTCGTTGTCCTGGAACACGATCGGGCGTTCGAGCGAGCCGGTGGCCAAGACGATCTGCCGGGCCCGGACCTGCCAGAGCCTCGGGCTCTCGCGGCGCTCGACCAGCATCATCCCGTTTTGGTCGAGCGCGACGACTGCGGTCGTTCGGCGAAGCAGCCGGACCTCGGGGAAGGCACTGAGAGCCGCTTCCTGGGTCGCAATCCACGCCGTGGCGTCCTGGCCGTCGATCTGTTCCCGGTCACCGGGGAGCGCGCCGCCAAGCGCGGTCCGTTGATCCGCGAGGATGACCCTCGCGCCCGCGGCGGCGGCGGCACCGGCGGCGACCAGACCAGCCGGTCCGCCCCCGATCACCAGGACGTCGCAATGCCCGGTCCGCCGGTCGGGCCGGCTCGGGTCGATGCCCTCCTGGAGGGTCCCCTTGGTGGACAACCCGCGAGCTACCAAGCCGTCGGCCAATTCAACCGATGTCGCCCGGGCCAACGGTTCCGACCCGCCGCCTTCGCCGAGCTGCGCGAAGGCATGGGCTTCTTCGGCGCCGGCGCTCATCACGCCGCGGGGCCGTCCGAGGGAGACGCTCGATCCAATCACGGCAACGCCGTTCGCCAAGAGTGCCGAGGCCAACGTGTCGCCCGGGTGGCCGCGGAGCGGCTGCCCATTCCAAGTGAAAGACAACTCGACGGTCCGGTCGATGGTCCCGCCGGTCGGAAGCCGCTTCACCGGGCATCCTCCGGCTTTTCCGTCATCAGGTACGAGCCACTGATCTCGCCGGTCATGGTATCGCGGACCACATGAAACCACCGGCGGCACCCGGCCACATGGACCCACCGCTCGGCAAACGGGCCCGCCGGATTGTTGCGAGAGAAGAGGAATTTGGCCCAGGCCGCGTCATCGGCGCCGGGCCCTGGGTCGACGAGGTGGGCTTCGCCCCCGTAATGGAATTCCTTCTCCTCGCGGGGGCCGCACCAAGGGCAACGGATCTGCAGCATCGTCGGATTCCTAGTGCGCCACGGCGGCCGCGCCGTGTTCGTCGATCAAGTCGCCGGTTTCGAAACGGGCCAAGGAGAATGGCGCGACGAGGGGGTGGGGAATGCCATTGGCGATGGTGTCCGCAAACACCCAGCCGGACCCGGGCGTGGCCTTGAACCCGCCGGTGCCCCAGCCGCAA
>SXGT01093667.1_pt1 | contig 10727 bp, 9 predicted proteins | sample 3176221 | NCBI WGS metagenome assembly SXGT01 (sample SAMN11356862, study PRJNA531348) | freshwater metagenome | isolation source: freshwater sample F1-120 | place: China: Fuxian Lake, Yuxi | collected 2017-12-25
CCGCGCGCGGCGGGCCACAAGGAAGGCGTGTCCGCCCTGAAGCGCACCGTGCGCGGCTGCGCCGGGCTGGGCGTGCGCTGCCTGACCGTGTTCGGCTTTTCCACCGAGAACTGGCGCCGTCCGGCCGAGGAGGTCTCGGACCTGATGGGGCTGGTGCGGTCCTATGTGGCCAGCGACCTGACCGGGCTGGCGAAGGAGGGCGTGCGCATCCGGGTGCTGGGGCGGCGCGAGGGCCTGCCGCCCGACATCGCCGCCATCGTCCAGAAGGCCGAGCGGGACACCGCGCACAATGACCGCTTCCTGCTGCAGGTGGCGTTCAACTACGGCGGCCAGGCCGACATTGTGGACGCCGCGCGCAAGCATGCGGAACGGGTGCTGGCGGGCGAGGCGGACGCGCCGATCAGCGAGGCGGAATTCGGCAGCCTGCTGTCGACCGCGGGGGCGCCGCCGCTGGATCTGATCGTGCGGACCTCGGGCGAGTTGCGGCTGTCGAACTTCCTGCTGTGGGAAGCTGCGTACGCCGAACTGGTTTTTCAGGACATCCTGTGGCCCGACTACGGGCCGGAGGCGCTGAAGGCGGCGATCGACGAGTATCAGGCGCGGGAGCGCCGCTTCGGCGGACGTCCCGCCCTTGTTGAGGCGTCAGGCTGATGGCGTTCCGGGCGAAAGACATCGGGCTAAGGGCGGCGTCGGCGCTGGTGCTGGCGCCTGCCGCCATTCTGGCCACCTGGGGCGGGGGCTGGTGGTTCGCGGCCCTGATCGCCGCCGCCTGCGTGCTGTTGGCCCGCGAGTGGGCGCTGATGAGCGCGCGGGGCGCGCGCAAACCGGTCTGGGCGGCAGTGGCCGCCGCTCTGGTGGCGGTGGTGTTGATCGCCCACGTGGGCCATGTGCCGGGAGCCCTGGTCACTCTGGTGCTCGGCGCCGGACTGGCGGGGGTGTTCGCCCGACGGCTAGGCCAGCAGGGGCTGGATGCCGCCTACGGGGTTCTGTACCTGGGCTGGCCCGCGATCCTGTTCATCTGGTTGCGGGGACAGCCGGAGGGGCTGGGCTGGACGGTTCTGCTGTTCATGACGGCGTGGTCGGCGGACGTTTTGGCCTATCTGGTGGGGAACCTGCTGAAGGGGCCGAGACTGTGGCCCCGCTATTCGCCCAACAAGACCTGGTCCGGCTTCATCGGCGGGCTTATCGGCGGCCTGGCGGCGGGCGCGCTGGTGACAGCGTCACCTTGGCCGGACCTGGGGATGTTGAGCGTGGCTTGGGGTGCGGTGCTTGGCCTCGCCGGCGCCGTCGCCACCATGGCGGGCGATCTGTGGGAGTCGGCGCTGAAGCGGCGGTACGGCGTCAAGGACGCGGGTGACCTGATTCCCGGTCACGGGGGCCTGATGGACCGGGTCGACGGGCTGATGTTCGCGGTGGTGGTGATCGCCGCCGGTCGCGTGCTGCTTCAATGGATTGGCGTCATCTGATGATCCGTCGCCGCGTCACAATTCTGGGCGCCACCGGGTCGGTGGGACGCTCGACGCTCGATCTGATGGATCAGGCGGAGCAGGCGGGCAGCGGCGCTTTCGAGGTGGAAGCCCCGACCGGCGCGGGCAACATCGCCCTGCTGGCGGAACAGGCGCGGCGGTGGCGGCCGAAGCTGGTGGTGACGGCTGAGACGGGGCGACTGGAAGAGTTGGGCGCGGCGGTGGCGGGGCTGGATGTGGCCGTGGCGGCAGGGCCGGAAGCCGTGGTTGAAGCGGCGACGCGAACCGTGGACTGGACCATGGCGGCCATCGTGGGCGCGGCGGGTCTGCGGTCGGCGTGGGCGGCGGCGGGGACGGGCGCGACCCTCGCCTTGGCCAACAAGGAGAGTCTGGTCAGCTGCGGACCGGCCCTGATGGCGCGGGTGCGGCAGGCGGGCGGGCGGCTGATTCCCGTGGATTCCGAGCATTCCGCCATCTTCCAGGTGTTTCCCGCCGAGGCGCCCGAGCGGGTGGCGCGGGTTGTGCTGACCGCCTCGGGCGGTCCGTTCAGAACCTTTTCACAGGACCAGATGGCGCGGGTGACGCCGGAGCAGGCGGTGGCCCACCCCAACTGGAGCATGGGGGCCAAGATCTCGGTGGACAGCGCCACCATGGCCAACAAGGGTCTGGAGATGATCGAGGCGGCCTATCTGTTCGGGCTGGAGGCCCGGCGCATCGACGTGGTGGTTCATCCGGAGTCCATCATTCACAGCCTGGTCGAGATGATCGACGGTTCGACTCTGGCCCAGATGGGCCCACCGGACATGAAGACGCCCATCGCCTGCGCCCTGGCCTGGCCTGAGCGCATGGCGTGGCCCGCGCCGAGGCTGGATCTGGCGGCGCTGGGGGCGCTGACCTTCGAGGCGCCGGACGAGGTGCGATTCCCGGCCCTGGCGCTGGCGCGGCAGGCGCTGGAGGCGGGCGGGGCGGCGCCGGCGGTGTTCAACGCCGCCAACGAGGTGGGCGCGCGCGCTTTCCTTGACCACAAGCTGAGCTTTCTCAATATTGCCGCAGTCGTGGCCGAAACCATGGAGCGACTGGCCCGCGCCGACGAGGCCGCCGACGCTCCGGATGCATGCGATGCCGCTCTGCGCATCGACGCCCTGGCGCGACGGACGGCCCAGCGGATCGTGGCCGATCACGCGCAGGCGGCGTGAACGAGTGCGCGTAAAGAGGCGGGTTCGTCGAATTCCTCGACGGCTTTAGGGAGGCGCTTCGCTTCATGTTGGATTTCATCGGCCAGGCGCTGATCTACGTCGTGCCGTTCCTGCTGGTGCTGACGCTGGTGGTGACAATCCACGAGCTGGGCCACTTCTGGGTGGCGCGGGCCTTCGGCGTGAAGGTGGACCGGTTCTCCATCGGCTTCGGCAAGGGCGTTCTGAGCCGGACCGACAAGCACGGCATCGAATGGCGGCTGGGGTGGATCCCTCTGGGCGGCTATGTGAAATTCTCCGGTGACGCCGATCCGTCCAGCGTGCCGGATTCGCGCGGGTTGGAGGCCATGCGCGAGGAGATCGCCGCCCATGACGGGCAAGGCGCCGAGAAGGACTACTTCCATTTCAAGCCGGTGTGGCAGCGGGCCCTGATCGTGGCGGCGGGGCCGTTCGCGAACTTCGTGCTGGCGGTGACCATCTTCACCCTGCTGTTCAGCCTGATCGGCGCCGAGATACGGCCGCCGCGCATTGTGAATGTGGTCCCCGACAGCGCCGCCGCCGAGGCCGGGTTTCAGCCCGGCGACCTGATTCTCCGGGTCAACGGCCGCGCGGTTGAGGATGACGTCGCAGTCCAGCGCATGGTGACCCTGAGCGCCGGCGACCCGCTGGACTTCGTAGTGCGCCGTGGCGAGCAGGACGTGGCCCTGACCGCCACGCCGCGCCGGGTCGAAACACAGAATCCCATCGCCGGGCCGGTGCGCATGGGCGTGCTGGGCGTGGAGATGCGGCCCATGCCGGGCGAGGCGACCCACATGCGCTATCCGCCCCATGAGGCGGTCTGGCAGGGCATGAAGGAGACCTGGTCTGTGCTGGAAACGACGGTGACCTATCTGGGCCGCATCGTGACCGGCCGGGAATCGGGCGACCAGCTGAGCGGGCCGCTGGGGATCGCCAAGGCTTCGGGCGCCCTGACCAACGCGGCGGCGGATGTGGAGGCGTCGAACGGAATTCGCCTGGCGAACGTATTGCTGACCCTGATCAGCTTCGCCGCCATACTTTCGATCGGAATTGGCTTTCTAAACCTGTTGCCGATACCGGTTCTGGACGGCGGGCACCTGCTGTTCTACGGCTACGAAGCCGTGGCCCGGCGTCCGCTGGCCGCAAACATCCAGGAGATGGGGTACCGCGTTGGTCTTGTATTGCTGGTCGGATTGATGTTGTTCGCCACCTGGAACGACCTGCGCAAGCTCAGTCTCTTTCAATTCCTTGGCGGGCTCTCTTCATGAGCAGACGCCGCTCGCCGATGGTTCTCTCCATGATTCAACGACGTCCCGAAGCCCTGCTCCGCTCCCACGGCCGCGCCAGCGTGCTGGCGCTGATCCTCGCGGCGGGCCTGGCAGGGCCGGCGCTCGGTCAGGACGCCGCCCAGCAGCCGGCCCCTGCGCCCGGCGAGGTTCAACTGCCGCAAGCCGCGCCGCCCGCCACCGTTCAACGGGCCCAAAGCGGGGTGGCCAACCGCATTCTCGTGCAGGGCAACCAGCGGATCGATCAGACGACGATCCTGTCCTACCTGCCGATCCAGCCCGGCGACACCGTCGATCCGGTGTTGCTGGATGTGGCGGTCCGGACGCTCTACCGCACCAATCTGTTCGCGGACGTCCAGATGGCGCTCGACGGCTCGGACCTGATCATTCAGGTGGTCGAGAATCCGGTCATCAATCAGGTGGTTTTCGAGGGCAACAGCGCCGTCAGCGAGGAAAAGCTTCGCGAGGAAGTGACCATCCGTCCGCGCGGCATCTACACCCCGGCCCGCGTGCAGGAGGACGTGCAGAGCATCGTCGAACTCTACCGGCTGTCGGGTCGGATCTCGGCCACCGTCACGCCCAAGCTCATCCAGCTGGAGCAGAACCGAGTCGATCTGGTGTTCGAGATCGACGAGGGCGTGTCCACGGGCGTTCGCGGCATCAACTTCCTGGGAAATGAGGCGTTCTCGGACAGTGACCTGCGCAGTGTGATGGTTACGAAGACCTCACGTTGGTGGCGGCTGTTCTCGAGCAACGACAACTACGACCCCAACCGCCTGGATTACGATCAGGAGCAGTTGCGCAGCTTCTACACCAATCGCGGTTACTATGACTTCCGCGTCGTCTCGGCGGTGGCCGAGCTGTCGCCCAGCCAGGACGATTTCCTGGTCACCCTGACCGTGGACGAGGGCGAGCAGTACAACTTTGGCGAGATCCGGGTCGAGACTGAAAGCGATCGTCTGAACGCGGACTTCCTGCGTCGGCTCCTGCCCTTGCAGGAGGGTGATCTGTTCGAGAGCGACCGGATCGAAGAGTCCGTCGACGCCCTGACCTTCGCGGCCGGTTCGGCCGGCTACGCCTTCGTCGATATACGGCCCAGCTACAGCGCCGACCCCGAGACCCGCACCGTGGACATGGTCTTCAACGTGCGGGAGGGCGAGCGCGTCTATGTTGAGCGCATCGATGTGGTCGGCAACACGCGCACCATCGACCCGGTCATCCGGCGTGAGCTGCTGCTGGTCGAGGGGGACGCGTTCAACCGGACCCTGGTGGAGCGCTCGCGCAACAATCTGCGCGCCCTGGGCTTCTTCGAGGAGGTCGAGATCACCGAGGTGCGCGGCAGCGAGCCTGACCGCAGCGTGGTGACCGTTCAGGTGACCGAGCAGCCGACCGGCGAACTTTCGGTGGGCGCCGGATTCAGTTCGGTCGACTCCTTCATCATCAATCTCGGCATCACGGAGCGAAACTTCCGGGGACGTGGTCAGAACGTGGTCGCCCGTCTGGAGTGGGGCTCTATCCGCCAGCAGATCGACTTCCGCTTCACGGAGCCCAAGTTCCTGGGACGAGACATCCGGGCGGGATGGGACCTGTACCATTCGCGATACGACTACAGCGAGTTTTCGTCCTATAGCTACGCGTCCACGGGCGGCGGATTCCGGCTGTCATGGCCGATCAACGGCTACACCCTTCTGTCGACCCGTTATTCGCTGCGCGCAGATGACGTGACGGTTCCGGGGAATTTCTGTGAGAACGGATCGGGTTCGCGGGCGCTTTGCGAGCAACTTGGCGAATCGATCAACTCGTCGTTGGGCTACACCCTGCTTGTGGATCGACGGAATGATCCCGTTCGTCCGACGCGCGGATGGACCGGCACCCTGCGTCAGGACTTCGCCGGCGTCGGCGGTGACGTGAACTATGTGCGCAGTGAGCTGGACGCGGCCTGGTACTATGGGTTCAATCCCAACTGGGTCGTCACGCTTCAGGGCTCCACTGGCTATATCGCCGGCTGGAATGGCGACGCGATCCGCATCAACGATCGCTTCTTCAAGGGCGGAAACAGTTTCCGCGGCTTCGAGACCGCCGGCATCGGGCCGCGCGACCTGGCGCAGGGCTTCAATTCCCGCGGCAACGCCTTGGGCGGGAACTTCTACGCAATCGGCACGGCCGAACTGACCGTCCCGAATTATCTTCCTGAAGAGTACGGCATTCGGACATCGGTCTTCGTGGACGTCGGCACGCTCGGCGTTCTTGATGATCGCTACAAGCTGCTGGATGACGGAACGCTCGATGCGCAGATCGTCGACGAGCTGGCGCTGCGCGCCTCGGCCGGCATCAGCGTTCACTGGCGCTCGCCCATGGGGCCCATTCGCCTCGACTTCAGCCAGGTCCTCGCTGAAGAGGAATACGACGTTACGGAAACCTTCCGCTTCTCCACCTCGACACAGTTCTAAAGGCTCAAAATGAAACGTCTTCTTCTCACCGCCGTCGCGGGCGTGATCGCATTGTCGGCCCAGGCCGCCGCCGCTCAAACCCAGTTGCAGAACCCCGGCCCCGCCATTCCGGGCATGTGCGTCTATCACAACGAGCGCATGCTGGCGCAGTCGTCGGCCGGACAATCCCTGAACCAGGGCATGCAGCGCCTGGTGCAGGAAGTTCAGGGTGAGCTGGCGCCCTACGGGACGGCCATCGAGACCGAGGCCCAGCGCATCCAGGGCCTGCCCGAGGACCAGCGCGCGCAGCCGGTTCAGGCCCTGCAGCAGCGGATTCAGGAAGCCCAGCAGCTGGAGCAGACCCGGGACACCGAACTGCGGTACACCCGCGCCCAGCAGATCAACGCCATTGCCGAGGCCGTCGATCCGATCGTGGTCGCAATCTATCAGGAGCGCGGCTGTGGCATGCTGGTGGACCGGGAAAGCGTCTATGTGATGAACCCGGCCATGGACATCACTGACACGGTGATCGAGCGCCTGAACGCCGCCCTGCCGTCGCTGAGCTTCACTCGCCAGTCGCCGCCGGTGCAGCAGCAGCAACAGTAAAACTGAGGAGGCGGGTGACGGGGCATGCCTGACGCCCGCTTCTTTCTGACTGCTGACCCGCTGACCGTCGCGGACCTTGCAGCCCTGACCGGGGCCGAGGTGCTTCGCGGCGGCGACGCGGTCATCACGACCGTCGCGCCCCTGTCCCAGGCGGACCGGGGCGCGATCGCGTTTCTGGGTGACCGTCGCCATGCGGCGGCGCTGGCCACCACGCACGCCGGCGCGGTTTTCGTGTCGCCGGCCATGGCGGGCGGAACGCCGGCGGATACGGCCGTTCTGGCCACAAGATTCCCTCAGGCCGCCTGGGCCATGGCGGCGTCCAGGCTTCACCCCGTCGTTGAGGCAGACGAGACACCCGGGGTTCATCCGCAAGCGGAGTTGGAGGACAGCGTCCGGATAGGCGCCGGGGCCGTCATTAGCGCCGGCGCGCTGATCGGGCGCGGGACGGTCATCGGCGCGAACACCGTGATCGGGCCAGGGGTGGCGATCGGGCGCGGATGCCGGATCGGCGCCAATGTCTGCATCGGATTCAGCCTGATCGGAGATCGGGTGAGGATCGCCTCCGGGGCCGTAATCGGCGAGGCCGGTTTCGGCGCCGCAGGCTCGGCCACGGGACCGGTGGACATTCCCCAACTTGGCCGCGTGATCATCCAGGATGATGTCACGGTGGGGTCCAACAGTTGCATCGACCGCGGCGCCTTCGACGATACGGTGATCGGGGAGGGGACCAAGATCGATAATCTGGTCCACATCGCGCACAATGTGGTGCTGGGCCGGTTCTGCCTGATCGCCGCCCAGGTGGGCATATCCGGATCGGTGGTCATCGGCGACGGGGTCATGTTCGGCGGCCAGGCGGGCGTGGGCGACCACCAGACCATCGGCGCCGGGGCGAAGATCGGCGGCGCGGCGGCGGTGTTGTCGGATGTGCCGGCGGGCGAGACGTGGTCGGGTTATCCCGCCAAACCGCTGCGCCGGTTCTTGCGCGAGACGGCCTGGCTGGCCAAACAGGCGTCTTCGCGAGTGAAGGGAAAGCGTGATGAGTGAGTCCGAGGGCGTTTCGATCGACTATGCCGAGGTTTTGCGGCGCATTCCGCACCGCTCTCCCTTCCTGCTGGTGGATCGGGCTGAGGACTACCGGGCCAATGAATCCATCGTCGGGATCAAGAACGTCACCGCCAACGAACCGTTCTTTCAGGGGCACTTTCCGAACAATCCGGTGATGCCCGGCGTTCTGATCGTCGAGGCGCTGGCGCAGTCCGGCGCGCTGCTGATGTCCAAGACCCTGGACGCCGATGTGTCGAACAGGACCATCATGTTCATGGCCGTGGATGGGGCGCGCTTCCGCAAGCCGGTGCGGCCGGGCGACGTGCTGCGCCTGCATGTGCATGTGACCAAGCACCGGGGCGATCTGTTCAAGTTCCGGGGCGAGGCCTATGTGGACGGCAAGATGGCGGCGGAATGCGAGTTCGCGGCCATGGTTGTCGACAACCCCAAATCCGACGGCTCCGGCGCATGACCGTTCACGCCACCGCCTCGGTCGACGCCTCGGTGACCATGGCTGACGACGTGGTCATCGGGCCGTGGTGCGTGGTGGGGCCGGGCGTGGCCCTGGCCGAGGGGGTGGAGCTGCGCGGCCATGCGGTGGTGGAGCGGGACACCATCGTCGGCCCGCGTACGGTGATTCATCCCTTCGCCGTGGTGGGGGGCGACCCTCAGCATACGGGCTACAAGGGCGAGACGGTGCGGCTGGAGATCGGCGCCGACAACGTCATCCGCGAGCATGCGACCCTGAACCGGGGCACGCCGCAGGGCCATGGGGTGACGCGCATCGGCTCGAACAATCTACTGATGACCGGCGCGCACGTGGGGCATGACTGCGTGGTCGGCGACAATGTGGTCATGGCCAACAACGCCACGCTGGGCGGCCATGCGATCGTCGGGGACAAGGTGTTTCTGGGCGGGCTTTGCGCCGTGCATCAGAACGGCCGGGTGGGCGAGGGCGCCATGGTGGGCGGCCTGTCGGCGGTGACGCGGGACGTGATTCCGTTCGGTTCGGTGTGGGGCAACCACGCGCGCCTGCAGGGGCTGAATCTGGTGGGTCTGAAGCGGCGCGGATACGGCAAGGCGGATCTGCGCCGGCTGCTGGGCGCTTACCGCGAGATGTTCGAGGGCGAGGGCGCGTTTGCGGACCGGCTGGACGCGGCCGAGGGCGAATACGCGGACCTGCCGGAGATCCTGCGGATCATCGCCTTCATCCGGGAAGATTCGAAGCGACCGCTGTGTCTGCCGGAACGGTGAGAAAACTGGGCATTGTGGCCGGCGGAGGGGATCTGCCCTTGGCGGCGGCGCGGCGGTGTGAGGCCGAGGGCCGCCCCTTTTATGTTGTTCGGATCAAGGGGTTCGCGGATGAAGCTCTTGTCCGATATGAGGGGCAGGAGTCGCGCATCGGTGAGTTCGGCCGCACCATCAAGCTGTTGAAGGCGGCGGGCTGCGAGGCGGTTTGTTTCGCGGGCGTCGTTCAGCGTCCCGACTTTCGCGACATGAAGCCGGACCTGAAGGGCGCCGCTGTGTTGCCCGGCATGATCGCGGCGGCCACGAAGGGTGACGACGCCCTGTTGCGCTATGTGCTGGGCGTGTTCGAGGCGGAAGGGTTCGCCATCGAGGGCGCCGATCAGGTGCTGGGGGGCGAGACGGCGCCCGCCGGGGCGCTGGGGCGCCATGCGCCGGACGGGGCGGCGCTGGCGGATCTTCGCAAGGCGCTGGAGGTGGCGCGGGCCACGGGCGAGCTGGACATAGGCCAGGGCGCCGTGGTGTGCGACGGCCTGGTGCTGGCGGTGGAGGCGCAGGAAGGCACCGACGCCATGCTGGCGCGGGTGGCGGGACTGCCTGAAACCCTTCGGGGCCGTGAGGGCGCGCGGCGCGGCGCGCTGGCCAAGGCGCCCAAGCCCATTCAGGACGAGCGGGTGGACATGCCGGTGATCGGGGTCCGCACCATCGAGGGCGCGGCGGCGGCTGGGCTGGCCGGCGTGGCCGGGATAGCGGGCAAGCTGATCCTGATCGACCGGGATGCGATCATCGAGGCCGCCGACCGGCTGGGGCTGTTCGTGTGGGGCGAGGATCACCGATGACTCGACCGCTGAAGATCATGCTGGTGGCCGCCGAGGCGTCGGGGGATTCGCTGGGCGCCGGGCTGGCGCGGGCGCTGAAGGCGCGGCTGGGCGACGCGGTGTCTTGTGTGGGCGTGGGCGGGGCCCAGATGGCGGCGGAGGGCGTGGAGAGCCCCTTCGACATTCGCGAGCTGTCCATTCTCGGCCTGATCGAGGGCCTTCGCGCTTATGGCCGCGTTAAGCGGCGTGTGGCGGAAACGGCGGCGCTGGCGGCGCGCGAGACCCCGGACGCCGTGGTGCTGATCGACAGCTGGGGGTTCACCATCCGTGTGGCCAAGGCGATCGGGGCGGCGTCGCCGAAAACGCCCCTGATCAAATCTGTGGGCCCGCAGGTGTGGGCCTCGCGGCCGGGGCGGGCGAAGACCCTGGCGGCGGCGGTGGACCACCTGCTGGCGCTGTACGGGTTCGATGCGCCGTGGTTCGAGCGGGAAGGCCTGCCGGTGACAGTTGTGGGGTCATCGGCCCTGCACGTGGACATGTCGGGCGCCGACGGCGCGGCGTTCCGGGCGCGGCGGGGCATCGCGCCGGACGCGCCGCTGCTGCTGGTGCTGCCGGGCAGCCG
>SXGT01111523.1_pt1 | contig 10727 bp, 8 predicted proteins | sample 3176221 | NCBI WGS metagenome assembly SXGT01 (sample SAMN11356862, study PRJNA531348) | freshwater metagenome | isolation source: freshwater sample F1-120 | place: China: Fuxian Lake, Yuxi | collected 2017-12-25
CGCGGCACCAGTTCCATGGAGAACAGCGTCGCGCCCGTTCTGGCGGTATCCTCGCATTCCGCCACGGACGTCAAAGGATCGGCGAACCCGATCACCACTTGGCCCAGCCGCAAACGCGGCAGGTCGTCGCGGCCCCCCACCGGATTGGAACCGAGCGCACGGACGCAGAGGATGACGCCCGCCCCGGCGAACAACTCGTCGCGCGAGACGATGCGCGCTCCCTTGGCCTTGTACTCCTCGTCCGGGAAGCCGGCGGCGGCGCCCGCTCCCGTTTCGACAAGCAGGGATGCCCCTAACTTGGCCATCTTGTCGAAGGCTCCCGGGGTCACCGCCACTCGCCGCTCGTTGGGAAATGTCTCTTTGGGAACTCCCGCGATCAAACTCACTCGCTCAATACCTCTCTCGCCCTGTCCTTGCGATTCTATCAACAGATCGGACGCCATTTCGCGGCGCGGTAGTGTCCGCCCGCCAGGAGCGGAATTCCCACGCGGACACCATGTAGCGAACTTCATCGAATAGTCCCTCCGCGAACGTACCCGGAAGCGGGCGCGCCGCCGTCTGTCAGGCCAGGAAGGAGGCAATCGAAATGAAAAGCCTGATACTGACGGGGATGACGATGATGCTGGGAGTGGCCGCGTTCGCGCACGACGCGAACTCTCGCGGTTACGGCGCTGGGCAGTCCGGTTACGGCGGCGGCTACGGCGCGGGCTACTCGACTCGGGGAGTCCGGTATTCGCCGGTGACCGACGCCATCCGCGACCTGAACTCCATCTGGTCGCGCAGCCGCGTGGACAATCACGAGGCCGACCACTTCCGCCGCGCCATCGCCGAACTCGACGCGTTTCGCGACCGGGCCGCGCGCGGCCACCTGGACCGCGGCTTGCTGAATCGCGCGCTCGGCAACATGGACCACCTTGCCTCGGCCCGGCAGTTGCATCCCAAGGCCCGGGAAGCGGTCCGCCGTCACATGATCTCGCTCGAGCGGATGGACGCCGGCTCCAACGGCTACAACCGCCGCTGAGCGCTCGCCGTTCGGGAAAGATCGGTGTTACCATAGCGGTCGCGCGATGTCCTCGCGCGGCCGCTTCGTATTTATGAACCCGATCTCCGCCCGGCCTCGCCCAAAGGCCGTCACCGCATTCGTATTGTTCTCCGCCGCCGCATTCGGCACGGCGCGGATCTGGATGGCGCAAGCCGCCGACGGCTCCACCAAGGCGCTGGAAGCCCCGTTCGAGCGGCAGGTGAAGCCGTTCCTAAAGCAGAACTGCGAACGGTGCCACAACGCCGACAACCCCGTGGCCGGTGTGCGCGTCGACAACCTGGACGCCAGCCTCGACGACAAGCACGTGACGGTGTGGCAGCACATCCGCGGCCGCGTGCGAAACGAAAGCATGCCGCCCAAGGGACAACCGCAGCCGTCCGCTTCCGCGCGCCAAGACACGATCGCTTGGATCGATCAGGCGCTGCAAATCGCCCGCATGCGGCCCGCGCCCAAGAACGGATCGGTGCGCCGGCTGACTGTCGCCCAGTACCGGAACACCCTGAAGGAACTGCTCCAACTGGACGACGATCTCACCGAGATCCTGCCGCCCGAAGCGGTCTCGAAAGACGGCTTCCTGAATAACAAGGAGACGCTCCAACTTTCGCCGCTGCTGCTCGAGGCGTATCTCGAGATCGCCGAGGAGGCCCTGGGACGCGCCATCGTCGATCCGCAAGCCAAGCCGGCGATCCAGAAGTTTCGCGTCGACTTCGGCGCGTCCATCAACCCGAAGCCCTTCCCCGAAGAGCTGATCCTGGGAGCCAACTCCCTGCTGCTCGACAATAAGGACTTCCTGGTCACCGAACCGCGCCCCGGCAAGCCGTTCGCCTTCGACCAGAACTTCATGCGGACCAAGTACCGCTTCATCGAAGGCTACGCCGGCAACGCCACCGTCCGCGGCTGGCGCGACTACGACAGTATTTATCATTCGGTCTTCGCCTGCATGCGCGGCAGCCGCGGATATCCGAAGGGACACGCCTTCGACGCCGTTCCGGAAGGCCTGGCGCTGCGGCCCGCGATCCCCAACGAAGAGCAGTTCGACAGCGACGGCACCTATGGTCCGAAGGCGAACTTCAAGATCTCGTTGCGCGAACTGCCGGACCACGGCCGCTTCCGCGTCACCGTCACGGCCGCCAGGTACGACGACGGTATGATGCTCGCATCCTCCGACGCGGCACAGCCCGCCAACACGGATGCCATCGTGTGGAACGACCCCAAAGGCGCGGATACGCTGACCGTCAAGACGCCGGGAATCTACCAGATCGACGTCCACGCCGGAACACGCGCGGCCGCTCCCGTCGTGGAGACATCGCGGCTGAACGATGGTCTCTCCGGCAACTGGCCATTGGATGGCGCCATCGCCGGCGGTCAACTCCAGGGCGACGCGCACTTCGTCGATTCGCCCTTCGGCAAGGCGGTGATGCTCGACGGGATGGGAGACTCCGTCACCGTTCCGCGCAACGAATCGATGAACGTCGGCACCGGCGATTTCACCGTGGCCGCGTGGATCCATCCGCGGCAGCTTCGCCGCGCCGGAATCATCAGCGTGGGCGGAACCGGATGGACGCACGGCTGGTATCTGGAGATGCCGGACAACAAGGGCATCCTGCGGCTGGACACCGCGGGTCCGGACAACCAGGGGAACGGCAGCGCCACGTCTCCGCAAGGCATGCTCCGCGCGAATGCGTGGCAGCATGTGGCGGCGGTGGTGCGGCGGTCGAGCAGCGACGTGCGGCTGTTCATCAACGGATACCAGGTCGCCCGCGGCGAGATGGGTCCGGCGAATCTGGACAATCCGAAGATGGATCTGAAGATCGGCGCGCTGGCGGGCGCGCAGAACTTCCGCGGCGAGATCGACGAAGTGCGTTTGTACCGGCGCGCGCTGGCGGAAGCGGAGGTCCAGGGCCTGGTGGAACCGGGCCGGCGATTCGCGCAGGTGCCGCCCGGCAAGCCGCGCGAAGTGACGCTGTCGCTCGGTGGGCGCGAGTTCGCCACCACGCTGCAACATCCGTCGTTTGCCGCCGTGCGCTTGCCGGCCGGTCCACTTGCGGTCAACGTGCGGCAAACCGGCGTGACTAATCTGGACCGCGTCGTTTTCACGCCGCTCGACCCGAATCACTCGATCGCAAGACGGTTCGCCGCGATGGAAAAGCGATCGCCGCGGTTGGGCGTGCATCTCGGGCTGCGGCGCGACTGCGGCAGCACGTTCGCCCCCGTGGGTCCGCCGCGCAGGGTCTCGAGCGTCAAGCCCAGTCAGTTCGTGTTCGAGGGCGCGATTCGCAACTTCCCCAGCCCGGACGTCGAGAAGGATAACGTCAACTACCTTGCCGGCATCCGCGAAATCGCGGTGCGCAGCGAGTTCACCGACGGGCGCGACATGCCGCGGCTGCTGATCCAGTCGGTCGACTTCGAAGGCCCGTTTTACGATTCGTGGCCGCCCCAGTCGCACCGGAACATCTTCATCGATTCGCCGCGCCAGAACGACCGGCGCGCCTACGCCCGCGAGATCGTGCGATCGTTCGCCGCGCGGGCCTACCGGCGGCCGGTCACGGCGGCCGAAGAGGCGTCGCCGATGGCGGTGTTCGACAAGTCGGCCGCCGCGGGCCGCGACTTCCGCGATTCGGTGAAGGATGCGCTGCAAGCGGTGCTCACCTCGCCGCAGTTCCTGTTCCTGATCGAAAAGAGCGCGACGCCCGGACCGGAGCCGCTCGACGAGAGCGAACTGGCCTCCAAGCTGTCCTATTTCCTCTGGAACGGGCCGCCCGACCGCGCGACCCTCACGCTGGCGTCGGCGGGGACGCTACGCCAGAAGTTGGACTCGGAGGTAAGCCGCCTGATCGCCGACGAACGGTTCTCCCGGTTCATCGACGAATTCGGCGCGCAGTGGCTGAGCCTGGACAAGTTCAGCGTACTCGAGCCCGATCGCACGCGATATCCCAAGCTCACGCGCGACGCTCGCGTGCATCTGCGCCGCGAACCGGTGGAGTTCCTGCGGCACCTGATCCGCAACAATCTGCCGGCGAAGAATCTGATCGATTCGGATTTCCTGGTGGTCAACGAAGCGGTGGCCAACTACTACGATCTCGGCGCCAAGACCGAGAGCGGCTTCCAGTTCGTGCCGGTGACGCACGGCCGGCGTGAACTCGGCGGCGTGCTGACGCAGGCGGCGATCCTCGCCGGGCTTTCGGACGGGCGCGAATCGAATCCGGTGAAACGCGGCGCGTGGCTGGCCCGGAAGATCGTGTCGGAGCCGCCCGCCGATCCACCGCCGAACGTCCCCGCGCTGCCGGAGGACGCCACGCAGCTCACGTTGCGCCAGCGGATCGAGAAGCATCGGACGCAGCCCGGGTGCGTGCAGTGCCACCTGAAGATCGACCCGTGGGGAGTCGCGTTCGAGGAGTTCGACGCGGGCGGCCGGTTGAAGCTGCATGGCGCCGACGCGCGCTCGAAGCTGCCGGACAACTTCGAGGTGTCGGGAGCGATCGATCTGAAGCGCTATCTCGGGGAGGATCGCATCGATCAAGTGGCGTTCAGCGTGCTGAAGCACCTGACCGTCTACGCCACCGGGCGCAACCTCAGCTACAGCGAGTCAGACTTTCTGAAGCGGGACGGGCTAAAGCTGAAGGCGGACGGCTACCGAATGAAGGACATGGTCCGGTACGTCGTCAACAGCAGGCCGTTCCTCGAAAAGTAGTACAATACACGCATCAAGATCCTGGAGAATCCGATGACTTCCCTTCGACTCGACCGCCGTGCCTTCCTCAAGGGAATGGGAGGCGCAACATTGGCGCTGCCCGTTCTGGACGCCATGGGCGCGACCATCGCGGAGCAGGCGCCGCGGCGGTTCTGCGCGATGTACACGGCCAACGGCATGTCGTTGCCGAAGTCCGATCACGGGATCGACGAGTGGAGCTGGTTTCCCACCAAGTCGAAAGACGGCGCGTTCGAATTCGGCAAGTCGACCGAGCCGCTCAGCCCGTTCCGCAAGCACCTCAGCTTCATGGGTGGACTGCATCACCCGAGCGGCCCCAAGGGGGATCCGCACACCTGCTCCGACATGTGGCTCACGGGCGCCCCGTTGCACAACCCGAAACCGGGCATGTACAACACCGCCGGCCTCGATCAGGTGATCGCGCTGCACACCAAACAGCATTGCCGGCAACCGTCGCTGATCTTGTCGATCGACGCCGGGACCGGCTTCCTGTCCCGCACCGGCACCATCTCCTACAGCCTCGAGGGACGCCCGATCCCGGCGGAAAACAACCCGCGCCGGATCTTCGACCGTCTGTTCCGGGGCGACCGTTCGTCGCTCGAGCGCGAGAAGCTGCAACGGCGGATCAAGCTGGTGGACGCGGTGGCCCAGAGCGCCAAGGAGTTCGACCAGCAACTCGGCAAGTCGGATCGCGAGCGGATGGAGCAGTACCTGACCTCGCTGAATGAAGTGGAGTCGCGGCTGATCGCATCCGAGCGCTGGATCGACATCCCGCTGAAGAAGCAGGACTATTCGCACCTCAATCTCGAGGCCACGTCCGAGGGTGAACCCTCCGAGTACTACCGCAATATGTTCGACCTGATCGCGCTGGCGTTCGACGCCGACATCACGCGGTCGGTGGCGTTCATGTTGAACCGCGAGGATGGCATGGGAATCAGCGATACGTTCCCGCTGAAGCTGGGATTGTCGAAGACGCACCACTCGCTGTCCCATGCGACCGACAAAGACGGCCAGATGCAGTTCGGCAAGTACGACCTGTTCCTGAGCCAGCAGGTGGCCCACTTCCTGGGCAAGCTGAGCGAGCACAAGGACCGGGACGGCAGCGTGCTGGACAACACGATCGTGCTGTTCGGCTCCGGCGCCAGCACCACGCACAACCCGCGCAACCTGCCGACGCTGGTGGCCGGCGGCTCGAACATGGGTCTAAAGCACGGGACCTACTGGCGCAAGGACGACAGCCGCATGTCGAACATGTATCTGAGCATCCTGCGGTCGATGGGGATCGAACGGGAGTCGTTCGCCGATAGCACCGGTACGCTGACGGGCTCGATCTTCAGCCGCGCGTAATCAGTCCGCCGCGGTGGTTGTCTCGACGCCCGGCAGCTTGACTCCGAAGTACGCCTCCACTTCCTCGCCGGTCCTGCCGCTCCAGGCGCCGAGCCAGTGCCTGTCGACGCGGCCGTCCGGGGCGATGGCGATCATCCCGGGCGTCGCGCCGAGTCTGTAGGCGTCGATGGTCGCGCCCGATGGACTGCGATAAGCGGTCGTCTTCAGGATCTCCCCTTCGTCGAGCGCCAGGGCCACCACGCGGTAGCGGTTCTCCACTGCCTTGGCGAGCGCCTCGAAATTGGCTTGGTTGCGCTCGCACCAGCCGCAGCGCGAGGCGAACACATAGACGAGCGTGCCGGATCCGGCGGCGCCCGCCACGTCGATTCGCGCCATCTTCCCGTCGGGACCGGTGGCTTCGATGGAGGGTAACGCGGCGCCCTTCGCCAGCAGTCCTTCTTCGGCCTTGGCCCTGGCGCGGGAAGCGGCAGCCAGCGTCCCCTGATGCAGCTTCCAGGCCATGGCGGCGTTGAGCGTCAGGGAGACCGCGAGCAGGGCGATCAGGGAGCGGTCCATCCAGCGGGGTGTGGTTTCGTTGCGGTTCATGCATCCGAGTATATGGGACTCGCGGCCGGGAGTCGTGAACGATTCGTGAAAGTTCCGCGCGTTCCGCGGGGGCCGCCGGATTTGCGTTTCTTTTACAGAATTCGAGATATTTCCCAGCGGGCGCTTGTTACTCTCGTCTCACCGGGCCGCGAAGGGCCGGAATCGGAAGAATGGAAAAATCGAAATGAACCGTTTGAAGAAGCTCCTGTTTGGCGCCGGTGGCGCCGCCGTGACGCTGGCCTGCCTGGCGCTGTTGTCGGCGCCGCCGGCGGGCGCCACCTTGAACGGCGGTCCCGAGCCGGAGGACTGCACCTACTGCGCCTCGTACTTGCAGGCCTGCGGCGTGTGGGACGTCTACCGGACGTGTTACCGCGTGATGAGCGGCTCCGGCACATGCCCGCCCTGCACACCTTGCCGGAAGGCGTACAGGGACCAATGACTTGGCCACCCCGGTGGGGCTCCGGCGCTTACGCCACGCGCCGCCCCCGGTGCTCAGTTCCCGTTGAGGCCTACAGCCCTTTGATGTGCGGAACTGGACCGTCGTACACGCGCTCGGAGCCGGATTCGTAGAACAGGTACTTCTTCCAGGGCTCTTCGCCGCGGGCAAGCAGCCGCATCAGATGGCGGCTGGTATGCATGCTGAACGGACGGGGCGGGCGGCCGAGCTTCATGCCCGCCTCCTCCGGCGTGCGGCTGCCCTTCCGGTTGTTGCAGGAATGGCAACAGGCCACCAGGTTCTCCCAGGTAGTCTCGCCGCCGCGGGACCGGGGCGTCACGTGATCCAGCGTGAGATCGCCGGCCGATCCCGCCTTGTGGCAATACTGGCAGGTGTAGCGGTCCCGCATCATGATGTTCTTGCGCGACAGGGCGCGGGTCTGGTGCGGGATGCGCCGGTATTCGAGCAGCCGGATCACCGACGGCACCGGAACCGAGTGGCGCGACGAGCGGAGCGCGTTGACCGACGTCTCCTCCGCGGATGCGACGCCCTTCAGAACCAGCACCACGGCGCGCCGGGCGGCGCAAATGTTGATCGGTTCGTAGCTGGCGTTCAAGACCAGAACGGGTTGCTGCAGGCGTAGCGGGATGGGCATGAATTACGACGCTCCTGTGCGCGCGGCCGCGGCGATCCGGCGATCCGCGCGGGCGAGAGCGAGTACCGAAACATGCGAGGCTCCGGCGCGTTTCAGCTCGCGGGCGCAGGCCGCGGCGGTGGCGCCCGTGGTCAACACGTCGTCCACCAACAGCAGCCGCTTGCCTTCGAGCGATCCCTTGGGCGCGGCGCCGAACGTCGAGGCCGCGCCGCGGCGGCGGGCCGCCAGCGTTAGTCCGGACTGGCGCCGTCCCCACAGCCGGGGCACGGGCGCGATCGCGGGGACTCCGATGCGGCTCGCTACGATCGCCGCGAGCGGCTCCGCCTGATTGAAGCCGCGGCGCCACCGCCGCCACCAGTGCATCGGCATGGGGACCACGGCGTCGAACCGCTTGTCGAGCGGTAGCGCGCGGGCCAGCAGTTTGCCGAGCGGGGCGGCGAGCGTGGACACGCCCTGGTACTTGAACACGTGGATCAGCAGGCGGAGGTTGCCGTCGTACGATCCGAACGAATACGCCGCGTCATAGCCGGTCAGGCCTTCGCGGCAGAGAGCGCAGACACCCTCGGAGTCGAGCGGCCGGCCATTGAGGAAGGGCGTCCGGCAACGGACGCACATGCAGTCGGCGCTGAAGGGCTCGACGGAATCCAGACAGCGCGCGCACACCGGCACGCGCGAGACTTCGCGCAACTGCTCTTCGCAAATCCGGCAGCCGTCCGGGAAAACCAACCCGAACGTCTCTCCGGCCAACCGGCGGATCGCCGGTGCGTCAAGTTTTGGCCATGGGTAGGAGGCCCATCGTAACGAGAAGATCCACCTCCTGCGGGTCAGTCCCATTATACACGTTCCGTGCCGGTTCCCCGACATCGTGTATGGAGGTCGAATTACTGGGCCACCGATTGTGGTGGATTTGGTGGACGGCGTGGGATTCGAACCCACGACCCCGGCATTGCGAACGCCGTGCTCTCCCAACTGAGCTAGCCGCCCACATTGAGCGTCACCACTATATTAACACGGAGTCGCGCCGGGCGATACTGGAATCGTGCGGCAACTCCTGGCGATCCTTTTGGCGGCAGCCGCGCAAGCGCAGACCTTCTCTCAGCGCGGGTTCATCGAGACTCGGGCGACCCTCTATCCACAAGCCGGGGTCAACGACAGCGGCCACGCCGTGGTGGACGGGCTGTTGCGATGGGAGCCTTCGCTCGACTTCGGCAACGGACTCCGGCTTCACGGCGCCTTCGACGCCCGCACCGACTCGCACCGCATGACGGAGCGGCAGGCGCGGTTCGATTGGAAGGATCGCGGATCGCAGCGACCCGCGATGTCGCTGCGGCGGCTCAGCGCCCAATGGCGGCGCAAGAACGTGACGGTGGAGGCCGGCAAGCAGTTCATTCGCTGGGGCAAGGCCGACATCCTGAATCCCACCGATCGATTCGCTCCGCGCGACTATCTGAGCGTGGTGGACAACGACTTTCTCGGCGTCACCGCCGGGCGGTTCACCGTGGAGTCCGGCGGCGAGACGCTGGATCTTATTGTAGCTCCAAGGTTTACGCCGAGCCGGACGCCGCTGTTCGGACAGCGCTGGGTGGTGCTTCCAGAGGCTCTGGCGGCGTTTGGCCTGATCGACGAGGGCGCAAGGGCGCCCGATCGGACGCAGTACGGCCTACGCTGGAATCACCTCGGAAAGGGGTACGAAATCTCGGGCGTTGTCTACGATGGCTTCCATCACCTGCCGCTTCTGACGGGTTCGTTCCGGCCGCTCGAGCGCGCGGTTGCCTTCCAACGGACCTACCCCCGGCTGCGGCTTTACGGCGCGGATGCGGCGGTCCCGCTGCGATGGATGACGGTCAAGGGCGAGGCCGCCTGGTTCCGCTCGTCGACCACCGAGGCGGACGAGTACGTGCTGTACGTGGTGCAGCTCGAACGGACCCGGGGCGAATGGGTCTTCGTGGGCGGATACGCCGGGGAGGTGGTGACGCAGCGGCGTAATCCGTTCGCGTTCGCGCCGGGCCGCGGGTTCGCACGGTCGTTCCTGGGCCGCGCGTCCTACACGATCGACACGCGGCGGTCGCTGGCGGTCGAGGCGGCGGTGCGGCAGAGCGGCGACGGAACGTGGCTGAAGGGGGAATACTCGCACCAGTTGGCGTCGCGGTGGCGCACCACGGCCAGCTTCACGCTGATCCGGGGGAAGCAGGGCGACTTCATCGGGCAGTTCCGCCGGAACTCGCATGGACTTCTGGCGCTTCGGTACAGCTTCTGATCGCGTCCAGCAGTTCGGCCAGGCGCACGGGTTTGCTGACGTAGCCGTCCATCCCGGCCTCGAGGCAGTGCTCGCGATCGCCCTTCATCGCGTTGGCGGTCAACGCCACCACGGGTACTCGGCGGCCGGAGGAGGCTTCGCGCCGCCGAATGAGGCGAGTGGCCTCCAAGCCATCGAGTTCGGGCATCTGGACGTCCATCAGGACCACGTCGAACGGCGTGCTCGACGCCAGGTCGGCGGCAGCGCGTCCGTTCCCGGCGAACGCGACCGAGTGGCCTTGCCGTTCGAGCATCCGCGAAATCACCCGCTGGTTGACGAGGTTATCCTCGGCGAGCAGGATGTGGAGGGGCCGGACAGCTCCAGCGGCGGCAGGCTGGACCGCGGCGGCCGCGACTTCGCAGACCGGGAACTCCAGGCGGAACCGAAAGGCGCTGCCTTGACCAAGCGTGCTTTCCGCCTCCATGGTCCCGCCCATCAGCTCCACGATCTTCTTTGAAATGGGCAGGCCCAGGCCGGTGCCTCCATACTGCCGGGTGGTGGAACCGTCCGCCTGGCGGAAGCGTTCGAACACCAAAGGCAGCTTATCCCTGGAGATGCCGATACCGGTATCGCTCACCGAGAACAGCATCGGACCGCCCTCCCAGGCCACGTCGACGCGGACTCCGCCGGAAGCCGTGAACTTGATCGCGTTGCCGA
>SXGT01656163.1_pt1 | contig 10727 bp, 9 predicted proteins | sample 3176221 | NCBI WGS metagenome assembly SXGT01 (sample SAMN11356862, study PRJNA531348) | freshwater metagenome | isolation source: freshwater sample F1-120 | place: China: Fuxian Lake, Yuxi | collected 2017-12-25
GACCCCCCATGCGGATGCGCGCGAACTGCCCGGGCATCAGGCGCCCATCCTTGTTGTCGAACACGGCACGCACGCGCACCGTGCCGCTGCGCGGGTCGACCTGGTTGTCGATCAGCTGCAGCTGGCCGGCGTAAGGCGTGTCGCTGGTGGCCGAGGTGCCCATCTGCACGGGAATGCGCTCGACCGCCGGGCGCGCGCCGCCGGCCAGGCCCTGCAGCGCGCCGGAGACGGTTCTTTCATCGGCATCGAAGCTGGCGTAGATCGGGCTGACCGAGACCAGGGTGGTGAGCACCGGCGCGCCGGGGCCGGCGGCGACGAGGTTGCCCACGGTCACTTCCAGCTTGCCGATGCGCCCGGCCACCGGCGCGCGCACCTGGGTGTAGCCCAGGCTCAGGCGGGCGGCCTGCAGCTGCGCCTGCGCGGCCTTGAGGTTGGCCTCGGCTTCGCGCAGCACGTTCTCGCGGTCGTCCAGCTCGCGCTGGGCAATCGCCTTGTCGTCCCACAGGCGGCGCGAGCGGGCGTGTTCGTTGCTGGCGTGGGTCACGCGGGCCTGCGCGGCGATGACCTGGGCCTCGGCGCGCGCGAACTCGGCTTCATAGGGCGCGGGATCGATGGACACCAGCAGGTCGCCCTTGGCCACCAGCGCGCCTTCGCGGAAATGCGTGGCCTGCACCACACCGGCGACGCGGGAGCGGATGTCCACCCGCTCGACCGCTGCGAGGCGGCCGGAGAACTCCTGCCAGGCGGCCACGTCGCTCTCGGCCACAGTGGCCACGGAGACCGGCATGGGCGGCGGTGCGCCCACCGGTGCACTGGCGCGGGCAGGGGTTGCTTCATGGACGAGCACGACGCCGGCGACGATGAGGGCGGCCAGGGCGGCGGCGGTGGGCCACCAGACGCGGCGCTTGAATTGGGACAGGTCGGACATGTTTTTTCCTTTTTGAGGGCGAACGGGGCCGCCCCCGGTGGATCACCGGGGTGGGCATTTCAGGTGGATGGGAAAGGGGGGCGCGGGTCCGTCAGGACGGCGGGGGCGTCGCGGCCTGGAGGAAGGCCCGGACGTGACCGCGCACCTCGATGGCGCACGGACATTCCCCGGCGGGCTGTTCGCTCAGCGACTCGGGCCAGCCGGTGGTGGGGGGCAGCAGGCCGCTGTGCACCGCGATGCCCGCCTCGCGCAGGCGATCGGCGTAGGCCAGGGCCTCGTCGCGCATCGGGTCGTCGCCACCGGTGAGGATCAGCGCGGGCGGCAGGCCGGCCAGCCGTTGCGCGCGGCAGGGCACGGCATAGGGGTGTTCCGCGTCCATCGGGCCGCGCAGGTACTGCTGCCAGCCATCCATCCACTTGCAGCCGGTGGACTCGCCCATGGTCTGCCGCAGCGAGGGCGTGGCGCCGCACGGGTCCAGCATGGGCGCAACGAGGATCTGGCCGGCCAGCGGCGGGTGCGCGCGGTCGCGCACCATCATGGCCACGGCCGCCGCGATGTTGCCGCCGGCCTCCTCACCCGCGACGAACAGCGGCGCGCCAGCGCCCGCCAGGCGCGTGCGCTGCTTGAACAGCCATTCCAGCGTGGTGTAGCCGGCCTCCACCGCATCGGGAAACCGGTGCGCCGGCGCCAGCGGATAGGCCAATGACGCCACCACCGCGCCCGAGCTGGCCAGCAGCTCGGCCAGGCAGGCGCCGCTGTCCAGGTCGCCCGAGATGAAGGCCCCACCATGGAAGTGCAGCACCAGCGGCACCACGCCACCGCGCGGCTTCGCGCCCCAGACGCGCAGCGCCAGCGGGGGCTTGCCAGGCACCGACAAGGTGCGGGCGGGCGGCACGGCGGCAGAGGATGAGGCAGTTGAAACCATGGCCTGGACTATAGACACACCCTTTCTGCGGATAAAGCCACCTGCCGCCAGTTGTCTGTTTCCATTGCATGAACAATCCCGCCAGAAAGCACATCAAGGACAGAGGGCATGGATCAGATCCAATCGATCAGGGTATTTGCGCGGGTGGTGGAGGCCGGCACCTTCACCAAGGCGGCCGAGTCGCTGGACCTGCCCAAGGGCACGGTGACAAAGATGGTGCAGCACCTGGAGTCGCGGCTGAAGGTCAAGCTGCTCAACCGCACCACCCGGCGCGTGACCGTCACGCCCGATGGCGCGGCGTACTACGAGCGCACGGCCCGCGTGCTCAACGACCTGGACGACATCGAGGCCAGCATGACCAACGCCCAGGCCAGCCCCAGCGGGCGCCTGCGCGTGGACGTGGGGACCTCGGTGGCGCAGCACATCATCATTCCCGCCCTCGCCGACTTCTACCGCCGCTACCCCGACATCCAGCTCGACCTGGGTGTCTCCGACCGCGCGGTGGACCTCATCGCCGACAACGTGGACTGCGTGATCCGCGGCGGCGAGCTGCTGGACCAGTCGCTCGTGGCCCGGCGCGTGGCCAACATGGCGCTGATGACCGTGGCCTCGCCGGCCTACCTGCACGCGCACGGCACGCCCACGCACCCGGACCAGCTGGGCGGCGAGCACACGATGCTGAACTACTTCTCCCCGCGCAACGGCCGCCCCTTCATCAACGAGTTCGAGAAGGACGGCCAGACCGTGGAGATCACGGGCCCGACCCGGCTGTCCGTCAACGAGAGCAACGCCATGATCGCGGCGGTGCTCGCCGGCCTGGGCGTGGCGCAGATGGGGGCCTTCACCGCCGTGCCGCTGATCGAGCGCGGCGAGCTGGTGCAGGTGCTCGCCGACTGGTCGACCCACACCATACCGCTCTACGTGGTGTACCCGCCGAACCGCCACCTCAGCGCCAAGGTGCGGGCCTTCGTGGAATGGGTCGCCGAGCTGTTCTCGAAACACCCGAAGCTGTCGGGCTGAACCTCAGCCGGTGCTGGGCGGCGCCTTCGCGGCCTCCTGCTCCTGCAACAGGCGCCACATCACCTTGCCGCTGCCGCTCTTGGGCAGCGCGGTGACGAACTCCACCGTGCGCGGGCACTTGTAGGCCGCCATGTTCTCGCGGCACCAGTCCAGAATGACCTGCTCGCTGGTCTGTCCGCGCGCGGCTTCGCGCAGCACCACCACCGCCTTGACGCTCTCGCCCCGGTAGGCGTCCTGGGTCGCGATCACACAGGCCTCGGCAATCGCCGGGTGTTTGAACATCAGCGCCTCGACCTCGGCCGGCCAGACCTTGCAGCCGCTGGCGTTGATCATGCGTTTGAGCCGGTCGGTGATGAAGTAGTAACCGTCGTCGTCCACCCGGCCGAGGTCGCCCGAGCGGAAGAAGCGCTTGCCTTCGAAGGTGATGAAGGCGGCCTCGGTGGCCTCGGGGCGTTTCCAGTAACCGTCGAACACCTCGGGGCCGTGGATGATGATCTCGCCCGCCTCACCCTGCGGCATTTCCTGCAGCGTGATCGGGTCGACCACGCGCGCGTCGGTGCCCAGGAAGGGAATGCCCAGGCATTGCTGCTTGGGATGGTCGGGCGGGTTGTTGTGCGAGGGCGCGGCGGTCTCGGTCAGGCCGTAACCTTCCGAGTAGCGCAGGCCGAACTGGTCGAGCAGGCGCTGCGCCACGGCCTGCGGCATGGCCGCGCCGCCGCCGCCCACCAGCACCAGGCTGGAGAGGTCGTACTGGTCGAAGTTCGGGCTGGCCAGCAGGTCGATCACCATGGTCGGTATGTTGGTCCAGTGGGTGCAGCGCCAGCGCGAGATGAGCCGCCCGGCGAGTTCGCGGTCCCAGCGCGGCATCACCACCATGGTCGAACCGGTGTACACGCCCGCGTGCATGCCGGCCACCATGCCGGTGATGTGGAACATGGGCACCACCAGCAGGCCCACGTTCTCCGAGGTGCTGTTTGTCCACAGGCCCACGCCTACCGCGTTGTGCATGAGGGTGCGGTGCGGGTGCATGCAGCCCTTGGGCAGGCCGGTGGTGCCGCTGGTGTAGGGCAGCACGGCGAGGTCGTCCGGGCCCCGGTTGTGCGCGGGCGCGCTGCCGCCGCAGGCCAGCGCCTCGGCCCAGTCGCTCACCGTGCCGCCGGGCAGCGAAGGTGTGGGGTGCCGCGTGCCCAGCCAGTCTGCCCAGGCGGGCGGGATCTCGGCGGCCGGGCCGATGGCGTCGCTGTAGTGCGAGACCACGAGGTGGCGCAGGCGGTCGCCCTGGCGCACCTCGCTGTTGGCCTTGAGCAGTTCACCGGCCAGGTCGGCCGCGGCGATGGCCACGCGCGCGTCGGGGTCGATCACGTAATGCTTGAGCTCCTCGGCCCGGTTCATGGGGTTGACCGGCACCACCACCGCGTTGGCGCGCAGGATGGCGAAGTGCGCCACCACCCACTGCGGGCAGTTCTGCATGAACAGGATCACGCGGTCGCCGTCCTCCACGCCCTGTTGTCGCAGGTGCGCCGCCAGCCGCTCCACCTGCGCGTGCAGCTCGCGGTAGCTGAGCACGTGATCGAAGAACACCAGCGCGGGCTTGTCCGGGTAGCGCTGCGCGCTCACGTCCAGGTTGCACCAGAGCGAGGTGGCGGGCGTGGTGATGCGGTGCGGCAGGCGCGTGGGCCAGAAGCGGTGGTGCGCGTGCGGATCGGGCGTGGACGCGGCGCGCCCGCCTTCGGTGGTGCTGCTCATCACATGTCTCCGTTATGGGTGTTGTCGGACAAGCATACGGGCCGCCTCCGCCCACCGAAACCCGCGTTTGTCGCGCGAGAGACCGCGATGGCGGCTCAAAGCAAGGTTGGGAGATGGCTCAAGAAATCAGGGCAGTGACGACCCCTGCGATCCCAGTTCATGTCGTTCATGCACCCAGCGGGGCATGCCGCTGCGGCAATGCCCCCTGGAGTATATGTAGTTCTATTGGACTACATTCAATTCACCTGAAGTCGAAACGCGGCGTGCGTCGACCACTGGCAGTTGCAACATTCAGGAGGGCATTGACATGGAACAAGGTGGCAAGTTTGCCGAGGGGCTGGGGGTGAGCGCGGTGATTGTGGCGGTCGCACTGGTGGGTTGCGGGGGAGACAAGCGCGCGGAGGGTGGCGACGCAGCGCGCACGCCTCAACAAGTGATCGAACAACTGGAAGCGAGCGGCGAATTGCCCAAGCTCGAGCGCCTGCCCACCGTTGAAGGCATGGACGCGAATGGCAACGGCGTGCGGGATGACATCGAGACCCACATTCATCGCAAGTACACGGACCCGGCGCAAAGAAGGGCTGCGATGCAGATGGCGCGGGCTTATCAGCGGATGCTCCTTGTCGACAAGAACGATGCGCTGGCGCTAGATCGTGTCTCGGAAGGCGGTTTTCGGGCGGTGGTCTGCCTGGCCGATACCTTTGTGGGTGAGGGCACTCTCAACAGCTCGATTGTTCGGAGTGAAATCAGGGCCTTAAGCACAAATACCAAGGACCGGTTGCAGGCCTACCTTGCGTACAACAAGGCGCGCAGTGGCAGCGTATCTCGCCTGCCAGAGGGAGATACATGTGAGTGACCGTTCTGTATGCAAACGGAGGTCGTGGTCGTTGCCTTTCTCCTTCTGTATGGCCTTGTTGCTGCTCTCCCTTTTCACTCGAAGGCCCAAGAAGCATGCAGCATCAGTGGCGTCGTGTTGGGTTTCTTCAATGGTGTGCAGACGCTCGAAGATGATGCCAATGACTCCTTGAAGGGGATGGGGCCTCTCTACGGCTCCACCACCCCCAACGGCGAACCCATCACGTACGAACTGTTCTACAACGACACCGAAGGTTTCGCCGATTTCGTGGAGACGTTCGACCAGCGTCTCCACGAACATGGGGGCCTGCTGGCCGGTCGCTTCGAACTGTTCTTCTCTGCCACGCGCGGTGAGGGGGCTTGGTGGCGAGCGATCACATCGGCGATTCCGAGCCTGGTCGGTTTTCTGGATTCCTTGTTTGATCTGTCTCGGGCGGCACTGATGACCGAGCTGACCGCCAACCTCGGGAACCCGAACATGGCCGAAGTGGCCGGTCGCCACCGGGCACAGATCGATCATTGGGCGCGCCTTGAGAAGAAGATGCTCTTCTTTGCGCACTCGCAAGGCAATCTGTTTGTCAACATGGCCTATGCGCATGCACTCAGCAGGACCGATGCGAAGTCGGTCAGGGTGGTGCATGTGGCGCCAGCATCGCCGATGTTGTCCGGCCCACACACGCTGGCCGACAAGGACTTGGTCATCAATGGCTTGAGGATCGTGGGCGCCGTGGTTCCCAACACCACGGACATTCCTCCGTATTTCAGTCGACCCGCAGGCCTCAATGGCCTGCGCGATCTGATCGGGCATGGGCTGCTTGAGATTTACCTCAATCCCGCGGTGCCCACGGCTGGCCGCATTCGCGAACATGTGTTGGCCGCACTGCGGGAGTTGGAATCGCCGCCGCGCCAACCCATGCCGCCGTCTCCGGATTTCGTGGCCCGTCCATGGCAGGGTGGCGGGGCGCCTGTGGTGGTGCGCACGCCAGATGACGCATCGCATGTGTTGGACAAAATCGTTGACCAAAGCAGTGCTGCGACGGTGTTCGTCAGCACAGGTGGTGGATATTGGTCGCGCGAGCCACCCGAGGAGTCAAAGAGCGGGTGGAGCCGAAAGCGCTTCCAAGGGAAGGGAATGGGAGGCTCTCGACAGTGTTTGTGGGGCGAACAGCACGTGGAAGGATGGGCGAGTGCCCAGCCGTCTTTTGAATGTGTCTTCGAGCGAGTACCTCTCGGATACGGGTCTTATGGTCCGGCGTTGCCTGAGGAACTGGCTGCGTACAAGGACGCCCCGAAGGGTACGGTCGTGCGTTTGAATACGATGACTTATCTGGGCCTGCGTCTGGCGGTGGAGGGTGTCAGCTCAACCGGTGCATCTGTCGGCTTCATGTCGGGCGCCATCCTGCGCGGGTTCATGGGCATGCAGGATGAGCGCGTGTGGAATGAGTCCTACACGATCAAACCTGGAGTGCTGCAAAACCAGGAGGCCTATGAATCGTGGCTGGCCGCCCAGCGCGCCCATGCGACCGAAGAGTTTCGCCGCTATGAGCGTTATCTGGAGGAACGATCGGAGTATGAGGAAAGGCTGAGGCTTTGCCCGCCACCACCACCACCTCCTGCACCACCCGACCCAGAATCGTGCGTGCCGACACAGCAGGTAGTCTGCCCGTCATAGCGGTGGAGTGGTGCTGCTCATCACATGTCTCCGTTATGGATGTTGTGACGCACGAGACGGGCTTCGCCAAGGCTGTGGCCGACCGCGTGATCTCCATGAACCAGGGCCAGATTGTCGAGCAGAACACGCCGACCGAATTCTTCAGCCACCCGCAGAACGAACGCAGCCGCGATTGCCTGTCCAAAATCCTCGGCCATTGAGCTGTCTTGCATCGGTCACGGGAGGCTGTCAGACTGCCCCCATGACCGACCCCACCCCGCAGGGCGTGCAACGCCTGACCTGGATCCGCTGGAGCTGCACCACCGCCCTGGGCTTGTCGCTGTGGTGCGCGAGCGCCGCGCTCGCGTTCGACGTTCAAGGCCATCGCGGCGCGCGCGGCCTCGCCCCCGAAAACACCCTGGCGGCCTTCGAGCGCGCACTCGCCGTGGGCGTGAGCACGCTCGAACTCGACGTGGTGCTCAGCGCCGAGGGCGTGCCAGTCATCTCGCACGACATCGCCCCCAACCCCGACCTCACGCGAGACGCCGACGGCCGCTGGCTGCAGGCGCGCGGCCAACCCTTCCACCGCCTCACGCTGGCCGAGATCGGTGCCTGGGACGTGGGCCGCATCAACCCGGCCAGCCGCTACGCGCGCGATTTCGCCGAGCAGCAGGCGCAGGACGGCCAGCGCATCCCGACCCTGGCCGCGCTGTTCGAGCGCGTGCGTCAGCTGGGTGCCCACCAGGTGCGCTTCAACATCGAACTCAAGATCAACCCCAGCCGCCCGGACGAATCCCCCCACCCCGACACCTTCGTGCGCGCGGTGCTGGCGGTCGTCAAGGCCCATGGCATGACCCAGCGCGTGAGTCTGCAGAGCTTCGACTGGCGCATCCAGAAGGTGGCCAGCCAGCTCGCGCCCGGCATGCCGCTGTCCTACCTGTCGTCGCGCAACACGCTCAAGAGCAGCGAGTGGACGGCGGGCTTTCGGCTGGCCGACTTCGAGGACGCACCCGGCATGGTGGCCGCCGCCGGCGGCAAGCTCTGGTCGCCCAATTTCAACGACATCGACCAGCACCTGCTGCAGCGCGCCCGCTCGCTGGAGCTGCGCGTGATCCCCTGGACGGTGAACGAGACCCACGACATGGCACGCCTGATCGACTGGGGGGTGGACGGCATCATCACCGACTACCCCGACCGCCTGCGCGCTGTGATGCAGGCGCGCGGCATGGCGCTGCCGCCCCAGGTGGCGGTGCGCGCGGCCAAGGCCATCGCGCCGGTGGAAGAGATCCTCCCCTCGCCGCCCCCGCGCTTCGGCGTCGCGCCGCAATTGCCCTGAACCCGGGGAACCAAATCGGCCCACGCCGTATCATTCCAGTCCATGCGCCACCTGTTGCTCGCCCTCATGATTGCTCTGCTGCCGATTCGCGGCTGGATGGGCGACGCCATGGCGCTGTCGATGCTGGTCGCGCCGGCACAGGCGATGCACCACCCCGTCGCGGCCGGCACCGGGCACGCCATGCCTGCCGGGCACGTCCAGGGCCATGACCAGGGCGCCACCGGCATGACCGGGCACGGTGCCGACATGCAGGCCGACGGCGGCGGCGAACACACGCACAAGAGCTGCGAGGTCTGCAACGGCCCGGCGATGGCGCTCTCGGTGCCCACCGTGCCCACCCTGTCCCCACGGCACGGCCTGCTCGCGCCACCGGCCGAGCGCTTCGTCAGCTCCGAGCCGCACCAGGGCATCAAGCCACCCATTTCCTGAGCGCACACACCCGAGGTGCGTCCGCCGCCGCCCGATGAGGGCGCGCGATGGGCGCTGGTTTGTGTTTTCAGGAGATTTCCATGACCCTTTTCTGGCGAACGTCGCCACCTGGGCCCACCCGCGCGCGGGCCGGCCTCTTCATCGGCTGCGCCCTGGCCCTCGCGTCGGCCCATGCGCAGTCTTCCGACGCCCTCGGCGCGGCCGATCCGGCCCGCCCCGTCACCGCACCGCCCCTGGTGCTGCCCCCCACCGGCAACACCGAGCTGCCCGCGTTGCCGACCGACATCGCGGCGGCGCGCGCGATCTGGCAGCGCGCCAACCAGCGCGTGGCCGAGTTTCCGCGCGGCCACGCCGACCTGCTGCGCTGGGAGTCGACCCAGGCAGGTGAAGCCCGCGCCGAGCCCCGGCGTGAAACGACCCTGGACCTCACGCAGGCGCTGCGGCTTTCGCTGCGGCACCGGCCCGAGCTCTTCACCCACGCCGACATGAACCCCCTGGCCCAACGCCAGGTGGCCGTGGCCTATGCGGCGCACGTGCGGGACGTCCAGCGCGCCTGGATCGATGCCGTGACCGCGCGCCAGAGCGAGCGCCTGCTCGCCGAGGTGCTGGACGCCACCCGCACCGGCAGCGAGCTGGGCCGGCGCATGGTGGTGGCGGGCAACTGGAGCCAGGCCCGGCAGATGCGCGAGCAACTGATCGAGGCCAGCGCCTGGCAGGCCAGCGTGAACGCGCGCAGCACCACCCTGGCCGCGCAGGAACGGCTAGCCCGCCTGCTGGGCCTGTGGGACGCGCAGGCCGTGGCGCAACTCGGCGAGCGCTTGCCCACCAGCCTGCCCGAGTTGCCCACGAAGGCCTCGCCCGGCGAGGGCATGAGCGAGGCCGCGCTGGAAGCCGCCGTCTTGCGCGGCCACCCCACGCTGGCACAGACCCGGCTGCTGGCCGGGCGCGACATCGCCCCACCGTCACCCGCACGCCGACAGGCCTGGAACGACGCGGTGGATGCCGCGCTCGACACCGTCACCGGCGCGGGCTCGGCGCCACCTCGCATCGACAACCTGAGCCTGCTGCGCGACCACACGCTGGAGCGCGCCGTGAGCGCCGAAGCGGCCTTGCTGCGCCAGGCCGCCGAGCGCCGCTCGATGGCGCGCCAGGCCTGGACGGCGCTGCAGGTGCGCCATGCGAGCGCCCAGCACGCGCAGAACGTGGTGGCGCAACTGCAGACCGCCCTGGAGCAGGACACCCAGCTGCGCTACAACGGCATGCTGCAAAGCACCTGGGAGCTGCTGGCCAGCGCCCGCGAGCGCATGGGCGCGCTCGATGCCGCGCTGCAGGCGCGCCGTGGCTACTGGCTCGCGCAGGCCGACTGGCAGGCCCTGCTCGCCGGCGCCGACTACGCCGGCCCCGACACCCCCTCCTCTTCATCCGGCAATGGCACGGCCGCCGCCGCAGGACACTGACATGACCCCCTCCCTCAACCGACGACATTTTTTTGCCGGCGCGGCCGCCACGGCGGTCGCCGCCACCAGCGTGAGCCGCGTGGCGCTCGCCGCCCTGCCCGAAGCCGTGCAGCAGACCTCGGCCGACACCGCCGCGCCGTGGACGCCGCCGGGCGTGACCGGCGCTGGACGCCCCTACAACTCGGTGGTCACGCTCAATGGCTGGACCCTGCCCTGGCGCCTGAACAACGGCGTGAAGGAGTTCCATCTGGTGGCCGAACCCGTGGTGCGCGAGGTGGCACCCGGCTTCATGGTCAACATGTGGGGCTACAACGGCCAGAGCCCGGGGCCGACCATCGAGGTGGTGGAAGGCGATCGCGTGCGCCTGTACGTCACCAACC
>SXGT01553782.1_pt1 | contig 10726 bp, 9 predicted proteins | sample 3176221 | NCBI WGS metagenome assembly SXGT01 (sample SAMN11356862, study PRJNA531348) | freshwater metagenome | isolation source: freshwater sample F1-120 | place: China: Fuxian Lake, Yuxi | collected 2017-12-25
ATGGTGATGGTGTCGGCGGCGGCCATGCGCGTGTCCCCTTGGCGGTGAGATCCTGCAGCTCTTCCCGCCGTTGGCCAACAACGTCAAGGTGCGGACGCGGACAGACGCTTGACTGGAGCAGCGCGCGAGCCAAGAAATCCGCGGACACTGTCGGCGAGGAGCGCGCCCACGCAACCACGAGCGAGTTCGAGCCGCACCCGCGCGAACCGAGCAGGAGCTTCACCTTGGCCCAGTCCGCCGTAGAGACGACCACCGGCAAGCCCGACATCGCCGTGCACCTCGCCGAGCACGCGGTCGGCGCCGACATCGCGCACCTGCCGCGCGAGGCGGTCGAGGCGACGCGCACGAACCTGATCGATACGCTCGCTTGCGCCATTGCCGGCTCCACGGCGCCCGGTGCGAAGGAGGTCATCGGCCTCGTCAAGCGCTGGGGAGGTGCGGGCGAGGCCAGCATTTTGGGCTTCGGCGGCAAGGTTCCCGCGCATCACGCGGCATGGGCCAATGGCACCATGGCGCACGCCCGCGACTACGACGACACGCACGACACCGCTGTGCTGCATGCCGGCGTTTCGGTAGTGCCAGCGGTGCTCGCCGCCGCGGAAATGCGGGGAGCGAAGGCGACCGGCGCGGACATCCTCGCCGCAATCACGGTCGGCCTCGATGTCGTCAGCCGGCTCGGCAAGGCAACGCGGCTCGGCATCACCGAGACCGGCTACATGTACACCTCGCTCTACGGCTACTTCGGCGCGACCGTCGCCGTGGGGCGCATCTTTCGGCTCGATCTCGGCCAGATGATCAACGCGATCGGCATCACCTACAGCCAGGTCGCCGGCAATCACCAGGTGACGCGCGACGCCGCGTTGACGAAGCGCATGCAGCCCGGCTTCGCGGCCAAGGCGGCAATCGTTTCGTGCGAGCTGGCAGCGCGCGACATCCGCGGCGTGCAGAACACGTTCGACGGCCTCGACGGCTTCCTCCGCGTCTATCTGCGCAACGAGTTCGATCGCAGCGTGCTGCTCGCAGATCTCGGCCGCCGCTACGAGGGCGCGAGCCTCAGCTACAAGCCCTATCCCTGTTGCCGCCACGACCACACCGCGATCGACGCGGCGCTCGAGGCCCGCGCGCGCTGGAAGCCGAGACCTGAGGACATCGCACACGTCGAGGTGCAGGTGTCGAAACAGGCCTACGAGGCGGTGTGCACGCCGGTCGGCCTGCGCAAGAACCCGACCTCGATCGTCGCGGCGCAGTTCTCGATTCCCTATGCCGTCGCCGCCGCGCTGATCGACGGCCGCGTCGAGCTCGGCCATTTCACGGACGATGGCATCAGGCGGCCCGACATCCTGGCGCTCGGTGCACGTGTTGACGGCATGGTCGGCGCAGAGATCGAGCGTGACTGGGGGCGCAAGGTCAGCCCCGCCAACCTCACGATGGTTATGTCCGACGGCAGCCGGCACGCGGTCCGCGTCGATCTGGCAAAAGGCTCCGTCGAGCGGCCGATGTCGGCCGCCGAGTTCGACGCCAAGGTTGCCGACTGCCTGCGCTTCGCGGTCGCCCCGTTGCAGCCCGACGCTGCCGCCCGCCTGCGCGAGGTGGTCGACACGCTGGAGCGACGCGATGCGAGCGCAATCACGGCATGCCTCGTGCCGGCAGTAGCGGTGATGGTGGATTGAGCGCCAGCCGCAATCAGATCACGCCCTCGGCTTCGAGTGCAGCCAGCTCATCGCGCGAATGCCCGAGCCAGTCGCAGAGCACCTCGCCATTGCTGCTGCCGAGCGGCAGGCTCGGCTCGATCGGACGGCGTGGCGTGCCCTCGAACACCAGCGGCGAGTGCGGCACGACGATGCGGCCCATCTCGGGATGGTCGATCGTCTGCAGCGAGCCGCGCGCGTGCATGTTCTCGTCTGCCATCACCTCGTGCAGGTCGCGCACCGCCGCGCATGGCACCGCGGCCTTTTGCATGAGACGTGCGATCTCGTGCTTCGGCATCGTCCTCGTCCAGCTCTCGATCAGCGCGTCGACGGCGGCGAAGTTGGCAACGCGCGACGTGCGGGTCAGGAAGCGCGGATCGTCCTTCAGCTCGCTGCGGCCCATCACGTCGAGGATCGCGCGGAAATGGTGATCGCCCGGCGCATTGAGCACGACCCAGCCGTCGCGCGCGGGGTAGGCGTTATAGGGCGAGATGCCTAGGCCGCCGTGCCGGTTGCCGGTGCGCTCTGGCGCGTCGCGGCCGCGCGCATGCACCATGCCGAGGTTGGAGGCGAGCGAGGCATAGATCGCATCCTGCATCGAGACCTCGACCACGCGCCCTTTGCCAGTGCGCTCGCGCTCGAACAGCGCCGTCATGATCGCGGCATAGAGATGGATGCCCGCGCTGAAGTCGCACACCGCCGCGCCGGCCTTCACCGGCGGCTGGTCCGGGAAGCCCGTCGAGTTCATCACCCCGCACATCGCCTGCATCACGAGATCCATCGCGGGGTAGTCGCGATAGGGGCCGGTCTTGCCGTAGCCTGAGCTCGAGCCGTAGATGAGTCGCGGGTTGATCTTGTGCAGAGCCGCCGCGCCTAACCCCAAGCGATCCATCACGCCCGGCGCGAAGTTTTCGACGAGGATGTCGGCGCGGGCGACCATCTCGCGCAGCAATTCGCGGCCCATTTCGCTCTTCAAGTTGAGCGTCACCGGCTTCTTGTTGGAGTTGAGCATCGCGAACGGCAGATCAGCGCCGCCCATGTCGCCGCGGCTGCGCAGGTGCTCGCCGCCTTTGGGCTCGACCTTGATCACCTCGGCGCCCGCCATCGCCATCAGGAAAGTGGCGTAAGGCCCGTTGTAGACGTGAGACAGATCGATGACCGTGATGCCGGACAGCGGATAGCCGAGGCTCGGATCGGTTGAGGACATGTTGGCTCCGCGAACGTTGTCAGGCTGTCGGTTGCGCCCGCGCGAGCACGCGCGTGGCGCTGCGATAATGTGGGCGATCGATCATCTTTCCATCGAGCGAGATGACGCCAAGGCCCGGTGTATCGTCGAAAGCTGCCACGATGCGCCTTGCCCACGCGACATCGGCGGTGGACGGTGTGAAGGCAGCGTTGATCGGCCCGATCTGGTCGGGATGGATGGCAGCCTTGGCCGTGAAGCCGTCACGCAGCGCGGCGGCTGCTTCGGCCGCGAGGCCCGCTGTATCGCGAAAGTTGGTGTAGACGGCATCAATCGCATCGACCCCGGCCGCGGCGGCACCGTGCACCGTCAGCGACCGCGCCAGCTCGAACGGCGCCGTGTAGCGGCCGCCCGCGTCGCGATTGGCGACGGCACCAATGTCGGCGGCGAGGTCCTCCCCGCCCCACAACAATCCGCGAAGTCGAGCGAGGCCCGCATAAGTGCCGAGCCCGAACATCGATTGGCTGCTCTCTGTCGCGACCGCCAGGATACGCGTCGCGCCTTGCGCGATGTCCTCGCGCGTCTCCAGTGCATCGAGATAGTGCCCGAGCAGGCGGACGTCGTCGCCGCCGCGGCATTTCGGCAGCATGATGCCCCATGGCCGCGCCCGCACGACCGCCGCGAGGTCGGAAAGGGTGTGCCCAGTGTCGAACGCATTCACGCGCACGATGATGCGCTTGCCCCCGCCAGCGGTCTGCAGCGCGCCAGCGGTGATCGCGCGCGCCGCGTCCTTGCGCGTCGGCGCCACCGCGTCCTCCAGGTCGAGGATCAGCGCGTCGGCTTCCGATCCGAGCCCCTTGGCGATCTTGCGCTCGTCGTCTCCGGGCACGAACATCAGGGAGCGCATGAGAACCCTCTTCCGTAGGTCGGGCGGATGTAGTTCGGGCTGGGCTTTTCGCGAAGCCCGACAGCCAAGCCGCGAGGTTGGCATCGGTATTGTCGGGCTTCGCAGAAGTGCTCGGCCCGCCCTACGTCGAGGTCAGAACGTCCCCGTGCTGAGGAAACCGTCCGGCCCGAAGTCCGCCAGGATCTTCTTGCCCACGAGGTCCTTCAGCGTTTCCGTGGTGCCGCCGCCGAGCGTGCCGTAGCGCTCGCCGCGGTAGAACCTCGAGACCGGATATTCGTCGGTAAAGCCGAAGCCGCCGTGGATCTGGATTGCCTCGCTCGTCACGCGCAGGCTCATCTCGTTGACCGTGATCTTGGCGATCGCGGCCATGTGCGGATCTGGGAACGGGTTGGCCGTCAGGCACGCGCGATAGAGTAGCGAGCGGCTCGCCTCGATGTCGCGGTACATCTCCGTGATCTTGTGTCGAATCGCCTGGAAATTGCCGATCGGCCGGCCGAATGCCGCGCGGTCACGTGCATACTTCACCGCTTCCTCAAACGCACCCTCCGCAAGGCCGAGCGACACGGAAGGGTTGAGGCAGCGCTGCGTGTTGAAGGCGCTGATCAGCTTCTTGAAGCCGTCCTCCTCGATGATGAGGTTCTCGCGCGGCAACTCGCAATTGTCGAAGCGAATCTCGGCGAGGTTCTCGCCGCCCATCGTGTGGTAGCGCGCCGTGCACTCGAAACCCTTCGTGCCGCGCTCGATCAGGACGCAGCCGATGCCCTCGCGGCCGGGCTTGTTGTTGATGCGGCTGAACACGACGAACGCCTGCGCCTCGTCGACGCGGCTGATCAGCGTCTTGACGCCGTTGAGGACGATCTTGTCGCCCTTGATGTCGGCGTTCGTCTTGTAGTTGCCGACGTCGGTGCCGGCGTGCGGCTCGGTCATGCAGATGGCGAGGATCACGTCGCCGGTGACCACGCCAGGCAGCAGCCGCTCCTTCATGTGCTTGGGCGCATAGGTGGAGATGATGCGGCATTGCGTGCCGACCGAGGCCATCACCGCCATCGGCGTGACGTAGCACACCTTCGACATCTCCTCGATGACGAGCGCGGTGTCGAGCACTGGCAGTCCAAGCCCGCCGTACTCCTCCGGCACAGCCATGCCGAGCACGCCGATCTTGGCGAGCGCACGGATGTTCTCCCATGGGAACGTACCGTCGAGATACTTCATGGCATTCGGCTTCATCACGTCCTGCGCCACTTCGCGCACGGTATTGACCATGCTGCGCTGCTCGGGTGTCAGCTCGAACATCATCTGATTTTCTCCTTTTCTCCCCTTCCCCACGAGTTGGCGGGGAATCCTGTTCACTCGCTCGATCGCCCAGGGCGGTCGACGACGTTGGTCGGCTTCTTCAAGAGGTGCTGGTAGCGCTGGCGCACGAGGTGCTCGAGCTCGGTGACGTGGCTTTCCATGGCGGCGGCAGCAGCAGCGCCGTCCCGCTTGCGGCACGCATCGAGAATGTGCTGATGCGCCTTGATGACGTGGCTCTGGTTGCCGACCGTGTAGCGCACGCCCTGGTGCGCGCCGTCGGCGAGGATCGAGATCGTGTGCCAGAATACCTCGAGCACCTTGTTGCCGCTCGCCCGCGCGATCACGCTGTGGAAGACGCGATTCTCCTCGAGGAAAGCATCCTGGTCCTTCCTGGCATCGAGCGACTTCATGTGCGCGATCGATGCCTCGAGGTCGGCGAAATCTTGCTCGCTGCCGTTGACGGCAGCCTCGGCAGCAAGTGCCGGCTCGATCACCTCGCGCGCGCGCAGCACGGCCAGAAACGGCACCTCGCTCAGCCGCAGATACACCGAGAAGCTGTGCGCCAAGAGATCGATGCTCGGCCGGCCCACCATGATGCCGCCGCCGGGGCCGGGGCGCAGGTGCAGCACGCCCTGCGACTCGAGCAGCTTGATGCTTTCACGCAGCGTCGGCCGGCTGACATCGAACTGGCCCAACAGCTCGGCCTCGGTGGCGAAGCTGGAGCCGGGCTTCAGCTTGGCATCGACGATGCGGTCGAGCAGTTGCTGGGCGACGTACTCGGCCTTGTTGCGATGGGCGACGACGGCTCTCACGCAAGCTTTCCTTTGCCGAATTGCGGCTGCCGCTTGTCTGCGAATGCCGCAAGGCCTTCCGCGTAGTCTGCGGAGGCCAGGATCTCGCGCACTGCCGCACCTTCGAGCACGAGGCCCTCGGCCAGCGTCATCTCGATGCCGCGCTGAACGAGCCGCTTGATGGTCGCCAAGGAGTTGGGCGAGCGCGATGCGACGAACGCCGCGATTCTCATGACATGCGTTTCGAGCTGGTCGGCTGCTATCGCACCATGCACGAGCCCGATCGCCTCCGCGCGCTTGCCGGTCACCGGCTCGCCAGTGAGCATCAATTCGAGCGCGCGGGCAGCACCGATGACGCGCGGCAACCGCTGTGTCCCGCCCGCCCCTGGGATCGCTCCGATCCGTGCCTCTGTGAGACCGATCGATGCATCCTCGGCCGCGTAGCGCAGGTCGCAGGCAATCGCCAACTCGCAACCGCCACCGAGCGCCAGGCCATTGATCACCGCGATCGTGGGCATCGGCGCGGCGGCGAGCGCATCGCAGGCTGCGTTGATCGCGCGGTTGTGGCGTGTGCGCGCGGCATCGTCCATCGTGCGCCGCTCTTTTAGATCCGCGCCTGCGCAGAACGCGCGCCCCGAGCCGCGCAGCATCAGCACGCGCGCGTCGCCGGCACTGGCCTCGGCAATCGCCGCGAGCAGCGCGTCGGTCATGTCGACACCGAGCGCATTGAGGCGATCGGGCCGGTCGAGGCGGATCTGGACGATCCCCTCGCCGCTACGTTCGGTCGTGACCCCAGCCGTTGTCGACATGCCTCAACCCTCCAGAACCAATCGATCGCGGAACGCTGGAAGGGCGATTGCCCGCAGGCGCTCCGCCCGCTCCTTGAACGAGCGCCCGCGCAGATCGGCGACGCCGTGCTCCGTCACCACGATATCGACGTCGCCGCGCGTGGTCGTAACAGGCCTGCCGGCAAGCGAGGCGACGATACGCGAGTGCTTGCCGTCGGGCGTGGCGGATGGCAGCGCGATGATCGAGCGCCCGCCTTCCGATGCGATCGCGCCGCGCACGAAGTCAACCTGTCCGCCAATCGCGCCGAGATAGCGGCCGGCAGCGACCTCCGAGTTCACGTTGCCGGTCAGGTCAACCTCGACACCGGAGTTGATCGAGTAGAGCCGTTCGAGACGGCACAGCACCCTTTGATTGTGCGTGTAGTCGGCCGATCGGATCTCGACCGCCGGATTGCCGTCCGCGAAGCGGTTGAGGCGCTGGGTTCCGAACAGGCCGCCCGTGACGATGCGGCCGACATCAATGCCCTTGCGCGCATTGGTGACAACGCCCTTCTCGACGAGGTCGACGACCGCGTCGGGGATCACGCCGCTGTGCACGCCGAGATCCCGATGGCTGCTGAGCGCGCGGCACACGGCAACGGGCAGCGTGCCGACGCCGAGCTGGATCGTCGCGCCGTCCGGTATCAGCGCGGCGACGTTGGCCGCGACCTTCTGGTCGACCGTGTCCGGCTCCGGGTCCGGCATCAGCACCTCGCCTGCGTCGCACGTCGTCAGCAAATCGATGTCGTCTGCCGCGATCAGCGCATCCTGGCCGGTGAGCGGCAGGCGCTCGTCGATCTCCGCGATCACGACGCGAGCCGCGGCGACGAACGCCGGCACGAAGTCCGCCATCACGCCGACGGTGAAGAAGCCGGGCTGCGGGTGCGGCCGCACGCGCAGCAGCACGACGTCGACACGGATCGTGCCTGAGCGAACGAGGCCGGGCACTGCAGAGACGTAGGCCGGAATGATATCGGCGAGGCCGGCAGCGGTCAGCCGCCGCGTGGTCCCTGCGCCGTTCAGCGTGCGGAAACGGAAACGGTCAGCATGCTCGGGCTGTATCGTATCGCTGGTCATCATGCCGAGGAACAGCTCGAGCTCGGGAAGCTCGTGCCGCTGCACGACGAGACGCCGTGTCAGCCCCAGCGGCTCGCCCGTGCCCTGCGGCCAGGTCACGACGTCGCCGGCATGCAGGTGCGCCCGCAGGTCGAGCGCACTGCTCGATGACGTTGCTCGCAGAGTTGTGCTCAGAGGCATGGCGCGCAGCGGTGTCTTGTGCCGGTTGGGTCACGGGTGGGAGTGCAAATTGCTAGCGCTTCGAGCCACGACATGTCAAACAATCTAAATCAATTGCCTTGCCTTGCACGTGCGTTCTAGAATTGGGAAAAGTCAAAGCTCGATCAACGCATCGCCGGAGGAGATTCATGGTAGCGGTCATTCGCAGCGCCATCCCGCGGCTCGGCGCAATCCTCGCTCTGGGCGCTGCTGTTCCATGCTGGCTGGCGAGCGGGGCTGTCGCGCAGGCGCCAGGCGCCGAGCCGTTCCCCGCGCGTCCGATCCGCATGATCGTTCCATTTCCGCCCGGCGGCAGCAACGACATCCTTGGCCGCTTCATCGCCCAGCGCATGAGCGAACGCATGGGCCGGCAGACCGTCGTCGACAATCGGCCCGGTGCGGACGGCATGATCGGCACCGAGGCCGCCTCGCGCGCACCGGCCGACGGCTACACGATCCTGATCGTGTCGACCTCATACACGATGAACCCGGCGATCCACAAAACCAAGTATGACCCGGCGACGTCGCTGATCCCGATCGCGCGCATCGCCACGGGTGCGAACGTGATCTGCGTCAATCCGAGCTACCAGGCCGGCACCGTGGCGGAGTTGATCGCGCTCGCCAAGGCCAAGCCCGGGGAGCTGCGCTACGCGACGTCGGGCATCGGCGGCTTCAATCATTTCGGCGGGGAGCTGTTCAAGCAGCTCGCCAAGGTCGAGATGCTGCATATCCCCTATAAGGGCGGTGCGCCGTCGATGATCGACGTGATGTCGGGCCAGGTCGAGTTGGTATTCTCGACGCTGATCCAGGCGATGCCGCACATCAGGTCGGGCAAGCTCAAGGCGCTCGGCGTCGGCTCGGACAAGCGCAGCCCGCTCCTGCCCAACCTCCCCGCGATCGCTGAGACGGTGCCGGGCTACGACGGCAGCGTGTGGTGGGGCCTGCTCGCGCCGGCCGGCTTGCCGGGCCCGATCATCACCAGGCTCAACAGTGAGGTCAACGCGATCCTGGCAGAGCCGGAGATGGCGCAGCGACTGGCGGCCGAGGCAGCCACGCCCGCGCCGGGCACGCCGGATGATTTCGGCAAGCTGATCGTCTCCGACCTTGCCAAGTGGGCCCGCATCGCCAAGGAGGCGGGAATACGCGCAGAATAGCGGGTAAGGGCCGGTCGGGCTTCCTGCATCCAGCCTTCGCACAAAGTGAAACCGCGGCCCGTCTTGCGACGAGACGCGGTCCACACACACAAGCAAGTCGTGCCTAGGCCAGGCCAACCCTCTACTTCGCGGCGATGCCGGCGGCCTTCAGCACCTCGGCATACTTTGCCGCGTCAGACTTGATCAGCGCATCGAACTCGGCCGGCGTATTGGGCGAGGGCATCGAGCCGATCTTGGTCAGCCGGTCGACGACGTCGGGCATCTTGAGCACGGCATGGACATCCGCGCTGACCTTGTCGACCACCGCCTTGGGCGTGCCGGCCGGCGCCATGATGCCGAACCAGGTCTCGTACTTGAAGGTCGGCACCGTCTCGGCAATGGTCGGCAGGTCGGGCGCCGACTTGTGCCGCTGCGGGGAGGAAACCGCCAGCATGCGCACCTTGCCGGCCGCGCTCTGCTCGATCGAATCCGGCACCGGGGCCATGTAGAACGCGACGTCGCCGCGCAGCACCGCGGTCACCGCCTCCGGCACGCTCTTGAACGGCACGTGCACGAGCTGCATGCCAGCGGCCTGTCGCAGCACTTCCGCCATCAGGAACGATGTGCTGGCAACGCCGGCCGAGGAGAAATTGTACTTGCCGGGCTCCTTCTTCGCGAGGTCCACGAACTCCTTCAGCGACTTGGCCGGCAGGCTCGGCGGCACGATCATGATGAAGGGCACCTCCACCACCCGCGTGACGCCGGCGAAGTCGGCGACGGGATCGAAGGCAACGCTTGCGGAGATGGAGCGCGCGATGACATGGCCGTTGGAGGTCAGCATCAGCGTGTAGCCGTCCTTGTCGGCCTTGGCGACGCTGGTGGTGCCGGGCAGGCCCGGCCGGTTCTCGACGACGACCTGCTGTTTCCAGGTGCCACCGAGCTTGTCGGCGATGATGCGGGCGAGATTGTCGGTGATGCTGCCCGCGCCGAACGGCACCACCATCCTGACGCTTTGCGCGGGGTAGGTCTGCGCTTCAGCGGCGGCGCCGAACGCAACCAATGCCGCCGCGGCGATCCAGGCTCTGCGGATCAGGCTCATGTCGTATCCTCCCATGGAACGAAGCTTGGTCGCCGCCAGCGTCGCCTCCTGCGAGGCGGGGCCGTCCGATGACCGCCATTAGACTGTAGTAGGCAGCCTACCCCCAAGTCCGGGCGAACACGTGGCGTGTCGCGGGCGCCACGTCAAGTCGAACGAGCGCACGATGCGACGCGTGATCTCGAGGGTTCCGGCAGCCAACTATCCGGTCTCAGCTCACGGCCTCGACGGCCTGCACCTCGGGGCAGAAATGCTTGAGCAGGTTCTCGATACCGCCGCGCAAGGTCGCGGTCGAGCTGGGGCAACCGGCGCAGGCGCCGCGCATGTGCAGGTATACGACGCCATCGCGAAAGCCGTGGAAAATGATGTCGCCGCCGTCGTTGGCAACGGCCGGGCGCACCCGCGTTTCGAGCAGTTCCTTGATGGTGTCGACCACGCCCTGGTCCTTGGGGTCGAAGTTGACGCCGGCCTCATCGTTGCCCCCGCCGTTCGCCACGGCCGGCGCACCCGACATGTAGTGCTCCATGATCGCG
>SXGT01239519.1_pt1 | contig 10725 bp, 9 predicted proteins | sample 3176221 | NCBI WGS metagenome assembly SXGT01 (sample SAMN11356862, study PRJNA531348) | freshwater metagenome | isolation source: freshwater sample F1-120 | place: China: Fuxian Lake, Yuxi | collected 2017-12-25
GATGACGGAACGGTCGCCCTTCTTCTCGGCACGCGAGGCCAGGCCCGCCGCATCGGAGCCGGTGTTCGGCTCGGTGATGGCGTAGGCGCCGATGATCTCGCCGGCGATGGCGCGCGGCAGGTACTTCTCGCGCTGCTCATCGGTGCCGAACTTGTAGATCGGGAACGAGGCGAGGTCGGCGTGGGCGTTCACCGACGCGGTGATGCCGGCGCACACCTTGGTCATCTCCTCCACGAAGACGCACTCGGTGATCTTGTCGGCGCCGATGCCGCCGTATTCCTCGGGGAACACGATGCCGAGCAGCCCGAGCTCACCGAGCATCGGCATGATCTCGACGGGGAACGTCTCATTCCGCTCGGCCGCCTCGACGAGCGGGGCGATCTCCGCCTCGGCGAACTCGCGCACCATGGCGCGAAGGTCGTCCTGCTCCTCCGTGAATGCGTAACTCAGCATGTGCTCTCATACCTCGGGGTCGGGTCGCGCGATCCCGGTGATACTAGGTGCGACCGGGGACTGCGGATACCACCATCGGATGCGAGGGGGCACTCGCCCCGGGTATCGCAGGGGTACCGGACCGGTACCCTCACGGACATGAACCGCACTCCCTTCTCCCTCCGGGGCCGCGTGGTCATCATCACGGGCGCGTCGCGCGGTATCGGCGCGGGCACGGCGCGGGCCGTGTCCGGGTCGGGCGGCAGCGTGGTGCTGGTGGCGCGTTCGGCCGACGACCTCGGGGCCGTCGCGGCCTCCCTGCCCGGTCCCAGCCGCGTAGTGGTGGGTGCGGTGGAGGACCCGGCGGTACCGGCCATGGCCGTGGCGGCCGCCGCCGAACTGGGGGATCTGTGGGGTCTGGTGAACAACGCGGGCATCTCCCCCTCGTATGCGCCCACGGCGGAGACCTCCGACGAGCACTGGGACGAGATCGTGCGCGTCAACCTGCGTGCGGCCGCAGCCTTCGCCCGCGCGGCGCTCCCCGCCATGGTGGCCACCGGCGCGGGGGGGCGCGTGGTCAACCTGTCGTCCATCGCCGCGTTTGCCGGGCTGCCAAACCTCGTTGCCTACAACTGCACGAAGGCGGGGCTTGACGCGATGACCCGCACCATGGCGGTGGAGTACGGCCCGGCGGGCATCACCGTCAACTCCATCGCCCCCGGCACCATCACCACCGAGATGGTCCAGCAGATGATGGACACGAACCCGGCGCTGGCCGAGAAGTTCGTGAGCAGGACGGCCATCGGGCGGGTGGGCACGGTGGACGAGGCGGCGTGGCCCATCGTGTTCCTGCTGTCGGATGCCGCGGCGTTCATGACCGGGCAGGTCATGCTCATTGACGGCGGCCGCCTGGCCGGCGCGTAACGCGGAGGCGATTGGATGCGCGTCGTCATCGCCGGAGCCGGAACCGCCGGGTGCGTGCTCGCCGCGCGCCTGTCCGCCGACCCGGGCATCGAGGTGCTGCTGCTCGAAAGCGGTCCCCACTACCGCAGCGGTCACTGGCCCCCCGCCCTCGCGCACGCCTTCCGCATCATCAAGGAGACCCACGACTGGGGATTCCAGGCCCAGGCCGGCGCGTCGCCCCGGGGGGTCCACGTGCCCCGCGGCCAGGTGGTGGGCGGGTCGTCAATCACCAACGCCGCCATCGCGCTGCACGGCCTGCCGGAGCACTACGACGAGTGGGCGCAGTTCGTACCCGGTCTCGACTGGGCGGCCATGCTCCCGTGGCTGAGGATGATCGAGGACGACGAGCAGTTCGGCGCCGAGCCGTACCACGGCGACCACGGGCCCATCCCCATCAACCGCTGGCCGCGAGAGGGGTGGTACCCGCTGCTCGAACGGTTCGCCGAGGCCGCTCTCGCCCGCGGCCACGCGTGGGTGGACGACCATAACGCGCCCGGTGCGGTGGGCGTGGGCCCGACGCCCTTCAACATGCGCGATGGCGTGCGCCAGACCCCGGCCGACCACTACCTCGACCCGGCGCTCGGGCGTGACAACCTGTCACTGGTCACGGGGGTGCGGGTGGATCGCCTGATGATTGACGGGGACCGCGTGACCGGCCTGGTCGTGAGGGACGAGGCCACCGGCGAGCGGACCACCCACCATGCCGATCACGTCATCCTCTGCCTCGGCACCTACCAGAGCCCGGCGGTGCTGCTGCGCTCAGGGATCGGCCCGGTGGACGCGATCACCCCGCATGGCATCCGGGTGGTGCACGAGCTGCCCGGTGTGGGCCGCGGCATGCAGGATCACCCGAAGATCTCGTATCGCTTCTGGGTGTCCACCGACATCCCGGTGTGGCCGCACCCGTGGATTCAGGTGCTGCTCACCGCGAAGGCCGAGGTACGCGGCGAGGAGCGCCTGTTCCAGGTGATGCCGTACGCGGGCTTCGCTGACGGCGGGCACCGCATCAGCGAGTTCAACGTGCAGGTGGCCGACGCGCGCGGGCGCACCGGGCGCGTGGACATCCAGTCAACCCACCCGATGGATCAGCCCGTGCTGCGCATGGGCTGGCTGGACGATCCCGGCGACCGCGATCTCGCCGTGGCGGGCGGTCGCGAGCTGATGGCCGTGGCCCGCACCGCGCCGCTGGCCGGCGTGCTTGACCCGTGGCCCAACCTCGACGACGCCGATCACGCACTGCGCACGGTCGAGACCTTCCATCACCCGGTCGGCACCCTGCGCATGGGCCGCGATGACGATCTGATGGCGGTCACCGACGGCGCCGGTCGCATCCGCGGGCTCGAGGGCGTGTGGTGCATGGACGCCTCGGTCATTCCGCGGGTGCCGTCGGCCAACACCCACCTGGCGGTCATCGCGCTGTCGGAGAGGATGGGGGCCCAGTTCCTCGCCGGCACCGGCCACGCCGCCGCGGCGGTGTCGCCCGACGCGGGGTAGGTGCGCCCGTCCGGGCGCACCCGGGGGCGGGCCTTTGCGATTGCGGGATCGGCCAGGCAACCACCGGTGCGCGGTCGGAGGCACCGACGGGTATCGCGGCCCGTGACGCGATGATGACCGGGGAGGCGATCAGGCACATGCCATGAGGCGCGGTCGTTCCGGGCCGCGCATCGGCCGGACCGGTCAGCGGACTGCGGCTGCGCGTTCCAAGCGGTCGCGCACCGCGATGCCGATCCCCTCGGCCGCGGGCGGGACGGCCACGATCACGTTGAGGGCCTGCGCATCGGCCCGGCGGAACGCGGCATAGAGGCGGGCGGCGTAGTCGTCGGGCGAGTCGGCGGCGACCAGCACCACGGCGCCGCCGCCGTCATCCACCGGACCCGGGGCGATCAGGCCCACGCCGTGGCCGTCTCCTGAGAGCGCAAGCGCCCGGGCCGCCGCCGCCGCGAGGTCGCCGACGACCTCCACGCGCGCACCCGGGGCGTAGTGCGACTCCAACATGCCGGGGGCCCGGGCCGGGCCCGACGCCTCGGCGGCCACGGGGCGCCCCAGCACGTGCGCCACCTGAGCGGCGCCGATCGCCCCGGGGCGGAGCACCTGCGGGGGGTCCGTGGTGAGATCGAGCACGGTCGACTCGATGCCGATCTCACAGGGCCCGCCGTCAATGACCACGGCGACCGAGTCGCCGAGTTCCTCCACCACGTCCTGCGCCCGGGTGGGGGAGGGGCGGCCGAAGGCGTTGGCCGACGGGGCCGCCACCGGCCCGCCGAACGCGTGAAGCAGGGCGAGCGCCAGTGGATGCGCGGGCACGCGCACGGCCACCGTGTCGCGGCCGCCGGTGACCGCGTCGGGAACGGCGGGTGACCGCGGCATCACGAGCGTGAGCGGTCCCGGCCAGAAGGCATCGGCCAGGGCCCGGGCCTCGGGCGTCACATCCGCGACCAGCGCGGCCAGGCCGTCTGGCGACGCCACGTGGCAGATGAGAGGGTGGTCGGTCGGGCGCCCCTTCGCCGTGAAGATGCGGGCCACCGCCGTGGGGTCGAGCGCGTCGGCACCCAGGCCGTAGACGGTCTCGGTGGGGAACGCGACGAGGTGGCCCGCCGCGAGCGCGGCGGCACCCGCGGCGATGGCCGCCGCGTCGGTGCCCATCACGGGCATGGGATCACCCGACGGTGCAGTCCACGCGTCCACCCGGGCAGATCGACATCGTCGCGGGGATCCGGTTGGCCGTGGTCGCGCGCAGTACGGTGAGTCCCGGCGGCGATCGCGATTCCGGCGGCCAGCGGGCGGTTGCGCTCCACAGGGGCTCCTTGAATGGATGGCGTCGGCGACCCTAGACCATCTGCGGGGTGAGGACCCCGTCCCCACGAGCCCCGACGCCGAACACGGCCCCGCCCGCCCCCCGAGGGTCCCCACCATCCCCCGACGCACCCCGCGACCAGGCCGCCCCCGGAGCGGTGCGACGTGCGAGGGCTCGCCCCGATACGGGGGTTCGGCGTGGGTGCGGTGAGGTGCGCGACGCCGGGGCCCGGGGCGCGGTGGCAGGCGCCGGGTGGGCGGATGGCACGACCACCACATGCAACATAAGAGCCGTCCTGTCGCATTCCGGCCGATTTGCACGCGGATGCGTAGTGTGCCGCGTCCATGGGTACGCCCCCGTCATGGGAGATCACCTTGTTGCGCCGCCCGGCCGGTACGCGGCGCCCGCGTGTGGCTGGCCGCGTGGTGTTCGAGGCACCCGACCTCGCCCGCGCCCGCGCGGCCGCGAGGAGCCACCTCGAGGAACGCCAGTCGGGCGACGACAAGTGGTCGCTGGGCGTGCTCAAGCCGCTGACGCCCCAGGCCCCGGGTACCCATCGCTACCGCGTGGTCTATGCGGTGTGGGAGCCGGTGGACGACTTCTTCGAGCGCCGCGATGTGCATGACGTCGAGGTATGGGCCGCCGATGCCCAGGATGCCCGGCGCCTCTCCCATGCCGACGTCCAGGAGAGTCCCGGATACGCGCCGGCGTGGCGTGTGCGCCATGTGGTGCGGGTCCCCGATACCGCCTGAGCCACGGCGCACCCCGTGATCCCCCGCCTCCGCCGGTAGCGCCGCCCCCCCGGCCCTGCCCCCGCCTCCGCCCGACGGCACGACCCGCGGGGCCGCCCGACGCGGCGTGGCGGTAGGGTGCCCTCCATGCCCGCACCCCGCTACCCGCTGGTCATCGGTGATCGGCGGGTCGACACCCCGGATTGGCTGCCGGTGGACGACCGGGCCACGGGGGAGGTCATCGCCGAGGTCGCGGCGGGCCGTCCCGGGGATGTTGACGCCGCGGTCGCCTGTGCCCGCGCCGCGCTGCCGGCGTGGGAGGCGCTCGGACCCGTCGGGCGCGCCGGCGCGATGCGTCGCTATGCCGCCGTCCTTGACGCCCACCAGCCCGGGCTGGCCGCGCTGATCCACCGCGAGGAGGGCAAGCCCCTGAGTGAGGCCCAGGCGGAGGTCGCGCGCGCGTGCGAGGTGGTCCACCACTTCGCGGGCGAGGCGGAGCGCCTGTGGACGATGCATCTGCCGGGGGCGAGCCTCTCAACCGGGTCCACCGTGCGACCGGCGCCGATCGGCGTGGTCGCGGCGATCACACCGTGGAACTTCCCCGTGGCCCTGGTTCTGTGGAAGCTCGGCCCTGCGCTCGCGGCCGGGTGCTGCATGATCGTGAAGCCCGCGCAGGAAGCCCCGCTTGCGGCGCGGATGGTGTGCGACCTCGCCACCGAGGCCGGCCTGCCCGACGGCGTGGTGTCGTGTATCACCGGCGATGGCCCCGTCCTCGGCGAGGCGCTGTGCACGCATCCCGGCGTGGACAAGGTCGCGTTCACCGGTTCGCGGCGCGTGGCCGAGCAGGTCGCTGCGTGGGCGGCGCCCCGGCTCAAGGCGCTGTCACTCGAGCTCGGGGGCCACGGGTCGCTCCTGGTGCTCGACGACGCGGATCTCGACACGGCGGCGGAGGTCGCGCTCGTGCAGGGGTTCGCCAACTGCGGGCAGGCCTGCTACTCGGTGAACCGCATCCTCGTGCCCCGCCCGCTCGAGGACGACATCATCGCGCGGCTGCGCTCCGGCATCGCTGCGCTCGACCTCGGACCCATGGCCACCGACCGGGGCCCGGCACGCCACGCCATGCTTCTCGACGACGCCCGCGCGAAGGGCGCCACGGTCGAGGGCGGGGCCCTGAGGGAGGGAAACTACGTCGAGCCGGCACTGGTGACCGGCGCGGGGCCGGGTGTGCTGCTCGTGGACGAGGAGCCGTTCACGCCCGTGGTTGCCGTTCTGCCCTACGACGACCTGGAGGACGCGATCGCCGAGGCCAACCGCCCGGACTACGGCCTGGTGTCGTACGTGTGCGGTGGCCCATCGCGACGCACCCTCGACGTGGCCGCGCGCATCGAGTGCGGCACGGTCGTGGTGAACGGCTGGCGGGTGGTGGTGCCCCAGGCGCCGTACGCGGGGTGGAAGGGATCCGGCGTGGGCACCGAACTCGGCCGACCGGGTCTCGAGGCATTCATCCGCTGGCAGCACCTGCGGGTGCTCGCGTAGCGGCTCAGCCCCCGGCGGCCACGTGCACGCGGCGCGCGTGAACCAGTTGCTCGACCTTGGGCCGCGATCCGGCGAGCCCCGAGTCGCCGACGCCGCCGACCACCAGATGCGGGTCCTGGTAGAGGGGCCCCTCGTTGACGGTGATGCGCGCGCCCGTCAGGGCGGCGGCCACCGCCACCGCACGCTCGCGGGGTCCGAACACCGATGCCCCGAGCCCGAAGGGCGAGTCGTTGGCGAGCGCCACCGCGTGCCGCAGGTCGTCCGCCACCACCAGCCCGCGCCGCGGCGCGAACGACTCGTCCCGCCACAGCCGCACGTGCAGTGCGGACCCGGGGAGCAGGACCAGCGTGGGGTCCATCCCCCCGCCGGGCGAGGGACGCCCCCCCACGAGCACCTTGGCGCCGCCGGCCAGGGCCTCCCCCAGATCCTCCGTCGCACGCGCGAGGGCCGCGGGGGCGATGGGGGCCACGTCGGTGCGCTCGTCGTCGGCGGGGCCGGTCACAAGTGCGGCCACGGCCTCGATGAGGAGGGGGACGAACTCATCGCGCGCCTCCCGCTCGACGATGATCCGCTTGGCGGCCATGCACAACTGGCCGGCGTTCGCGAAGCCGCCGCGGGCCGCGGCGTCGGCGGCCCGGACCATGTCGGCCCCCGCCATCACGATCATGGCGTCGTTGCCCGACGCCTCGGGGATGTACGGCCGCATCGTCGCCCCGTCGGCGTAGGCGGCGGCCAGACGCGCCATGTGGCGGCGGCAGGTGGCCGTCGAGGCGTGCGCCACCACGGCACCGATGCCGGGTGCGGAGATGAGGGCCTCGGCCTCGTCCGGCGGCGCGGTCACCATCTGCATGGCGCCGAGGGGCCACCGGTAGGCCAGCGCCTCGAGCACGCGCGCGGTGGTGGAGCCGACCCGGCGCGATGGGCGCGAGAGGATGGCGTTGCCGCCGACGAAGGCCGACGCGGCGATGAGGGTGGGGACCCAGATGGGCGAGTTCGCGGAGTGCCACCCGAACACCACACCGTACGGCGCGAACTCGAGCCGGGTGGTCCCGGACCGGGCGGGCACCTCCCGGGGGCGGATCGCCTCGGCCAGCGCCGGCAGGGCCTCCAGCAGGTCCAGCGCACTGGCGAGCTCGCGGCGTGCGAATGCCCGGGCCTGCCCGGCCTCGGCCACCGCGGCGTCCTCGATGGCCTGCGACTCGGCGGCGAGTGCCTGGGCGCCGGCGGCGACCAGCGCGAGCCGGGCGTCCAGGTCGAGCCGTGCGATCTCCTGGACCGCGTAGCGGGCGGTGCTGATCATCTCGGTGCTCATGGCGGTCATGGTGGCTGAGTCTACGATCGGCGTGCCGCCCCGTATCGTCGTGCGCGCCGACGCCCCGGCGATCACCCGGCACTTCGCGCTCCTGGCCGGGCTCGAGCCGATCGCGTGGGTGGCGGACGGGCTGGCGCTCGCCCCGCTGGCAGGGGGCCGTGACGTGCGCGAGCAGGCCGCCCGGATCGCGCGGCTGGACATGCCGTGGCGGGCCGACGCCGGGCCATCGCCGCCGCTGCCCTTCCCGAGTGCCGTGGGCGGCGGGGTGTACCGGCGCTCCCCGGGTCATGCGCCGGCACCGCCCGGTGTGCCCGAGGTGGTGCTGGTCTCGGGCGAGGGGTTCGGGCTCTCCGAACATCCCACCACGGGCATGTGCCTGGACCTGCTCGCCGACCTGCCGGATGGGCCCGCCCTCGATGCCGGATGCGGCAGCGGCGTGCTGGCACTCGCGTGGGCGCGGCTGGGCCGGGGCCCCGTGCGGGCCGTTGACCTCGATCCGCGCGCGGTTGCCCAGACGCGCGAATCGGCGTGGGCCAGCGGGCTTGACGCCACGGTGTCGGTGCGCCGCGCGGCGCTCGATGTGCTGGCCCACGACGAGGTGCACGGCCACGTTGTGCTCGCCAACGCACCGGCCGCGGCGCAGCAGGCCCTGCTCGCCGCCGGCGCGGCTCCCGTGCCCGCGGCCGTGCTGCTCTCCGGGCTGCAGGCGCCATCCATGGATGAGGTCGTGGCCGCGTGGGAGGAGCGGGGAATGCGTCTCGCCCGTCGGGACGCCATGGGCCGCTGGCAGGCAGCCGTGGTGCTGGCGTCATAACGTCCCGGCCGATGGCGCGCGTGTGGCGGACATGGGTGGTGCTGCTCTTCTTCGCGATGGGCACCAGCCTCATCACCCCGCTCATCCCGCTGTACCAGCAGGATCTGGGCTTCAACGACACCGTCGTCACGCTCTTCCTGCTGTGTTACGTGGCGGCACTGGTCCCGTCCATGCTCACCCTCGGGCAGTTCTCGGACCAGGTGGGGCGCCGGCCGGTGCTGCTGGGTGCCATCACGGTGCTGGCCGTCGCCCAGGTGATCATCCTGTCCGAGCCCGGGCTCGTGGGGCTCCTGGCGGCCAGGTGTCTGCAGGGCGCGGCCACGGGGGCCTTCTTCGGCACCTGCACGGCATTCCTGGTGGATGCCAGCCCACACGGCCAGCGCCGGTTCGCGTCGGCGCTCGCCAGCATCTCGGTACGGCTGGGCCTGGGACTCGGTCCGGGTATCTGCGGGGTGCTCATCCAGTACGCGCCCGACCCGTTCCGCCTGCCGTTCGCGGCCCACCTCGTGCTGCTGGGCATCGCCGCGGCAATCGTGGGGTTCCTCCCGGAGACGGTGCTCGCGCGCAGGCGCCGGCCGATCCGGCTGTCGCTCGAGGTGGCGCCACGGGAGCGGTCGGTGTTCTGGAGGGTGCTCGTGCCGTCGGGGATGATCCTCAGCCTGTTCGACGGCGTATCGCTCTCGCTCGTGCCGGTGTTCACCGTGCGGGAACTGGGGGTCACCAACTACGCGCTGGTCGGCGCATCCGGCTTCCTGGTGCTGGTGAGCGGGGCGATCAGTCAGGCCCTCGTGCCCAACCTGGCGCCGCGGCGGGCGATCCTCGTGGGCCTCGTGGTCGGCGGCATCTCGTTCTTCGGGGTCGTGGTTGCCGCACCGCTCGCGTCGGAGGCGCTGCTCCTGGTGAGTGTGTCCATCACCGGTGCTGCCTGCGGGCTCATGATGAAAGGGGGGGTGGACCTGTGCACCGAGATCGCCCCCGTGGAGCACCGCGGCAAGCTGCTGTCGGCCTACTACGTCGCTTGCTATCTGGGCGGCTTCTCCGTCCCGCTGCTCGCCGTGGGCGTTATCGCGGACGTCGTCGGTCTCACCACCGCTCTCCTGGTGCTCGCCATCACGAGCGCGTGCGCTGCGATCTGGGTGGGCACGGTGGGTATCCGTGCCCTTGCGGCCCTGCACCCGCGCGACCCGGTCTCCGTCTCGTAGGCTGCCCGTATGGCGGAGGACCTCGGGGAGGACATCCGGCGCCTCGCGGACCTGCTGGTGGCGTCGGAGCGCTGCGTTGCGATGACCGGCGTGCGCCTGGGCGCGATCGAGGACACGGAGGCCAAGGCGGCGGGCACCGCATGGGGCGAATTCGCGAGCCTCGAGGTGCTGCTCACCGAGCCGGCCCGCTTCTGGGAGAACTGGCTGCCCCGGGCCAGTGAGGCGGCTGCCCGTGAGGTCACGCCGTCGCACGTGGCCCTCGCGCGGCTCCAGGCGGCCGGAATCGTCACGGTGATCATCACCCAGGCGGTGGACCACCTGCACGGGAAGGCGGGGGACGGTGACCTGATCGAGGTGCATGCGAACGTTCTCTCGTGCCGGTGCACGCGGTGCAATGACGTCTATGCGCTGTCGGAGGTCCGGGCCCTGCGGGATGCGGCGGACGACGGCGTGCCGCGCTGCACGCGCGAGGGGTGCGGCTATCCACTGCGTCCGACCGGCACCCTGTGGGGTGAGCCCTTGGTGGAGGCCGCCATCATCCGGGCGTGGGACATGGCTGCGGGGTGCGATCTGTTCCTGGTCCTCGACACCCAACTGCGCACCGACCCGATGGCGATGCTGCCCTCGGTGCCGCTGAGGCACGGCACGACGGTGGCCATCGTCGGCACCACGCGCACCCACTACGACCGCTACGCCAAGCTGGTCATCCCGCGGGCGTCCCCGCCGGTTCTCGAGGGTGTGGCGGCCCTCCTCGCACCTTAGGGCGCCGCTGGGCGGATACGCCGTGACGGGCCCCGGCACGGCCGGACGACGCGGGGCCGGGGCGATCGTGACGTGTCTGGCAGCGCCGCGGCGGGCACCGGCACGGACGGGCACCGGGGCGCCGGAGGCGATGGTGGCGCGCCTGGCACCGGGGCGCCGCCGCCGGCAGCGAGAGTGGC
>SXGT01820848.1_pt1 | contig 10725 bp, 11 predicted proteins | sample 3176221 | NCBI WGS metagenome assembly SXGT01 (sample SAMN11356862, study PRJNA531348) | freshwater metagenome | isolation source: freshwater sample F1-120 | place: China: Fuxian Lake, Yuxi | collected 2017-12-25
GTGCAGGTCGAAGTCGTGCTGATCCTTGAACTCGAACGGCATGTCGGGGGCCTCGAAATACGCGAGGTATGACCCATTACCCATCTGGTAGAAGGTGTGCAGGGTGCGGGTCGGGCGGCCACTCTTGGTCTCATTGATCTCCAGCGTGCCGGCAAGAGGCAGGCCGAGGAAATCCTCGTAGAACTGCCGCGTGACTTCCGAATCGCGGCAGCGGTAGGCGTTGTGGTGCAGGCCGTGGATCGCAATCGTACGGGGCATGGACGCTCTGGATCGTGACGAAAAGGGGGAGATTGAGTGTAGCGCTGCGAATCCCGCCGCTTTGTGGGCTCCGTCGCAATAAGGTTTGTTTTTCGACGCGCCGCACCGGCACAGGTAGGATTCGCCCACCTTGTTGCAGGTGCGCCCGGTACCGCTGACCACTTCCAGGTTGCCGACCACCTTCAGGGGGCCGTTGGGCAAGGGCATGACATTGAGCGGGCCGTTGCGCACGGCGAGCGCTTCAAAGCTTGCTGCGGGCGGCTCCCCGCTGGCGACAAAGCCGCCGGCCGTGTGGCTGCCGTCGCAGTAGGGCTTGTTCTGTGAAAGGCCGCAGCGGCACAGGGTGGCGCGCGGAGAGGCCTGGGCCACACCGCCAATTTGCAGTTCAGCCTCGATGGCGAGCGGGCCGTTCTCGCGCACGCGCACGGTGTTGACGATCGGCGCGGCATCCGAATCCGGCGCGGCGCCGCCGGCTGCATTGCGCGTGACCCGAATCGCGCCCGAGGGGCAGCTCTTGGCGATGTGCATCAGCGCTTCCACCGGCTGCGCGTCGGGGTGAATCCATTCTCCCTTCACGTTCGGCACAAACACGTCCGGATGCGAGAGCACGCAGGTGCGCGAGTGGATGCACTTTTGTGCATCAAAGTGAACCGTGGCTTCCTTGCCGGCAACGTTTTCGATGGTCATGGGGCTGCTCCGGAAAAAATGCCATCTGTACAGGATTGCACGATTCAGCGCGATGGCTGGATCAGTTGATTCGGCCAGAACCGTTGGTGGGAGCGGTTCTTCGCTATATATGCCTCAGCCAGCAGCAGCATTCGCCACCGGCTTTACCGCCGCGGCAGCGGGCAGGCCCAGCGCTATCCACACCCCCAATACGTTGACGCCCGCCGCAATCATCATTGCCGCCTCATAACCCAGGGTGCGGTCAAACAGCCAGCCGGCCAGCACCGGCAGACTTAACGCCGCGACGCACCAGGCCACATACATGCGGCTGGCGATATAGCCAAACACGTTGCGGTGCCAGTAGCGCGAGATCGCGCCAGCGGTGAGGCCGGAGACGATGCCGTAGCCCATGCCGATCATCGCCAACCCGGCCACGGAGACCAGCGGCCCGGGCCACACGAGCAGCATCAGTGCGCCCACGAGAGACCACAGGTGCGCACCGCAAGCGACGTGCGGAACCGCATAGCGGTCCACCAGCGCGCCGCCGCCGGTGCGCGCAGCGGCAATCGCGCCGGTGATGAAGGTGGTCGCGCCCAGGGCAAGTGCGGATTGGCCACCGTAGGCCTGCACAATGCCGGCGGCCTGGCTTAACACGGTGAGCCCGGCTGCGGCCGCCAGAAAGAACACCGCAAACAAGCGCAGGAAGATGGCCCGATCGGTGATGCCGCCGGCGCCACTCGGTGCACCGGGGTCGTGTACCCGCAGGCCCGTAGCATGCAACATGAATGCGGCAACGGTGCCGGCCAGCAGGATGGTGGCTGCCAGGCCGCCCAGCGTGGCGCGCAGGCCGAAGGCACCAATTGCCCAGCCGAACACCGGCGCCCCCAGCATGGCACCAAGAGGGTAGAGCGCCACCAGGTAGCCGTTGACCAGCCCACTGGTGGATTCAGCGGCCTGGTTCACAGCCTGCTGCAGAAGCACGAAACAGATGCCGCCACCCACGCCATAGATCAGCCCGTAGCCGATGAGGAGCTGCACGAACCCGGTGGCGGTGGCCATGATCACCAGGCCGGCAGCACTCGCCAGGCACGAAGCGAGCACCAGCTGCGCCGGCGGAATGCTGCGGTACAGGCGCGGCGCAATCAGCATGCCAAGCGTGAGCGTGATGGTAGCGAGGCCGAATACCAGCGACATTTGCGCGCGCGAGACGCCGAGCAGCGCTTCCATCGGCTTCAGAAACACGCTGAAGGCGTAGATGGTGCCGAAGGGCAGGTTGAGGATGGTGGCGGCAGTCAGTGCCACCGCCAGCCGCTGGCGCGGGGCGAGGGTCAAGGCGGAAGCGGGAAAAGGAACGGGGACACCCTGGCGCGCCTACTGGTTGAAGGCTATACCCATGACCTGGGTCGAGGTTTGACATTCATCCACGCCCTTGCGACGGTTCTCGGCAATCAGAGCCTCTACCTTCCGGACAAGCTCTTCCTTGCGCTGGATCTCGCTGGCACCTTTGGCTGGCAAGGCATGAGCCTGGGCGAGCCCCATGTCTGCTGCTTGGCGGCAGCGATCCTGCTTGATCTTCAGGCACTCCGGGGTGTTGCTGTTACGGCAGGCGTCCTGGGCGGCGGCCGGAACGCCGAGTGCCAGGAAAAACAGGGTGAGAAGTGGTTTCATGGGGATAAACCGGCTACTAGGGGCGTGGGGACAACGATGAGGCATGGACATGATGGCACACTGCCGCGCTTTAAGCAGTGGCCACCTCGTCACGCCAACCGACAAGAGACGTGGCATGCGTTTCTTGATCACCCGGGATGAATCCACCACCTTAATCGGCCTGCTGGCGCTGGTGCTGGCGATGATCCTCGATCCGGACCCTCCGCGCTGGGGCTGATTCAGTTCAGTCAGGGCAGCCTGTTCGGCCTGAAGGCCTCACAGGGCCAAGCCCTGCGCCTGGTGGCCGCTCACGCGGCCGCCAGCTCGCTCGCTTCCACTTGCGCTTCCATACCGTACTTCTTGAGTACGGCGGCGAGGCGTTCGCGCGCCTCCGGCAGAATCTCGGCATCGGGCGTGCGCTTGCCCCAGTGCGCCAGGCTGGCGCGGCAAGCATGGCCCATGGCTTCGTCCCAGCCGCGCCTAGCCAGGCGCGCCAGCATCGGGAGCACCTGATCAAGCGGCACAATGGCAGCGACGCGTTTGCGTTCCTGCTGAATGTCGACCATGGCGGTATTGATGCGCTCGGCCATTCTTTCGCTCACCCCTTCGCGCGCCGCCAGGCGTTCGGCAATCGCCGCAGCATCCTCGTGGCGCTCGCTCTGCTGGCAGGCCGTAAAGACATCCATTTCCACCGCAACCGGCAGCGCATCTCCTAGGGCGGCGTGTGCTTCGAGCAGGGCATCGAGCGCCGCATCGGCTTTCTCCTGCGCCGCGGAAGATGGGTCGCGGCGCAGGCGCTGGTATTCCATCAGCTTGGAGACAACGGCCGCCGCCGGAGCATCACGCATGTTACGGCGCTGCTCGACGCACACCCGCTCCGCATCGGCCACCCGGCCCTGCTCCATATAGGCATTGGCGAGCGAGACAAAATCCTCCGGTTTGGCCAGAGTGGAATGGCGCACCCGGCCCATCACCTTTTCATACAGGGCGGAAGCCTTCTTGTGGTCGCCGGTTTGTGCGGCAAGGTCGCCAGCGCGGCGCAGGCGCGCCACATTGCCGGTGACCGCAGCACCCGCCTTCTCGATCACGGCCAGCGCTTCGTCCGGCTTGCCCAAATCATCCTTCACTTCGGCCAGCAGGTCTTTGGCGCCCAAGTACTCGGGGTTCTGTTCAACTACTTGGGTCAGGCCCGCCTCGGCCTCCTCGAGCCGCTTTTCGGCGACCTGAATGCGCGCCATGCCCATGGCAGCCCACGGCACGATCTTCTGCGCCATCACTTCCTCAAGCAGCTTTTCAGCCTGGTCATGCTGCTTCAAGGTGAGCATGATCTCGATCATCAGGCGCAAGGCATCGGCCGCATACGCTGGCCGGCTGTTGCGAATGCGGTCCAGATGGTCGACCGCCGTTGCCAGTTCGCCCGATTCCATGCAGCGGTAGGTGGCGGCAAACGCGGCTTTCTTCAACGCCACGCTGGTGATGCGCTCCATCAGCTGGTTGGCGGTGAAGGGTTTCAGCAGGTAATCGTCCGGCGCGAATTCCGCCACCGCCACCACCTTCTGGTAGCTGCGCTCGCCGGTGATCATCATGAACATGGTGGCCAGGGCAATCTGTTTGGTGCGGCGCAGTTCTTCCAGCAGCTGCTGGCCATCGCGCACGCCGTCGAGCTGGTAATCGCACAGGATCAGGTCGATCGAGCGCGCCTTGGCCACGCGCAGCACGTCGCTGGCATTGGTGGCATTGGCAATGCTGGTGGCACCAAGCAGGGAGACCATGTCACGCAAGGCCGTGCGCGAACCGGGCAGGTGGTCTGCCAGAATCACGCGCTTGCCGCGCAGGGGGGAAAGTTCGTCTGCCGTTGCCATGGTGGAGCCTGCTGTGAAGCTTGCACATCGCCGCGCAGCCGGCACGAGGGCCTGCAACGCCGTGCAAATCTTCGCCAGATTAGGCCAGGTGGCGCCGGACCGAAGGCCCGAACAGGTGCGTCTTTTGGGTGCTACTCGACGACCGCAACGAAGCGTGGGCGGTCGTCCTGCGTGGCACTGAGGAGTGTTAGTTTTGCTCCAGCTTGACTTCGACCGCCACTTTCTTCCACACATCAAGCTGCTCTCTGAGGAAGGCGGCCATTTCTTCCGGGGTCGATGCCTGCACCTCAAAGGCAATCCGGTCCAGCGCGGTCTTGACCTCGGGCTTGGCAGCGACAGCCCGCATTTCACGGGCCACACGGTCCACCACATCACGCGGCAGGCCAGCCGGCCCGAACAGGCCGGCCCAGGGCGAAATGGTCAGCCCGCGCAATCCGGCTTCGACAGCCGTGGGGGTATCCGGCGTCAACGGGCTACGATTGGGAAGCAGCGCAGCCAGCACGCGCAGACGCCCGGAGGCCACCTGCGGCATGGCGCTGCCCGGGGTGCCGATCATCACCTGCACGCGGCCGGCGATCAGATCCTGCGTGGCCGGCGCATCGCCCTTGTAGGGCACATGCAGCATGTCCAGCTTTTCCACCAGTGCCAGCTGTGCCGTGGTGAGGATGCTGGTGCCATTGCCGCTGGCATAGTTGACCTTGCCGGGATTGGCACGCACATAGGCCAAGAACTCGGCGACGTTTCTGGCCGGCAGGCTTTCGTGGGTGAAGAGGAAAAAACCGAACTTGCCCACCAGCGAAATCGGCGTGAATGCCGCGATCGGATCGTACGGCGGCACCTTGCGCATCACCGGTGCGGCGTTCAGGCCCGTGGTGGTGGCGAACAACAGCGTATAGCCATCCGGCGCCGAACTGATGACAGCATTGCCGGCAATCGCACCATCAGCACCGCCGCGGTTGTCGATGATGATCTGCTGCCCCAGACCAGCCGAGAGCGCCTGCACCACCGTACGTGCAGCCAGATCGGCCGCGCCACCGGCGGGAAACGGCACGATCATGCGGATCGGCTTATTGGGATAGGGCTGGGCGTGTGCGGCGCTGCTAGCCACAAGCGCGCACAGCGGCAGCACGCATGCCGCGAGATAGCTTTTGAGCAGTTGATTCATGTGGTCTCCTTAAGTTCTTATGGCACCAAGAGATGCCGCTTGGTGTGCCAGTCGATGATGGCTTCATCAGGATACTGCGAAAAGCGCGGGTCGCGCTTGCGTGCCGGAATCTCGACCCAGGGTTCGGCGGAGTCGGTCATGATGTGTTGCACCACGCGCGGTTTGGGCAAGGGGGTATCGATCGCGGAAGCAAACGGATACACCCACTGCGCCCAGCGCGGATCAGCCACCCAGAGGGCACTGCCGCATTTGCTGCAGAAGTGGCGCCGCGCCGGGCTGCGCTTGCCATGAAGCTTGGCCCGGTACACCGACACCGCAGCTTGGCCGCGAACCTTCAGGCTGCCAGCCTCGCCCATGATGTTGATGGCATAGCCGCCGCCCCCGGCCGTTTTTCGGCAAATGGTGCAGTAACAATGCATGTAGGGTTGGGGCGTGTGCGTAGTCAGGCTGAACTTCACTGCGCCGCAATGACATGATCCTTTGAGCTGCATGCAGCCTCCTTTGGTTACAGCATGGCCAGCGGTGTCGGGCCCTTGGGCGGGGGGAACAACTGGTCCAGTTCGGCAAGCTGGCCGGCACTGAACGTGATGTTGCGGGCGGCAGCGTTTTCGCGGACCCGGTCCGGGTGGCTGGTTTTGGGAATCACGATCACGTCCTCTTGTCCCAAAAGCCAGGCCAGCGCTGCCTGGGTGGGCGTGATGAAGTGGCGCCGGGAGAACGCGACAAGGCCCGGGTTCTTCAGGAGGCGTGCCTGCTCGATCGGCGAATAGGCCATCACCGGAATATGCCGCTCGCGCAGCCACGGCATCAAATCCCACTCCGGGCCGCGCCGCACAAGGTTGTAGAGAATCTGGTTGGTGGCAACCGCCGCGCCACCGGATACCTTGACCCACTCGCGCATGTCGGCAAGGTCCAGATTGCTGACGCCGAAGTGGCGAATCTTGCCGGCAGCCTTGAGCGCTTCAAACGCCGCAATGGTCTCCGCAAACGGCACACTGCCGCGCCAGTGCAGCAGATACAAATCGATGCGATCGGTCCTCAAGCGCTTCAGGCTGCGCTCGCAGGCCGCCAACACGCCTTTCTTCGAGGCATTGTGCGGGTATACCTTGCTGACGATGAAGGCCTCGTCGCGCCGCCCCGCCAGAGCCTCGGCGATCAGTTCTTCCGATGCGCCCTCGCCATACATCTCCGCCGTGTCGATCAGGGTGAGCCCACAATCCAGCCCGGTGCGCAGAGCGGCGATTTCGTCCGCCCGCGTGGCGCGGTTGTCGTCAATGTTCCAGGTACCCTGCCCGAGCGCGGGAACGGACTCACCGGCAGGCAGCGTGACATGCCTCATGGCACAACCTTCTTGTTGAACGGGGGCAGGGGCAGCTATGGTACAACCGGAGACCCGGACAACACCATTACCAACACCTTCATGAAATTCAAGATGCACGAGCGCTCGCTGTTTGCGACGCTGCTGCGCAACCCCTGGTGGGTGAGCCTGGGAGTAGCAGTTCTGATTGCCCTGCTCTCGCGCCTGTTTCTTTCTGGCGATTTCCGCATTTTCGGTTTCACCATGGCGGTGCCGTTTGCCGTGATCGCCGCGATCACCCTGCGCAAGCAGTTGCAGGCACCGACTGGCGCGCGGGTGACTGCCGTGCTCACCGCAGTGCAGGCGATGTCGTGGCGCGAATTCTCGGCTGCCGTGGAAGCGGCGCTGGTGCGCGACGGCTTCGTCGTCAAACCGCTCAAGAGCGGCGCCGCCGATTTCGAGATTGCCCAAGGGCTTTCAAAGGCGCTGGTGAGCTGCAAACGCTGGAAAGCGGCCAGCCACGGCCTGGCACAGCTGGAAGAATTGATGGCCCGCGCCACCGAGCGCGATGCCGCGGAAGTGATGTACATCAGCATCGCCCCGCTGACGGAGAATGCGCAGCGCTATGCGGTGGAACAACGTATGCGCCTCATCAACGGGGTGGAACTGGTGCAGTTCCTGCGCGACCTGCCGATCCCGCCTCAAGGCAAAGCCTGACGCACGCCGGATGACCAAGCATCGTTCTGCCGCAGCAGAAAACCGCTTCGGTATCCTGTGCATGTCAGCGGCGATGGCATTGTTCATCGCCAACGACGGCCTGACTAAGTATGTCAGCGCCACCATGCCTGCGGCGCAGCTGATCTTTCTGCGTGGGCTGGCCTCGATCGTGGTGGTACTGCTGGTCGCCAAGGCCATGGGGGTGATGCCGCAGCTCCCCAGCACGGCCAACCGCCGGGTGGTGGCGCGCGCCGTGGTAGATGCCACCGCCACCATGCTCTACCTGTTCTCGCTGTTCCACCTGCCGATTGCCAACGCCACCGCGATCAACCTGGCTTCGCCCTTGTTCATGATCGTCTTTGCGGTGCTGTTCCTGGGCCACCACGTGGGGCTGGGGCGCTGGCTGGCAATTGGTGCCGGCTTTGCCGGCGTGGTGCTGGTGATCCAGCCGCGTGCCGATGGCTTCAACTTCTGGGCCTGGGTCTGCCTCTCGGGCACACTCTTCCACGCCGCGCGCGACCTGATGACACCGCGCATCGCGCACCACATCCCTTCGATCCTGATCACACTTTCCACGGCGATCGCCGTCACCGTGGTGTCAGGTGTGGTATCGGTCTTCGAAGGCTGGAAGCCTTTTGGCTGGTTCGAGTTCGGCTTGTTGGCCTTAGCTTCGATGTTTCTGTCCAGCGGCTACTTTTTCATCATCACCAGCATGCGCCATGGAGAGATGTCCCTGGTGGCGCCGTTTCGCTACAGCGGGCTCTTGTTCGCCCTGGTGCTGGGTTACCTGGTGTGGGACGAAACGCCGAACGCGCTGGCCTGGGGCGGCATTGCCGTGCTGATCGGCTCCGGCGTGTACCTGTTGATGAGCGAGCGCGTGGGTGCGCCCAAAGCGACGACGATAACCGCGACGACGACAACCGCGGCGGCGGCAGTCGGCAAGCCCCTCAGCGACGTGGACCTCACACGCGATTCGGCTGCGACGCAGTACGTCAAGGATGAAGTGGTCGAGGTGGTCTTTGCCCCTACCGCGGGGGAGATCAGAAGTGAAGTGGGTGCAAACCGTTACGCCGTCGGGGATGCACTGATAACAGGCTCCACCGGCGACTGCTGGAGCGTCTCGCGCGATCGCTTCGAGGCGCGCTACGTCCCCGAAGGCGTGGTCATGGGCGAGCCCGGCCCTTATCGCAACCGGCCGGTGCCGGTGCTGGCACGGCAGATGCACGAAGCCTTCACTGTGGCGCGCTCGGCTGGCGGCGATGTATTGGCGGGCAACGCCGGCGACTGGCTGTTGCAATACGCCCCCGGCGATTTCGGCGTGGTCGACCGCACCCGCTTTGAACGCGTGTATCGTCCGGTTTCGTGAGCACCGTCTTTACCGGGAGACCAGCATGCCAACACTGTTTACGCCAGCGCAGAAAGCTGACTACGAGCGCGACGGATTCGTGATGATCCGCTCGCTCTTCGATACAGAAGAGATCGGCATGTTACGCACCGCCATCGAGCAGGATCCGCAATTGCGCGCAAGCCTGTATGACCGCAAGGATGCTGACGGCAAGCCGACCCGCATGGCAACCTGGAACCACCCGGGAAACAGCGTCTACGGCATGGCGGCGCGCTCGTTGCGTGTGGTCGACACCATGGAGGACATGTTGGGCGGCGAGGTATACCACTACCACTCCAAACTGACGGCCAAAGAGCCTTACGATGGTGGCGCCTGGGAGTGGCATCAGGACTACGGCTACTGGTATCACAACGGCTGCGTATGGCCGCACATGGCTAGCGTGATGGTGGCACTCGACCAAGCCACGCGCGACAACGGTTGTCTGCAGGTGCTGAAGGGTTCGCATCATGCGGGGCGCATCGAACACGGCATCCTGCCGGGCGAGCAGGTGGGCGCCGACCCGAAGCGCGTCGAGGCGCTCAAGCAGCAGCGCGAGCTGGTCTACGCCGAAATGGAGCCGGGTGACGGGCTGTTTTTCCACAGCAACGTTCTGCATCGCAGCGACCAGAACCGCTCGCCCAACCGACGCTGGACGGTCTTGTTCTGCTACAACGCTGCGCGCAACAACCCGCTGATAGAGCACCACCATCCGCAGTACACGCCGCTTGCCAAGGTGGCGGATGAGGCCATCAAGGCCACCGGCCTTGCGTTCGCCAACGGCGACGACAATTTCTTTCGCAAGACCTTCGGCAACCCGCCGGAGCTGAAAAAGCGCATGCCGGTCGATGCCGAATAATGGCCGGCTGGACCGACAAGAAACCGATGTGGATCGATAGGCGCAGTACCCAACGATGACGCAGCAACCAGTCGACATCCTGATCATTGGTGCCGGCGCCGCCGGTGCCGCGTTTGCGTGGAGCATGGCCGACACACGCATGCGCATCCTGTGCCTGGAGCAAGGCGAATGGATGAATCCGGCGCAGTACCCCAGTACGGGTCTCGATGGCGAGCTGCGCCAGGCCGGCGAATTCAGCTCCAACCCCAATGTACGCGGGCGGGTTACCGACTATCCGGTCAACAATGACGCCTCGCCAATCCAGATTGCCAACTTCAACGGGGTCGGCGGCAGCACGGTGCTCTACGCAGCGCATTTCCCGCGCTTTCATCCGAGCGACTTTCGCGTCAAGAGTTGCGATGGTGTGGCCGACGACTGGCCGATCGACTACGCAACGCTCGAACCCTTTTTCGCCCTCAACGACCGCATGATGGGCGTGGCCGGCCTGGCAGGCGACCCTGCCTACCCCGACCACGAACTGCCGTTGCCACCCCTTCCGCTCGGCAAATCAGGCGAGACCATGGCGCGTGCGTTCAACCAGCTCGTCTGGCACTGGTGGCCATCGGACAGCGCCATTGCCAGCCGCCCCTACTAGGGTCGCGACCGTTGCATCAATCTGGGCCCCTGCACCAGCGGCTGCGCCCAGGGCGCCAAGGGCAGTACCGATGTGACTTACTGGCCTGAGGCGATTCGCCGCGGCGTGCAGTTACGCACCCGCTGCCGGGTGCGCGAGATCACCGTAGGCGAGGACGGCATGGCCAACGGCGTCGTCTATTGCGACGCCGATGGTGCCGAGCATTTCCAGCCAGCCGAGGTGGTGGTGGTGGCCGCCAA
>SXGT01831541.1_pt1 | contig 10725 bp, 10 predicted proteins | sample 3176221 | NCBI WGS metagenome assembly SXGT01 (sample SAMN11356862, study PRJNA531348) | freshwater metagenome | isolation source: freshwater sample F1-120 | place: China: Fuxian Lake, Yuxi | collected 2017-12-25
GACCGTTTCTTAAAGGCAACCAATTGCTTTTTGGTGGTCTCCAGTAAGATTTCAAAGTTGAATGAGAAAAAACTTGTGGCCTTAGCCCTCATCAAAACTTTTATCTCCACCATCGCGTCACTGCTGCTGACCACCGAAGCGCTGATCAGCGAGATCCCGGAAAAGAAGAAAGCCGGTCGCGGCGGCATGCCGGGCGGCGGTGGCGGCATGGACGACATGTAGGAGGCCGCCCCCCGTTCCGCAACACGCGGGTCGCAGTCCTACGGCCTCGCCGGAATCGTCCACAAGTAGATCCGTCGACCGCCGATCCGTCTCACGGCGTCCGGGGTCCAGTCGCCCATGTCGTACGAGAGCGACACGACGCGGGTGCCAGGGCGGAGCTCGGTCAACAGACGCTGGCGCAATCGCAGGTTGGGCTCAGGTTGCAGGTAGAGCATGACGACCGTTGCATCGGCGAACTGAGCCTCAAAGAGATCTCCGAGGACGAAGGTCACGCGCGCTGTCATCCCCTCACGGAGGGCGAGCGCGGTAGCGTCCGCGATCCGCGCAGGGTCGATGTCGATACCGACCCCGCGCGCGCCCCGGTTCTTGGCCGCCGCGATCACGATCCGTCCGTCACCGCAACCGAGGTCATACACAACGTCGTCGCTGGTCACCCGCGCCAGATCGAGCATCGCATCGACGATGGCCGGCGGTGCGCTCGCGAAGGCCACATCTGGACTGCGCGACGGCACCTGAGCGGCCGCGTGAGCGAATGTCGCGAGGATCAGGCCACTGGCGAGGGCTACGCCACAGCCACGAAGGTCACCGAGGTCCGCCGCGCGCCGCGATCGTTGATTCCGCATCAGGCGCTGATCTTGGGAGCTCGTCCCGCGCTCGTCAAGTCTGACCTCGAGTCTGACCGCGAGTTGTGCTGGTCTCCCGTGACCGCAACGTTGTATAAGGCGAGGGCTAGGCGCGGCGAAAGAAGCGTGACACCGGGAGCGTCTGGTTACCCCTTCGGTGTGACTTGGGAGGTCCCATGGGTCTCGGGCATCGGGTCTGTTCGTGGACGTCGTTCAGTCTGCTGCTCGTCGCCGCTACCGCGTGCTCTCCACCCGACGCCGAGGCCCCGGGCCTTGGTTCGATCGCGGCGGACAGCCTCTCCGCTGACTTGCCAGTGCGCGTCACCGGCGGCGAGATCAGGGGCATACCCTCGGACACAAATGCCGCCATCATGGCCTTCCGCGGGATTCCGTTCGCGGCGCCGCCGGTGGGCGATCTCCGCTGGCGACCGCCCCAACCGATCGAGCCATGGGAGGGGGTGCGCGACGCGACCGAGGCCGGCGCCATCTGTGTGCAAGGGGGCGGACAGGACCTGCGGCATAGCGAGGACTGTCTGTTTCTGAACGTCTGGGCGCCACGCGAGATCGGTGACGAACCGTTGCCGGTGCTCTATTGGATTCACGGCGGCGGCTACACCGGTGGCTCCGGGTCGACGCAAATCTACGATGGCACCAGACTGGCCGCCGATGGCGCGGTGGTCGTCACGATCAACTACCGGCTGAACGTGTTTGGGTTCATGGCGCATCCGGCCCTGTCGGCAGAGTCGCCGCACGGCGCATCCGGCAACTACGGGCTGATGGACATGGTCGCTGGGCTCGAGTGGGTCCGGGCCAATATCGCCACGTTTGGCGGCGACCCGGACCGCGTGACCATTTTTGGTGAGTCGGCGGGGGCCGGCGCGGTGATGTCGGTGATGCTCATGCCGCAAGCCGGCGGTCTGTTTCACCGGGCAATTGCCCAGAGCAACTGGATTCACGGGTGGGACCGACCGCTCCGAGGGAGCCCACCGGATTTTGCGTCGGCCGAGGCCCAGGGGCTGAGCGTCGCCACCAGACTACAGGTGGAGGGAGACGGGTCCGACGCGTTGAGTCAGCTTCGGGCGATTGAGGCCAACGCCGTGCTCGCGGCGGCCAATGAGGGCGCCGGGAGTCCTTTCCTGCTGGCCGGGTACGTCTGGGCGCCCAACGTCGATGGATGGACGATCCCGGACGACCCGCTGTCGATGTATGACCAAGGTCTACAGCATGACGTGCCACTCATAGTCGGGATGAACGGCAACGAAGGCTCACTGATGACTCAAGGGCTGGCCATAGAGAGTCCGGACGCGTTCGTGGAGCACGTCAGGTCGTTGTATCCCGGGCAGGCGGACGCCATGCTCGCGCACTACGACGCGGGGTCTCCCGACAGGGTGCGGCGCGGTCTCGACCATCTGGTTCACGACATGTACTTCGCCGGCCCAGTCCTGGCCCATGCGCGCAGCCAGGCGGCGCTCTCGTCGCCGGTATGGCTGTATCACTTCACACACGAACCGCCGACCGCGTGGGGACAGACCCTCGGCGCGCATCACGCGGCCGAGCTCGTCTACGTGTTCGGGACGCTGACCACCGGCGACGAGCCCGGCGAGCGGCTGCTGGGGCTGAGTCCTGTGGGGGACTACACGGAGGTGGACCAGCAGTTGTCGGACGCCATGCGCGCCTACTGGCTGCGGTTTGCCGCGACAGGCGATCCGAACGGCGCGGGCCAGGCCACATGGCCCGCCTTTACGGCCGCTTCCCCGGCCCACATCGAGCTGGGTGCGGTTATCGAGGCCGGAGAGGGCGTGCACGCGAACGGCGCGGCTCTCTGGGACCAGCATGAGGCGGATCGCCGCGCGACGCGCTGAGACCGCGTACACAGAATCTCAGAGCACGGCGTTGGCAGATTGAGATCACTGTTTGTCCGGGGTAGGATCAGTCGTTGGGCCGCCAAGCCCTACCCCAGCCACCGTTCGAGTGAAAGGACACACCGCTATGAAGACCGCCCTCCGGCAATCTCTTGGTGTTCTGCGGCGCGCGGGTGCCCTGGTGGGCATGGTGGCCACGGTGGTCTCGACCCTCGGTGTCGTGACCGCCGCGGCGGCGGAAGAGGCGGTGCCGACCTTCACGAAGGATGTCGCGCCGATCTTTCAGGCCAAGTGCGAGGCCTGTCATCGACCGGACTCGATCGCGCCAATGTCGTTGGTGACCTATCAGGATTCTCGGCCCTGGGCGCGGTCCATCAAGGATCGTGTGACGACGCGGCAGATGCCCCCGTGGCATCTCGATCGTACCGTCGGTATCCAGGACTTCCAGAACGACCGCTCGCTGACGGATGAGCAGATTGACACGATTGCCCGCTGGGTCGACGGCGGTGCGCCGCGAGGCAATCCGGAAGACATGCCAGCCGCGGTCGCTTGGCCAGACGAGTCGATCTGGAACTTCGCTGAGCAGTTCGACGGCCCGCCGGACCTGATTCTCGAGTCGACGCCCTTCACGATGGGCGCCGAGGCGAGCGACGCGTGGTGGAAGCCCCGTGTCGCGACGGGCCTCACCACGGAGCGGTGGGCGCGCGCCATCGAGATTCGTCCTGGCACGGTGGCCGGGCGCAAGATCACGCACCATGCCATTGCCCGACTCGTGCAGGACGAGACGGACCCGGCTCTGGCCGCCGCGAACCAGGCGAATGCCGCCGACGGCGTCGACCGGTCTCGGACCGCCGGCACGTTCATGGAGTGGGCGGTTGGCAAGCAGGGCGAGATTATGCGTCCCGGTACCGGCAAGCTGATGCTGCCGGCGTCCGAGATTCAGTGGGACATCCACTACTCGTCGGCTGGTGAAGAAGTGACCGACACGGTACAGTTGGGTGTCTATCTGTATCCTGAGGATCAGGCGCCGAAGCACCGTCAGGTCCTCCATCTGATGGGCACCGGGGGCGTGGACATTGCGCCGAACACGGTCGCCACGACCCAGGGGTTCTTCCCCCTGCAGCGCGCGGCGCGTATAGAGAGCTTCCAGCCGCACATGCACCTGCGCGGCAAGGCGATGTCGATCGAGGCGATTCAGCCGGACGGTCGTCGCCAGGTGCTGAGTCACGTTGGCGACTTCAACTTCAACTGGCACAACAGCTACGTGTTCTCAGACGACGCGGCGCCGTTGCTGCCGAAAGGGACCCTCATCAAGGTCACCGCCTGGCACGACAACACAGCCGCGAACCGGTCGAACCCTGACCCGAATGTGTGGGTCGGCTACGGTGACCGCACCGTGGACGAGATGGCCCATGCGTGGGTGAACGTCACCTACTTTGAGGAAGATGACTACAAGGCCGAGGTGGCCAAGCGTGAGGCCGCCCAGGCCGAGACGCGAGGGGGCGGGGAGTAGAGCACTTCGCCGTCTCGTCTTGTCGTCATGCCACGGCATACCGCGTCACACGTGCAGTGAGAGGGGCGCCGCCCGCAGCACGGGTGGCGCCCTTTGTCATTCGGTCGGTGCGCACGTCCTGGAGTAGCCCGATGCACCAGCGCCCTCACGTGTTCCCAGTCGCCATCGCCTTGGCCCTCCTCGGCGTCGGGGCACTGCTGCCGACCATCGCCGACGCGCAGCCACCGCGGACGCCGCTTGCGCTCGAGCCGGCCGGGAGCACGGGGGAGGCAGTGTGGCCGGCGTATGAGGCATGGTCCCGCAACGCCGATGGCAGTCTGACGCTGCTGGTTGGCTATTACAACCGGAACGATGTCTCGGTTGACATTCCCATCGGGCCAGACAATCACATGGGCCCTGGACAGGACATGGGGCAGCCCACACATTTCCTGCCAGGACGTAACTGGGGCGTGTTTTCGGTCACCGTGCCCGCCGAGGACGCCGAGCGTCGGGTGAACTGGACGTTGCGTATCAACAACCAGTTGGCGAAAGTGGAGTTCTGGGCCAATCCACCGTATTTTGCCGATCCTTTCCTCAACGTGGCGAATGGCAACGTGCCACCGATTCTAAAGGTCGGGCCCGGCGGTGATGACCTGCAAGGGCCGCCTCATGGCATCGCGGCGTCCTATTCGACCACGGTCGGCGAGCCATTGACCCTGCTGATCTCCGCCAGGGATCAACCGTTGACCGTCGAGCCCGAAGAGCGGGCCGGCCGTCGCGGCCGACCGCCGCTCCGCGTGACCTGGAAGAAGTATCGGGGCCCCGGTCAGGTGACGTTCGAGGCCGACGGTCTTGACGCCGGCCCAGAGCTGACGCACCCATTCGATGAGTTGGCCGGTGGCGAGAGGATGACCTCCGTGACGTTCGACGCGCCTGGCCAGTACCGCCTCATGGCGACCGGGAACGATGTGTCCGGCGATGGCGGTGGTGGCGACCAGTGTTGCTGGACGACGGCCCACGTAGACGTCACCGTGAATCCCTGACCCCGCGCGTGGCCCCGTGGCCGCAGCCACGGGTGTCCCGCGGCGGTCGTCTCATTCGACGCCCTGCAGCCTGGCCGTGCTGCGACGCTGCAGGTTAATACCCTCGCGCCGGATCGACGGCTGAGGGTGGGCGGCGGCCTGACTCCAGATGAGCCAGTGCATCGAGAAACGCCGCGCCGGCTTCCTCGACGTGCGTCACGCCCGCTATATGCGGGGTGACCACCACGCCAGACGTTCGCCACAGTGGAGAGTCTGGCTGGAGCGGTTCGGTGTCGAACACGTCCAGCACGGCCCCGGCCAGGGCGCCGGTGCGCAGCGCGTCGAGGACCGCGGCGGTAACGAGCAAGCCACCTCGCGCGACATTGATGAGTACGGTGTCTCGACACTGAGCGAGCACGGCGGCCCCGACGATCTGCCGTGTGACTGGCGTGAGGGGCGCCGCCAAGACGAGCCACCGCGCGTCCACGACCCGATCGGCGAGGCGGTCGACCGGATAGACCGCATCGAAGCCAGATGCCGGCCGCCCGGAGCGGGAGATCCCGATGGTCCGGCACCCCACCGCGTGGAACCCTGCACCAATCGCCGACCCGACGGACCCCGTCCCGAGCACAACTGCCGTGGTGCCGCGCACCGTGCTCGGTTCCACCGGGGTCCATTGCCCTGCCTGCTGATCTCGATAAAACGGCGCGATACGCTGAGACACGGCCAACGCGTGCCCTACGCAATATTCCGCCATCCGCACGCCCAGCTCGCCGGTCGTGCGGGTGAGTGTGACCCCGTTCGGCCACGACGGCGTGTCCAGCCACGCATCGACACCGGCCCCGGTCGAGTGCACCCAGCGGAAAGACGATCGCTCAAGAGAACCGGGCGGGCTGAAGCCAACAACCGCATCAGCCCACTCCTGGTCGCCCGGAGTCAGCGCCGTCGCACTCCGCACACGGCAGACGAGATCCGATCGCCGTGCCGCGAAGTAGGCGGCGAGGGCATCTGCCCGGTGGTCGATGATCAGGACGTGCCGGACCGACGGGTTCGGCATCGGTGCGTCACCACACGACGGAGTCGCGGCCACCCCGAGTCGAGAGATAGTAGTGCCACAGGAGTCGGGCCCCGACTGCGCGCCAGGGTGCCCAGCTCGCCGCGAGCCGACGCAACCGCGCATCGTCCGGCCGTTGCCGCAGCCGTTTGACCTGTTGCGCGGCCGTGGCCAACGCGAGGTCGCCGTCCGGCCAGATGTCGGGGCGTCGAAGCGCCATCAACAGATAGATGTCGGCGGTCCAGGCGCCGATGCCACGGATGGCGACGAGGCGCCGCCGGACCTCGCGGTCGGTCTGGCCATTGAGGGCCCCGAGGTCGACCTCGCCCCGCTGGATCAACTGCGCCAGTCCGAGACAATAGCTGGCCTTCTGTCGCGTGACGCCGGCCCGTTGAATGTCCGGTTCGCTCAGCGACGAGATACGCGCCGGCGTGACCTCGCCGAAGGCGTCTCGCATCCGGTTGTAGGTGGCCTTCGCCGATGCCAACGACACCTGCTGCTCCAGAACGATGCGGACGAGCGTGGCGTACCCCGGCCGCCGGCCCCACAACGGCGGTGGACCGAAGCGCTCCGCGATGCGCCCGAGGTCGCGGTCCACGCGCGCCAGGGCATCGACGCCGTCGAGCAAGCGCGCGTGTGTCAGACGCTGCATGGGCGGCGCCGCCTCGGTCTGGCGCCGAGTTACGCGCGACCTTGTAATACTTGGTACTACTTGGATTTTGCGGCCTTCGCCTTTGGCACGATCACCTTGTGCATGGGCATCACGCTGGGCTGTCCCGGGTCAATCCCAAGCTGCTCCAGGATGGGTGTCAGCGTCTTCCCGAACTTGTCGAACGCTGCCTGCGATGTCCACACGTCGAACACCATCAGCTTGTCGCCCGGGCCGAACGACGCGTGGTACTTCCGCCCAGGCGGGTGGCCGGCGCCCGCTTTTTTCAACAATCTGATGCACTCGTCGTATTTGTCCGCCGACATTGCCGGCGGTGCGAAATAGATTCCGATCGCCATGAGCAGTAGCCTCCTTGGGTAAGACGGAACAAGCGCCCGATTGTCGGGTCGCATGGATGGTATAGCGTCAACGGTTTCTCGACAAGCTTCAGGGACGTGGACTCCGAGGGGCCAACGGTGGCGTGCGTCGCCGAGTCGTCTCGCCACGAATGGTCGGCTAGCGGTGCCCGCGTTTGGGCCACGTTGAATTGCGCGAGTTGGTGCGTCAGGGCCAACCGTGGCCAACCGTGGCCAACCGACCGTCTTCAGTTCTCGCAGCAGGGGAGCCCTGGCGCGGCCTCGACGGCGGGAAGCGCACGACCGGTGTTGCAGCACAGCCGGGTCCGATCCCGAGCTGTGGTCGGGAGATGCGTCAGCGAGTGCATGGTGGCGTCGAGCACCGTGCGCAACACCGGATCGCGCGGCTCGGCCAGACGATAGTGCACCCACAACCCGTCGCGGCGGTCCGCAACCAGGCCAGCCCGTTTCAGATACGCGAGATGGCGCGACGTGGTGGGCTGCGGGATCCCCAGGCTCTGGTGGATATCGCACACGCACACCTCGCCGGCGCCGAGCAGACCCAGGATGCGGAGCCTCGTCTGATCAGCCAATGCCTTGAAGAGGGTTGCCATCGTCTCGATGCGATTTGTCACCGCTTCCTCCTGTGGTGCACGCATTATATGCGCCTTGACAGATATATCGCGGGTTTATATATTCGCTTGTGCGAATGTATTGAGGTCACGGATTCCACAAGGGGGTGGGTATGACGACAGTGAACACGATCGCAGATGCGGTGAGAGCGAAGTACGGCGCGATTGCTGAGCAAGTCAGTGGGGGCGTGGACGCCTCTTGTTGCGGCCCGGCCGCGTGCGGGTGTGGCGGCACGGATCCGATTACGGCTGACTTGTATGACGACACGCAGGTCAGCGAACTGCCCGGGCTGGCCGTGCAGGCTTCGCTCGGTTGTGGGAACCCCACCGCCCTGGCCGACCTGCGTCCCGGTGAAACGGTCCTGGACCTCGGGTCCGGCGGCGGTATCGACGTGCTGCTGTCCGCCCGTCGCGTGGGTCACACCGGCCGAGCCTATGGGCTGGACATGACCGACCAGATGCTGGCGCTGGCCGAACGGAACAAAGCGGCCGCAGGGCAGGAGAACGCCGAGTTCCTCAAGGGCACGATCGAGGCGATCCCACTTCCGGACGCCTCGGTCGACGTCATCATCTCGAACTGCGTCATCTACCTGTCGGCCGACAAGGACCGCGTCCTGGCTGAGGCCAACCGTGTCCTGAAGCCAGGCGGCCGACTCGCCATCTCCGACATCGTACGCACCCGCGAGGTCGACCCCGACCTGTGTCGAAGCCCGGAGCTGTGGGTCGGCTGCGTGGCTGGCGCGCTCGAGGTGACCGATTATCGTCGGCGACTTGCCGCCGCCGGCTTCGTGGACATCGAGGTAGAGCCGACCCGTGTATTCGGACGCGCCGATGCCGGCGCCTTCCTGGCTCAAGCTGGCTTCGACTCCGACGCTGTGGCCGGTGTCGACGGCGCCTTCATGAGCGCCTTCATCCGAGCGCGACGGCCCGCCGCCGGCGCGGCCGATTCTGCTCTACCCTGAGGTTGGACCGGATGTCGGAAGGAGGCCTGCTGTTTCTGTGTGTCGCAAACTCTGCCCGGAGCCAGATGGCGGAGGGGTTGGCTCGCGCGCGGTTTGGTGAACGGCGTCTGGTGCAAAGTGCCGGTTCGGCTCCCAGCGCCGTTCACCCCCATGCCGTCGCGGTGATGGCTGAGCTGGACATCGACATTGCCAACCAGTGGTCCAAGCACGTGGATACCATCGACCCGACCACGGTTGAAACGATCATCACCCTCTGCGCCGATGAGGTCTGCCCGGCCGTCCTGACGAAGGGGGCCACCGTGCTGCACTGGGCCCTGCCGGATCCCGCCGGTTCTTCCGGAACCGACGCGGATCAACTGGCTCGATTCAGGGACACTCGCGACAACATCGCGCGTCGGTTGGCCCAGCTCGACGAGTGAGTCTGCTCGACGCGACGCTGGTGCCCGCACCGCGTGGGCAGTGAGTCTGCTCGACGCGACGCTGGTGCCCGCACCGCGTGGGCGCGGTGCGGGGCCGGGGCGTCCGGCTACCAGCGGAGGACCCGTCGACCTCGCCGATCCGGGCATCGCATCCGAGAAACCGCTCAGGGTGGCCCACCGCGTGCAACCACGAGCAGGCTCAGACCGAGGCCGCGGGTGTACCCTAGAGTTCAGCAATGATTCTCCCGCTCGGCGACGAGCCCAATCCCAGCTCCGTTCCGTTGGTGACCTATGGGTTGATTCTGGTCAACTGCGCGGCGTATCTGTTCGTCACCCTGCCGCTCAGCTTCGTCGGTCCAGAACCGGGTGACCCCCTCGTGGTGGACTACCTCAACGCGCTCCAGCAGGCGATGTCGAGCCGGTTGTCACCGCGCGCCGTGGACGCCATCGTGGGTGGACTCAGCCAGTACGACCTGTTTGTCTTCCAGTGGGGCTTTCGCCCGACGGCGCCGCGGACCGTTAACCTGCTAACCGCGATGTTCCTGCACGCCGGCTTCTTTCATCTTGCCGGCAACATGCTCTTTCTGTGGATCTACGGCGACAATGTCGAGCACCGCCTAGGCCGCGGCCGCTACCTGGCCGCGTATCTCGGGACCGGGGTGGCCTCGACGTTGTTTCACTTGGTCCTCGCCGGTGCGTCACCGCTGCCGCTTCTGGGGGCCTCGGGCGCCATCTCCGGCGTGTTGGGTTTTTACTTCGTGTGGTTCCCCCGCAACCGGGTCAGGTTGTGGGTCATGCTCTTTCCGTTCTTCATGAACGTGGTCCATGCGCCGGCCCGGTGGGTGCTGGGGTTCTATCTCATCGCGGACAACATCCTGCCGCTGCTCGCGACGTCGGGACCCGGCGGCGGTGTGGCCCACGGCGCCCACATCGGCGGTTTTCTTGGCGGAGTGGCCGTTGCCTGGATGGCCAACCGGGGGGCGGTGCTCATCCGACCGACCGACTTTGGCACCCCGCCCGCGCCTCCGGCGCGCCATGAGACGCCGGGCAGCCTGGCGGCCCTGGTCGAGAACGGCGACTTCGAAGACGCGGCGCGGATGTATGTGGGCTTGTCTGCGCGCGAAACAATCCGTCTGCTGACCGAACCGCAGTCATTGGCTCTGGGGAATTGGATGGCAGCTCGCGGGCATGTCCACGCCGCCTTGGTCGTCTTTCAGCGGCACCTGCGTGACTATCCGATCGGCGTCGGAGCGGCCGACGCCCACGTGGGGGCCGGGCTGCTCCAGCGTCGCGCCTTTGGACAGCCCACTGCGGCGTATCAACACCTCGTCGAAGCGCTCGAACTCAGTCCGTCGCCCCGCACCGAGGCACTGGCGCGGCAGGGCCTGGCCCAGATCACCGCGCTCCCGAAGTTTCAGCTCAACTCGGTGTA
>SXGT01898687.1_pt1 | contig 10724 bp, 6 predicted proteins | sample 3176221 | NCBI WGS metagenome assembly SXGT01 (sample SAMN11356862, study PRJNA531348) | freshwater metagenome | isolation source: freshwater sample F1-120 | place: China: Fuxian Lake, Yuxi | collected 2017-12-25
CCGAGGGGCCCATCACCGAGACGTAGTCGCCTGTGCTGATCGTGAGATCGACACCGTCCAGCGCATGCACGTCCTGGTCACCGACGTGGAAATGGCGTTCGATGCCGCGGAGTTCGATCACGAGTCGGTCCCGTCCGGACCCTTCCCTTCGTCGTCGACGACGGCGGCACCCGGTTCGACCCCTTCGCGATCACCCGAGAGCACGACCAGGGTGCCTTCCTCGATTCCGCTGGCCACTTCGGTGAAGCGCCAATTGGCGAGGCCGCTCTCGATTGTGCGCTCGACCACCACGCCGTCCTCGATCACGAAGAGCTTGCCGCCCTCGCGCACCGCTTCGGTGGGCACGCGCAGCGCCGCGTCGCGGGTCTCGAGAACGATCTCGACGTCGGCACTCTGTCCGGCCATGAGACGGGGGACCGCCGCCGGTTCGAGAATCTCGACCTCGACGTCCACCGTCCGGGCCTGTTTCTCCAGATCGAGCACGTAGGGGGCCACGCGTCGCACTCGGCCGGCCAGCGGCGTGTCCGGAAAGGCATCGACCGTGATCCGCGCCGGCAGTCCGGCGACCACGCTGGCCGCGTCGATCTCGTCGATCGGGGCTGCGACGTAGAGGCACGAAGGATCGAGCAGATCCACGGTGGGCAGGGTCGCGACGCCGAGCGGTGAAGGCGTCACGAACTCGCCGATTTCGCCATTGATCTCGGCGATGATGCCGGCAAAGGGGGCGCGCAGTTGGGTCCGCTCGAGGGCGGCCCGGGCGGCACGGACCTCGGCGTTGGCGACCCCGACCTGCGCCCGCGCCGCGCGGCAGCCCGCTTCGCGCGAGGTCGCTTTCGCAGCGCCCTGCTCGGTGGCCTCCTCGGAGGCGATGCCGCGGCGGTTCAGATCGGTCAACCGGCCGCTCTCGCTGCGCGCCACCGTGGCCAGCGCGCAGGCCTCCTCGACACGTGCCGCCGCGGCGTGGGCCTGCTGTTCGGCAAGGCCGACTCGCGCCGCGACGTCCTTGTTCCACAGCTCGACCAGAATCGCGTCGGCTCCGACGCGGTCGCCCTCGCGATGGGGCAGACGCGCGATCTGGCCGCCCGTGGGCGGGGCCATGCGGGCGCGCCGGCAGGCTTCGACCGTACCGGCGCGCGTGTTGGCGACGCTGGCCTCGACCTGTCCGCGCTCGGAAGTCGCGACGCTGACCGGGATCGGATCGTCGCTCGTGAGCCACCAGATTGCGACGGCCACAACCACCCCGGCGCCGCCACCGACAAGAACTTTATTCATGATGCCATCCGCGGGCTCAGACTCTCGGTTGGCGGAGCGTGTTGCAACCTGCCTCGCCCGAGTCCGCACGCGGAGCAGGCCCGGTGCCGAGAGGGAGACCAGCGCCACCCCTCGCGAGCCACACCGGCGAGCAGGCTACGCGCCGAGACCCCCGAGCACGGTCACGATCGCGTCCGCGGCACGCTCCCAGCTGAACTCCGCGGCGCGCGTGACGCCGCGCCTGGCGAGATCACGCAGCAATTCGGGTGAGCCGAGCGCCGCGGCGAGGACGCGACCGATCTCCTCCGGGTCGCGTGGGTCGACCAGGAGCGCCGCACCAGCGGCGACTTCCTCCATTGCCGTACCGCGCGAGGTGAGCACGGGCGTCCCTGTGGCCATCGCTTCGAGCGGCGGCAGGCCGAAACCCTCGTAGAGCGAAGGATAAACGAAGAGCCGCGCCCCGGCGTAGAGCGCGGGCAACTCGGCGTCGGGTACGAAACCGAGCCGGCGCACCTCGCCCGTTCGTTCGAGCGCGGCCAGCCTGCTCTCGGTGCCCGCACTCTTCCAGCCGGTACTGCCGGCCAGCACGAGGCTATGCGCTTGACGAAGCGCTGCGGGAAGCCCCTGCCAGGCCGTGAGCAACGTGTCGATGTTCTTGCGCGGCTCGAGGGTTCCAACCGAGAGGACGTAGCCACCGGCTGTCAGGCCAGAACGGGCGAGCGTCCGGCGCAGGGTCGCGTCGTCGGGCGGGAGCGGGCGGAACGAGCGATCGATGCCGTTGGGCACGGCCGTGATGCGCCCCGGGGCCACGCCGAGGAGATCCATGGCCTCGCGCCGCACCAACTCGCTGACGGTGATCAGATGGTCGGCGCGCGCGACGGTCGCGCGGAGATGGCGCTCGTGCAGGCGCACCCGCCGGGCGGGATGGAACTCCGGAAAGCGGAGCGTCGAGAGGTCGTGGATGGTCGCGATCGCCGGCCCGTCATACTTGACCAGCACATAGTTGGGCTCGAAGTAGACCGCTCCGCCGAGGCGCCGCCCGAGGTGACGGACCGCCGGACCGGCCAAGAGGTGGCCCAGTGCGCGTGGCACGAGCGGGCTGCTCCAGAACCGACGTGCCACGGGGTTTCCGTCCTCCAGCGCGCTGGCACAGAAGGCGACGACGCGCTCGACCCCGGGGTGCGAGCGCAGCGCGCCGAGCAGGGCCGCGCCATAGCGCCCCACGCCGGTCCGGGGCGGAATGAGGCAGCGGCCGTTCAAGACGATGTTCATGCCGTGCTCGTGGCTGGGTGCAGCAGGTGCTTGAGGCGGCACCGCTGGAGTCTATCGCCTCGTGTCGGGTGGCGGAAGCGATGCCATCGAAGCCGGTTTGGCGCGCTGCCCCATCGGGCTGGCTCCGGTGGTACGCGGTGGCGTCCCGCGGGGCATTTTTTTGCAGCCAGATAGGGTACAATCCGCTCTGAGCCGGGCTCGGCGGGAGGCCATGTGTGGGGACTCACGTCAGCGCCCGGAGAGCTGTCGAAAGGAGATCGACAATGGTCAAGCGCATCACGATGCGGACAGTCCTCCCCGGCGAGGCAGGCCCGAGGAGGCGCGCGCTGCGCCGGGGATCCTGGCGATGCGCGGGGGTCTTCGTGGCTCTGGTGGCCACCGCGTTCCCACTGAGTAGCTCGCCGGCGCGAGCCGCAAGCCCTACCGAGCCTCTGCCTCCCTTCGAACGCACCGAGGAGCGCGCGCGCTGTGATCACTACACGGCGCAGAAGCAGCCTTTCTTTGGCGAGACTCATCTTCACACCGCCTATTCGTTCGATGCCGCGAACATCGGGACCCGCAACACTCCGGCCGATGCCTTCGCCTATGCCCGTGGCGGCACGGTCGGTCTGCCGCCTTGGGCCGATACCCGAATCGATCCGAGCGACGGCGAGGAGGGCGACGGCGCAGCACGCAGCGTCAGCGCCTGGCCGAATTGCCTGCCGGGTACGCGCTGCCAGTACACCGCGACCAGGACCGCGCGCCTGCCACCGGGACGCGAACTCGATTTCGTGGCGGTGACGGATCATGCCGAGCAGTTCGGCGAGAGCAACATCTGCCTCTTCGAGGGCACCGAGCCCTGCGCGTCCGACACGGACTGCACGATCGCCGGCCAGATCTGCCAGGGAGGGGTCTGCGTGCCCGACGGCTATTCGAGCTACCTCTGCACGCTGGCCCGTGAGGAACTCACCCGGCTCACGACCGGAGTTCTGCCGGGCATCGTCGCGGCAAAGGAGAACATCAACCTGCCCGACGGCAACCCGAGCCGTGTCGCCGACATCTGCGGCGTCGACGGCGAGCGCTGCATCCGCAACGCTCGGCATATCTGGGACCAGATCCAGGTCGATGCCGAGGCCGCCTACGATCGCAGCAGCGCTTGCGAGTTCACCTCGTTCGTCGCCTACGAATACACCGCGATGTCGGGTGCGGGCCGCTGCGAGGAGGACCTCACCCCCTGCTGGGACGCGATGGACGACGGGACGCCGTCGGCCGACTGCTCGGGCGGGCAGCTTTGCATCGCGAACTACGTCGTCGGGCCAGGTGCCGACAACCTGCATCGCAATATCATTTTTCGCAACCACAACGTGCCGGCTCTGCCGCTGAGCAACGTCGAGGCGCCGCCCGCGTGTGGGGCTGGCGAGAATTGCGTGACCAAGGGGCCGATCGCGTCGCCGCAGACGATGCTCGAGCGCCTTGGTGACGAGTGCCGACGCGCCGAAGGCTGCGACTTCCTGTCGATTCCGCACAACTCGAACATCAGCGGGGGGCTGATGTTTCTCATGCCGGAATCGGTCGCCGAGGCACAGGTGCGCCACGACCGCGAGCCGCTGGTCGAGATCACGCAGATCAAGGGTCAGTCGGAATGTCGCTTCGAGGAATCGACCGGGATCTACTGGAGCGCACAACCGGCGGAGCCCGACGAAGCCTGCGGCTTCGAGAACATCGGCTTCACCCGGTTGAACGGCCGCTACCTCGCCGACGATGCGGTCAATCGGAATCTCGAGACCATTCCGCCCCAGAGCTACGTCCGTGAGACCCTCAAGAACGGCCTCCTGTTCGAGGCCGATCACGGTGTCAATCCCTTCCGGCTCGGCTTTGTGGGTGCGCTCGACAACCACAACGCCACGCCCAGTCAGACCGATTCCGCCGAGTACGCCCGGATCGGCGCGCATGCAGTGAATTCGTTTGCGGTCTCGGCACAGGCTCTGAACCCGCAGAACTTCCTCGGGCTCGAGACCAATCCGGGCGGGCTCGCGGTGGTCTGGGCGGAGGAGAACTCGCGCGATTCGATCTTCCATGGCCTCGCCAACCGCGAGACCTACGCCACCAGCGGAACGCGACCGACGGTGCGTGTCTTTGGCGGTCCCGCGATTGACGAGAACGCCTGCCAGCGCGGCGACCTGGTTGCGCACGGCTACGGCGCAGGAGTGCCGATGGGGGGGTGCCTCACGGTCTCGGGAGACGGGGGAGATTGCCGCTCGATCGATGCGGCGTCGCCGCGCTTCGTCGTCGATGCGGTCAAGGATCCAGGCTGGTCGGCGCGGCCCGGTACCGATCTGCAGCGCATTCAACTGGTCAAGGGCTGGATCGACGCGGAGTCCGGAGAGGCTCGGGAGCAGGTCTTCGACGTTGCCGGTACGGACGTCGCAGCACCGGTGTTGCTCAAGACATGCAGACCGGTCTCGGAGCAGGGCTATCGTCATCTCTGCGGAGTGTGGGCCGACCCCGACTTCGATCCGCGCGAGCACGCATTCTACTACGCGCGCGTGCTCGAGATGCCGAGCTGCCGCTGGAACCAGTACTACTGCAACGCCCGTGGCGTCGATTGCTCGGAGCCGATGGGGCGCTGCCGCTCGGGTCTGCCGGGGCGGCGCTTCGAACCCTCGATCGGCTGCGACGACGATAGCGACTGCCCTGCCGACAGCATGTGCAAGCTGCCCGAGAGTTACTCGAGCTTCGAGTACCAACAGTGTTGTGGCGGCGACGTCCCGGCGACCGTCCAGCAACGCGCCTGGACCTCGCCGATCTGGTTCGCTCCGTGATGGGGTTCCGGGGCGCGCGCGATCATCCCCTGATTCGCTACTTTCTCCTCGGAGCGGCGCTTCTTATTCTTGTTCGCGTCGTCGAGGGAGAGGCGCCGGAATGGGCGCGGCCCGGGTCGGAGGGGGTTGCACCCCGTCAGCCCATCGTCGTTGCTGCCTCCGACGTCAAGACTCTGCGCCGGCAGGCCGAAGCTCGCAGTGGTGGTCGGCCGATCGGCTCGGCCATGCTCGAGCGACTCGTCGCCGGGTTCGTTGACGAAGAAGTGCTCTACCGCGAGGCGCGTCGGCTTGCGCTCGATCGGGGAGACGCCAGCGTGCGTCGCCGATTGATCGAGAAGGCGCGATCTCTCTCGCGTGCTCCCCACCGTGATGCCGCTGCCCTCCATGCCGAGGCGTTGGCGCTCGGTCTCGACACGGGCGACGTGGTGATCCGCCGCCTGTTGGTTGAGAAAATGCGCTTGCTGCTGCGCGGCGTTGGCGGTCCGAGTGTCGTCACCCCGGTGGCGCTCAAGCGCTGGATCACGCGCCATCGGGCGAGCTTCTCGCGCCAGCCAGCGGTCACGCTCTGGCATGTCTACGCGGACACCGAGCGCGATGGTCCGGTTGTAGAGATAATGCCTGACGAGAGCGCTCGAGCCCGCCCCGGCAAAGCCGAGGCGCAACCAGCGGCAGGCGGCACACGGGCGCGGCTTGCGGCCCGGCGCGATCAACTCGCGGCCGCTCCGGCCAGGGCCGCGGAGGTGGCCGCGGCCTCCGATCCCTTCCCGCTCGGTCTGCACCTCCGCTCGTGGTCGCGGCGGCGGTTGCGAGGGTTTTTCGGCGATGCGTTCGCCGAGGCCGTCTTTGCGGTCCCCGCAGGCGTGTGGAGCGGGCCGATCGCGTCGCCGTTTGGTTTCCACCTCGTCTTGATCGAGGACTTCTCCTCCGGGGGATCTGCGCCGCTTCCTGAGCTCGAGAGGCACGCGCGTCACGCGCTGGTCCGCGAGCAGCAGGAGCAGCGCTTCGAGGAAGGTCTGGCGCGGCTGCGGCCGCTCTACGGTGTTGCGGCCGGGCCACGGGGACGCCTGTCGCGAGCGGCGTGGCTGAACAGGGTCGGCCTGACGGGTGAGTCCCGCCGCAGCGCGTCCACCTCCGTGGTGCGCGCTGGCCGAGCTCGTGGAGCCGGCTGGAGAGAGGCCGAGGAAGGCCGCGCACCCGTGGCAAGCTCTGTCGCGAGAGGTGCGGCGTCCGGGTGAACAAGAGGACAAGATGCACTTCCCTCGCGATCCTGGCGGGCCTCCGTGCGCGCAACCCTGATGCAACACGCAAGGCTGGTGGCAGCGTGCGCCGTCTCCTGCGCTTGATTCTGCTCGTGGCGGCGATGCTGGCCACCGCTCCGGCAGGCCATGCGCACCCGCTCGACCCCGCACTGGCCGACCTCGTGGCCGAGGGGTCGGGCCTGCGAGTGCTGTGGCGGGCGCCGCGGCCGCGGGGGAGGGAGCCACCGCTCGTCCTCGTCCTGCCGGCTGCTTGCCGGCGACGTGGTCGCGTCGAGCGTGAAATCGCCAATGACGCCATCATTGAGCGCTGGCACGCGAGCTGCCGGCTGGAGGATCTGGCCCAGGCCACGGTGCGGATCGAGGGCCTTGCCGAACGGGGCACCGACGCGCTCCTGCGCACGACGGATCTCGCGGGACAGTCCTGGCAGACCGTGCTGCGGGCGCGTGCTCCGAGCGCGACGCTGCCTCGGGCTCCCAGCGTCGCGACGGTGCTTTGGGCCTATTCCGAACTCGGCTTCGCGCACATCTTCGAGGGACTCGACCATCTTGTTTTTGTGCTGGGCCTCGTGCTTCTCTGCTCGACTAAAAAGATTCTGCTCTGGACAGTCACCGCCTTCACGCTCGGCCACAGCCTGACGCTTGCCGCCGCGACCCTGGGCTGGATCGCGATCCCCCAGGCTCCCGCCGAGATTGCCATCGCCGCGAGCATCGTGGCGCTTGGTTTGACGCTGGACCGTCAGGCCCAGGGTGCACGGTCCGGGCTCTGTCGTCGCCCCTGGTGGATGGCGTTTGGTTTCGGCCTCTTGCACGGGCTTGGGTTCGCGTCCGCCCTGGGACGGGTGGGCTTGCCGGCGGGCGAGATTCCGGTGGCCCTGTTCGCCTTCAATAGCGGCATCGAACTCGGACAGCTCGCATTTGTGGCGATCTGCCTTGCGACGAGTGCGATGTTGGCGCGGCTGCCGGCATCGATCCGCACAGCGATGGCGCCTCTCCCGGCCCACGTCGTCGGCGCGCTCGGTGCCTTCTGGGTCCTTGACCGCACGCTGCGGCTGCTCGGCGCTGGCTGAGCCGGCGCGCGCGCCACTGAACGGCCATGTGCAGTCCGGCAGCGCGTTCGGGTGGCCGGAGCAATTGTTGCCCGAACCTACAAGCCATGGGACAAGGCCCCGTGTCCTCGCTCGAGGCCGCCGGTGCCATGGCCGAGCTTCAGAGCGTGACCCGCACGCCGGCAAACGCGTTGAGCGTCGCACCCGGTTCGTAGAAACGGCCGCCGGTGGCGTTGATGCGCAGGACCGCGTCGTAGGAGACGTCGGCGAGGTTGCGCAGGCCAAAGAAGGGCTCGACGACGCGATCGCCCCACGCGAAGGGCCAGCCGCCGCGCAGGCCGAGGAGGATCCAGGAATCGCTGCGCGCGTCGTTGGCGTCGTCGGCCCACATGCGGCCGACTGCCTGCATCTCGAGCGCGAGCCACGGTCCCTCCACCGGCCGCCAGGCGAGTTCCTGGTAGACGGTCCAGGGAGGGATCCCCGGCTCGTCGTCGCCATCAAAATTACCCTCGGCAGTCGTGTAGTCGAGATACTCCGCGTCGATCAGTGCTGCGGCTCCGGTCCACTCGAGCGCCCAAGGCAGCGGCACCAGCCCGTCGAGCTCGAGGCCGTAGCGCCGCGAGAGGCCGGCGTTGCGGAAGGCGACCTGCCCGGATTCGAGCTGGTAGGGCACGATCTCGTCGCGCAGCCGGGTGTAGAAGACGGCCACGCCCGTTTCGATCCCGTGCGCGAGACGCAGCCGGCTGCCGATCTCGCCGGTCAGCGAACGCTGCGGCTCGATGCTCGGATCGAGGCCGGGCGCGTTGGGATTGACCAACTCGGTGGTGGTGGGCGTCTGGAAAGCGGTACCGACGTTGGCCCAGAGGGTGGTCGCGGCGTCGGGGTTCCAGAGTACACTGACGGCGGGGCTCGGCGCGCCCATGGTGCGCTGGCCCGAGCCGATACCGTCCGTCGGGTAGCGGACGTCGACGTCGAAAACAGTGATGTCGCCGCGCAGCGCTGCCGCGAGTTCGACGTCGTCGCTGGGCCACAGCGCCCAGCGACCGAAGACTCCGGCAGCCGAGACCCGCTCGATCTGGTCGAGCCCGAGCACGCCCTGTACCCCGTCGTCGTTGGCGTAGCGCTGGCGGTCGTCGCGCATGAACTGGCCGTCGGCGCCGAGCGTCGTGTCGGTGCGCCACCCGGCCAGCTCGCCCGTCCATGCCCAGGTAGCCCCACCGCCCGGGCTCCAGCGCTGGAACTGCACCACCCCGAAACCCTGATTCGGGGCCACGGGTAGAAAGTTCGCGAAGTCGCGCCAGAGTCCGTACATGTAGCCGGTCAGCGTGTGGGCGCCGACGGCGCGGTCGGCGGCGAGCCCGAGCCGGACCTGCTGCACCGTCTCGCCGGCGTCGAACTGGACGTTGCGTGCCTGTGCCTGGCGGGGATCGGCGTCGGCTTGCTGGCGGGTCAGGCCGCCGGGATCGTCGGCGAGCGGCGCATCGACCGCATCGACGAGCAGTCGCAGCGTGGAGTCGTCGGCGAGCTGATGCACGACGCGCGCGGTGGCCGTGGTCCAGCGCGCTGCCGAGTGCCCGCGGTAGCCGTCGATACGAAAAAAACTCGAGCCGAGGAAGCCGCCGGTCGGTCCGACCTGCAAGCTGCCGAGCACGGCGCCGCGCGCCAGCCCGAACGACCCGCCGAGTGCTGTCGCTTCGAAGGGGGCGGCCGCAGAGGGCGCTCGCGTGGTCAGGTGGATCACGCCACCGGCGGCATTGCCCCAGAGTGCTGCACCCGGGCCGCGCATGACCTCGACGTTGTCGATCAGGCCGAGGTCGAGGTGGTCGAGCTGGGTCTGCCCGTCGGGCAGTGTCTCGGGCAGGCCGTCAGTGACGATTTTTATCTCGCGCACGCCAAATGCGGCGCGGGTGCCGAAGCCGCGGATCTGAAGGCGCTCGTCTTGCGCCTGGTTGCCGGCGTTCTGCACCAGCACGCCGGGCACGCGCGCGAGAGATTCGTCGAGCCCCGAGGTGGCGCGGCCGTGCCGGAGCGCACGCTCGTCCACCACGCTGATCGCGGCGGCGGTGGCGGCACGGGGGCGGCGGGCGCGAGTCGCGGTGACGACGAGACGCTCGACGTTTTCGGCCAGGGCGTGTCCTGCGGCCGCAGCATCGGCGCCCTTGACCGTCGTCGAGTTGGCTGCAGCGTCGATCAGGTCCGACGAGCTCGCCGGGGTCGCGGAACTGACGTCGGCGACTGTCGCCGGGGTGGCAGGATGGGGTACCAGATCGGCGGCGCCGGCACCGCGCGTCGCGAACGCGCCGAGCAGCATTGCTGCAGCAAGTCCGAGGCGGCTCTGCCGTGGCCGCATCAGTCTGGTCCTGTTTGCCCGTGGAAGCGCTCGACGAGGGTCTTGCCGAGCTGTGGCGCTTCCATCCAAGAATTCGCCGTCGCGTTCCCCATGGCTCGCCGCCGCGCCTCTCCGGTCCCGCGTGGGCGCTGCCCCTTCTGCCATGCGGGCCCGCACGCTCCAACCGGCCACTCGGGCGGGGCGGGTGGTGGAAGCGCGCCGACCTCTGGCTTGGCTCCGACCCGATCGACCGCGACGGCCCGGAGGGACGAGGACCTCCGCGGGCCCGGGATGCGGAGGCGTTGCGATTGCGTCCGCGCGCGGAATCGCCGATGCTCGACGCGCGCATGTCCCGCACCGCTCATCCCGCAGGGCCGCGACCGACACCGCTCGCGCTCTTGTCCCGCGAGAGCGCGCTGCTCGTGAGCGTGCCGAGCGTGCTGCTCGCCTGGACGGTGGCTCCCGCCACGCTCGGGAGCTTCGCCGGCCCGCTGTTGGTCCTGCTCTGGCTCTTCGGCGTGATGCTGTGGTCCTCGTTTGCGGTCGTGCGCCACGCCGACGGTCTCGCCGTGCTGCTGGGCGAGCCCTACGGCACGCTCATCTTGACGCTCGCCGTGATCTCCATCGAGGTGGTGATGATCTCGGCCGTCATGCTGGGCAAGGCGACCCACCCGACTCTCGCTCGTGACACCATGTTCGCCGTGCTGACGATCGTGCTCAACGGCATGGTCGGACTCACGCTGACCGTCGGTGGGCGGCGGCACCG
>SXGT01434911.1_pt1 | contig 10722 bp, 12 predicted proteins | sample 3176221 | NCBI WGS metagenome assembly SXGT01 (sample SAMN11356862, study PRJNA531348) | freshwater metagenome | isolation source: freshwater sample F1-120 | place: China: Fuxian Lake, Yuxi | collected 2017-12-25
CTGCATCCCGCCGTCCACGATGTGGCCGTGATCGGCGTGCCGCACGCGGAGATGGGGGAAGAGGTGAAAGCCGTGGTGCAACTCGCCGAGGGTGTCTCCGAATCCGAAGCCTTGGCAGGTGAGCTCATCGACTACGTGCGTGGCCGTATCGCCCATTTCAAGGCGCCGCGCTCGGTCAGCTTCGTCGATGAGCTGCCGCGCACTCCCACCGGAAAGCTCGTGAAAAACACCCTCAAGGAGCAGTTCCGGACCGGAGCGGCTCGGTGAGCGGTCCTGCGCTGGCGGACTTTCTGTCCCCGACGCTGCTCGCCGGTAAAGCGGTCTTCATCACCGGCGGGGGTAGCGGTATCAATCTTGCTGTCGCACATGGCTTCGCGTCCGTGGGCGCCGACGTGGCCATCTGTGGACGCACTCCAGAGAAGCTCGAGAGCGCCGCCGATGAGCTTCGCCGCCAACACGCGGTGCGAGTGGTGGCCACACCCGCCGATGTCCGGGATTACGACGCCGTGCAGGCTGCGGTAGAGACCGCGGTCGAGGAGCTCGGTCGGTTGGACACCGTCGTGGCCGGTGCGGCGGGGAACTTCTTCTCCGCCGCCGAGGCGATCAGCACAAACGGCTTCAGAACAGTTGTCGAGATCGACCTACTGGGCAGCTTCCACACCGCCCGGGCAGCATTCGATCACCTCAGAGTCAGCCGGGGCAGCATCCTGTTCGTTTCGGCCGGCCAGGCGTATCTGCCGTTCTCCCACCAGAGTCACGTGGGCGCCGCCAAGGCCGGCATCGAGAACCTGATGACCAACCTCGCCCTGGAATGGGGCCACTACGGAATCCGTTCGAACTCGATAGTGCCCGGGCCGATCGAGGACACCGAAGGCATGCGCAGGCTCACCGCCCCGGTCGGCGTCGAGACATGGATCGACGCGGTTGCGCTAGGACGGTTCGGCCGCGCCGAGGAGATCGCGGCCATGGCCGTCGTGCTCTCCTCGCCGCTGGCCAGCTATGTCACCGGAGCCCGGATCGTCGTCGACGGCGGTCTGGGACTCTCGGGTCTCGGCGGCATCAGCCGCGCCGTCGCAAAAGCCACCGAGAAGAGGAGCCACCGTGGCGGTTGACCGAATGCTGCCCGACCAAGACGCCGTCGACCTCATCGCGCTGACCCGCGATATCGCCGACAGGCTGCTCACCCCGATCGTCGATCACCACGAGCGCACCGAAACCTATCCCGACGGTGTGTTCGCCCAGCTGGGCCAAGCAGGCTTGCTGAGCCTGCCCCAGCCCGAGGAGTGGGGCGGTGCAGGACAGACCTATGAGGTCTATCTCCAGGTACTGGAAGAGTTGGCCGCCCGGTGGGCGGCGGTCGCCGTGGCGGTCAGCGTCCACGTCCTGTCCTGTCACGCATTGTTGGCCTTCGGCGACCGCGAGCAGCAGAACACCTGGCTGCCCGGCATGCTGTCGGGCAGCCAGATCGGTGCCTACAGTCTGTCCGAACCCCAGGCCGGGTCCGACGCCGCGGCACTGCGGTGCTCGGCGACACCGACCGACGACGGCTATCTGGTGAACGGATCGAAGGCCTGGATCACCCACGGCGGGATTGCCGACTTCTACACCCTGTTCGCCCGCACGGGCGAAGGCTCCCGCGGCGTCTCCTGCTTCCTGATCCCGGCAGGGATCGACGGCCTGAGTTTCGGCAAGCCCGAGGACAAGATGGGCTTGTGCGCGGTGCCGACCACCGCGGCGTTCTACGACAACGTGCGGGTACCCGCCGACCGGCGCATCGGCGAGGAAGGCCAAGGCCTCCAGATCGCCTTCAGCGCACTGGATGCGGGTCGGCTCGGCATTGCGGCAGTCGCCGTCGGGCTCGCCCAGGCCGCACTGGAGGAAGCCACCGCCTATGCCAACGACCGCAGCACCTTCGGCCGCAAGATCATCGACCACCAAGGACTGGGATTCCTCCTGGCCGACATGGCCGCCGCGGTGGCCAGTGCGCGAGCCACCTACCTCGACGCCGCCCGGCGCAGAGACGCCGGACTGCCGTACTCCCAGCAAGCCAGTATCGCCAAACTCGTCGCCACCGATGCGGCGATGAAAGTCACCACCGACGCGGTCCAGGTGCTCGGCGGGGTGGGTTACACCCGTGATTACCGGGCCGAACGGTACATGCGCGAAGCCAAGATCACCCAGATCTTCGAGGGCACCAATCAGATTCAGCGGCTCGTGATCGCCCGCGGATTGGCCACCCACGCACCATGACGCCACAACTGCTCATCGATGAAGAGCCGTAGTAGGCGTTTGCGGACAACATGCACGACAGCGAGAACAACGCAACTGCCGCGGTCGGCGAACTCCACGCTCAGCGCTGGGTCAATCCGGTCACCTGGAAGGATTGCCCCGTGACCACTGAACGAGCGCCAGGCGCAGGACCGCGTCGACAGTTCACCACTGTAGGGGCAGTCCTGGCCCCGCCGGGACGGGCGGTTAACCCAGCGAATGGATAACGACATGGTAGACGAGGACGGCGACGACACAGCAGCGCCGGCCGCGGAAGCTGCCGCCTCCGAGTCCGCTGCTCGCCGTGGGGATGGTGAGGCTTCCATCGGACCGGCGGGATTGCGTGGACTGTTCGGCTCGTCACCGCTTCTGCTCGGGCGGGCCATTGGGCTCGGCATTGTTCTCGCCCTCATCGCGTTATGCGGATGGCTGGGCTTCCAGGCCAACCAGGCGCGCCAGGACGCCCATCTGCGCGCTTTGCTGGTGCAGGTCGCAAAGCAGGGGGCGGTCAATCTGACGACGATCAACTACCAGCATGCTGAAGCTGACGTCCAGCGCATCCTGGATTCAGCCACCGGCCAGTTCCGCGACGACTTCCAGAGCCGTTCCGCGCCCTTCATCGACGTCGTGAAGCAAGCGAAGTCGAGATCCGTCGGGACCGTGACCGAGGCCGGGCTGGAATCCCTCGACGGTCGGCAAGGCCAGGTTCTGGTCTCCGTGACGGTCAATACCACCAGCAACGGCAGCCCCGAAGAACAGCCCCGCTACTGGCGAATGCGCATCACGGTCGCCCAACAGGATGGCAGCGCCAAAGTATCGAACGTGGATTTCGTCCCGTGAGCGCCGATGAAAGTGGGGGAGGCGACGACGAACGCGAGAAGTCCGACACCGCTGTCATCGAGGCACCGCAGGATGCCCGGGTGAGGGAATCCCGTCGCGCCGGCGTCGAAGACAGGGTGGCTTTCGTCGTACTACCGGCAATTGCTCTCGCCCTCGGCGCGGCGGCCGGATACCTCAATTGGCAGAGCTCCTATCACCGCGCTTCCACCATGGCTGCCCAGGACTCCGTCGCCGCGGCCCGGGAGACCGCGACGGCCATGTTGAGCTATAACGCCGACACCGTTGAGAAGGACCTCAACTCGGCACGGGACCGACTCACCGGTTCATTCCTCGAGGAATACACCAAGCTGGTCAACGAGGTTGTCATCCCGGGCTCCAGGGAGAAGAACATCTCCGCCGTCGCCCAAGTGCCTGCGGCCGCCTCGGTCTCGGCCACACCGGATCACGCCGTGGCACTCGTCTATGTCGATCAGACAGTCACCGTCGGTAAAGACACGCCCACCAATACCGCATCCAGCGTGAAAGTCACCCTCGACCGAGTCGGAGGCCGGTGGCTGGTTTCCGGATTCGAGCCGGTGTAGCTGTTCGGCATCCTCTTCGCCGTAGCGTCTGCTTTGCGGGGGCGTGACGGGGAGGCAGTGCTGGTGGTCACAACCACAGAATGTTTCGTTCGGTCTGATTCGAACTTCGGCTGAGCGGTTGCCGACCTCCGCCAGGCGGCGTTGCGTCAACCGATGACCAGCAGTGATTGCCGAAATACGGCTAATCAGGACCGGGTCCGTCGGGCTGCTGCCCCTGTGCGAGGACTGAGAACGGCGGTCAATCGATGAAACACTGTCCGCTGTGGCTACGGTGCTGCGGTTCCAGGAGTGTTGTCGGCTCTGACCGACCCCCTGAACCCGTCCCTGCTCTCTGGAGTGTCACCGTGACGGCGCCCTGTCTTTCACCCCGTGCATCTGCTGTCACCGTTCCACCTACCAGGTTGCGACTGCCGAACCTGCTGTGCGCCACCGATCGCCACGCGGAAGGGGTGCTCGACGGCCGGTTCGATCACCTCCTTCCCGCTGGTGGTCTGCCCACCGACTCGCGGTGGTACACCCGCTTGCACGCCGACGACGAACTGGACGTGTGGCTGATCAGTTGGGCGGCCGGGCACACGACTGAACTCCACGACCACGGTGGCTCGTTGGGAGCGCTAACTGTTCTCGCCGGCGTGTTGGATGAATACCGATGGAATGGAACCACACTGCATCGCAGGCGACTTGAAGCTGGCGACCAAGCCGCGTTCCCGCTCGGCTGGGTCCATGATGTGGGTGCTGCCGGCGACGGTCAGCAGACCCTCAGCGTGCACGCCTACTCACCGCCGTTGACCGTCATGTCCTATTACGAGGTCACGGCGCGGCACACTCTGCGCCGGACTCGCGCGGAGCTCACCGATCTGTCGGAGGCGGGCTGAGGGTGAGGAGCCGGATCGATGTGGCGCTGGAACGTGCCCGTGCACGGTTGCGCAGGCTCATTCCCAGCGAGGTCCCCGAGGCGGTGGCGAGGGGAGCGATTCTCGTCGACATCCGGCCAGCCGCGCAACGCGACACCGAAGGGGTGCTCAAACCAGCGCTGGTGATTGAGCGCAACGTGTTGGAGTGGCGCTGCGACCCGACTAGCGACGCGCGGTTGCCGCAGGCGATAGCCGACGATGTCGAATGGGTGGTGGTCTGCTCGCAGGGTTACACCTCCAGCCTGGCTGCGGCGGCGTTGCAGGATCTGGGCCTTCGCCGGGCCACCGATGTGGTGGGCGGCTACCAGGAGCTGGCGCGAGCCGGTGTGCTTGCCGGGCTGAAACCGATGAACCCCGGATGGTGACGATGCCCAGGCTGGTGCTGGGTCGGCGCGAGATGTGCACGGCAAGAGGCGCTGAGCCGACCTCGGCCGCGCGCTGCTCGACTGCATCGCGCACGGAGCCGGCCAAATCGTGGTTGCCCCAGAGATGGCTTCCGCCTTGGGAAGAGATCGGTAGCGAGACCATGGACGACTTGAGCATCCGGGGACCGGCGATGCCGAAGGACTCGCGGGTCTCGTCGTACGCCTAGCCCCGCCGTAGTGTCCCCGGGCTGCGTCGATGACGGCCAGCAGCGTTTCCCTGGAGCGAACTGACACCGCACGGCTCAGGCAGCCAATCCATGGCGCTGCTGAGTATGCCGGGAATAGTTCCGTTGCACTCCGGGGTCCCGCTGGCTCTGGCCGTTCCAGTCCAACGGGTGGTCGAGGAGTGGTACGGGTTTTGACGGCCTAAGACTCGTGCTGAGCCGAAGCGTGGGGTGGCCCCATGGCCGGACATTAGGGTGCGGTGATGGTTGTGGAGTGCGGTGGGTTCGGTCGTGCGTGCCTGTTGTGGGGTGTGGTCCTCGCGGTGTTGGCGGGGCTGGCCGGGGTGACCGCTCCGCGGGCCGCCGCCGATCAGTGCGCCCCGCCCGGTGAACAGGCGGCCAGTGCGTTGCCGACGAATCTCGCCGCCGCTGCCGCAGGTCCGGGGGAAGACAAGTTCACAACGGTCGACACCGAGTCGTTGACTGCTATCAATCGAGACGCTCTTCGTCTGATCACCCCGGGAACTTTGACGGTGGGCACGTTGTCCGATGCCCCGCCGAGCGTGTGCATCAATTCGGCAGGACAATTCACCGGCTTCGACAACGAACTGCTTCGGGCGATTGCCGACAAGCTCGGGTTGCAGATCAAGTTCGTGGGAACCGACTTCTCCGGGCTTCTCGCCCAGGTCGCCGGAAGGCGCTTCGACGCCGGCTCATCGTCGATCACCACCACCGATGCCCGCAGACGGACGGTGGGATTCACCAACGGCTACGACTTCGGCTACTTCTCGCTGGTCGTGCCGTCCGGGTCGCCGATCACCGGCTTCGGCGATCTGCGGGACGGACAGCGGATCGGTGTCGTGCAGGGCACGGTGCAGGAGGCCTACGTCGTCGACACCCTGGGTTTGCAGCCGGTGAAGTTCCCCGACTACAACACCGTGTATGCCAGCCTGAAGAGCCGACAGATCGACGCCTGGGTGGCACCCTCCCAACAGGCCCAGGGCACGGTGCGCCCGGGCGACGCGGCGACGATCATCGAAAACACGTTCAGTCTCGATAATTTCGTCGCCTATGCGGTGGCCGCGGAGAACAAGCCACTCATCGACGCCCTCAACGCCGGACTCGATGCGGTGATCGCCGACGGCACCTGGTCGCGGCTGTACACCGAGTGGGTGCCTCGGGCGCTACCGCCGGGCTGGAAACCGGGCTCCAAAGCCGCTCCGCTGCCGCAGCTTCCCGATTTCGCCGCGATCGCGGCCAGCCAGCAGAAACCGGTATCCTCCGGTGAGCCTGTTGCGGAGAAGTCGGTACTGACCCAACTCCGGGAGTCATTCCTGGACTGGGAGCTGTACAAGAAGGCGATTCCGGATCTGCTCAAGACGGGTCTGCCGAACACGCTGATCCTCACCATCAGCGCCAGCATCATCGGTTTGTTGCTCGGCTTGGTGCTGGCCGTCGCCGGGATCTCCCGATCGGCATGGCTTCGACTGCCGGCGCGGGTCTACACCGATATCTTCCGCGGTTTGCCCGAGGTCGTCATCATCCTGATCATCGGTTTGGGTGTCGGGCCGATCGTCGGAGGTCTCACCGGCAACAACCCCTATCCTCTCGGCATCGCCGCGCTCGGGTTGATGGCGGCGGCCTACATCGGAGAGATCCTCCGCTCCGGAATCCAGAGCGTGGAAGCGGGCCAGTTGGAGGCATCACGTGCGCTCGGGTTCAACTATTCCTCCTCGATGCGTCTAGTGGTCATTCCCCAGGGTGTTCGCCGGGTCCTCCCTGCGCTGATGAACCAGTTCATCTCGCTGTTGAAGGCGTCGTCGCTGGTGTACTTCCTCGGCCTGGTGGCCAGTCAGCGGGAACTGTTCCAAGTGGGCCGTGATCTCAACGCCCAGACTGGAAACCTGTCGCCGCTGGTGGCGGCGGGACTGTTTTACTTGGCGCTTACTGTTCCGCTGACCCACCTGGTCAACCGCATCGACGACCGGCTGCGCCACGGCAAGGCTGCCGCGAAGGAATCACCGGAGCCGCCGGAACCGGTGGCGACGAAACAGGAGATGGTGTGATGTCCACGAGGGTGCGTCCGCAGCCTGTTTCTCTGAAGGCCAGCGGCATTCACCTGTCCTTTGGCCCCAACGCGGTGTTGCGGGGTGCTGATCTCGATGTTCCGGCCGGTACCACCACGGCGATAATCGGGCCTTCCGGGTCGGGAAAGTCGACCCTGTTGCGCACCCTCAACCGGCTCTACGAGCCGGACCGTGGCGATATCCTCCTCGACGGAAGATCGGTACTGCACGACGATCCCGACAAACTTCGTCAGCGCATCGGGATGGTCTTCCAGCATTTCAACCTCTTTCCACACAAGAGTGTGCTGGACAATGTGACGTTGGCTCCCCGCAGGCTCAAGGCGATGTCAGCGGACGAGGCCCGAGAGCTTGCGCTGGACCAACTCGAACGTGTGGGACTGCGACACAAGGCCGAGGTCCGACCCGCGACGCTGTCCGGAGGTCAGCAGCAGCGGGTCGCGATCGCCCGTGCCCTGGCGATGCAACCCGAGGTGATGTTCTTCGATGAGGCCACCTCGGCCCTGGACCCCGAACTAGTCAAGGGCATCCTCGCGCTGATCGCTGAGCTCGGCTCCGACGGTATGACGATGGTCGCCGTTACCCACGAAATGGGATTCGCGCGGTCAACGGCTGACGCTGTGGTCTTCATGGATCACGGTGTGGTGGTGGAGTCCGGCCCGCCGGATCAGGTCTTCACCGCCGCGCGGACGGAACGTCTGCAGAGGTTCCTCTCGCAGGTTCTGTGAGACCCCTTCAGGTCGCCGAGTGCAGCGGCGGGGGAAATGTATGGGTGCGTGCGTCGCGTCAGAAATGATCGAGGTTGAGATTGCCTGCTGCGCTGCGGGATCCGGTGACCTCAGATAGAGCGCCTAGGCAGTTCGGAAGGTGACCGCAGTTTGCGAACCGCCGAACGAGCACGGGGCTCATTGACGACTCGTTCAGCATCGTCCTCCCAACAGGTGGCAGCGTGCTAATTTCATGCCGTGTTCCGAGTAGGTCTGACCAGCTGTCTGGTCGTGCGCTGCGCGTGTTGTTGTCGCGCATTCCGCTGCGCCTGACCGGCCGGACCCCCTCTAGTCCTGATCGATGTCGGCGGCGTGGCACAGCCCATTCGCCCGACTTGAGAAGGACACTTATGGCCACCAATCATCTCCCCGACGGTCCCCCCGCACGCCTGCGTCCGCTGCGCAGCCCGCGGAGCGTTCTGGCCAATGTCATCGCTCCCTCCCTGCGGATCGCTGACACGGCTGTTTCCTCGGTGTTCGCTGCGATCCGCCAGCATGGCCCGGTCGCGCGTGACGTCATCGCCAGTACCAGCGGACTTTCCATTGCGACCGTCAACCGGCAGGTCAGTGCGCTCCTGGAAGCGCAACTGTTGCGGGAACGCCCTGACTTGGCCACGGCCGGCGCGATCGGGCGTCCCCGGATTCCGGTCGAGGTCAACCACGAGCCTTATCTGACGCTCGGCCTGCACATCGGGGCCCGCACCACCAGCATCGTCGCCAGCGATCTGTTCGGCCGCACTCTCGATGCCGTGGAGACCCCCACCCCCGGAGGCTCTCAGTCGTCGGCGTTGGCGTCGTTGGCAGAAAGTGGCAAGCGTTACCTGAGCCGTTGGCATCGACGGCGACCCCTGTGGATCGGAATCGCGGTGGGCGGGGTGGTCGACAGCGCTGGCGGACTCGTCGATCACCCTCGACTCGGGTGGGTGCAGGCACCGGTCGGTCCAACCCTGGGGCATGCCGTGGGGTTACCGACCTCGGTGGCCTCGCACGTGGATGCCATGGCCGGGGCTGAACTCTTGCTCGCGACGCCGCAACGTCGCGTTCCCGATGTCACACCGCTTGATCGCTTGAGCAGCCTCTACGTTTATGCTCGCGAAACGGTCGGGTTCGCTCAAGTGATCGATGGCCGCGTCCATACCCCGGCCAGTGGCCCCGGAACCATCGCCGGCCTGCCGGTGCAGTCCGAACTGCTCGGCGGCGCCGGCACGTTGGAGGCCACGGTGAGTGATGAGGCCATTGTCGCGGCGGCCCGCAAGTCCGGAATCCTGCCTGCATCGGGACCCCACTCGACGATCTCCACGTTGATGCGGGTTTCCCGGCAGGCCGATGCCCAGGCAGCAGAGGGTCGCGAACTGCTCGCGGAACGCGCCCGCGTTCTCGGTGGCGCCCTTGCTCTTCTGCGCGACATCCTCAACCCCGACGAAGTCGTGGTCGGGGGTCAGGCCTTCACCGAGTACCCGGAAGGACTGCGACAGGTTCGTGCAGCCTTCGCCGGCGACTCCCTGTTGCCTGGGCGCGACATTCGGGTGACCAGGTTCGGCAATCGGGTGCAGGAGTCGGGAGCCGGGGTCGTCTCCTTGAGCAACCTCTACGCCGATCCTCTCGGCGCGCTCCGCCGATCAGGCGGCCGCCGGGCCCATGTCTCGGCCTGAATTCTTGCGTAAGCCGACTCGATGACCTGTCGGTCAGCTCTTGGCGGGGCAGCCACGACTCTGCTTGTTGTAGCTGTGGCGACCGCTCCGGATGCTGCGGCTGACAACACCCGACTGAACAATGGTGTCGTCGCGAACGTCTACACCGTTCAGTACCAAGCGGGCTGCACCACCAAGATCGAAGTCAGTCCCGCTCTGCGCCTGGCCGCTCAGTGGCACGCGAATGACGTGCTCAACAACCGGGACCTCTCCGACGGGCGCGGCTCAGATGGCTCGACTCCCCAAAGCCGCGCCGTAGCAGCGGGTTTCAATGGCCGAGCATTTCAGACCGTCGCCATCAACGACTCCCTGGCGATCAACAACCTCGACGTCATCAACCAGTGGTACCACGCCCCTGAGGCATTCGCGATCATGTCCGACTGCGCGAACACCTCCATCGGAGTGTGGTCGGAGAACAGCCTGGACCGCTCAGTCGTTGTCGCCGTCTACGGCCAAGGAGTCGGCGCTTAGGCATGTGGCGAGTGCCGAGGCCGGCTCCTTTCAGGTCAGAAGACCGAGTAGCCTCCGTCGATCACGATGGTCTGCCCGGTGACGTAGCCCGAACCCGATCCGGCCAGCCACACCGCCAGTGCGGCGTAATCCTGCGGTGTGCCCCAGCGCCGCAGCGGCACCCGGGGCAGGATCTTGGCCTGCGCTGCCGGGGAGTCGAGCAGGCCTTCGGTCATCGCGGCCTCGGTCCAGCCCGGCACGATCGCGTTGACGCGGATGCGCTCCCGGGCCAGTTCCACCGCCAAACCGCGCGCCATCGCGGTCAGGCCCGCCTTGGCCGCCGCGTAGTGGATGTTGTACGCCAGTCCGTCGGTCATCGACACGCTGCTGGTGAACACGATGGACCCGGCGCGGCGGGCCTTCATGTGCCCGGCCACCGCCCGGACGGTGAAGAACTGCCCGTCGAGGTTGACCGACATGACCCGCCGCCACTCCTCGGTTGACATCGCGTCGATCGGCGCGGGACGTCCGGGCACCC
>SXGT01864494.1_pt1 | contig 10722 bp, 9 predicted proteins | sample 3176221 | NCBI WGS metagenome assembly SXGT01 (sample SAMN11356862, study PRJNA531348) | freshwater metagenome | isolation source: freshwater sample F1-120 | place: China: Fuxian Lake, Yuxi | collected 2017-12-25
CGGCGGCATCCTGCAGACCGTGCTGCGCAAGCTGCTGGGCCCGGCAAAGGCCGAGGTCGCCAAGGTTGTGGCCAAGAAGGCGGCGCCGAAGAAGCCCGCGGTGAAGGCCAAGGGCAAGCCGGCCGCGAAGCCCGTCAAGGTGAAGGCCAAGATGCCGGCGCCGGCCAGGAAGGCCGCTGGCAAGGTCGCGAAGAAGCCGGTCGCCAAGGCGCCCATCGCGAAGAAGCCCATCGCGAAGAAGCCCGCCAAGGGCCCGAAGGCCCGGCCGCAGCCGACGCCGAAGAAGCCAGTCGCCAAGAAGGTCGCCGCGAAGGGCAAGACCCGCCGCTGATCAGCGCGGGCCGACTTCGATCGTCAACGTTGCGGTCGAGGTCGTGCAGCGCGTTCCGGTCGCGCACACACGCACGACCAGTCGGCCGGGTCCGGTGGTGCACAGCACGTGGCCACCGGCGCCATCGCTCTCGACGTAGCCCTGGCCTGCCCCTTCGAACTCGAAGCGCAGCACCGGCGCGCCAGCCGCAGCATCGACCGTCACCTGCAACGGCACCCGCTCGCCCGCGCGACAGCGCGCGACCGCGGCGGCGAAGCGAACGACCTTTGGCGCCGGTACCAACGCTTCGGCGGCCACGACCGGTGCGCGCTGGATCTCGGCATCGACCGCCTGCGCAATCGCGGTGAGGTCGGGATGCGGATTGGCGGCCGGATCCAGGCACACGACGCGCACCGCCGTGTTGTCGCGCACGAACAAGAGCCACGCGAGGCGCCGTTCCGCCGGCTTCGACCAACCGACGAAGCCCACGTCCCCGAGCGGAATGCCAGCGGCGGCGGCGGTCGGGACGAGCCCCGGCGAACTGACGTTGGTCAGCCAGCCGAGCACATGGCGTTGCGCGGCATCGACGTTGGTGCCGACCTGCACTTCGACCAGGACGCGATTCTCACCCCCCGCATCGGCGAAGAAGCGCTGCACCGGCCCCGCACCCAGGCGTTCGATCGCGCCGCCCTCGAGGCCACGCAGGGCCACGGCAGCGAGATCGGGCCCAGCGCGGCGCGCGCCGCGCGCCCACGCCGGACTTTCGTATCGCTTCGCAGTCGCCTGCAGCAACGCTTCGCGCGGGTCGACGGGCACGGGCGCAACCTGCGCCAGCAACGACGCACCCAACAGGAGCGCACAGATGGAACGCAGCAAGGTCGTGTTCATTGCAGGGTCGGCAGGGCTTCGAGTTGGTAGGAGATCGGCGCCCACGCGAGCAGCGACTGGTAGCTGGTTGGCGACCCCCCCCATGGGCGATCGACGTTGAAGCCCGGCAGGCCTGGCAGTGCGTTCGGGTTGCCGTCTTCGTCGACCCACAAGCACGCGTCGCAGATCGTGGTGCCCGCGGTGCGCGTGACGACGTGATGGTAGCTGAAGCCGTGCGCGTAGGTGCCGCCCCACAACGCGAGCGTGTAGCTCGGCGCGCCGATGCCCCGGATCGCACGCAGGCTCATGTTCCCCAAGCGGTTCATCTGCACGGACTGGATGCCGAGCATGCCGAGCAGCGCCGCGGTGGACGACGCGCAGTCGGAGCAATTCACGAACCAGCCGTTCTGGTGGGTGTCGAGCAAGCGCGACAACTGCACCGAGTGCGACCAGTCGTAGTAGTGCGAAGCGCCGCCATCGCCGCCGAGGATGTTGGTGTCGTAGCGCACGTTCTCGATCGCCGTCGGGATGCCAGGGAGCTGGCCGCCGAATCCCTTGACCACTACTTCCGTCATGCCTTCCGGCGTCGAGACGTTGGTGCCGAGTGCCTGCTGCCACGCGTGCGCATACTCGGCGACCTCGACCCAGGGTCCCGAGTACTGCACGCCACTCGCGCCGCCAAACCGCGGCACGCCGAGCACCGTGAAAAATCGATGCTGGGTGCGCACGACGCCCGCCATGTGCTGCCAGTGCAGGCCGCCGTCGGTCGAACACTGGAACGACCACTCGAGGTTCGCATCGGTGCGCCCGAAGCGATTGGGCAGCGGCGGTCCGGTGAACACTTCGGGCACGTTCGGCGCCAACGTCAGGTGGTTGCTGGTCCACGGCCCGAGGGAACTGTCCAGCCGACAGCGCAGGAGCACTCCTGGCACCGGGTACTTGGCCCCCACCAGCAGTCCCGAAGCACTCGTACCCGTCGCGCCGAAGCGAACTTCAAAGCGCGGTGAGACGCCGGCGCGATAACACAGCGGGTAGTTGTAGGAGTCGTCTTCGTAGAGCGTGCCTTCCATGCGCGGCGACGCCGTCGCGGTGTGCACCGGCACCGACGGACGCGGCATGCCGTCGTTGCCATCGAGATCAGAGATCTGGCCGGTGTCGGCGACGTTGAGGTATTCGCGCAACACCGGCGTGGCATAGAAGAAGGTGCCGGCGGTGGTGCCCCGCTTGAAGTAGACCATCTGCCACTCGCTGTTCGGCCCTGCCGGCAACGCGGTGACCTCGGTGATGCCGAGCCGCACGATGTCGAGCGGTCGCCGCTGGACCGCGGTCGCGCGCGTACCTTCCTGTTCGGCTTCGTACTGCACTTCGTAGCTGCCCGGATCGATCCACTTGCGCACCGCGGAACCGGCGGGCGCCATCCTGCCGTCCCACGACACCATGTGCGGCTGTGCGGTGCAGGCGATGCGGCCTTGCCAGATCGGCCCAAGCAACGCGCCGCCCTTCCACAGCGTGACCTTCACCAGCGCGAACCCCGTCGCCGGTCGCAGTTCGATGCCGAGGTCGATGCGCGCGTTGGTGAGCTTCGGATCGGCGAGCCGCGGACAGGTCGCCGCGTTGATCGTGAAGCCGGCATTCGCCACCGGGCCCTGCGCTGCTGCCGCGCCGAGCAACCCGAGCACTGCCCCGAGGCTGCAGAACCCAAGGCGGAGATTTTCGAACCCTCGTCGCGCGCGTTCGATCATGGCGACACCATACCCGAAGCGACGGACGCCGTAACGTGCTCGCACCTCGCATGCCCTCCCGACTCTGGCTCACCCTCGTCCTGCTGTCCCTGTTGCCCTGCGGTTGCACGACGACACCGGAGGCGAACGCGGCAACACTGCAGTCGGCCCTGCGTGCGCGCATCGACGGCTTCCGCGGCAGCGTCGGCATCTACATCCGGCACCTCGGCAACGGCACCGAAGTTGCCATGGCCGCCGACGAGCTGTTCCCGACCGCGAGCATGATCAAGGTGCCCTTGCTCGGCGCCCTGCTCGCCAAGGTCGAAGCGGGACGGCTCGACTACCACCAGGAGCTCACCTACACGAAGGACAGGCTGTATGCCGGCGAAGACCTGCTCGGGTCGTTTGCCGACGGCCAGAAGGTGCAGCTGGCGAAGGTGGCGATGCTGATGATCACGACCAGCGACAACACCGCTTCGTTGTGGTGCCAGGAACTCGCCGGCACCGGCAGTGCCGTGAACACCTGGCTCGAACAGCAGGGCTTCGCCAAAACGCGCGTCAACTCGCGCACTCCCGGCCGCGAAGCGGCGCAGCGCGAGTTCGGCTGGGGCGTCACGACGCCGCGGGAGATGGGCGAGTTGCTGGTGGCCATGCGCGAAGGTCGCCTGCAAAGCCCCGCGGCCAGCGAGGAGATGCGGCGCTGCCTCGCCCGCATCTACTGGGACGCCGAAGCGCTGTCGGTGATCCCGCCCGAGGTGCACACCCTCAGCAAGCAAGGCGCGGTGAACCGGTCGCGCAGCGAAGTCGTGCTCGTGCACGCGCCGCACGGCGACTACGTCTTCTGCGTGATCACCAAGGACCAGAAGGACACCAGCTGGGGTCGCGACAACGAAGGCTTCGTGTTGTTGCGCGACGTCGCCGCGATGCTGTGGCGCCACTTCGAACCCGACCACCCGTACTCGTCACCGCCGGGCTTGGAGCGCTTCTGGTAGGCTCCCGCGTCATGCCCGCCTCGCCGTCGGCGCCTCGCCGTCGCCCGCCGCTGCGCCTCCGACTCCTGCTCGCGGGCATGGCCCTGTTCGTTTGCCTGCTGCTGGTCGAAGTGCTGCTGCACGCGATGCCCCAGTTGCTGCCCGGCGCCTACCGCGAGCGATTCCCGCCGCACGGCATCGAGTTCTTCCATCGCGGCCTGCTCGACCGCACGCCGTTGACGAGCGTGCCGATTCCCTACGGCGCCGAGCCGTACTCCGGCCCGCCGCCGCAGGACCTGATCGACCGCAACGTCGCCCCCGCGTCCGCCGCCGCGATCGATCGCAAGGAGACGCCGCACGTCGTGCTGCCGACCGACCGCGACGGCTTGCCCAATGCGGAACGCCACGCGCAGGCAGACCTCGTGCTGGTCGGCGATTCCTTCCTGGTCTACGGCGCGCAAACCGAACCGCCGGGCCTGGTGCCGGCACTTGCCGCGGGCTTGTCGACGCGCACGTTGAATCTCGGCGTCAGCGGCGCCGGCCCCGACCAGGCGCGCTCGTTGCTGCAACACGTGGGGCTGTTGGCGAGACCGAAGCTCGTGCTGTGGTTCTTCTTCGGCGGCAACGACGGACTCGACGCCGAAGCCGCCGCGCAGCGCGAAGAACAAGGCTTGCGGACCTGGGGCGATCTGCTGGCGGGCCGGCGGGCGCCGAGGTGGATCGTGCCGAGCCTGTGCGCGTCGTACTTCACGCAGGGCCCGGACACGACCCTGGTCGCGGCGCCCTTGCCGGGACTCGCTGCCAGCACCGCCCCGGATCGCCTGACCTGGTTCCACCCGGACTACGCGCGCCTGCTCGCGCTCGGGCCAGACCTGCTGCTCGCCAGCAAGGGATGGCAACGCTCGCTGTCGGCAGTGCGCGCCGGACACGCCGACGCCGCGCAGGCCGGCGCCCGCTTCGTGCTCGTGTACGTGCCGAGCAAGGAACAGGTGCACCTGCCCTACGTGCGCATCGAACCCGCAACCCTGCTCGACTACGTCGGCATGCAGGGTGACGCCGCGGCTTTGATCGAAGCAGCGCGGCGCCATCGCGGCCAGATCGAGACGGCGCTCGAGCAGGCGTGCCGCGATTCGGGCATCGCCTTCTGGTCGTGCACGCCAGTGCTCGAGCGCATGGCGCGCGACGGCGACAGCGGTTACTACGCGACCGATACGCACTGGCACGCACGTGGCCAGAACGCAGTCGCCGCCGAACTGCTCACGCACCTGCGCGCCGCGGGCCTTTGGCCGCAGTAGCCGACGAGGCCGGCTTCACGCCATGCGCCGTTTGACCAACGGGCCCCGTCGCCGACGTTCGTCGCCCACCGGCATCGCCGCCTGCACCCGCACCACCGCCGCCTGCGCGGCTGCCAGCGTGCGCGCATGCACGAACGCCAGCACGTCGCCGACGTGCACCGCGTCACCGAGCACGTGCTTGACGACGATCCCGACATGCGGGTCGATGGCATCACTCGGCTGCCGCCGACCGCCACCGAGATCGACCACCAGCTGACCGAGTGCCAAGGGATCCACATCGGCGACGAAGCCAGCGCGCTGCGCTTCCGCCGGCAGGACGAACGGAGCTCGCCCCAATAACGAGACGTCGTCGAGCACGCGCACGTCGCCGCCCTGCAGTTCCAGGTTGTGCCGGAACACGCGATGCACGACGCCGTCGTGCCAGAGACGGACCAGCGTCGCGCGGGCGTGCTCGGCATCGGGGGCGACCTTCGCCAGCAGCAACATCTCGACGCCGAGTGCCAGGGTCACCTCGCGCAGGTCGTCAGGACAGTTGCCATCGAGCGCGTGGATCACCTCCGCGACCTCGAGGGAATTGCCGAGCGCACAACCGAGCGGATGGTCCATGTCGGTCAACAACGCCGCCATTTCGATGCCGGCGGCACGGCCGACCGCGCACAGGCTTTCCATCAACGCCACCGCGTCGTGCTCCGGCGCCATGAAGGCGGCCCGTCCGCACTTCACGTCCATCACCAGCCCATCGATGCCTTCGGCCAGTTTCTTGGCCAGGATCGAACTGGTGATCAACGGAATGCTCTCGACGGTGCCGCTGATGTCGCGCGTTGCGTACATGCGGCGGTCGGCCGGCGCGATCTCGGCACTCGGCGCCACCATCGCGTAACCGCACTGTTCCAGCACCTGCTGGAACCGTTCGCTCGTCAAGTCGGTGCGGTACCCCGGCAACGCCGCCAGCTTGTCGATGGTGCCACCGGTGTGGCCAAGCCCACGACCACTGACCATCGGCACCGCGACGCCGGCCGCGGCCACCAGCGGCGCCAGCAGCAGCGACACCTTGTCGCCGACGCCGCCGGTGGAGTGCTTGTCGATCTTGCGGCGCGTCACCTGCGAATGCTGCAGCACGCGGCCCGAGTCGCGCATCGCCAGCGTCAACGCCGCCGTCTCTTCGGCGGTCATGCCGTTGCAACACACCGCCATCAGGAAGGCGCCGAGCTGCGCATCGCCGAGCGAACCATCGACGACTCCCGAAACGAGGTCTTGGATCTCGGCTTTGGACAAGGCGCCGCCATCGCGCTTCCTTGCGATCAGACGGGCGGGATGGTTCTGCATGGTTCTCCCCTTCGACGCTGCACGCGGTCGGTCAGGTTCACTGCCCGAGCCGGAATCGTGGACTCACGGTGCGACCGGGTGCCACAGGGACTTGCTCTCGACGAAGGGCTCGACGAACGCGAGCGAGCGCAAGTTCTCGACCTTGGTCCACGCCGCAGCCGGCAGATCGCAATAGCGGACCCGCTTGCAGTTGTCGGCGGCAGCAGCCGTCAGCGCGGCTTCGGGCTTGCCACCGACCAACAGGCCGTCGAGATCGCGATGCGCAGCGAACTGGCCGGCCAGTTCGCTGCGATGGCCGCTCAACAGGTTGATGGCTCCGGCCGGCACGTCGCTCGACGCACACACTTCGCCAAGCGCAAGCGCCGCGAACGGTGCGTGCTCGCTGGCCAGCGCCACCACCACGTTGCCGCCGGCGAGAACCGGCAGCGCCAGCGCCAGCAACCCGACGAGGGCGGGCCCGGTCGGTGCCAGCACGCCGACGACGCCGGTGGGTTCGACGGTCGTGAAGTTGAAGAACGGTCCCTGCACGGCGTTCTGGCTGCCGAGCAGACACTGCACTTTGTCGCAGAGGCCCGCGTACCAGATGGTGAGCGTGATCGCGAGGTCGAGTTCCTTCGTCGCCGCCGCCTTGGTGCTGCCGCCAAGGACCAGTTCGAGCTGCATCGCTTCGCGGCGCGACTCCAGCATCTCCGCGAGCCGGTACAGGATCTGGCCGCGCAAGTACGCAGCACTGCCCGACCAGGCGGGAAGTCCGGCGCGCGCGGCGACTACCGCTTCGCGCAGGTCCTTGCGGCTGCCGCGCGCGACGTTGATGCCAGGATTGCTCGCCGGTTGGAACGAGCGACCCGACTCACTGCGCGGGAACTTGCCACCGACGTAGAGCTTGTAGGTCTTGGGCACGGGCAGGGACATGGCCCTACCGTGCCGTGCCTGCCGCCGCCGCGCAAGCGCGAGGCGGCGGTGGCGGCGAAAGCGCAGGGCAGCGCAGCCCGAGTGGCACCGGCCAGGGCGAGGAATCGCGGAAAGCCAGTGCACCCTTTGCGGCCGCTCCGGGGATCGTAGGGGTGTCCATGCCTGAGCCGGTCCTGCCAACGCCATCGCTCCCACCCGCGGCGCAGCCCGTCGCGGACTGGGCTCCGTTGGTCGAACGCATGCGGCCGGCCCTCTGGCGTTATGCGCGCGTGCTTGGCGCCGACGCGAACACCGCCGACGACCTCGTGCAGGAGGCCTTCGTGACCGCATTGCGCCGCCCGGACTTCGACGCGCGCCGGCCGGCAGCGGTGTTCACGTTCTTGCGCACCACGTGCCGCCACCTGTGGCTGCGGTCGCGCGTACGCATGGTGAGTGAACGGCAGGTCGAAGAAGCCGATCTGGTGTGGACGACGCGCTGCGGCGACGGGCCAGGGGATGACTACGCCGAAGCACTGCGGGCCTGCCTCGAACGGTTGCCGGCGAAGAGCAGCGCGTTGTTGGCGGCGACCTACGGCGACGGGGCAGGGCGCGACGCCGCGGGTGCAACGTTCGGGCTGTCGCGCGATGGCGTGAAGAGTGCGCTGCGGCGGCTGCGCACGTTCTTGCACGACTGCATCCGCCGCCGACTGGAGCCAACGCGATGACGAACGACCCTGCCTTGCACCCTGCCGAAGAACGCTTGCTCGACGCGGCCTTGGCGCAGCACTTCGCTGCGGCACCATCGATGCCGAGGGTGGCGACGGGATCGTCGCGATGGTTGGCGGCGGCGCTGGGGCTGCTCGGACTCGGCGTCGTCACTTCGATCTGGGCGGTGACCAGCACCGACAGCGAAGTCGCGGCACAACAGCCAGAACCGCTGCCTTTGCCGCCCGAAGTGATGGCGACCGGCAAGACCGAAATCGAGCGATTGCCGCTGACGACCGAGAACCTGCTCGCCAGGTTCGTCGATCCGACGGAGCTGCCGGTGATCACTCGCTTGCCCAAACTGCGCGGACTGCGGCTGTGGGCCAAACCGGGGGCCGTCAGGAGCGCCTTGCTGCTCCACACGGCCTGGAGCAATCCACCCGCGGACCTGCTGCAACCGCTGGCGAAACTGCCGCACCTCGAAGTGCTCGGGCTGGCGGACGAACTCGCGCTGAGCCCTGGGTTGCTGGCGCCACTCGCTGGCCATCCGACGCTGCACGAAATCCAACTGGTGCGCAGCAACTTCGTGCTCGACGACGCGATGGTCGCGTCCCTGGCGAGGATCCCGCAGCTGCGTTCACTGGACCTGCGTTTCGTCCCCCTCAGCAGTTCCGTCATCCGATGCCTGGCGAAGCTGCCGCTGACGTCGTTGCGGTTCGACTACTGCCAAGGCCTCGACGCCGAAGGTTGGCAGGCTCTGTTGACGATGCGCAACCTGCGCCGGTTGACGTTCCGCGACTGGAGTTGGAACTTCCAGGCGGCGCGCATCGTCGATCCGCCGGCCTGGCGCCCCACCATCGACGATCTGCGCCAGCTGCAGCAACTGCCGCATCTGCGCAGCCTCGAGTTGCTCGGCTGCGACATCGATGACGAACAGTTCGCGGCGCTGCCGGACACCCTGACGACGTTGCGCGTCTCCGGCACCAGGCTGACCCCCGAAGGGATCGTGGCCCTGCGCCGCTGCCTCGCTCTGCGCGAACTGATGTTCTCCGCCAAGACCGACGACCGCATGGCGAGCCTGTTCGCGCCCGAATCGGACGACCACGCCAATGCGTTCGCGGCCGCGATCGAACCACTTCGCCTGCACACGCTGGACTATCGGGGCGCACTGACGACGGACGTAATTGCGGCCCTCGGCGCCCAGCGGAACCTGCGCAAGCTGCAGGTCACCTGCAAGCAAGCCGCTGCGGGCGAAGCCGGCGCCATGATCCGGCGCCTCGAACTTCGCCAACTGGTGTGGCACGCAGCGCTGTCCACCGAAGTGATCAACGCCGTCGCCGTGCAGCCCGAACTGCGCGAGCTCGAACTGCATGCGGACGCCATCCACGACATCAGCGCCTTGGCGAAGGCGCCGAAGCTCGAACGCCTCACGCTGAGCCAGACGACGATCGGCAACGGCATCCCAGCGTCTGTGCTGGAGCCGCTGGCGCAGTCCACCACGCTGCGCGAGATCGCCGTGCACGTCAGCATCGCGCGCGGCGAACCCCACCCGAGCGAACCGGACCTGCAACTCGCCGTCGGGGAGCGGATCCGCGTTCGCCTGCACGAGACCGAGTTCACCGTGAGGAAGTGACCGCGCCCGCGGCGCCGATAGCTTGCGGAGTTCGCGCCAAGATGCAGCCCTGCCGTTCCCCTGGGGAGGAGGAATCATGCAGGCACCCCAACGACCGACGGTTCCAGTTCACGGTCCGGCATCCACGGCATCAACCACCCCAAAGGCCCCTGACCCGGGACCGTCCGCCTTCAGCGGATGGTGAACGCCGCCGCGGTGGCGGCCGCGAACGACACGGGCGACTCGACCAACACCGCCTGCAGCGAACCCTGGATACCGACCAGCAAGGCTTGCGGCGGCAACGTCAGCGGAACGACCACCGGCGCCGTCACCACTCCCGCAGTCAAGATCCCGACGCCCCCGATACCACGATGGCCGGCCCGGTCGCGGTCGCGGTCATGCGCGCATTCGCGATCGTCACGTGCTGGCCGGTCTGCAACCCGGTCACCGTGATGGCGGGAGCGCCCGCAACGACGAAGGTCGCGCCGCTCGCCTTGTTGGCGATGACTGCCACGCTCTTGCCCGTGACGGTGAATGCCGGATAGCTGCCGGCATCGACTTCCACGACGTCGCCATCGACCGCGGCCTGCACCGCCGCCTGGATCGTCGCGAACGGCTGCGCAGCACCGACGCGCAGCACGTTCGCCTGGGCCATCGCCGCCGCCGCCATGGCCACCACCAAGAACCCGCCTCGGCAGAGAGTGTGCATGGGATCGCCGGAACTCAGCCGGGCAACAGGCCACCCGCCAACCGCACGTAGGCGCGCATGCCCTGCCGCCCACCTTCGCGCCCGAAGCCCGATTCCTTGAAGCCTCCGAACGGACTGCCCGCATCGAAGCGGTTGAACGTGTTGTTCCACACGACGCCCGCCTTCATGCGTTCGGCCAGCCACAGGATGCGCGCGCCCTTGTCGGTCCAGATGCCGGCGCTCAACCCGTACGGCGTGTTGTTGGCCTTCTCGACCGCTTCCTCCGGCGTGCGAAACGTCAGCACGCTCAGCACCGGTCCGAAGATCTCTTCGCGC
>SXGT01491987.1_pt1 | contig 10721 bp, 4 predicted proteins | sample 3176221 | NCBI WGS metagenome assembly SXGT01 (sample SAMN11356862, study PRJNA531348) | freshwater metagenome | isolation source: freshwater sample F1-120 | place: China: Fuxian Lake, Yuxi | collected 2017-12-25
GCTCGGCTTGCGCGCCAGGCAAAGACGGAACGCGTGCTCAATCCGCTTCGCCTCGTCTTTCGGCGCCTCTTTCAGAATACGGACGGCCAACGCTTGAGCGAACTCGACGAAGGCCTGATCATTGAGAAGCGTGAGCGCCTGCAACGGCGTGCTCGAGCGGATGCGGCGCGTGCAGGTGCTGAAGCCGTCGGGCGCGTCGAAGACACTCATCGCCGGCGGCGGCGTGGCGCGGAAGTGGAACGTGTAAAGCCCGCGGCGATAGCGGGCGGGGCCGGTGCTCGTGGGCCACGGTTGCTTGCGTTGTCCAAGGGCCATTGCGCCTTCCGGAATGGGCGGATAAACACTCGGCCCGCCGATCGTCGTCGTGAGCAAATCGCTGGCGGTCAGGCAAACATCGCGCACCACTTCCGCGTCGAGCCGCAGGCGGTTCTGACGGGCGAGCAGCTTATTGTTCGCATCCACGCGCTGAAGATCCGGGCGCATGACGGAGGACTGGCGGTAGGTCGCGCTGGCCACGATGATGCGGTGCAACCCTTTCAGCGAATAAGGAATGGGTGCGGGGGAATGCGCGGAAGGCGTCGGCTGCCGAAACTCAACCGCCAGCCAATCGAGCAACTCCCGATGCGTTGGCTGCGCGCCTTGCGTGCCAAAGTCGTTCTCTGTCTCGGCGAGGCCTTTGCCGAAATATTGCTGCCAGATGCGGTTCACGAGGACGCGCGCCGTCAGCGGACTCGCGTCATCCACCAACCACCGCGCTAGATCGAGGCGGTTTGGCTCGCGGCCGGCAACGACCTTGAACGGATGCAGCGCGGCGGGGAAATGCGCCTTCACCTCGCCGCCGTCGCGGGTGAAATCGCCTTTGATATGAAGATAGGTGCGGCGCGGCTTGGCGGCCTCGCGCATAATCATCGTGGTCTCCACTTTGGGCTTTTCCGCACGAAACTTCTTGATGGCAGCCTGATGTGCCTTGTTCTCCGCCGCATTCTCCACGAACGAAGTCACCATAACCAACTTCTGCGCGGCCGTGCGCTGCGCCGGCGGCACGTCGAAGACCTCCCGCCAGAGCTGCGGCATGGCCTGACGCTGCTCGGGCGTCATGCCAGCTTCCCACTTCAACTCCCGATCCACGATGCCCGCGTCCTGCTTGAACAGGGCCGCGATGTAACCCTCCACCTTCGCCTCGATGTCCACCACGCGCTTGCTCTCATCCGGCGAGGTGAGCGGCAAGTCGGGCTCCTCTTGATTGTTCAGCATCGCGAAGAAGCCGTAGTACTCCTTCTGCGCGATCGGATCGAACTTGTGATCGTGGCATTGAGCGCAGCCAACCGTCAGCCCCAGCCACACCGAGGCGGTGGTGTTCACCCGGTCCACGACGGACTCGATGCGGAACTGCTCCCGGTCGATGCCTCCTTCCTGATTGATCTGAGTGTTGCGATGGAAGCCGGTAGCAATCTTCTGCTCCCGCGTCGCGTTGGGCAGCATATCACCCGCGATCTGCTCGATGGTGAACTGATTGAACGGCAAGTCGCGGTTCAACGCGGCGATGACCCAATCGCGGTAGGGCCAGATGCTGCGCGGCGCGTCGATCGAGTAACCATTCGAGTCCGCATAGCGCGCGACATCGAGCCACCAGCGCCCCCAACGCTCACCGTAATGCGGCGAGGCGAGCAGTCGCTCGACGAGTTTCTCATAAGCATTAGGCGACGGGTCATTCACAAACGCGTCCACCTCCGCAGGCTTCGGCGGCAGACCGAGCAGGTCGAGCGAAAGCCGGCGAATCAGTGTGGTGCGGTCGGCTTCCAGCGAAGGCGCGAGGTTTTCCTTCTCCAACCGCGCGAGGATGAAGCGGTCCAGCCCGTTGCGCGGCCACGCACGCAACTTGACCTCTGGTTCCGGCGCGCGCTGCGGCGGGACAAAGGACCAGTGCAGGGCGGAATCGGACTTCTCATCGGCGGGCGCCTTCGCTCCTTGATCAATCCACGCTTTGAGTAAAGCAATCTGCGCGGCGGACATTGGCGGCTTCTTGTACGGCATCCGCTCGATGTCGTCATGCCGTCCTTCGATGACTTGGATGAGCAGGCTGTCCGCCGCGTTGCCCGACTTGAAGCTTGGCCCGGCTTTGCCGCCCTTGAGAGCAAAGACCGCCGTGTCGAGCCGCAGGTCGCCCTTCTGCTGCGAGGCGCCGTGGCACTTGTTGCAGGCCTCAGCCAGAAGCGGCTTCACCTCGCGGACATAATCCACGGGCGCGGCACTGGCAGCTCCCGCAAACATCGCGAGTGAGGCTATCAACGCTTTGGACTGTCGAACCATTGTCATCATTGTTACCGAATCAACAACGTGGCGACAAGCGCTCCTTCAAGTCAAAACCACGCCGCTACTCGCACTTCACCGCTTTGGAATTCGATTCAGCGTATACCAAAACGTGTCGTGCCAGAGGCGTTGTCCAGTCGCGCTGCGCACATCCGCTGCGCGTACGGTCGTGACGTAGCCGGCTTTCCAACCCTCGACCACCAATCGGACTTTGAGGTGGTCGGCCGAGATTTCGACCCGCACGATTTTGATAGTCGTGGCGCTGTTCGCCTTGCCGTCGTGGTCAAACTCCGGCGAGCCATAGCTGGCGTGGTATTTGTAGGTGTATTGGGAGACGTCGTAACCCTCCACATCCGCAGCCGCCGCAGCGTCCACCGGCTGGGTAAAGGTTAGTTCGAAGCCATCCGGACGCGCGTGAACTTCCTTGACGGCGAACGGCGCCTTGCCCGTGAACGACACGCGCTCCAACGCCGTCTCCTGTGGGGCGACTGCCGCCCACGTGCGCTGGCAGCCGCCGACATAAAGATTCCCATCCGGACCAAACGCCAGCCGATTCACGCCGGAAAGAAAGCCCTTCAGGAACGGCCACACCGCCCCCTGCCACTCGCCATCCACTTTTTCTAGCATGACGCGCGTGACCAGCGCATTTTGAAAATCGCCCACGAGCAACTGTCCCTTGAACGGCCCGAAGCGGTCGTCGGGAATCTCCGCCATGCCCGTTGATGATTTCGCGAGCTTGTATGGAAACCAAACGGCCGGCGGATCGAAAGCGGCGCGTCCCTTGTAATCTTCCTGTTTCGCGGGGATGGATGAAGGGTGCCCAAAAAAACGGCCCGGCTGAAGATGGTTCAGCTTGCACGCGCCGATCCAGTTTCCCTGATTGTCCGTCACGAACACATCACCTTCCGGACCAAACGTACCCACGCCATTCGGCTCGCGCAGACCGCTGCAGATCGGCTCGCAACGCGTCCCGTCGGGGTTGATCCGCAGCGCCCAGCCCATGTGCCGCGCATTCCAGCGCCCAGCGTGCCCCGCATTCGCCACGATGAAGTTTCCCGCCTTGTCCACGACCGGCCCGTACACGAATGCGTTGTAGCTGCCGGTGTAATCCCAGTCAGCACTGAGTCGCTCGTAAAGATCCGCCTCACCGTTGCCGTCCGTGTCTGTCAAACGCGTCAACTCCGTCTTCTGTGCCACGTAGATTTTCCCATCGCGCACGCACAGGCCGAGTGGCTCGCACAAGCCACGCGCAAACCGCCGATACTTTGCTCGCGCCACTGGGCCTTGCGCCGCCTCGACGATGAAGACATCTCCCAGCCATGTGCACACGGCCAAGTCGCCATTCGGCAGCCAGTCCATCCCGCACACGAGCAACTCGATTTCCTTCGGCAAGGGAAATGCCTCCGCGCGATAGAACTCATTGCCGGCCACACCGGGCCTCATCGCCTTCTCCCCCGCGGCGATCATCACGGGCGCGCTTGAATCGCCTCGTTCGTTTTTGAAAGGAAACGTTATCCTCGGCAGTGCTGGCAATTTCGCATCAACAGCCAACAACGCCTCGGCTTCCTTGGCCCTCAAATCTTTGACAACCGCGCTGCGCACCTCGACCACCAGCGGCTCTGCATGCGCTGGAATCTCCAGCCATGCCCGCACTTGCCGCCCACGCACCGCCTTGCGCGGATTTCCCTTGAGCGTTCCTTCCTCGGTGAAGATTTCCTCCGCATAATCCATCTCTCCTTCGGTCAGATGCCATTTCACAGCCGCGCTACTCCATGGAATCGCGACCAAAAAATCATCTGTGCGCTCGATAATGGCCGCGCCATTTTCATCGCCAACCGCCGAGCGACGCCCCATCTCCGCGTGAGCCAGAAAACTGAGCGAACGCTCGCAGGGCGCGATCTCAAAACGCCGAACAACGACATCGAAACCCGAACGCTTCTCGGTGCGCGGCGTCTCGTGAATCCGCACGCTGCGCCCATCGCCAATGCCGACATCGTAAATAAATGTCGTCGCGCCGCCTTTTGTGCTCACGGCCTTGAAAGCATTGCCAATGCTAGTTGAAGGCAGCGACTCCTTTGGAATACCCGCAGTCGACCACGGACAGAGCGGGGGCAATGTCCAAAGGGCCGAGCCGTCGGGGTGGCAAATGAACGGTGTCTTTGTACGACTGTATTGCGGACCGAACAACGCCAGTCCACGGCCATTCCACGCGGTGTGTGTGCGGAGTAGTTGCGTGTCGAACGCGATGTGCAAATTGGTGGCCAGCGGCACAGTCATACTGCGCGAGGCCGACGACATCGGCGCAACTCGGAACGGCTGGCCGGGAGGATCGAAGCGAGGAATGACGGGCGCCTTTTCAGCCCCCAGCAATACACTGATCGCGGCAAAGAATGCAGCCGACGCGAGATGGAATCGCACGCTGTTCATCACTCATTCTTTTTTAACTGCCAGCGTTCATCGAAGAAGCCCGCCGCGACGACGCCTTTGCCGAGGACGCGCTCGGCCAGCGGCACGCTCAGGTCGAGGATGGCCCAGTCGGGGAGCTTGGGAGTCTGGAACGAATTCGACGCGCCGGCGTATTGCGGGAAGGTGAAGCCGGAATTGATGACCACGTAGCGCGACGGGTTCAGCGGGTTGGGGAAGATGAACGTGGGCGCGTGCTTGGTGGCGTCGTAAGATTTGTCGCCGACCTTGATTTGGTTGGCCTCCCACTTGATGGGCAGGCGGTCGGCGATGCGGCGCAGGAACGCGTTCGACACCGGGTCGCCCCAGAGGACGAGGTTGTTGCTCTTGATGTCATCGTCGGTGATGGCGGTGTCGTCCTTGATGCGCGGCTCGCCGCGGAAGTAGCGCCGCCAGTGGAACGCGGCCTCTTCCAGTTCGCTCTTCGCCCATTTCTTGGCGGCGGCGTTGAAGGAGGGGCGGGTGGGTCGCACCATCACGAACGAATCCATGAAGGCGTCGTCAATCGGGCCTTGGAGGTTGTGGAGCTTGGCGAGCGGGGCGTTCACCGGTTCGAGCTTCGAGCTGCGGCCAATCCGCCAGCGGCCGCCGTCTTTCACGAGCGAGACGAAGCGCGGAGTTTGCAGCCGCTGGCCGTCAATGACGACCGATTGCTCGCCCTCGGCGCGCGTCAGGCTCTGCGGCGGCGACAGGGTGAGGCCCGCAACCCCTTTCGTGGTGACTTGCACGCCGCTGGGGCCGGCCTCGGCTTCAATGCGCGCGGGCTCCCAATGCTTTTCGAGCGTGTCGGCCTGGACCCAATGCGCCCGGTTGAACTTCAACGAGTGCGTCACCAGCGTGACCTTCTTCGGCTGGTGGCTGATGCCCTTGTTCGTCGCCTCGTCCACGAGCTTCGCCACGACCACCTTCGCCTCCTTCTCGTAGGAATGGCCGGTCTTGGGGCCGATGATGTGGGTCATCTTCACGCCCTCTTTCAGGAGCGCGGCTTCCATGAGGTCGGCGGCGGCTTTCTGCCCGTCTTCCTCGCCGCTGTAGGCCACGAGCGTCGTGTTGATGAGGTTGATGGGGGACGCGAGCGGGTCGTAGAGGTTCCAGAGTTTTTGCTCCCACCACGGGATGGTGGCGAGCTTGTCGGCGAGCTTCTGGTAGTTCTTCACGTCCACGAAGCCCGCGCCGGGATTGACGGAGGCGAACTTGTCCGGGTGATGCGCGCCGAGATGCCACGCGCCCGCGCCGCCCATCGAGAAACCGCGCATGGCGAGCTTGTTGGGGTCAATCGGGTAGTGCTCGGTGGCGTGTTCGAGGCCCTCCCACACGTCCGTCTCGCCGGCGAACTTGAAGGCGTTCATGAAGCGGCCGTAAGGCTCCAGCACGAAGGTGTCGTCCGCGAGGAACTGGCTGGTGGGGCGCTGCTGGCCCTCGATGAAGGCAATCTCGTAGAGCGTGTCGCCGCGCCCGTGCAGCCAGAAGTCGAGGCGGCGCGGCTTGTCATCGCCGGTCAGGTAAGTCACCGGCACCTTCAGCCCGTAAGGCTGCACCGAGCCGTCAATCTTCGACACGTAGCCGCGCACGACGGCGAGGTGGGTGAGCGGCGCGGGCGCGGGGGCTTTCTTCTTCGCAGCGGCGTCCGCAGCGGCGGCGGCTTCCATCTGTGACTTGAGGGCGAGTAGGCCGGCTTTGGTGTTCCACGGCGCGTTGCCGGCGGCGAGCTGCTTGGCGCGCTCGGAGCCGGCTTTGAGCAGGGCACGGGCGGAGTTGAATTGGTTCGTGCTCGTGAAGATGTCGTCCTCCAGCGCGTAGCGGACGGCGTTGTGGTAAATCTGCACGTCGGGCAGCAGCGCGAGCAAGGCGGGCTTGCTCGCGAGGGAGACGCGCAGGGTTTCGATTTCCTTGCCCAGCGCAGCGGCACCCGCAGTGAGTTCGGCCTTCACAGCAGCGGGCACAACGACGCCGGGCGGCGGATTGAGTTTCTTCGGGTTCGGTTGGAAGTTCGCCGGCGGAGCTTTCTTGGCTGGAACGGCGGCCTTCTTTTCTGCGGCTGTGGCTGCGTTAAAAGAGAACGCCAGCGAGAGAGAAATAATCGCAAACCAGCAACGGGCGCCGAATAAAATTGGGACTTGGATTGTCGGAGGAGTACGCATAAAACTATGTCAGTAGACTGGAATATGTCCCCGCTCACAACACCGAATTCCAATCGGCGCAGCCGCGCTGGATTCACCCTGATTGAACTGCTGGTGGTCATCGCGATCATCGGCATTCTCGCAGCGATGATGTTGCCGGCACTGGGGCGCGCGAAAGGCTCCGGCCGCACCGCTGTCTGCACCTCAAACCTTCGGCAGATCGCGATCGGATTTGCGATGTACGCACAAGACAATGGCGACATCTGCGTGCCCGGTCGACCCGCACGCATCGGGGTGAACAGCGATCCTCTGAACCTTTACAACGTGGGCAATGGCCAGCAATTCCGCCCGCGCTGGTTTGTCACGCTCGGAGCGCAATCAGGGTTGTACGCCTTCACCGCGCCCTCGCCGAATCCGGCCGATGACAACACGAAGCTGGTAGACAATAAAGTCTTCGCCTGTCCCGAGGCTTCCGATCGCCTCAACAACCGCAACCTCGGCTACGGCTACAACTACCAGTTCCTCGGCAATACGCGCACCCATCCGACGCGCGGCTTCATCAATTTCCCGATCCGCACGGTGGACTTGGCGACGCCCGCCAACACCGTGATGGCCGCGGATTGCCTCGGCACAGCCGCGGGCAAGCCCACCATTACGCGCACGCCTTATCGTCCGGATGGCTCGGGCGATTTGAACGCGGTCGGAAACCACGCGTGGTCGCTCGATCCACCGCGCCTCATCGCCGGCGATTCTGATTTTTGCGACGACAGCAACCGCGCACCGCAACACCGTAGCGCCGTGGAAGATCGCCATCACGGCCGCGCCGCGACGGTGTTCATCGACACGCACGTACAGGCGCTCACGCCGACCGAGTTGGGTTATCAGGCAAACGTCGACGGCAGTTTCGGCCTCGGCGGGAACAACCGCTTCTTCTCTGCGAGTGGTCGCGACGACGATCCTCCGTCCATCCGTTGATCGCGATGTCCCCCGCCCTATCCCATTTTCCGCGAGCGCTTCTCCTGTTGGTCTCCGTGTTCGCGTGGAGCGCGTTCGCGCAGGAAACGCTCTGGCTCGAGGCGGAACATTTCGACGGTCTCCGCGGTTATTGTTGGCCGATGGGCCAACCGAAAATGAAACAGACCGCCGGCCACTGGGGACTCTCGGGACCGGGTTGGGCGGCGGAATGGAACATGGGCGGCGAAAGCGGCTTCCTCTCCATCGCCACGGCGGCGGACGATGACAAGGCCGCGGTCACCCGCAAAGTGGAAGTGCCGGCGGCCGGTGAGTATTTCATCTGGGTGCGCTACGGCGACTGGCGCGAAAAGACGGAACGCTTTCAAATCCGGATCGAACAACCGGGGCGGCAACCGTGGACAGGCCGTTACGGGGAACGCGCAGTCGTTGAGGAAGACAACGAGATGAAGCTCTACTGGGGTTGGGCTTTCGCGTGGGACAAACAGGTTGTCCAGCTTCAGAAAGGTCCGGCAACGGTGAACCTCGTCAGCTCGACGAAAGATCCGGAACCGCGACAGGTGGATGTGGTCGTGCTCACGACGGATGCGAACTACCGACCGCGCATCAAGGATCGCCCACACAATCCGGCATGGGACGTGTTGAAAGAGTACAAGCAGCGCGGCATCCCCGCTGACTTGGAACCGCTGGCCCGCGCAAAGCCCAATTTCAAGCTGCCCGACGCGTGGCGCCTCCGCACCTTCAAAGACAAAGGGTTCCTCTACCTCTGGAACACCGGCACGCCCGCGCCGATGGATTCCTGGCTCAGCGACAAGCAGGACAAGATTTCTGTTCCGTACCGCATCGGCGACAAAGACGCGCGCGAGGAGTTCGAGAAATTGTACGCAGGCAAACGTGACGGCATCCCCATTTTCTCCGATCCCCGCGTCGCGCCAATGTTCCATGGCGTCGGTCCGGGCGTGTTCAAGACAGATCCGAAGACCGGCGAAGTGAGCGAGGAAGGTCAGCGCTTCGCCAAATGGCTGGATGCCAATCCCGCGCGGGCCTGGGGCGGAATGATGAACTATCACGGCGGCAACCCGATTGGGCCGAAGGGACAGGAACTGTTCCAGAAATACCGCAACCGTTACGTGGGCAGTATCGCGGGCGAAAGTCTCGGTTACTTTTATCCCGATCCGAAGAAGATGCAGGGACTCACCGAAAACGCAAAGACACGGCGGCAATTGACCGAAACATTCACCCCGTACACGCTTGATTTGAACGCGGCGAAGTACCGGGCCGTCTTCGGCCGCGACTTCGACAAGAATCCTTACGAAGATGTCATCTCCTGCCTCTCGGTCGGCAACATCGTGTATGCGCCGCTGCAAAGTGCATGGGGCGCACGAACCATCGGTTACGAGTCGTCAACGGCCACCTCGTCGCTCCTGAACATGCGCTGGGCGTTCATGCGCGGCGCGGCGCGGCAGGGCGGCAACCTGACTTGCACCTATCGTTCGTGCAATTTCGGCGACGCCTCCACCATCTTCAGCGACACGCAGAGCTATCACGCGCCCCGGAACATCCTCGATAACTTCTACTCCGTTTTCTCCGGCGCGGGGATGACTTGGTACAAGTTCGACATCTGGTATCAGTACATGGCGGGCAGCTCGATGTTCTATCACGAACAGGGCTTCGACGAATTTTGGAAGCCCGGCGGCACCACCGCGGCGGGCCTCAAGGAAGTACAGCTTTCACCCAAAGGCAAGCTCGTGGACCGCTTCCTGCGCCTCACTGCCGAGGAACCGGATCGCGGCCATCCGTTCACGCCGGTGGCATTTCTGGTGGACCACGCCCACGGCTGGGAACCGGCACCGTTCTGGCCGAACTCGTTCAAGAATTGGCACGGCCATCAGGATCGCTTCATCTACGGCGACCACGAGAAGATGCTCGAGGAATATTTCTGGGCGGCCTACTACCCGATGGGGCCCGAGAGCGAGAAGCCGATGAGCAGCGTGAACGAAGTCTATCTGCCCAGCGTTTTTGGCGACGTTTTCGACGTCATCTTCGCCTATCCCGACACACAACGTTGGCGGACGATTGACAACTACCCCGTCGTGATCGCCACCGGCGACATCGAGTTGACCGAAGCCGAGGGTAAGCGTCTTGCGAAATACGTGAATGACGGCGGCACTCTGCTCGTTGCCGACACCCACCTCACCGGTCCCGGCCTCAAGGAATTGAAACTGCCAGCGGTCGGCGCGACTGCCGAAGCGGATCGTTATCACTGGCTGAACGATCCGGCTGACCATATCACGCCGCGCTTCGTGTTCCGCCCCATCAAGACCGACAAAGGCGACCGCGTTCTCGCCACCACATCCGAGGGGCAGGCTTTCTGCATCGCCAGCGACCGCGGCAAAGGCCGGCTCATTTATCTTTCCGTGCCGCGCGGGATGTCTATTGGCCGCCAGTCCCTCCCCCTCTTCCCGCGTCTCCTCGCCCACCTCACACGCGGGCTGATGCCCATCGAGGTGGAAGGCGATGTACAATGGTTGGTGAACAAGACTGAGAAAGGCTGGGCCGTCACGCTCCTCAATCCCGCCGGCCAACTCAAACCGCAGCAAGGAATCACGCCGACCGACTTCCGTGAGAACCGCGTCATCACCATCAAGGCGCGCGTTCCGATCAAAACCGCGCGCGATCGCCTACTACCCACCGACACATTCACCGTTGAGAAAAACACGATGAAATGCGAAGTCCCCGCCGGCGGTCTTCGCGTAATAGACTTGCGCTGATGGCTCGCCCCGACGAAGCCGCCGGCTTGCGCCCCACGCCCTTTTCTCCTACGCTGCCCCCGGTTGCGCTCGTAGCTCAGCTGGA
>SXGT01260743.1_pt1 | contig 10720 bp, 5 predicted proteins | sample 3176221 | NCBI WGS metagenome assembly SXGT01 (sample SAMN11356862, study PRJNA531348) | freshwater metagenome | isolation source: freshwater sample F1-120 | place: China: Fuxian Lake, Yuxi | collected 2017-12-25
CCGCCGCCGTGTCCGCCGGTGCCGCCCGCGCCGCCAGGCAGGCCGAAGCCGCCACCGCCGCCGGCCGAGCAGCCGCTCGCTCCGCCACCTCCGCCCGCTCCGAGCCCGGGAGCGCCCGACACCCCGCCCGGGTTTCCTCCCGGCCCCGCGTTCGCCCCGATCGCGTCGACACCCAGGCGGCCTGAGATCAGCGCGTCCCCCGTGACCTCCACCTCCACCGCGCTGCTGTTGTTGAAGCGGGCGTCGCCGCTGACCTCGAGCCTGGACACGCGCAGGGGTGCCGTGAGCGTGGTGGTCCCAGTGATGATGAGCTCGTCGAGGCCGCGGAGGCTGAAGGTGAAGCTCGTGACGGGGAGGTCGGTCGCCCCGCGCAACGTGACCGTGCCGATGACGGCTCCGCCGTCAGGCAACTGCGCAGCCGCCGGCAAGGTCAGGTGGCCGTACAGGCGGTTATCCGTTGCGCTGACCACCGTGAAGGCCGGCGCGCCACCGATGAAGGCCGGGTCCGAGGCGCCGAAGCTGAAGCTAGAGGTGGTAACGCCGGCGAGAGAGGAGATCCCCGAGGTGCGGGTGAGGCGCACCGGGACCCGGCGAGCGCCCTCGTCCAGGGCGGACCCGCCGGCGGAGCCGATGTCGGCCAGGACGGTGACCGGGACGACCAGCCCGAGGAGCTTCTGAAGGACGGCGCCGTCGAGCTCCACGCCGTCGATGATCAGCCGGCCCTGGATCCTCGCGTCCCCGCCCACATCGAGCGGATAGAGCGGGCTCGGCTCCAGGATCCCGAGGGGCCCCACCAGCGAGCCACCGGCGATCGGCAGGAACGCCGCGTGCGCTTCGGGCGCCAGGTCCGCGAGCCCCACGCACCCTGCGCACTCGAGGCCGAGCGCGGGGCCGCCAGCGACGGAGCTGCCGGCCCACGCGAAGGCCACCTCGTCTTCGGTGACGCAATCCACGCAGGTGACGTCCTGGGCGTCGAGCGCCGCGCCGCCCGGTGAAGAGGCGCCCGCGTAGGCGCCGACGAGCTGCGCCGGCGTGACGCAGCTCGTACACGCGAGGCCGGCCGCGCTGCCGGCGTGCAATGCGTAGGGCACCGACTTGAGGCGCACCCGTGGGAGCGGGGGATCGGAGTCCACCGCTGCGCTGAACCAGACGTTGCCCGCCGACAGGAGACCAGGCGCGAGCGGCGCGGCGCTGCCGAGGGTGGCCGAGAAGACGCCGTCCGTGACCATGACCCCCTTCGCGATCTCCGAGTGCAGCTCGGCGCCGCCGGTCTCCGCGTCGTGGAGCGTCAGCGTCAGGATGAAGGTGCCGTCCACGGCTTGTCCGCCTGTGGAGCGCAGGGCGCCCTGGAGGTCGATCAAGGCGGGAGGCGCGGCGGCGAGGAAGGACGCGACGAGCAAGTGTGGCATGGCCTGAGGCTACGCACGGTCTCCTCGCGGCGAAAGGGGGCGACCGCTGGAACGGCGGCAGCGGCGGTCCCGAAGCTCTCGCAGCGCTTGAGCTCGCATCGGCTCGCACCGTATCGTCGCGCCGCCTCTCGACCAGCGCCTCGCGGCGCCTGGAGCTCACCGCATGCGTTTCTCGATCACGGCGTCCGCGTTCCTCGTTGCGATCGTGGCCCAGGCCGCCGACCCCGCGCTCGACTCCGCCCGCGCCAAGATGGTCGAGGAGCTGGCGGCCCTCCGCTTCGACGCGCTCGGGAGCCCGCAGCTCCGCTGGGACGCGATCCCGAAGGTCCGCGCGGGGCGAGAGCGCCCCCACAAGCAGCTGGTGCTGCTGGTCGAGTACGCCGACCGCGGCTTCGAGCGGTTCAAAGGCGAGGTCGATCAGGGCAAGCGCCTCGCGGCCTTCTTTCAGGAGCAGCTCTTCGACGAGCGCTACGAGCGCAAAGACACGCTCAGCCACTACTACGCCACTCAGAGCCTAGGCGCCTACCACGTGCTGGGGGAGGTGCTGCCGCCGGTTCGGCTCCAGGCGAAGCGCAGCCTGTACGGGGGACCGAATCGGCCGGAGGGCGGCGACTGGCGCAACGACGTGGACCCGGAGGCCATGGTCACCGAGGCGCTCGCGCTCGCGGTGGCTGCGCATCCCACGCGTGATTGGTCGGCCTTCGATCTCTGGGATCCCACGGACTTCGACGGCGACGGCCAGATCGACGAGCCGGATGGTTACGTGGACCACCTGGTGCTCATCTACGCCGGGAACGGCCAGTCGTCGTGCCAGGCGCTCTACAAGCTCGACGACGCCCTCAACCCGAACGTGGGCAACCCGGCTATCGAGGGCCTCAGCGTCGGCGCCCGCGAGTGCGCGGACCGCATCTGGCCGCACCGCTCCATGCTCAAGATGAACGAAGGGCAGGGCCCGGCCGTGGAAGGGCATGTCCACGCGAACGGCGGTGTGCCATTGGCGGCCACGGCCGGCGCCGAAGCGGCGCTCTGGGCCCGCGACTACAACGCGCAGTCCGAGTACACGGATCCGGCCACGCTCATCCATGAGTTTGGCCACAGCATCGGGCTGCCGGACATCTACGCACGCACCAGCAGCAACTCCACCGGCGGCTGGGAGGTGATGAGCGGCACCACGTCGCCCAGCCCGCAGAACCTCTCGGCCTGGTCGAGGATGATGTTGGGTTGGCTCACGCCGCGCGTGGTGGTCCCGCCGGAGTACGGCGGCAAGAAGCTGCAGTCGGCCTACCTCCAGACGCTGGACGACCCGTCGGACGCGAGTGACGCGAGAGACGCCGCCGACGGCCTCACGCGCGCCGTGCTCGTTGTGCTCCCGCCCAAGTCGCGCGAGCTGAAGCTGACCACGCTGCCGAAGGCCGCGGGCACGCTGGCCCTCTACAGCGGCCAGGGGAACGAGCTGAACCGCAGCGCAGAGCTCCGGGTGGATCTGCGCTCGGCGGCCGGCAAGGTCGAGCTGAGCTTCGACGCGTGGTGGGACATCGAGGGGGGGTGGGACTTCGCGTACGTGGAGTCCAGCCCCGATGGGCGGCAGTGGACCCGCCTCCTCCCCACGAACCGGCGCTTCATGCCCGCCAAGCACGGCCACGACGGCCCCACCACGCTCCCCGGCTTCACCGGTCTCTCGGGCGATCTCGACGGCGACGGCAAGAACGAGTCCCAGAAGCGCTGCAACCCCAAGGCGAAGGTGGCTTATGGCGAGGACCGCGCCACCGCGGCGGCCGATCCCTGCCTCGAGCCGAGCTGGGTTCGGGTGGCCTTCGACCTGTCGGCGCTGGTGGGGCAGCTGACGAGGCTCCGCGTCCGCTACGCCACTGACATGGCGGCGGTGCAGCGGGGGCTCCTGATCGACAACGTCAGCCTCGAGGCGGCCGGGGTGCGCGAGGCGTTCGAGGGCCGCGTGGGTCCGCAGTGGCGCCTGGACGGCTTCACGCAGAGCCCCGGCCACCACACCGTCCTGGTGCCCCACTATTACCTGCTCGAGTTTCGGGACCCCTACACGGAGGCCGCGACGCACCGCTACGACCGCGCCCTCGGCGAGCCGTTCTATCAGGTGCTCTCCGCTGAGGCCGGCGCGGCGACCCTGGTTCAGCTGCGCCCGCGACCCGGCGTCGTTGCCTGGTACTACGACGGGTCCTACGCCTGGAGCGAGAACGACCCCGCCACGAACGGGCCCGGACACGGGGTCTTGCTCACGGTGGACGCGAACCCGAACGAGCTCTCGCTGCCCGGGCTCGAGGCCTTGCTGGGCGGCTCGCCAGAGACGTTCGACACCGGCTACGACGTGAGCAGCGAGGCCGCCCAGAAGCAGCTCGCCGCCGCGTTCTACCCTGTGGTCTGCTTCGCGCGGAACGCCCCCATGCGGCCCCTGGACGTGGACGCCGCGGCGCTCTCGGCGTGTCCCGCCGAGGCCGCGGCGGGCGCCGTGAAGGCCGGTGGGAAGCCGCTCCTCTACTCCTACGAGGTCAACGACCGGTACCTGCCGGGCCCGGACCGCGACGCGTTCCAGAAGCTAGGCGAGCTCCTCGACTACAAGGTCCGCGAAGGGGTGCTCTCTTATCGGCTCCGCGATCGCGGCCTGCGCCACGCCCACACGTACGACGCCCCGTTCTCCCTCGCTGCCTTCGCCGACGGCATGCAGGTGTTCGCCACCCGCGACGGCGGCCTCGAGCGCCGGGAGACCCGCTCCTTCGAGCCAGTCTCCGCGTTCTCGGACGGGACGAAGGCGCGCTGGCTCAACCCGAAGCTGCCCTTCGGCGGAGTCGACATCCCCCCGGAGGGCTTCGGCTTCTTCCTCACGTCTCCGAAAGCGGGGGCGCCCAAAGCTGCCCGCGTGAAGGTGTGGCTCACCTGGGACCGGTAGGGGGCACCAGGGCGTAGCGCCGAGGCGCGTGTCCGCGTACGCTTGCCTGCTACGACGCGGCTCAGAGCCGCTGTGAGGGCAGCCCGGCGGCCCTCGGATGCTCCACGGGGGTCTCATGTCCATCGCGCTCTTCGTCGTCGCTACCGCCCTGGCCGCCCCGCCGCCGCTGGTGCCTTTTCAGGGCGTGCTGCGGAATACGGCGGGGCAGCCGGTGTCTGACGGCGCCTATACGCTGACCACCCGCCTCTATGCGTCCGGGATCGGCGGCGCGCCGGTCTTCGAGGAGATCCACATCGGCACGGTCGTAGCCGATGGTGTCTTTGCGCGATCCCTCGGGGGCGGGTCCACCGTCAATGGCTCGCCGCTCCTGTCCGCGAAGCTCGTCACCGACCACGCGGAGCTCTGGGTGGAGATCCAAGTGGAGGCTGAGCCGCCTCTGCCGCGGACGCGACTGCTCTCGGTCCCGTATGCCCTGATGGCCACGCACGCGGAGTACTTCGGTGGCCTACCGCCCAGCGCCTACGCACGGGCAGACGCGGTCTCGGACCTCCCCACGACCTACACGATCACCGGCGAGCAGAACGTGGAGCCGGGCGCGCCGCTGCGGATCATGCTGCGCAACATCCCGGAGGCCGCGGTCAAGCGAGCGCGACTGGATCTGTGGGCCTTCGAGCACCTCGTGCCCGGAGGCAAGGCGGCCACGCTCACCGAGACCACGGACGTCGACTTCGCGCTGGGGACCATCGAGGAGCTGGCCGTCGACGGGACGGGCACGGCCGCGTCCCTCGTGCTGGGCGCTGGGCTCGACACCGGGGCAGACGGTGACCTCGTCGTCTCTGGCACCCTCACCCTCGACCCACCGCGTGCGGCCGTGTCTTCGGGGACGGCCGGCGCCCGCGCGCTCGCGGTCTCGTCGACCGCCGGGTTCCTGCCCGGACAGGCGGTGCTCATCCACCAGACGGTCGGCACCGGTCTCTGGCAGGAGTCTCGAGTGACCTTCGTGGGCCTCGGCACGATCCTCGTGGCGGACGACCTCATCACCTCGTTCACCAGCAACGGCGCGAATCGGGCGCAGGTGGTGGTGGTGCCCAGCTACGCCACCGTCGACGTGCAGTCCGGCGGGACGCTGACCGGTCCCCAGTGGGACGGCAACACCGGCGGGATCCTCGCTTTCCGAGCCGTGGGTGTGGTGAACATCACAGGCTCCGTAAACATGGACGGTCGCGGCTTTCGAGGCGCCAACCATGAGAGCTGCGGCTATCGCAACCAAGACGGCGGCCGGGGCGAGGGCCACGCGGGCACCGCTGGGACCGGCAACTCCGCGAACGGCTCCGGCGGCGGCGGTGGTCAAGGGACGCAGGACGCGGGTGCCGGCGGTGGCGGAGGCTACGGGACCGCGGGCACTGCAGGCGGCAACTGCGGCGGGCACGCCGGCGGGTCAGGCGGCGGCGTCGTGGGAGATGACGCGCTCAGCACGCTCTACTTCGGCGGAGCAGGCGGCGAGGGCGGCGCCGACGAGGACGGCTCGTGGCCCGGTCGCGGCGGCTTCGGCGGCGGTGTCGTTCGGATCGCCAGCCGGAAGTCGATCGTGGTGAACGGGTCGATCGGCGCGGACGGCGCGGCGGGGGGCTCGGGCTGTCAGACCTGCTGCGGCGGCGGCGGCGGCATGGGGGCCGGCGGCGGCGGCGCAGGCGGGGCGGTGTTGCTCGACGCCCCCACCCTCACTCTCGGCGTCAATCGGGTCCACGCGCACGGCGGGTCCGGTGGCAGCCCCTGCAGCGCCTGCTGCACCGCCGGCGGGTCGGGCGGCGTGGGGAGGATCGCGGTGGCTGGCCAAGTCACTGGCGGTACGAGCCCCGCGCTCACGGCCACCACCTCCGTGGCCCCGACCTACGGGAGCTTCGCGAGCGACGTCCGCGACGCGGGTGTGCTCGACGCGGAGATCTCGTCGGTGGTCCCCACCGTCACCCTCAACTCTGGGACTCTGACGCTGTCGGTCCGCGCCGCCAACACCGAGTTCTCCGCCACCGCGAACACCCCAGCCTGGAAGACCGTGGGTCCGGGTGGGATCGTGAACGCGGTCTCGGGGCGGTACGTCCAGGTGCGCGCGGAGTTCGAAGCGGGCCCGACGGGCACGCCACGGCTCGACGACATCGCGATCACCGTGAAGGTGGGCGCGCAGCTCGGGACGCTGCCGCAGAGCGTGGGGCTCCGCGTCGGTGGAGTGTCGGTGCTGCCCACGGTGGCAACGCCGTTCGCCTCCGGAGACCCGATCGCCTCTGCTGTGGACCTTACGTCCGCGTTCAACACGGGAACGGCCGCTTACCCGGTCACGGCCCTCGAGGTCACGAGCACACGGCCCGGCCGCGTGCAGTGGTTCGTGTGGATCGAGCCGTAGCGCCGAGGCCCGCGGGCGTTCACGTCACTGAGAGTGTGATGCGCCCCTCAGCGCTCAGGGTAGGACGCACGGGGGTGGGTTGGAGGCGCAGGACTTCCCGGCGTCCTTGATGGCGCCCGCGCAGCACTTGGACTCGCCGCCCGGGAGCGCGCTGCACCCGGAGCCGCCGCACACTCCGCAGGAGCTCGGGCAGCACACCGCGCCCGCGGCGATCCCCGCGCAGGTCCAGGTGCTGGCCGGGATCGAGTCGTCGAGTCGCCCCACGCCGGCCCAGTGATTCAGCTCGTTCCACATCGTGCCGTCGAGCTGTTGCGGTAGGGTCACCGACGCGACGGCGGCGGGCCCGAGCCGGTCCGCGAGCTGCGCGAGGTACAGGCTGCTCGGAGTCACCGGCGTCCCTGCCGACTCCCAGATCCCGAAGGGCTCATCGGGCGCCCAGCTCCCCTGCGTCTTGGTGCCGATCGCACCCACCGCCCAGTTCATGGCGCCGGTGGGCGCGTCGCAACGGATCGCCTCCGTCGCCTTGATGTTCCAGAACAGGGTCTGGGCGCCGGCCCAGCCGTGCCCCGAACCCGAGTCGGCGCGGTTCTGGACGTTGAACTGCTCCGACATGCAGCGGTCGAACAGCAGCCCGGTCGCCCAGCGGTGGTGGGGACCCTCGTCGTTGTTGTTCTTCATCGACAGCGAGTCCAGCCAGACGTGCGGGCCCGTGACCCGGCCTCCGCTGACGAAGTTGTGCCGCCCGTCGCGGGCGTAGCAGCGCTGGAACAGCACGCCCACGCCTCCGTCGACGTAGAACGAGTACCGCCGCCCGCCGTCCACGATCGAGATCGGGTCGAGCTGGGCCACCTCCTCCACAGTGACGAAGGCGGACTGGTCGCGGACCGTGACCGCGGAGTAGCCGAAGTGGACGGCCGTGACGCGGCGGACCCAGGAGTCGGTGGCGCGCGACACGACGACGGCGTTCCACCCGTGCGCCTCGTCGTCGGGCGTGGCGTACTCCGAGACGAGCCTCAGGTCCTCGACTCCGGCGCGGGAGATGCGGCTCGACAGGTCCGCCACGAACACCTCGCCGCCTCCGTACTTCGCGTCGATGGCGTCCACCAGCGGGATGTCCACGACGATCGTGTCGCCGTCGATCGCCGTGATTCGGCGCTCGTGGTTGATCGCAAACGCTGTCGTGGTCCAGCCCCATTGGGCCATGCCCAGCGCGTCGATCCAGGCCTTATTCGGTGTCCGGCGCACGGCGATCGTGTGGCCCACCGCCAGCGACGACGCGTCTGCGACCTGGAAGCGGCTGGAGCCGACCGGCACAACGCCTGTGGTGATCGAGACCGCCGCGCCGACCTTCGGCCATCCTGAGCCGCCTCCTTCGATCCGGATGAGGTCGTGCTGCTGCTTCTGGGTGGCCACGATCACGGAACCCGCCGCGTCCTGCCCTGCGCCTCGAAGCACCACGCCCCCGGCCGCGATCGTGAGGGTGCCCTCGACCTGGTACGTCCCGGCGGCCAGCAAAACGGCTCCGCGTTGGCCCGACGCGTCCGGGGGCAGCGCGCCGACCTCGTCGATCGCCGCCTGGATGAGCGCGCGATCGTCGCCCGGCGAGGGGCTCACCGTCTTGACCACCGGTACGTCCGGAATCGGAACGCCGCCGCGTCGGTAGCCTGCGTAGGAGAAGTCCGGGAGCAAGGAGCCGGCGCTCGTCTCGCCCTCGTTGGCGTACCTGCCGTAGCTCAGGAGGCCGCAGAGCGGGTCCACCGCGACCAGAGGCGGCGCGTCTCCGTGCACCAGCCGACCGTCGATCCACTCCGCGGCGCAGTTCGGGAGCCCGGCGTTCGCGTCCGCCACGTCGGGCGCCTGCGTGTCGGCTGCGACCGCGGCGTCCTCCGGCGTAGGAACAAGCGTGTCCTCGGCCGGGAGGTCCGGCGCGGGCTCGGGGGTGTCTTCGGGGCCGACGTCTTCTGGCGACGTGTCCTCAGGCGACGTGTCGTCGGGCAGTGCGTCCCCGGCCACGTCCTCGTGCGCTCGAGGCACGTCGTGAGCCGCGCCGTCCTGAGGCGGGGAGGGGACGTCGTTCGGAGGCTCCCGAAGGTCCGACGCGTCACTGACCCTCGAGACGACTTCGAGGGGGTCCACGTTGGCGGCGTCGGCGGTGGATGCACCCCCGTGCGCGTCGCCCGGGGCGACTACCAGCGCCGGATCTTCGCTACATCCGGCCGCCAAGGCCAACACCAGCGCCGCAGCGAGCTTCTTCATGACGCAAACGGTGGCACTTCGCGCTCCCCGGCGCAACGGGATCCAAAGTAGGGGGCCGCGTTGGCGGCGCCCTAGTCGACCTCTGCAAGGAAGTCCACGATGGCCTCCCACGTGACCGCGTGGCGCATCGCGGTGGTGGAGTCCCACGAGTTATGCAGCGCCACCACTTGCCCGCCGGTGTCAAACAGCGGCGAGCCCGAGTGCCCCCAGTAGGTCCACGCGTCGTGCTTCGCGCGCCCCAGCGGCGCCTGCTTGCCGTGGGGATCGCCCACGATCCCGCGGAGGCGCCCCACCGATACGTGGAAGGGCTGGTAGCCGGTTGGCTCCCCGCTCGGCGTCCACTCGCCGGGCTGCCCCACCGCTACCACCGTCGCGCCGTTCGCCGGGGCCGTGGCCGCCACCGTGGCGAATGGCAGGGCCGGCTGCGCCGAGACCGGCTCGAGCAGGGCGAGGTCACGCGCCTTGTCCGTAGCCGCGCAGCGCACCTCGAAGCGCGTGCCGTCCGGGAGCTCGGCGGTGAGCCGTAGCCCCACCCGCGGGGCCACGTGCCCGGCCGTGAGCACGCGCCCGGTAGCCTCGATGACCACGCCGCTACCGCCGGAGCCCGCGCTCGTGAGCCGCACCGCGGATGATGAGAGTGGTGAGTTATCTTCAGGAGTAGATGTCCCAGTGTGTGCTAAATAATATATTTTTTTAGTATAAAAATGCAAACTTTGGTTTGTATTTTTATAATACGGAGTTATTCAAAATCACTGCTTATTGTTAAGTATGATATAAACAAAAAGCGATCATACTTAATCATGAGTAGTAATTTATATTAAGCATGATCGTAAAAAACGATTTTCTTTTATTCAATTAATCTATAAAATCTCTATTAACTATAAAAACTAACTGTTTTTGATTGTTTCTGATAAAATCGCACAAGAGATCAGGCTTAATCAAAAGTTGTTATTTTAAATTTTAATTTTAAAATTTATATAAACGGAGATTTATGGAGTCATTATTTACTGCAGAACTTATTATAGCTTTTTTCACATTATTTTTATTAGAACTTGTACTTGGAATTGATAATATAATTTTTATCTCAATTATGTCAGGTAAATTGCATAAGTCAGAACAAGGTAAAGCGCGTACCATAGGATTAAGTTTAGCAGTCTTTACTAGAATATTACTTTTGTTGTCGTTAAGTTGGATTATAACTTTGACGGAACCAATTTTCACTCTCTTTAATAATGAAATTTCCGGACGTGATTTAATATTATTAATAGGGGGTTTATTTTTAATATTAAAATCTACACTTGAGATTCATCATAAATTAGAAGGTGAGGATGGTAGTCAGTCTAAGTCAGTAAAACCAAGTCTTGGGGCAATTATTTTTCAAATCTTAATACTTGATATAGTGTTTTCATTGGATTCAGTAATTACTGCAGTAGGGATGGTAAGTGATGTGAGAATCATGATTGCCGCAGTTATATTCTCAACTCTAGTTATGATTTTTGCTGCTAAATCAATTGGAGATTTTGTTGAAGCTCATCCTACCATTAAAATATTGGCTCTTTCATTTTTACTAATGATTGGACTTACACTTGTAGTTGAATCATTTGATGGTCACATCGCTAAAGGATACGTTTACTTTGCAATGGGTTTTTCAATCTTCGTTGAGATGCTTAATATTAAGTTTCGAAAAAAATCTCAAAATGATGACCATGTCAAATTACGAGAAAGAATTGCTGAATAAGA
>SXGT01397381.1_pt1 | contig 10720 bp, 7 predicted proteins | sample 3176221 | NCBI WGS metagenome assembly SXGT01 (sample SAMN11356862, study PRJNA531348) | freshwater metagenome | isolation source: freshwater sample F1-120 | place: China: Fuxian Lake, Yuxi | collected 2017-12-25
CGGCGACTTCGGCGGCGGGTCGATGCTGCTCGTCGTCGGCGTACTCGCGGCCCTGGTCGAACGGTCGATCAGCGGCAAGGGTCAAGTCGTCGACGCGGCGATGGTCGACGGGAGCGCGCTCCTCATGTCGATCTTCATCGCGATCGACTCCGTCGGATTCTGGGGGCCCCGAGGCACCAACCTGCTCGACGGCGGCGCACACTTCTACGGTGCCTACGAATGCGCCGACGGCGAATACGTGAGTCTGGCCGCGTTCGAACCGCAGTTCTACGCGAACTTCGTCGCCCGCATCGCAACCCTCGATGTCGACGGCCTGCGACCCGACGACCTCCCGCTCGACCAACAGATGGACAAGACACGGTGGCCGGCGCTCAAACAACGGGTTGCCGCGCTGTTCACGACGAAGCCCCGAGACGAGTGGGTCGAGTTCTTCGCCGGTCACGAGATCTGCTTTGCCCCGGTCTTGTCGATGTCGGAAGCTCGGCGGCACCCACACAATGTCGAACGCGAGACGTTCACCACGGTCGACGGCGTCGAACAACACGCGCCGGCGCCACGATTCAGCCGCACGCCGGGCGCGATCGCGAATCCACCTCGGCGCGCCGGAGCGGACACCGAGGCTGCGTACCGGGATTGGGGCCTTGCAGCAGCCGAGATCGACGCGCTTCGCGCCGCGGGTGTCGTCGCTTAGCGTCGCAGCGACGACGATCTCGAGCGCAATGGCGCGCCGGCGGATCGAACGACGAGGAAGACCGTCGGCGCGGCGCGGCCTCGTGGTCCTTCCCGACGAGTACCAACCCGCCGACACCGCCCGAGTCGGCGAGCTCACGCGGCGAACGTGATCAGCCGCTCCACCAAGACCGAGATCCGAATCTGGGCACCGACAGCTAGCGCGTCGTCACCGGCATCCACGGCCACGTCGAGCGCCGCGCCATTCGCGACCACCGTCGCGATGAGTCGGTCACGCGCGGGACGCACGGACTCGACGGCGGCGCTCCACGGCCCATCCGCATCGATGCGCACCGCGGCCGGCGGCACCACCAGCCGCAGCGTCGCGGGCGCCCAATCCACCGCGACCTTCCCCCACGGCGTCACCAGGTTGCCACCTTCGACCGTGGCGTCGATCGCAGGCGGGTGACCGACGAAACGGCTCGTCCATTCGTCGACGGGCGAGCGCCAGACGGCAGCCGGTGGACCGTCCTGCACGACCCGGCCCGACCGAAGCACCACGACACGATGGGCCAACTCGAACGCCTCATCGTGATCGTGCGTCACCACCACGGCCGGGACGCCCGATGCTCGGAGCAGGCGCCGCAAGTCTGCGGCCAGTTCGCTCCGAAGACGTCGATCCAACGAGCCGAGGGGCTCGTCGAGCAACAACAGTCGCGGCTGCATCGCGAGCACACGTGCGAGCGCAACCCGTTGCCGTTCGCCACCGGACAGTTGGTCGACGCCGCGGTCTCGAAGTTCCGCGAGCCCGACCCGATCGAGCCAGATATTTGCATCTCGCCGTCGCGCCGTGCGTTCGACACCAGCGACGCGCGGGCCGTACTCGACGTTGCGCACCACGTCGAGATGCGGGAAGAGCGCGAGCTCTTGGAACATGACCCCGAACCTGCGCCGATGGGTCGCGACCCCAGCGAGGTCGACGCCATCGAAGCGAATGGTCCCGCTCCGCAACGACTCGAGTCCGGCGATCGCCCGCAACAACGACGACTTGCCACTGCCGCTCGGCCCGAGCACGGCAACCGTCTCGCCCCGAGCGACCCGGAGATCGACACAATCGCACGCGAGCGTGGTGCCACGTTCGACCGAAACGGCATCGAGTTCGAGCGTCATCGTGACAGCCGCCGCGTCGGCCGCTGCGCGCAGGCCATGATCGTGAGCGTCATCGCGGCAAGCAGCAGCGCCAAGGAGTCGGACGCGAGTCGCCCGCGCTCACCCGGGACCCCAGCCAGTTGGCCGATCGCGAATGGCGCGGTCGGTGAGCCTTGGCGAGCCAGCATCGATGTCGCGCCGAACTCGCCGATCGAGATCGCGGCGGCGAATCCGAACGCGACTCCGATTGCGGGGAGCAGCAGCGGCAACGTCACCGTCGACGTGACGACGCGTCCCGACGCGCCGAGCGTACGGGCGACTTCAATCACTCGCGCGTCGAGCGCCCGGCGCGCCGGGGCGAGCACGCGAACGACGAACGGCATCGCTACTGCTGCGTGGGCGAGTGGCACGATCCACCAGTAATCGCGCAACCGCAACGGCGCTTCGTCGAATGTGATGAGATAGCCGTACCCGAGTGTCACGGCCGACACACCGAGCGGCACCATCAGGACCGCTTCGAGGACACGACGCAAACGCGTCTGCGGATCGGCCCGGCCTCGCACCGACCCCGCGATCACCAACCCACCCACCACCATCGCGACCGACACCGCAATCGCCGCCATGCGCAACGACGTCACGATCGAGTCGAGCGGCGAACCGTCGATGCGCAGGTCGTTCGCGGTGAGGATCTCGATGCCTTCCATTGACAACGAACCCTGCGGCGCGAGCACCCGGACCACCAACGACATGATCGGTATCAGAACGACGCCGAGCGCCGGAACTGCCGCGACCATCGCAACCCATGATCGTCGGTGAGCTCGAAGCGCTCCAGGCGCATCCGTGGAGGTGACCCGTCCGGCTCGTCCCGCAATCGAAAGAGCGCACAGCACGACCAGGAGCTGCAGCGCCGCGAGCGCGCCGGCGCGTTCGAAGTCGAGGCCGCGCGCCGCCCGAGCAATCTCGGTCTCGATCGTGCCTTGTCGACCTGTCCCGAGCACCACGACGACACCGAAGCTCGTGAACGAGAACAGGAACGTCAACAGGGCGGCTGTAGCTGCGGGTGCCGCCAGGCGTGGAGCCGTCACCGAGCGCCACACTCGAGCGGGTGACGCGCCGAGCGTACGGGCCGCTTCCCCCGGCAATGGGTCGAGCCCTGCCCAGGCGACGCCCAGAATCTGGACCACCACGGCTGCATTGAACGACACGTGCGCCAAGACGATCGCGGGCAAGCCACGATCGACCAGCCCCCGCCACGCAAGGCCCATGACCACCGTCGGCAGGACGAACGCTGCCGCCGTCGCAATCCGGGTCGCCGATCTGCCGAACCAACCGCGAGAAACGGACCAAGCCGCAGGAACGCCGACCACGAACGTCGCAATCGTCGACCACGCGGCCTGCACGAACGTGAACCCGATGATCGAGCGCGAGCGTGAACTCGACCACACTTCGACGAACGGCTGAAGGCCCAAACCCTCGGCAGCGAACGCGCGCGACCCGATCGCGACGAGCGGCCAGATCACGAACACGGAGGCAAACCCGATCGGCACGACCGCGGTCGCCAGCGTCGCGAACACTGAGGCTCGCAGGCGCGGCTTCACGACAGCACGATGTCGATCCACCGTTCGATCGCGTCATCGCGCACGGCGTCGATCTCGTCGGCATCGAGCACAATTGGCGCGCTCGGGTGCAGCGCCCATTTCACGAACAGTTCGGGTTCGGGGACCGAATCGTTCGACGGAAACACGAACATGTTCAGCGGCAGGTCGGCTTGGAACTCCGGCTCGGTCATGAACCCGACGACGCGCGCCGCAGCATCGGTCACGTCGGATCCGCGCAAGACCGCGGCGTACTCGACTTGACGAAAACAGGCGTCGTCGACGACACCGATTCTGGTCGTGGCTCGGGGCGGATCCGAATAGAGCACGTCGGCGGGCGGACTCGACGCGTAACTGACGACGAGGGGGCGCGCACCGCTTTGGCCGCCGGCGCTGAACTCCGCCCACGCGGTCGTCCAATCTGGCATGACGAGCACGTCGTTATCGGCGAGTGCTTCCCACCACGTATCCCAGTCATCACCTTCTCGCTCGACCGTCGCGAGCAAGAAGGCCAGCCCTGGCGACGAGAGGCTCGGATCCTCGACGACGGTCAGCGACTCGAATTCGGGTTCGAGCAATGCATCGATCGACGTCGGAGGTTGGCGATCGCGAGACGCGAACCACTCGCGGTCGTAGTTGACACACACGTCGCCGTAGTCGATCGGAACGATTCGTTCGGTGTCGACTCGATCCAGCAACTCCGACCGCAGTGCGGTGACGTCGTATTCGTGCGCCGCGAATGCATCTGCCTCGAGTGGCCGTCCGACGAAGGTGTTGTCGATTCCATACACCACGTCCGCCTGCGGCGACTTCGCATCGAGCACGACCTGGTTCGCCAGCGCCCCTGCATCGCCTCCCGTGAGCACCTCGACTTCGATGCCTTCGTCGAGCAGCGGATCGAAGATCCCGTCGCTCACCTGCCAGGAGTCGTGCACGAGCATTCGAACGGTGATCGGGTCGGCAAGGCTTCGCGTCGACGGAACCCCGCCCGAGGAGGTCGTTGTCGAGTCGCTCGCGCAAGCGGCCGTGACGACGGACGCGAGCACGACGGTCAATACCGCGCTGCGTTGCAGCCCGTTCATCGAATCGCTCCTGGCTGGATAGCGATCACGACACCATCGCGAATCGTGACGGAGGCTCGGTCAGCGACAATCGTGTTGCTCACGCCGCGACCGACATTCGCTTCGAGAGGTTCGTCGCAAAGGCTCCATCGCATTCCTTGGGTTCGAAGCCCGTTCGCCTGGCCGGACACGGCGAGCAGCGTGACGACGGTGCCGAACGACGGATCCAAGGTCGTGGGCGTGGAGCTGGGGTGAATGACCGTGATGAGCGCGTCGCCGACGACCGCGCGAACACGCGTCGGCAACCAGCGCGGCGAAGCGACGACGAGCACATTGGCAAGGAAATGATCGACACGCGGTCCAACCCCACCATCGACGACGACGACGTCACGCGCACCGATGTCGCGCACCAACGACAATGCGAGCTCGAGATCGGTTTCGTCTTTGTCGGGCGGATAGCCGATGACCTCGACGCCAGTTGCGACCGCTCGCGCCAATGCCTCGGGTGTGACCGAGTCGAGATCGCCGACCAGCCAACCGGTGACGAGCCCGAGATCTTCCGCATGCGCGATCGCTCCGTCGGCCGCGACAACGAGTGCGTCGCGGTCGATCAGCGGTAACACGGCGCGCGACGGCGGAACTGGCCCACACAACACCACGGCGGATCGACCCCGCATGGCTCTCCCTTCGCCGGCATTACCCGGAGCAGGTTCATGGGGTCGGCGACGGTTGCGGTCGCCCTCTCAGCCCGGCTCCCCGAGCTCCCCGCGATTGGTGATCGCAGACTACGCGACTGGGGCGAAGGCGACGACGTCGTCGAGGCGGCTCGGCGCGCCGTGGTAGCGGGCCGCGCCAAACGCGAACACGCGACCGGACTCGGTCGTGATCCAGTAGCCGTCGCCCGAGCTCGTCGCGTCGATGTCGATGACCGGCCCGAAGCCGCAGCCCGTCAGATCGCCGCGTCGAATTGCGTCCCCGAACGCGACCACGCGTCCGGATGCGGTCACCATGACGTAGCCGGCGCCGGATGCCGTCCGGGAGAAGGCAACGACCTGGCGAGTCGCCGCCGTCGGTGAGCCGTAGTCGGATGCGGTGCCGATTGGACGTACCGCTCCATCGGCGAGCAACAGCCAAAGCCCTTGACCATCGACCGTCGCTTCTGCGTCGATCACGGGCGATCGCAAGACCTCGCGGCCCAGCGTGCCGACGTCGCGCGCCGCGCCGAACGGGTACACGGATCCGTCGGCGGTGACGAGCCAATAGCCGTCGCCGGGTGCCGTCGGCACGATCGCGACGACCGATGCTCCGATGCGGGCGCCAGCCAGCGAACCGTGGTCGGGTGCGCTGCCGGTTCGGCGTACGGCGCCTTCGGCGGTCGCGAGCCAGGCCCCGCCAGGCGCACCCGCGACATCGACGACACCGTCCGTGCCGGCGGTACCCAGACTCGTTGCGGAACCGAAGCTGCGGGCCGTCCCGTTCGCGGTCACGACCCAGTACCCCTCGCCGACCGTGCCCGCACCATTCGCGCCGGCGGGCTGACAGGGAAGCGTCACCCCGAGACGCGACAACATCGGGAAGTACATCTTGTCGAGGATGTACGTGCCGTAGTCGGGCGCGGTTGCCCAGATGGCGATGCCGCTCGCACCGCCGAACTGCTCCCAGAACGGCGCCTTGCCGCGGGAGTAGCTCGGCGCGTAGCCGAGACGTCCGCTGACGTTCGCGACCGATGAGTCGGCATAGCTGCGAAGCTTGTGGATCTGCGCGCGGACGCCGATTTCGGGCGAGTCGAAGCAACGCGACTTGAGCCCACCGGCTGCTTCCTCCGCTTCCTCGGCGGCACAGGTCGTCCCGATCGGACGGCCGTCATACGCGAACATCCCCGCGAAGTTGTTGAAATCAGGACGGATCTGCCCGTAGTCCTTGAACTCGAGCCAACCGGTCTCGAGCATCGATTGCATGAACGCGATGTCGCCACGAACGCCGTCCTTGGTGCCCTCGCTGATGAAGATCTCGGCGAGTCGTTCGACGTCGCCGTCGAGGGTCGGGATACGGGCGAAGTCGCGGCCCTTCTTCGAGTAGTAGTAGTCAGCAAGTTGCTTCGCAGTCACTGCCGGGCGACCCATCACGGTGGTGCCCGAGTCCATCGGGACCTGCGCCTGCGCTGGCACCGTTTCGACGACCGCGAAGGCACCGACTGCGATGCACGCGGCGATGCCGAGCGCAATCGTGCGCGAAATCCCGCGCGCAACGGGGCGCGCGAGGGATTCACGGTGGTTGGTGATTCGGCGAGCCATCGTTCTTCTCATCGGAAGATGCGCAAAATGCTTGAGTCGGACACCTTTCGCGCATCGCACGGTGACCGACCCCTCCGCCGCCACCGCCGACCGTAGTCAGCGGCGCGCGCGGTCCCGAACTTCCTTGGCGAACTCTCGGCTGACCGGGGAGAACGACCAGCTCAAGCGTCGACGAGACGTAGGGCGAGCGCCTTGGCGGCCTTGTAGTCGGGCTTGGCGTTGGGGTGCCGTGGGACCTTCTCGATGAGGAACATCCGCCGTGGCACCTTGTAGCCGGCGATCAGACCCCGCGCCGTTTCCTGGAGCGCCTCGAGGGAGGGTTCTTGGCCGGGCTCGGGCTGGACGAGCGCGCAGACCACCTCGCCCCACCGTTCGTCGGGGACCCCAACGACGATCGCGTCGACGACGCCAGTGTGAGCCTTCAAGGCGCCCTCGACCTCTTCGGGGTAGATCTTCTCGCCACCCGAGTTGATGCTGACCGAACCGCGGCCGAGGAGCGTGATCGTCCCGTCGGCCTCGACCCGCGCGTAGTCGCCTGGGATCGACCAGCGCTTGCCGTCGGCGTCGTAGACGAACGTCTCCGACGTCTTGGCTTCGTCCTTGTAGTACCCGACGGGAATGTTCCCGCCGCGAGCGACGCGACCAACTTGCCCACTGCCGGGTTCGACGGGTCGAAGATCGTCGCCGAGCACCACCGAATCGAGTGACGCGTTGACCGTCGTGATTCCCTCGGTGCGCTGCTCGCCCTTTTCGACCATACGGAATCCGTTCATGCCAGTTTCCGACGATCCGATCGCGTCCATCATCACGGTGTACTCGGGCAACGTCTCGCGCCAGTAGCTCTTGAGCGTCGGTGAGAAGATCGCCGCAGTCGAACTGAACGAGACGACGCAGCTGATGTCGACCGAATCACGAACTTTCTCGTACGCGTCCTTCAGCGGACGCGCCATTGCGTCGCCGATGAACCCGATGACGTTGATTCGGTGTTCGTGCACGAGCTGCCAGACCTGGTCAGCGTCGAACTGGCTCGGGATCACGGCGGTGTTGCCCTCGAACATCGCACGCATCACGCCGAATTGTCCCGCACCGTGCATCAGCGGAGCCGTTTGCAACATCACGAGTCCGCCCGGAGCCTCGGGATCGATCTTGTCGGCCAACGCCGACGGACTCGCGACCTTCTCGTTCGTGAACACGTCGACCCCGCCGCCGAGTGCGTAGAAGACGTCTTCCATGCGCCACATCACACCTTTGGGCATTCCCGTCGTGCCGCCGGTGTACAGCAGGTAGATGTCGTCCTCACTCCGTTCGTCGAAATCGCGATCGGGCGAGTGCCCTGTGAGCAGGTCTTCGTAGTCGTAGGCACTCGCGATCTCGTGTGCTGTGCCGCTTCCGTCTTCGATGCGAATGAAGGTCGTGAGCTTGGGCTGGACGTCAGCGACCTTGGCCAGCACCGGCTCGTACTCGGCGGCGTAGATGACGGCCACCGCGTCGGAGTTCTCGAGTATGTACCGCAGTTCGGGTTCGGTGTAGCGGAAGTTGACGTTGACGATCGACGCACGGACCTTGTACACCGCGAACATCGCCTCGACCCACTCGACGCGGTTCGTCGAATAGATGGCCACGTGATCGTGCGGCCGTACTCCGTTTGCCAAGAGCGCGTGCGCGAGTCGATTCGAGCGCTCTTCGATCTCGCGGTACGTGACCTTGCGATGATCATCGATCAGCGCGACACGATTGGGCACCTTGGATGCGGCCTGTTCGAAGAGGTCGGCGAAGTGGTAGTGGAACGACAACGATCAGTCTCCTTGGGAAGCGCCGACGTGAGCAGACCGGCGAAGTGGATTCTCAGGGATTCGGAAGGCAAGCAGACAGCCCAGCAGCGCGACGGGAACCGTGCACCACCACACGACCTGCAGCGTGTCCATGAACAGGTCGATCGCCACCAGCTGTTCGGCGCGCGGCAGCGAGGTCAGGCGCTCGGGCGCATCCAACAAGTACTGGGTCTCGAGCGGGATACGCCCAGCGATGATCGCGCCGAACACGGCCGTGCCCAGCGTCGCACCCATCTGGCGGATGAAGGTCGTGGCGCTGGTGGCAGCGCCGAGATCCGTCGCCGCGACGTCGTTCTGCACCGCCAGCACCAACACGGGCGACACCATACCGATGCCGAAGCCGGCGAGGCCCATGAACAAGAACACCAGCGCAAGCGGCGTCGAGCGGCCCATCTGGGTGAAGCAGACGTACGCGATCGTCTGAATCCCCAAACCGAGAACCGGGAACAACTTGTAGCGGCCCCAACGGGCGATGAGCCGACCAGAAGCCGTGGACGCGACGAGGATCCCGCCCATCACCGGCACCATGCGCAATCCGGCGTTGGTGGCGACCAGTTCCTGGACGACTTGGAGATACTGCGGCAGGTAGACGATCGCGCCGAACATGCCGATCCCGAGGAAGAATGCGACCGCCGATGTCGTGCGCATCGTCGGACTCGCGAACAACCGCAGCGGCAAGATCGGTTCTGCAGCGCGTCGCTCTTGGACGATGAACAGCACAGCACCCAACCCGGCGACAACCAGGCTCGCGAGCACTTCGACCGAGTACCACTCGTGACGTTCGCCGATGAGCGCGGCGCCGACGACGAACGCGGAAGCAGAGATCACGACGAGGGCAGCACCCAACCAGTCGATTGCGTGGTCTTGACGCACGAACGGTAGGTCGAGCGCCCGGTTCGTGATCACCAACGCGGCTGCGCCGACGGGGAGGTTGACGAGGAAGATCCACCGCCAACTGGTATGACCGACGATCAGTCCGCCGACGAGGGGCCCGATGACGCTCGCCACCGCGAACACGCTGCCGACCAGGCCTTGATAGCGACCGCGTTCGGCCGGCGAAACGATGTCGCCCACGATGGCGAACGCGAGCACGATCAACGCACCCCCGCCGATGCCTTGAATCGCGCGGAATGCGACCAAGGTCCAAAAGCTCGGCGCCACGCCACACAGCAGCGAGCCGAGCGTGAACACCACGATCGACGCCTGGAACAACAGTTTGCGTCCGTAGAGGTCCGACAGCTTGCCAGCGAGAGGCATGACAGCCGTCGATGCCAGCGAGTACGACGTGAACATCCATGCGAGGTCGGTGAAGTTGCCGAAATCGCCGCCGATCTCCTTCGCCGCGGTCGACACGATCGTCTGGTCGATCGCCGCGACGAACATCCCGGCCATCACACCCGAAAAGACGGTGAGGATCTGGCGATGGGTCAGCGAGACCGCGGGGCGGTTCGCGGTCGGCGACGTCGTCACGGGTCGAGCAGGAGATGCGCGGCGATGGCGACGTCATCGTCGACCCGTTCGGCTGCGTCGACCCCGCCTACCCAGCCGATCAGCGAGGACATCCACACCTGAACCAGGATTCGGGCGACCCGCCGGTCACGGGACGTATTCGAACCAACTGCGGTCGTGATGATCGAACCCATGATCTCCGACACGCGCAGCACGAGATCACGGTTCTCCTCACGGCTCGCGCCGAATGCGCGCACCATTGCCGCGGTGATGTCGGGATGCTTGCGAAGTGATGCGTTGGCGCGGCCGAGCACGTTGATGACGCGTTCGGCCGCCGTTGCGCCGGGGGCCGGGTGCGCGTCGAGATAGAGGCGCAGATCGTCCTGCTGCTCGGCCATGGCTTCGAGCAGCAGGCGCTCCTTGGAAGCGAAGTACCGGTAGACGGTCCCCAACGCGACACCGGCGGCGTTGGCCACATCGCGCATCTGCACGTTGTCGAAGCCGCCATCCGATGCCAGTTCGAGCGCTGCGTCGATCACGCGTCGCCGCCGCGCCGCCTGGTTCTTCGCCAGCGTCGACTGGTCGCCGTCTTCGTTCATCACGCGAATTGAAACACGTTCCCATTCGTCGCGCCAAGTGCCGCGCTCGGATCCGGTCCGGAAGATGCAGAC
>SXGT01410658.1_pt1 | contig 10719 bp, 9 predicted proteins | sample 3176221 | NCBI WGS metagenome assembly SXGT01 (sample SAMN11356862, study PRJNA531348) | freshwater metagenome | isolation source: freshwater sample F1-120 | place: China: Fuxian Lake, Yuxi | collected 2017-12-25
ATCGACTTCATCGACATGGAAGAGTCGAAGAACGATCGCATCGTCGAAAAACGGATGAAGGATAGCCTCCGCTTCGATCGCGCCCGTGTGCAAATGGGCAAGATCAGCGGCTTTGGCCTGCTTGAGCTCTCGCGTCAGCGCCGCCGCACCGGCGTGCTCGAAGGCACCAGTCACGTCTGCGAACAATGCCAAGGCTCCGGCCGGGTACGCTCGATCGAGTCCGCGTCACTCGCACTCCTGCGCGCGCTCGATGAAGCTGGCATCAAACAGAAAAACCATACCATTGAAGCGCGCACCGCCACCGAGGTCGCCCTTTATCTGCTGAACGAGAAGCGCGAAGCACTCGCCGCCATTGAAGAAAACCGCCACGTACGCGTACGCGTTTCGGCGGCAGGCGGCATGACCTCCGGCGACTTCGAAATCAATATCGGCGCTGACACCTTCGATGACGATGAGTTCGAGGCCGAAGCGGCTGAACCGGCCAAAGGGCGCGGCAAGCGCACGGTCGAACGCACGCCTCAAGAAATCGAGGACGACGCCATTCCCGATGATGTCGACGTCGATGAAGACGAAGACATCGAGGCCGAGACGGAGGCGCGTCCGCCGCGCATCGCCGCCGTTGCTGACGCAGATGCCGACGGAGAACGCCGTGGCCGTCGCCGTCGCGGCCGCAGAGGCGGACGCCGTCGTCGCGGCGAGGGTGACACCGAAACTGATGTGGCCGCCAGCGATGCCGCCCCCGCCGAAGCGCGGCCTGCTCCCAGCGAAGAGCGCGAAGAGCGCGGCGAGCGCGGTCGAAATGGCCGACGCCGGCGCCGTGGCCGCGGCCGCAGCCGGCGCGTCTACGAAGTCGACGGCGGCGAATGGCTGGACTTCGTCAGCGCCGACCTGAAGCACCTGACGCCGCGCCCAGAACGTCCGGCTCGTCCCGAGCGCACGCCGCGCCGCGAGGCTAACGCCGAAGCTGCTCTCGACGTGAATGACACCGCCGACATCATCATACACCCGGCTGTTGAAGCAGCGCCCGAGCCCCGCATCGCGTCGCCGGAACCCGAGGCAGTCGTATATGAAGAGGTGGGCGTCGTTGGCGCTGCCGCGGAAGAAGAACCCAACGCACCGCAACCAGCCCCGCCACGCGAAGAGCCATCGCTCAACTACGAGCCGGATCAGGAACGGCGCGACAAGTTCTTCTCGCGCCTCTCGCGCTGGTCGAAGAAATAAATCGGGTTACGATCCGATAAGGTGAAGGCCATGTTGCCGCCGCAAACCAGGGTTTAACCGGTCTGGGGCGGCAACTGGCAATTTCTGAGGAGCGCGCATGGTCGCGTCTGTCGTATCCGCATTCGGTCGTCGCATTGCGCAATTGACCGTAGCACTCGGCGCGCTGGCGCTGGTGACAGCGACGCCCGCCGCCGCCCAGGGCCTCATCCGTGACGCCGAGATCGAAGACACGCTGCGCGCGTACACCAACCCGCTGCTGGAAGCTGCGGGCCTCACGCCCTCTGACGTCGATCTTTACATCGTCAACGATCCCTCCGTGAACGCCTTCGTCGCCGGTGGCCAAAACATCTTCGTACACACCGGCCTCATTCTCGCTGCCGATACGCCAAATGAGATGATCGGCGTTCTGGCCCACGAGACCGGCCACATTTCCGGCGGTCACGGCGCTCGCCGTTCGCAAGACATGCAACGCGCACTCGGCCCGATGCTGCTCTCGATCGGCCTCGGCGTCCTCGCTATCGCCGCCGGCGCGCCGGACGCGGGCGCAGCGCTCATCTCAGGCAGCCAAGCCTTCGGCATGGGTGAAATCGTCCGTCACACACAAGTGCAGGAATCCTCGGCTGACCAAGCCGCTGTTCAATTCCTTGAGGCCACGGGGCAATCCGGCCGCGGCCTCATCACTTTCTTCAACACCCAAATTCGCCCCTACGAATTCATGGTCCGCCGCGCACCACCATGGATGATGACGCACCCATTCTCATCCGACCGCGTCGAGTCGCTGCGCCAGCGCGTCCAAAACGCAGAGCACTACAATGCCACCGACAGCGAAGACTACCTGCGTCGGTTCCGCTTCATGCAAGCCAAGCTCATCGGCTTCCTCCAGACGCAAGGGCAGACGATGGCGCGCTATCCTTTGCGCGACACCTCGCAACCCGCGCGTTACGCCCGCGCTGTCGCCTATTATCGCGCTTCGGATTTGACGCGTGCGCGCGCCGAACTCGAAATCCTGATGAGCGAAGACCCGAACAACGCCTACTTCCAAGAATTGATGGGACAGATCCTGTTTGAAAATGGCCGCGCCGAGGAATCGATCGCCTATCACCGCCGTTCGCTGGAGCTCGCGCCCAATCAGCCGCTGCTGCAAATAAACCTCGCCCGCGCGTTAACCGCCGCCCACGGCCGCCGTGGCGCCGACGAGGCCATCGCGCTTCTCCAAGCTGCTGCCGCACGCGAGCCGGACAACGCCTATACGTGGCGGGAACTTGCATCGGCGCGTGACCTCCAAGGCGAAGAAGGTTTGGCGCAACTCGCCTCAGCCGAACAGAACTTTGCCATGGGCGATTACAACGCCGCGCTCAACTTTGCCGAGCGAGCGCGCCGCACGCTGCCACGCAACACCCCCTCATATCAGCGCGCCAACGACATCGTGCTTTTCGCGGGGAACGAAATCCGTGATCGCCAGCCACCGCAGCGCGGCGGCCGTCGCGGCTAACTTGCCCACAAGGCCAAAAGCCGCCATGTGATCGCCTCCCGACCACCGGAGACGCCCTGCATGGCGCGCCTGCTCACTGCTCTTTTCGCATTTCTGCTCTGTCTCGTCCCAGCGGCGTCGGCGCAGACCTTCAACGCGCAGGAACAAGCTGAAATCCGCGCGATCGTCCGCGACTATCTTGTTCGCAACCCCGATGTCCTGCGGGAGGCGCTCGATGAATTGCAGGCCCGCACCGAAGCCGAGCGCTGGCAGGCGATCCGCTCCGATCCGCGCGATTTCTCGATTGGGCCGGCTGACGCGCCGATCGTAATCGTCGAGTTCTTCGATTATCGGTGTGGGTATTGCCACGCTGCGCTCGAATGGATTGTCGACATCAGCCGCACGCGCCGCGATGTACGCATCGTACTCAAGGAATTGCCCATCCTCAGCACGCAAAGCATGGAGGCCTCACGCGCCGCGCTCGCGGCCATGCCGCAAGGCCGCTATTGGGCGTTTCATCAAGCCTTGATGGCCGAGCGCGGCGACCTCACAACAGAGCGTATCGACGCCCTCGCCCGGCGCGCCGGCATCGACGTCACTCGCATGCGCCGAGCCATGGACAGTCCAGACATCATCGCGCTGCTCGAGCAAAATCGCACCCATGCCCTGAATATCGCCGAGAGCCCAGCGACGCCGCTGTTCATGATCAATGGCGAAATCATATCGGGCTATAATCGCCAATTGCTGGATCAGCGCCTTCGCGAAGCAACGCAGGCCGTGCGCGAGCGCCGCGCATCGCGCTAAAGCTGCCCGCTTGCTGCCGTCAGCACCAATTTGAGCTGCCGTGAAAACAAACTCGGCGCGCCCGCGTCCCGCTTCGCCGCGCGCACATAAGCCGGCGCCAACGCCACATAGCCGAGCGCGGGCATAAGCCGCGCCGGCATCTTGCCAATCGCACGCGCGGCCTGATGCGCATTCTCAGCGCGCTCAGCCAAATCGAATGTGCTCTCCGCGCCAATCAACACGCGCCAACCGCGCTGCCGCCAAGCAGGCTCGGCGCGCAATAGCCCCGCATAGCCCCAGGCTAAACCGGCCTGCCAAACCAATTCATCATCAGCATCACCGCGCTCACCGGACGCCGCTGCTGCAAGGCGCGCCACGCCGCCCGCGGTCCCGCCGAGATACGCTTCACGCTCAGCTTCAGTCGAGAACGGCTGCCCATCAAGCTCGCGCATGCGCGCATCGATCAGCGCATTCACAATTTGGCTATCGAGTGGCCTCTGTGCATGCGCGCGCGCCAGCGCCTGCAGCGCAGGATGCGCCCGCACGGTCGCTCCAGCCAAAATCTCAGCCAACGCCTCGCGCCACCAAGCAAAGCGGATGTCTCCCGCTGCCGGCGTCGTCACCGCCTCCACCACACGCGCGAGTTCATAATTCAGCGCATAGATCGAAATCAGCCGCGCGCGGACTTCCGCCGCCGCGAACCTACTCGCCAACCACCGATCCTCGTCTGCGCGGCGCACCAGCTGGTCGAGATCATCCATGGGGATTGGGGATTAGGGGTTGGGGGTCGGGTTGCAACGAAAAAGAAAAAGGACGCCGGCGTCGCCGCCAGCGCCCCAATCCCTAATCCCCAGAACCCAATCCCTTAGAACAAAGTGCTCGCACCGGTCATCGCCACCAGCATCGGCGCTGATAGGAATGTGTTGGTGCGTGAGAACAACATTGCCGTTTTGCCAGCCGCCGCTTTCGCAGCTGGCTCAAGATCGGGATACTTATTGTCGATGTTCAACGCCTTCTGCTGGTTTGGCCAGATGATGAACCAGACGTTGAACCACATGATCGTGGCAAGCCACATGCCGATGCCAATCAGGATGTGCTTCGGCGCTGCAAAGCCTTCGAGCGCGCCCAAAGTATAGGCCTGCAACAGATAGCCTTGATTCCACGACAGCAAGATTCCCGTGATCAGGGTCAGCATCGCGCCCCAACGAAACCAATAGAGCGCCGCCGGCGCGATGACCTTCGTCACCGCCGGTTTCTGCTCATCCGGAATCTTCGGCATGTTCGGGATCTGCGTGAAATTGAAATAATAGAGGTGGCCGATCCACATGATGCCGACGAGCACGTGGCTCCACCGCAGCACCATCTCCCAATAGATGGAATCGCCGAACCCAAAGCCGCCGGCGACGACGGCAAAATAGATTAGCAACGCCATCGCCACCGCAAGCGCGGTCCAAGCGACGTAACGAATATTGCTCAAAAACGCAGCCATGCCCTCTCCTCCAGCCAGTACGCGGGGAGCAGGTTTCGCTCTGCCCTAGCTCGCAGTCTGCGAAGCTCCGCGCGTATCGTCCGCCTTAGCAACCCCGCCGCGTTTGACCCCCCAAAGCAGGATCACCGGCGCCGCCACATAGAGCGACGAATATGTGCCGCAGATAATGCCGAAAAGCATCGCGATGGCGAAGCCCGAAAGCGCGTCACCGCCCAGGAAAAGCAAACCGATGAGCGCGAACACCGCCGTGCAGCCAGTCATGATCGTGCGCGACAACGTTTCGTTCAAAGAAAGATCGATAAGCTCGCCCAAAGGCATCTTCTTATACTTACGCAAATTCTCACGTATCCGGTCGAACACCACGACCGTATCGTTGATGCCGTAGCCGATGATCGTCAGCAGCGCCGCGATGATCGTCAGCGTAAATTCGATCCGGAAAACTGAGAATATGCCAAGCGTCAGGATGACGTCGTGCAGAAGGCCAAGCATGGCGCCGACGCCAAACTGCCATTCGAAGCGAAACCAGATGTAGGCCAGCATCAGCAGCATGGCCAAACCGAGCGCGGTGAGGCCGCCGGTGAACAGCTCCTCCGAAACCTTGGCGCTCACCGAATCGACATTTGCGATACGCGCGCCTGGCGCGATCGCCGGCAAGCCGGCGCGAATTTCCTCAACCGTCTGCGCCTGATCGGGTGCGGTCTCGAAGTTCAGAATGGCGCAGTACGGCGGCGCATTCGTGGGCCGGCAGGTAGCGCCCTGAACCTCAATGTCGCCGTCTTGTGCTTCGCGGCCAAGGGCCTCCAGGGCGCGCGCATCAATCGGTTGCGGCGACTCGATCAACAGCGACGTCCCGCCTCTAAAGTCGATGCCGAGATTGAAGCCGTGCTCCATGATCGCACCGACGCGCTGCAGCGGCGTGCCTTCGGCTTGCTGATACACTTCGATCGGATTTTCTCGCAGGCCGCCGGTGAAGATCGAGACGATCGACACCACGCAAAGCGCAATCGAGATGAACGCCGCGAAGCCCGCGAACTTCACATAGGTGAGGTTGGTCTTCTTAGGCAGAAGCCGGATCAGAGGCCACATGGTTTGGTCTCCCGCTTAAATTGGCATCTGCTTGGGCCGCGTCATGCGGAACCAATAGGCGATCAGGATTTGCGTCACCATCACGGCGGTGAACACCGAGGTGATAACGCCGATGGAGAGCGTCCAGGCAAAGCCGCGCACCGGCCCAGCGCCGAACTGGAACAAGATCATGGCCGCCAGAATGGTCGTCAGGTTGGCGTCGATGATCGTGATCATCGCCCTATTGAAGCCGCCGTCGATACTGAGCGCCGGACTTCGCCCTGCCGCCGCCTCCTCACGCATGCGCTCGTAAATCAGCACGTTGGCGTCAACGGCCATCGCGATCGTCAGAATGAGGCCTGCAATACCCGGCAGCGTCAGCGCCGCGCCGACCAGTGACATGCCCGCCAGGATCAGCGTCAAATTGATGATCAGCGCGACACAAGCGAAGACGCCGAATAGGCCATACGCAAGGATCATGAATACGAACGTCACCAGGGCGGCGACGCCAGAAGCGAGGCTTCCAGATTCGATCGCATCGCGTCCGAGGCTGGCGTCCACCGTGCGCTCATCGATCACCGTCAGCGGCGCCGGTAGCGCGCCGGCGCGCAGCATAACGGCGAGATCGTTGGCAGATTGCGCGGTGAAGTTGCCGGAGATTTGCCCCGAGCCCCCGCAGATCGGCTCATTGATGCGCGGCGCCGTAAGCACCTCGTTGTCGAGCAGAATGGCAAAGCGATTGCCGGTGTTCTCGCGCGTAATTCGGCAAAAGATGCGCGAGCCTTCACTGTCGAGTTGAAAGCTCAGCACGAACTCATTGGTCTGCGGATCAGTAGACGGATTGGCGCGCGTCAAACGCTCGCCGGTGAAGCGCGGCCGGCGCTCCACGATTTCGGGCATCGCGCCGCTATTCGGTGAGGGCTGGACCAAAATTGTCCCCGGCGGCAAGCGGCCTGCGGCGGCGTCGCCCGGATCGACCTCGCGCACCATGTGGAATGTCATCAACGCCGTTTGGCCGATGCGGTCCTTCAATTGCTGCGGATCGGTGACGCCAGGCGCCTGCACCACGACGCGTTGATCGCCCTGGCGCGCGATCGAGACTTCGGCGGTGCCGGTCGGGTCGATGCGGCGGCGGATAACCTCGATTGATTGCTGCGCCGCTTGGCGGCTCAGCTCACGCAGATGCACTGGGGTAATGCGCGCTTCGATCAGCCCGTCAGCGCCTTCGGTGAAGGTGTAATAGTCGTTGCCGCCTGTCGCCGACAAAGCGATAGGCCGCAACGCGCGGCGCGCCGCTTCCATTTGCGTCGGATCGACAAGCCGCACGCGCGCGGCGTCGCCGACAACCGCACGGCCCGTGTAGCGAATTTGCGGCGTCGCATCGCGCAACGCCGTCGCCATGAGGTCAGCGACGTTATCGAGTTGCTGGCGCTGCAATGTCGCCACATCGATCTCCAGCAGCAATTGCGAGCCGCCGCGCAAATCGAGGCCGAGATTGACCGTCTGCCGCGGCATAAAGCCAGGCAGAGAGTCACGCACGCGTTCAGGCAAAAAATTCGGAAGTGCGAAGAGAATCCCGAGCGTGGTGACGATCGCCACCAGGATTACCCGCCAACGTGCGACTTGCAGCATGTGTATTAGCCCGCCGAGACCGGCTTAGAATCGTTGGCCGGCGCGGGATCAGTCTTGGAACGCACTTCGGCGATGGTGTGGCGCACCACGCGAACATCGACATTCGGAGCAAGCTCGACACGCACTTCATCGTCCGCGACCGACTTCACCTTGCCGATCATGCCTCCGCTGGTGACGACAACGTCGCCCTTCTTCAGCGCCGCGACCATTTCCATGTGCCGCTTGCGGGCCTGCTGCTGCGGGCGAATGAGCAAGAAATAGAACACAACGAAAATCAGCAGAAGCGGCGCGATCTGCATGATAAGGCCAGTGGTCGGATCGGCGCCGGCTGGCGTCTGCGCGTATGCGGAAGAGATAAACATTGATCCTCGCGGAAGGCGGCGCGCCGGAGCGGCCGCAGCGAATTGAGTTTAGGCCCGAACGGGTCCGGGAACGGCCGGGACTATATAGTCACGCCCCGCCAATTCAATCGGCGTAAGCCAGCCTCGCGCGCCGTTTCGCCGCAGTCGCCGGCGGCTAATCCCCAATCCCCAACAACGGCGCCGGATCGACGACGGCATTGCTCAGGCGCACCTGAAACAGCAGGCGCGCGCGCCCGTCCGCGCGCGGGCCCAATTCAGCGATGTGCTGGCCAGCGCGCACCGACTGCCCCTCCTGCACCAGCGCGCGCCGGTTAAAGCCGTAGGCGGTGACGTAATTGTCGGCATGGCGGATGAGAACAAGCGTGCCGTAAGCCGGCAGATCGTCGCCGGCGTAAAAAACTTCACCATCCGCGGCAGCAGCCACCGCATCACCCTCGCGCCCGCCGATCTCAATGCCCTCAAGGCGCCCGCCGCCCTGCATCGGTCCAAAACGCCCAACCACCGGCCCGCGCATGGGAATTGCAAAGCGCGCGTTCCCGGCGCGGCGTGGAACTTCGGCGACAGCGGCCGGTGCGGTGGCCGCCGGAGGCGCCGCGCGCGCCATCGCCGGCAACACGATCCGATCACCTGTGCTCACCCGATATGGCGCCTGCATGCGATTCAGCAACGCCAAGGAGCGCGTATCGACATTGTAGCGCTGCGCCACGTCCGCGAAACTCTCACCGCGCGCGACAGTGTGAAATCGCGGCGGCGGCAATTGCAATTCACGCCCCGGCGCCAACGCGTAAGGCGGCTCCAACTCGTTCTGATCTATCAGCGCCCGCAGCGGCACCTGATAGCGCGTTGCGATGTCATAGAGAGATTCATCGGGACCGACCCGGTGCGTGCGTGGCAGCCGCGCCGGATCAAAGGGTTGCGCTTCATCAGGCTGAAGCGCGTAGGTCGAAAGCGGCGTGCCTTCACCCTCAAAAATATCCGGGGCCTCTTGAGCCGCTGGCGCCCGCATAGGCGCGGGCTCATCAACCTCATCGGGCTGTTGCCGCGATGGCGGCTGCGCCTGCCGTTGCGCTGACGCAGATCCGCGATACTCAATCGCCGCCCCGCGCGTGCTCTGTTGCGCCGTCTGCGCAGGCGCGCCAGAAGAGCGTGCCGCCTCCGGCGCGCGCGCACCGCCGCTGCCGTAGGAAATCGGCGCGGTTTCCCCACTGGCGCAGCCAGCCGCTAACAACGCAAGGAGAAGCCCGGCGCGGGTCATCTTTTACTGATCAGGGGAATCGCGGCGCGGCGCAAATTACGCTTGCGACGGCGTTTCATCAGCCACACCGCGCTCGAGCGGCGCGAATTTGATCGGCCCCAAATCGTCGCGCTCGCCGTTTCGATAACGGATTAAACGTTGACTCTCCGCATCACCGAGTGGCGCGAGCAGCACACCGCCGGGCTTCAGCTGCGCCAGCAACGGCGCGGGAAAATCCGCCAATGCGCCATTGACGATGATGCGATCATACGGCGCCTCATCAGGCCATCCGTCAAACCCATCCGCCGCATAGACTTGCGCCCGCATCAAGCGCGCAGTGCCGAACTTCACTCGCGCCTCCGCCGCGAGATCGCGCCACCGCTCCAGCGTCACCACCTTGTGCGCGAGCGTCGCGATACATGCGGCTTGAAAACCGGAGCCGGCGCCAATTTCCAAAATCGTATCGCCCGGCTGCGGCGCCAAGGCCGAAAGCACGCGGCCAACCACCGAAGGCTTGGTCATCGTTTGCGCATGCGCGAGCGGCAGACTGATATCGTCGAACGCCAGGCCATCGAGATGCTCCGGCGCATAATGCGTGCGCGGTGTCCGCTCCATCGCCGACAATGCGCGCGCATCCGTTACGCCCGCCTGGCGCAGTTCGAGCACGAACCGCATCAGCCGAGCCGGATCGCTCATTTGGGCGCCTTTGGCGGAGCGCCGCCCAACACGCCTTTCAGCGCGTGAATGGTCTCCATGTGCGTGAGATCAACATGCAGCGGCGTCACCGTGATGCGGCCTTCGTAGATCGCGCGCAGATCGGTGCCCTCCGGTGGGTTGGAAAGCTTGCCGCGAAAGCCGAACCAGAAATACGTGCCGCCGCGCGGATCGGTGCGCTTGTCAGCGTAGATGATGTGCTGATCACGCCGCCCTTGGCTCGTGACCTCCACCTCCTTGACCTGATCCGGCGGCAGATCCGGGAAGTTCACATTCATCAGCACATCTTTAGGCCAGCCAAGTTCGAGCAGCTTGCCAACAATGCCGGGCCCGAACGTCTCCGCCGTCTCCCACGGGATCGGCGCTTCCTCGCCCCGAAAACCGCGCGCCTGGCTGAGCGCAATCGCCGGAATGCCGAACTGCATCCCCTGCATAGCGCCAGCAATGGTGCCGGAGAACGTGACATCCTCCGCGATGTTCTGACCGCGATTCACACCCGACAGCACCAGATCTGGCGGTCGATCTTCCATCAAATGTTCAACGCCAAGCAACACGCAATCAGTCGGCGTGCCGGAAATGGCAAAGCGTTTCGGCCCAGCCTTGCGCACCCGCACCGGGGCCGAAAGCGTCAGCGCCCGCGATGCGCCTGAATGCTCCTGCTCCGGCGCGATCACCCACACATCGTCGCTGAACGTGCGCGCAATCTTCTCCAGCACCGCAAGCCCGGTAGCGTGGATGCCGTCATCAT
>SXGT01460384.1_pt1 | contig 10719 bp, 8 predicted proteins | sample 3176221 | NCBI WGS metagenome assembly SXGT01 (sample SAMN11356862, study PRJNA531348) | freshwater metagenome | isolation source: freshwater sample F1-120 | place: China: Fuxian Lake, Yuxi | collected 2017-12-25
GCCTTGGACGCGGCGTTGAACGCACTCGCGGACGTGCTTCCGTCCGACGCCGTGGCCATGCCGACCACGGAGCGGCCGAACGCGACGGAGACGCCGGCGAGCGTCTCGTCGAACTGCAGAGATCCCGTGGCGCCGACGCTGAACGCCCGCAGCATCAGCACCAGGATGCCCAGTAAGCCCAGTTCGCTGTGGGCGACCCCGATCTCGCGCCCGGTGCGCTCGGTCACGGCGGAGAAGTCGGACAGGTGCAGGCCGATCGCGATCAGGATCGCGACCGCGTGGGTGGCGACGAACACGAAGAACACCGGTGCCCACAGAACCACGGACTCGCGCACCCCGCGCAGGTTGAGCGCGGTCATCATCGGCACACCGGCGCACGCGAACGGCAGCTTCCACGGCTGGTACTCGGGCGAGGCCAGCGAGAACAGGGCGTCGGCTCCGGCCGCAATTGAGATGGCGATGGTCAGCACATAATCGACCAGCAGGGCCGACCCCGACACGACTCCGGCTCGCGTGCCCAGGAGCTTGCTCGCCACCAGGTAGCCGCCACCGCCGCTCGGGAACAGTTCGATGATCTGCCGGTAGCTCGCGCACAACACGGCGATGGTCAGAACGCACCCGAGCGCGACGAACACGGACAGGGCCGGGTAGGTGCCCAGCGCCTTGTACGTTTCTTCCGGGCCGTAACAGGACGACGACAGGCCGTCGGCCCCGAGGCCGACCCAGGCCAGGACCGCGACCAGAGAGACCTTGTGGAACAGCGTGCGATCGGTCAGATCGCGCGGCTTCCCGAAGACGAGCGCGCGCAGGCGCTCCCCCAACGTGCGACGAGGCATCGTGTGCCACTCCAACGCCGCCCGACCGAACGGCGGTCTGGCGACCGCGCCGGGTGGCAGTTCCGAGATAACGGACGGGGGGAGCCGCCCCGCAAATGCGGGAGACGTGCGATCCGCCCTCCAAACGCCGACGAGGTTAGCTGACGGGCTGGACCTTGGAAGTGGTCTGGCCGCGGGTTCGTCGCGGTCTGCGCCCCAGACCCCGCGGTGCCGGTGGCACGCGCGAGGTCGTTGGTTCCCCCGTGTCGGTCAGAACGCTGACCGACTTAGGCGATCCCATTTGTACCAGATGGGGGTGCGGTGTCAAGTGACCCTGACGCTCACCGAACGCGCGGCACCCGGCTCCTTGCGGAACCGGGTGCGGCGGGTCGCCTTGCGGCGACGGAGGGCTTTCCCTCGCTATCGCTTAATAGCGGGTCAGGTCTTGCGTGATCTGCCGCTGGGTTTCCGGGTTCGGGCCGACGTACAGGTGCAGGTGGTCCTTGTCGATGTAGATGACCTGGACCCGCGGCTTCTTGATGTACACCGGGAACGGCTGGTCGGACTGGACCGTTTCGGTGTAATAAATCACGCACTCCCAGTGGCAGTGGTGCAGCTGCGCCTGGCCGACCAGCGGGAACGTGCGCGGCGGGTCGATCTTGTCCACCAGCCGGTTCTTGACGATCACGATGTCGTCGCGGAACGTCTCGTACACGTAGGGCACACCGCGCGGCATGCGCGGCATGGCGCGGAGCACCTCGCCGTCGCTGGGCGCGTCCTCGCAGATGGGCGGGGGCACCCCGTCGCGGATCGGCGGCATGATCGGCACGCGGCCGTCGTTCTTGTGGTTCAGCTTCTGTTCCAGCCGCTCGGCCACCCAGGGCTGAACCGGGACCGGCGTGAACAGGCCCAGCGCCAGCGGGTTGCAACCGCCGGCCCCGCCCGCGAGGAACGCCAGTACAAAGAGCCACAGTTTGCGACGAATCCAGGACATGCTCTCGCCCTCCGTTCCTGACGCTTCATCCGTGAGTACGGGATGTATCGTCTCTGCCGGGAGCGATGTTTAGTTTTTCGTGTTGGGTGTTCCGTATTTTGTGCTGTGTGTGGCTCGCACCCGAAAAACCGGGAAGCGTGGGGAAGGTAGCGAACCACCGAACACCAAACACCAAGCGCGAAACCTATGGTCTTCCTGAATCGCATCTACACGAAGTCGGGCGACGCGGGCGAAACCGGCCTCGGCGACGGGTCGCGCGTGCCGAAGGACTCGGCGCGCGTTGCCGCTTACGGCGAGGTGGACGAACTGAACGCCGTGCTCGGCCTCGTCACCGCGAACTGCCCGGACTGCCCCAAAGCCGCACTCCTGCGCGTGATCCAGAACGACCTGTTCGACGTGGGCGGCGACCTGTGCGTGCCGCAGACCGGGCACGAGGAAGCGGAGAAGATGCTGCGCATCGTCCCGGCGCAGTACGAGCGGTTGGAGCGGGCCATCGACCAGTTGAACGAGGGGCTTCAGCCGCTGCGCAGCTTCATCCTGCCGGGCGGGACGCTGGCCGCGGCGTGGCTCCATCTGGCGCGCACCGTGTGCCGCCGCGCCGAACGCGCCGTCGTCGCGCTCACGCACACGGAGAAAGTGAACGCGCACGCGCTGATCTACCTGAACCGCCTGAGCGACTTCCTCTTCGTGTTGGCCCGCGTCGCCAACGACGGCGGCAAGGGCGACGTGCTCTGGATTCCGGGTGCGAGTCGCGACCCCGGCTAAGATGAGCGGGACCATGACGCCAACTCCCCCCGCGTGGCCGATCCCCGATCCCGACGTTCACGCCGCCGTTGCCGCGGCGCTGGCGTCCGGGTCGTGGGGGCAGTACCACGGCGAACACGTCTGCGCGCTGGAAGCGGAACTGGCCGCGTTTCACCAGGTGCCGCACGCATTGACCTGTGCAAGCGGAACAGTCGCGGTGGAGGCCGCGCTGCGGGCGCTGCGCGTCGGGCGGGGCGATGAAGTCGTCATGGCCGCCTACGACTACGAATCCAGCTTCCTCACCCTGCACGCCATCTGTACTCGCGACCTGTCGCCCGCAAAACCGGGCTTCACGGCCGCTCCAAGTGCCAAACCGGTGCTGATCGACGTGCGCGCGGACAACTGGCAACTCGACGAGACGAAGCTGGAAGCCGCGATCACTCCACAAACCAAAGCCGTGATCTGCTCGCACCTGCACGGCGGCATCGTCAACATGCCCGCGGTGATGGAAGTCGCGCGCAAGCACGGCGTCGGTGTGGTCGAGGACGCGGCGCAAGCGCCGGGCGCGACCGTATTCGGCAAGCCGGCCGGGACGTGGGGCGACGTCGGCACGCTCAGCTTCGGCGGGTCGAAGCTGCTGACCGCCGGGCGCGGCGGCGCGCTGCTGTTCAACGACGCCGCGACGCACCAGCGGGCGAAGACGTACCTGCACCGCGGGCTGCAACAATGGGCACCGCTCAGCGAGCTACAGGCCGCGGCGCTGCGCCCCCAGTTGCGGAAGCTGCGCGAGGCAACGGCACACAGGGCGGCGCGGGTGGGGGAGTTGCTGGCGCAACTGCCTTCTGCCTTGAAGCCGCTCGCGGCTTCGCTCGGGGCGGCCTTCTACAAGCTCGGCTTCCAGTACGACCCCACGGCCTTCGGCCTGTCGCGCGAGGCGTTCGTGAAGGCGATGCGCGCCGAAGGCGTGGCCTTCGATGCCGGGTTCAAGGGGCTACACGTCGGGCGGTCGCCGTCGCGCTATCGCGCGGCGGGCGACCTCACCAACGCCGCCGCCGCGCACGAGCGATGCGTGACGCTGCACCACCCGGTGTTGTCCGGCGCAACATCGGACGTTCTGCAAGTGGCGGAAGCAATCGCGAAGGTGTATCGTAGCCAAGTCTGAAACGCTCCGCTTCGCGTCGCGGCTACACGTTCCCACACCCCTTTGGACCCATCATGCTCCGCATCTTCTGTCCGCTCGCCGTGCTGTGCGCCGCGGTGGCGCTGTGCGTCTCCGCCGGCCCCGCGCCGGTGCGCGCCGCCGACCCCGCGCCCGGCGTCGCCGGCAACTGGAAGCTCACCGTGCCCGTGGACCGCGGCGAAGAAGTCGTCATGCTCATCTCGTTCGCGGAGAAAGACGGGAAGTGGACCGCGGAGTACCTCGGCAGCAACGAAGAGCTGAAGGTGAAGCCGACCGTCACGTCGGTGAAGGTGGCCGGCGACAGCGTGCAGTTCACGCTCGGCTTCATGGGCCGCGAACTCGTCTCCTTCGACGGCATCGTGAGCAAGGACAAGAAGAAGCTGAACGGCTCGCTGTCCGTCGTCGGCGGGCGCATCCGCCCCACCACCCTGTACCCCACGAAGCTCGCCAAGCTGAGCGACCCGTTCGAGGTCGCGAAGGAGGCGCTCGCGCAGATCGAGGACGGCCCGGAACTGTTCGACGTGGCGTTCGCGGTGCTGGGCCAGGCCGGGGCGAAGAAGCTGCCCGCGGACCAGGCCCGCGGGATCGTCGAGCGGATCACCAAAGCCGCCGGCACCTACGGCCCGCGGTGGGAGCGCGACACCACCCTCCGCCTCGTTGAAGTGTTGGGCGCGCAAGAGGGGCTTGGCGAACTCGCCGTCGCGCAGGCCAAGCGCGCCGAGCGCCTGCTGACCGACGACGACACCACCGCGACCCGCATGGCGGTGCTCGAATCGCTGATCCGCACGCTCACGAAGGCCGGGAAAGCGGACGAGGCCAAGCCCCACGTCGCGGCGCTGGCGAAGCTCGAACTGCGCGACTTCGCCGAGTACGCGAAGACCAACCCGCCGTTCAAGGCCGAGCCGTTCGCCGGGCGCAAGGGGAAGACCGACCGGACTGCGGTGGTCGAGGTGTTCACCGGGGCCGAGTGCCCGCCGTGCGTCGGCGTCGACCTCGCGTTCGACGGGCTGATGAAGGCGTACAAGCCGGCCGACGTGATCCTGCTCCAGTACCACTTCCACGTCCCGCGCCCGGACCCGCTCACCAGCGCCGACGGCATGGAGCGGGTCAAGTACTACGAGGACAAGATCGAGGGCGCGCCGACGGTGTTCATCAGCGGCAAGTTGGGCGCGGACTCCGGCGGCCCGGCCACCGCGTCCGAGAAGTTCTACAAGACGTTCCGCACGGCCATCGAGGAGCTGATCGAGAAGCCCGCCGGCGTGAAGCTGGCGCTGACCGTGGCGAAGGGCGAGAAGGGCGGGTTCAGCGCGAAAGTGAACGTGACCGACCTGGACGCGCCGGGCGAGAAGGTGATGCTCCGGTTCGTGCTGGCCGAGGAGCGGGTCCGGTACACCGGCGGCAACGGCATCCGCTACCACCACATGGTCGTGCGGGCGATGCCGGGCGGGGCGAAGGGCGTCGCGCTGACCAAGAAGACCCACGAGCAGAGCGTGACCATCGACCCGGACGCGGTGCGGGCCGACCTGACCAAGTACCTGGACGACTTCACGAAGAAGGAGGGCCAGTTCCCGCGCAGCGACCGCCCGCTGGGGCTGCGCAACCTGAAGCTGGTCGCGCTCGTGCAGAACGACGCCACGAAGGAAGTGCTGCACGCCGTTCAGGTGGACCTGGAAGCGAAGTAACCCGGTCGCCCGATCCGGGATAGTGCCCGTTCGCTTTCTGTAGCCGGGGTCATTGACCCCGGTGCTGAACGACTCGTGTAGCTCCGACCTCACTGAGGCCGGCTACAGAAGGCAAGCTGAGACACTGCGTACCATCCGGGCGAAGCCTCCAATCTCTCAACGCGCCGGTTCGCCTGTGATTTCCAGCGTTCGGCGCGATTGAGACGGTTGGCGCTGACCACAGCGAGGGCGCGTTTACTGGAAATCGCAGCGAGCCACTGTGGTCAGCGCCGACCGCAGTTTCTTATTCGGCTATCGGAGGTGGCGGAGTGACATTGACGGCCGAGCTGCGTCGGCGGGTGGCCTGGATACTGAAAGGACACCTTGAAGACGACAACCCGGACACCTTCGAGGCGCGAGCGCGTCAGCAACTCGCACGCTTGTCCACCCCGCAGGAATGGTATCTGTGGGCGTCCGAGTCACATCCTGCCCAATCCGTGGCCGAGTGGCGAAGCGTCCTGGATAGCCCGTTGTGCGACCAGGGGACCGCCTTGCTGGTGTACTGGCGGAACTCGCCGGTATTCTTCCACGGGGACGAGCCGGCTGGGGGATGGGACCAGTACCGCGAGGAGATCGCGCTGCTGCGCGAAGTTGAGCGACGGACGGCGGCAGGAGATTGGCCGTCCGCTGTCGTGCGGTTCGACCCAGCCGCATTTCAGGGGTTCAGCTTTCTCTCCGGGGAACCATCGGAGGTGCTGGCCCGTGTCCCGGAGATCATGCTGCGGCCCAGTCCAGGCGTGCCGGTGCCGCCGCTAGCGGCGACCGATTTCGACTGGAGCAATGGGGTTGTGTGATTGTGGCACACATAGAGGCGGTACGATGTCACGGCGCGGCTGGCCGATCTTCACACAGGGGCATTCGTATCTGTGCCGACTCTGTGGGGCCATGATCCCGCCCGGCGATCAGATCCTGTGCCTGCCGTGCGCACCGTTCCCCAAGTGGGAGCCGATGGCCAACTTCGAGGCCATGCTCTGCCACCCGACGTGTTGGGAGTCGTGGGGTTACCGCGAGCGGTTCGTGGATTTATTCAACAGGCACGCTGAAGACGTGGTGCTCCATCCGGACGGCAGCGTCGATTTCCTCGAACCAGGTGGTGCGGTCGCGGAGCACCAGAGCCGTATCCACGTTGTGACTCCAAATGTAGCCAAACCGCTTTCGCTCCCGGCAGCACGTGCTAATCACGAGTTCGGCACCGGAGGCAGGCGGATGGCGGAAGCGGTGGTGTTACGACATGCGCTCGCCGACTTCCTGGGGGCCGAGCGGTTCCGCAAGTTCGTCCAGCAGCTCCGCAGAGCCGGCCGACTACGGTACTGGCAAGAGCAGGAGTGGGGGCGGTTCGTCGCCCATCGCCCCGAGTTCGCGGTCAGCGCGGACGAGCTTGCGGTGGCGCTCCGCGTCTGCTGGCTGCACGGGGCGGAGTTGCAGCCGGATACGGTCGAGGTCATCGACGGGCAGGTGGACTACACCGACCGGTACATCCGCGCCAAGGCGGCCGAGTTTCCCGACGCCGCGTCGTCGCCGGTCTGGTCGCAGGGCCACCCGTTTCCGACCCGCACCGTCGGCGCGTGGTTCTGCCCGATGTGCCGGAGTGCGGAGGCGGCTTGGCAGCAAAGGCACGCCGCCCCAGACGCTGCGACGAAGGCAACCGAGAAGTCTGCACGCTGGGAGCAAATGCTTGCCGAGATTCGCGCTCAGCGGTGCCCATCATGCGGCAGCAGCACGGTCTCGAGGTTCTGCTACGGCCTGCCGGAACTTACGGACGCGATGAACGCCGCGTTGGATGCGAAGCTGATATTCTTGGCAGGTTGCACGTTCTTCGAGGATGACCCAGAATGGGTGTGCCGCAACTGCGCGCACACTTGGGGTCGGGTGTTCCCAGTCGTCACGCAAGAGGCCGAACCCGCCGTTGCACCGGACCCGGCCGTCTGATTTGTTAGCTCACCGGGCGCATCTGTCGCACACTGTATTCGCGGCCGGGCAGGTGAGCTTTATGTTCGTCCCATTCAACTCCCTCAATACCACTTTGGGCGACTACTGGTATTTTGTCAACTATTTCTTCCGTTTTACTTGACTCCCGTATACCGTCGCCCACAATTGGGGTAGAGCCACGGTTCGCACGTCTCAGCGGCCCCCGCCGACACTTCACCGCCCTGATCGGGGAGAGCTGCCATGTGGAATGCACCCGCGAATAGCTTGCTCGGGCCGAAGGTGGTAACGGGGGGAAGGTTGGTAGGGGCGTGAACCGCGGTCCCGTCGAACGCCCATGCCCCTCTCGCCTCTCGCGGTTCTCCGTTCCTTGACTTGTCGCTTGACCCCTGCGCGTCCCGACGCTATTGCCCCCGGCTCACCGATGTTGGGGGCAGTATGACGTGTGGCGGAACCGGGCGACGGGGGATCGCCCGCGGATCGCGGGTGCTCGCGCTGGCGGCTCTGCTGGTGCTGGCCGTGCTGGTCGGCTGCGCCGGCCGGCCCGATCGGTCCGCGCCGGGTCAGATCGCCACTAAACCCTGGACCGATCGCAACGGCACCGGCGACAATTATCACGACGCGGAGACGGACGCCGTTTCTGGGCTGGCCCGCGCGATGGGCGGCGACGCGCCCGCGCCGCCCCCGAACCCGGCCGCCAAACCGCTCAACGTGCTGTGCGTGTCCGGCGGTGGCAAGTACGCGGCGTTCACCGCCGGCGTGCTGAACGGCTGGACCGCGACCGGCGAGCGCCCGACCTTCGACGTCGCCACCGGGATCAGCAGCGGCGCGCCCACGGCCCTGCTCGCGTTCCTCGGCCCGAAGTACGACCCGATATTGTCGGAGACGTTTCTGAGCCTGAAGCGCACCGACCTGTTCACCTGGCGACCGGTGCGCGGCGTACTGTCGGGCGAAGGGCTGATGTCGTCGCGCCCGCTCGAACAACTCCTCGCCCGCAAGGTGGACCCCGCGCTCCTCGCCGACCTGAGCGCGGCTCACCGGTCCGGCCGGCGGCTGTTCATCGCCACATCCAATGTCATCACGCACAAGCTGGTTGTGTGGGACGTGGGCGCGATCGCGTATTCCGGTCGCCCGGACGCGGCGGCCCTCGTGCGCAAGGTGATCCTGGCCGCGTGCTCGATCCCCGGTCTCGTTCCGCCGGTCGAGTTCGACGTGACCGTGAACGGGGTCCGGTACACCGAACTGCACGCCGACGCGGGCAACCTGGCACAGGTGTTCGTGCGCACCGTCGGTCCGCTCCCGCCGGACTCCGCGATCTGGGTGCTGTCCGCGGGCAAGACCCACCCGGACTACGACGCGAAGCAGCCGCGGATCCTCGAAGCGATGGTCCGCGCGGTCTCCGCGACCCTGTACGCCCTGTTCCGCGCGGACACGATGAAGCTGTACGCGCTGTGCGGGGTCACGCGGTCCAAGTTCCGCATCCAGGCGCTGCCGCCGGAGTTCGCGGGCCGCGCCAGCAGCATGGTGTTCGATCCGGTCGAGTCCGAGCGCATGTACCTGGTCGGTTATCAGATGGGTGCCGGAAAGTCGTGGGAGACGCGGCCCCCGGACACCGGCCCCGGCGAAGTGCCCCCGCCCCGCGGCGGCATCGAGTTCACCGCACCGTAACTGGCGCGCCGCGAGAACGGTAGCGATCACTGCCCATCGCTGGGGCGCGGTGCTAGACTGAATCCGCCGCCCACACTCGCGCACCGGGGCCCGTTGTTGCCATGACGGACGAGCTGGCCGAAGCGTTGCTCACGCTGTTCGAGCGGCTCGCGCCGTACGTGCGGACCGACGCGCCGCTGCGCGAGGCCGTGAACGGGTTCGGCCGTGCCGTCGCTGCCTGGACCGAACAACTCGCCCCCGCGGGCGTGTCCGCACAGCCCCAGCCCGTGCCGCTGCCCCCACCGCCCGTGCCAGTCGTCGAACCGCGCCGGCCCGCAGTTCCGCTTCCGCCCTCGCCGCCGGTCGTCATCCCCGCCGACTTCTCGCTCGGCAAGCCGCTGGCCCCGATCGCCCGCCCGACCGCGTACCCGGACGAGGACGACCGTGGCGGCATCACGCCCGTCGATCTGGGCGTCATCACCCGCCGGTGCCAACTGAAGTCCGAAGCCGCGCGGATGGTCGCGGCCCGCAAGCGCGGCGACATCTTCACCGTGCCCGAAGACCTGATCCGCCGCGCCAACGCGCTGCCCGACTGCGACCTGTGGATGGTTCACCCCGGCGACTACGTCGAAGCGCCGAAGGCGTGGGACGACCTGGGCGGGGCGTTCGCCGTCGGCGCGGAAGCGGCCGAGATGCTCGCGGTGCTGCGCGAGCTGCCCAAACCGCTGGCCGAGCGCCACCGCGAGCGCGTCCTGTACGCCGTGGCCGAGGCCCAGTCGATGATGTGGTCCGGCATCCTCGACGTTCACCGCCGCGTGGACAACGATCAGGTCCACCTGTTCGTTCACGTGCGCGAAGAGGCCCGGCAGTACCAGATTTACATCAACCGGTATCTGAAGCGCGAGGACCGCGTCGCGGCCGACCGGTGGCCGGACCTGCTCAGCCGCATCGCCCTCTTGAAGGAGCAACTGGCCGGCGACCGCTCGAAGGCCCGCACCCGCGAGAAGGGACTGAACAGCATCAAGCACAAGCTGCGCAAGATGAACGCGGAGCCGGCGAAAGCAGCGGAGGAGTGGCCCCGCGTGCTGGAGCTATTGGAGGAAGTGGTCGCGGCCGGGGTGCCCGCGAGCAACGTGGACCTGCGCGAGCTGCTGCTGCCGGTCATGGACACACTGCCCGAAGATCAAGAGCCGGGGGTGAACGCGGAGCGCGTGTTCGCGGCCGTGAACGAGTTCCTCGCGACCCGGCCCGCGCCGGAGAGCGAACCGGCGGCGGAGGAGCCGTCGGCCGAAGTGCGGGCCGTCACCGAGTTGCTGCAAGGGCGCGAGGTGGTGCTGATCGGCGGCGTCGAACGGTCCACCAGCCGGCGACTGATCGAGCGCACATTCAAGCTGAGCAACCTGAACTGGATCTCGACCCGGCCGCACGAGTCGGTCACGTACTTCGAGCCGGCGGTCGCGCGGCCCGACGTCGCGGTGGTGCTGCTGGCGATCCGCTGGTCGAGCCACAGCTACGGCGACGTGAAGGACTACTGCGACAAGTACGGCAAGCCCATCGTGTACCTGACCGCCGGCTACAACCCCAACCAGATCGCTCACCAAATCTTGCAGCAAGTCGGCGACCGGTTACGCGCGCTCAACCGCGCGGGGTAAACGAATGGCCCGCGGATGACGCAGAGAAGAGGCAGTTGAA
>SXGT01485829.1_pt1 | contig 10719 bp, 11 predicted proteins | sample 3176221 | NCBI WGS metagenome assembly SXGT01 (sample SAMN11356862, study PRJNA531348) | freshwater metagenome | isolation source: freshwater sample F1-120 | place: China: Fuxian Lake, Yuxi | collected 2017-12-25
CGCGACAACGACCTGGTCGTGAACCCCAACAAGACCAAGAAGCTGACCAACATCCGGTCGGCCGGCGCCGACGAGAAGCTGATCCTGGCTCCGCCTCGCCAGATCACCCTCGAGTATGCGCTCGAGTTCCTCAACGACGACGAGCTGGGCGAGAGCACGCCGCAGTCGATCCGTCTGCGCAAGGCCGTGCTCGATCACAACCTGCGCAAGCGGGTCGAGAAGGCGAACGAGGCCGGTCTGCCCGACGACGACTGAGTCGCCGCGAGATCGGCCTCCCCACCCCTGTGGGGTCATGGCGCCCGAAGCCCGGCGGGAGCATCCTGTCGTCGTGAGGGTGCTGCTCGTTGACGATGACGTCCACGTCCTCCGCGCCATGGCGCGGGTGCTGAAGTCGCACGGCCTGACCCCCACCCTGGCCGTCAGCGCCGCCGCCGCCACCGCCGCCGCCGCCGTCGAGCGCTTCGACCTGGTGCTGTGCGATCTGGCCCTGGGCGGCGAGAGCGGCCTCGCCCTCCTCGACGCGATGCGCGCCCGCGGTGACCAGACCCCGTTCGTGCTGATCACCGGCTACGCCGGCGACGAACGCGCCGACGCCGCGCAGGATCCGCGCATCGCCGCGGTGATGCTCAAGCCCTTCGACGCCAGCGCTCTGGGCCGGGTCCTGCGCGACCTGTTGAACACCACCCCACGCAACCTGTCGTAGTACCCGGCCGTGGTGGACGCGCCGAGGGCGAGCGCCAGGGCGTTCGATTCGACATGCGGGGTGAACTGGTCACGCTGCACGAGCTCTTCGTCGCCGACGACGAGTGGATGTTCGCGACGGCCGGTGGTCATCCTCGACGTCGGCCTGATGGTCGAATCCGAGGTCGTCGATCGCACCCACGGGGGCGGCTCGGTCGGCACCGTCGCGTACATGTCGCCGAGCAATCGGCCGACCTTTGGTTGACGCCGGCCAGCGACCTGTACGCGGCCGGCGGCGTCATGCTCTACGAGGCCCTGACCGGCCAGCGCCCGATCCGCGGCGCGGCGCACGACGTGATGATGCGCAAGCGACTCGAGGATCCACCACCACCGAGCGCCGTCGCCGCCAGCGTGCCCGCCGATCTCGAAGCGTCGTGCATGCGGCTCCTCCACCGCGAGCCCGAGGCGCGCCCCGACGCCACGGCGGTGCTGGCCGCGCTGGGCGCGGCGCCGTCGGCGTCGCCGCCCGCCTGATGAGCGAGCATTTCGCCGGCCCCGACATGCCGCTCATGCTGGTGGTCGTGGCGATGGCGCCCGACTCCGTCGAGGGCAACGTGTCGCTCGCCGACTTCGAGGCGTGGCGCGACCAGCAGGGCGGCGACCTGCGCTACCTCCGTCTCGACGTCTGACCGTCGAGCTCGACTACGAGTCGGGACGGCGGTTCGAGACGTCCGAGAGCGCGGCGGCGACCAGGGGATCAGCGAGAACCTCGTCGGCGGGCCGCGACCACGGCCGGCGCCAGTTGGGGCGCTCGTCGCTGGTGCCGGGCACGTTCTGCGGCGCCGCCTCGAGCCAGAGGTCCTCGAGCGTCACCAGCACCAGGTGGGCCGGGCTCGCGGCCAGGACCTGGGTGCACGCCGTCATCGCCGCATGAGCGGCGTCCTCGTCCGTGGCGTCGGCCCCGGCCAGCAGATCGGCGCCGGCAAGCGCGGCGCGGGTCCGGGCCCGGGCGGCGCGCTCGAGCTCGACCTGGGCGTCGTCGATCAGGCCGAGCGCGCGTTTGTCGTCGATGTCGGCGCCGCGCCAGAAGCCGGCGAAGGTCGGCGTGTCGTGCGTGTTCAGGCTGGCCACGTGCTCGGCGGCGGGCACCGCCATGTGCTCACCGGGGTGGCCGGGCATGGCGAACTGACCGACGAACAGGCTGGCCACGCCGTGGCGGCGCATGGCCGGGCGCACCTCGGGCGGCACCGTGCCGAGATCCTCGCCGGCCAGCGCGCACTGGTTGCGGTGCGACTCGAGGGTGAGCACGGCGTAGATCTCGTCGGGCCGGTAGCGCACGTAGACGCCATCGGTCGCGGCGAAGCCGCGCGGCACGCAGTACAGGCGGTGCAGCCCCATCACGTGATCGATGCGCAACATGCTGGCGCGATCCATGTGGTGGCGGACGCAGTCGACGAGGTAGCGATAGCCGGTGGCGCGGATGGCGGCGGGGTGGAGCGGCGGCAGGCCCCAGTCCTGGCCGCCGACGAAGAGCGCGTCGGGTGGCGCGCCGGCCGAGAGCTCGAGCAGGAAGAGCCGGCGGTGACGCCACACCTCGTAGGCGTCGCGGCTGACGCCCACCGGCAGATCGAGGTAGAGGCCGCCGTCCTGACCGTGATCGAGCTTGAGCTCGCCGAGCTGGGCGCCGGTGCGCCACTGGGCCCAGGCGTGGCTGCGCACCCGCGCGACGTCGACGCCGGCCGGCACCTCGTCGAGCGACGTCACCAGCGGCAGGCCGTCGCGCCAGGCCGCCGGCCACGCCGGCCACGGCGCGCGCTCTTGCTCTCCGATGGCCCGGAAGACCGCATAATCGGCGAGCGCGCTGTCGCGCACCCGGTACTCGATGGCCGCGCGGGCCAGGCGGCCGTGGTTCCAGTCGCGCGCCGCCAGCTCGTCGATGATGGCCCGGCGCCATGCGTACTGGGCGCGGTAGTCGACCAGCGGCTCGGCGGCCAGCTGCGTGCGCACGGCTTGCACGGCGGGTCGCGCCAGCGGATCGGTCGCCGGCGAGCCCAGCGCGTCGACATCGATGGAGAGGTAGAGCTCGTTCCAGAACAGCCGGCTGGCCGGCGCATAGGGGCTGGGCTGGCACGGCTCGTCGAGGAACGCGGCCAGGAGCGGCAGCGTGCCGACGTAGTGCCCACCGCGGGCCCGCACCTCCTCGAACAGCGCGCGCACGGTGCTGAGATCGCCGGTGGCGCCGGTGGCGGCGCTGCGCATGGCGTAGAGCGGCGCGAACACGCCCCACCGCCGCGGCGTGCTGCCGGGTGCGCCCCAGGCCACGGTCGGCGCGGCGATCACGTGGCTTTCGCCGCGCACGCCGCCGACCTGCCAGCGCAGCGTGTGGTAGCCGTGCTCGCCGCCCAGCTCGACGCGCGCACTGCGCAGGCAGTGCACGCGGCCGCCCAGCGCCGCGGGATGGGCGTGATCGGTGGCGGCCAGGTCGTAGAGCCGGCCGGCGGCCCGCCGCAGCGTGCCGCTCTCGGTGGTGACCTCGAGCTCCCACGCCCCGTCCTCGTCGGCCGGCACGCGCAGCGGCACCACCAGCGCGCCCTCGTCCCAGGCCACCACCACCGGCGGCACCAGCTCGGCCCACCTCCGCCGCTCGGTCTCGGCCATGGCCCCGCGGGTGTCGTCGGGATGCGCGAGGTCGAGGCCCAGCGAACGCAGCACCGCCACCAGCGCCTCGGGGCTCGCGGTCACCGCCTCGCCGCGATAGCCGACGTACGACGGCTCGAGCCCGGCCGCACGGGCGAGATCGAGCAGCTGCTGCGACGCCGTCACCGCGTCACCGCGCTCACCGCATCGCTGACCTTGACCTCGACGTTGACCTTGACCTGAACGCCACCGTTGGCCTCGACCTCGTCGTTGACGTCGAGGTCAACGTCGACGGTGGGGTTCAGGTTCAGGTTCACGTCAAGGTTCAGGTCAAGGTCAAGGTTCGGATCAGAGCGTCAGCCACCAGTTGGGGAACAGACCCATCTCGAGGATGACCAGCGGACACGCCGCCATCACGAACACCAGGCCGGCCGAGCGCGTGGTGGCGATCTCGCCGCGCGCGTCCTTGAAGTACATCGCGGTCACGATACGCAGGTAGTAGAAGATGCTGATCGCCGAGTTGATGACGCCGATGGCGGTGAGCCACAGGAGCTGCTGGTCCTGGGCCTCCATCGCGCTCTTGAAGACGTAGAACTTGGCGAAGAACCCGCCGGTGGGCGGCATGCCACCGAGCGAGAGCAGGCACACGGTCATGGCCAGCGCCGCCGCCGGATGCCGCGAGGCCAGGCCGGCCCAGTCCTCGATGTCGAGCCGCTCGTTGTCCTTGCTGCCGACGTACGACACCACCGCGAACGCGCCCATCGTGGTGAGCGAGTACGCGATCAGGTAGTAGACCATCGCGGCCTTGCCGCTGGCCGAGCCCAGGCCCATCGCGCACAGGCCGACCAGGAGCACGCCGGCGTGCGAGATCGACGAGTACGCCAGCATCCGCTTGATGTTGTCCTGGCGGATGGCGGCGATGTTGCCGACGGTGATGGTCAGCGCGGCCAGCACCACCATGGGCGAAGCCCAGCCGATGACGCCGTAAGGCAGCTTGTCGCCGCCCATGAACTGACCGAAGACGCGCATCATCGCGGCGAAGGCGGCGGCCTTGACCGCCGCCGCCATGAAGGCGGTGACCGGCGTGGGCGCGCCCTCGTACGCGTCGGGCGCCCACATGTGGAACGGCACCGCCGCGACCTTGAAGGCGAAGGCCGCGATCATCAGGAACGAGCCGACGGTGAGCAGGCCGAGGTTGCCGCTCACCAGCCGCTGCTGGATCTGGACCAGATTGGTGGTGCCGACCGCGCCGTAGACCAGCGCCATGCCGTAGAGCAGGAAGGCGGTGGCGAACGCGCCCATGAGGAAGTACTTCATGGCGGCCTCGTTGCCGCGCCGGCTGCGCCGCCGCAACGCGGTCATGACGTAGACGCCGATCGACATGGTCTCGACGCCGAGGAAGACGGTGGCGAGGTTGGCGGCCTGGGCCAGGAGCACCATGCCCGACGCGGTGAGCAGGAGGATTCCGTAGTACTCGCCGACCACCCAGCCGTGGGTGCGCTGGTGCGACGGCGCCAGGAGCGCGGCCAGGGCCGCCACCACGCCGAACAGCCCCGACAGCACGTACCCGGTTCGATCGGCGACGAGCATCTCGCTGAACAGGAGCCTCGATGAGGTCGGGCCGAGGTGCCGGTAGAGCACGATCGAGACCACGGTCGACGCCAGGGCGCCGGCCACGGTGATGCCGGCCAGGGCCGTGCGATCCTTGCCGGTGAAGAACGCCTCGGCGAGGACGAGCAGCATGCCGCTGACCGCCAGCACCAGGAACGGCGCGATGTAGAGCAGGTCACCGGTATTGAAGGTCACGGCAGCCCCCTGGGAACCGGCTGGGCGGTGGGTGCAGGCGGCACGGCCGCGCCGGGCGCACTGGGCGTCCCGGGCTCCGTGCCGAGCGGCGCCGACGAACCCCCGCGGCGAATGCGCTCGATCGCCATGCGAGCACGGCCACCGAACTCGTCGCTGACCAGCCGGGACGGTCCGTCACCCTCGGCCAGCTTGGCGTGGTACGCGCCGAGGAAGGCGTTCACCGACGGCTCCATGCGCTTGAGGAACGGGCGTGGGAACACGCCCATCACGAAGATCAGGACGACGATGGGGATGAACACGACCTGCTCGCGCACCGACAGGTCGGGCAGCGCGCCGTTGCGGGCCTTGTCGAGCGGGCCGAAGAACACCTTCTGGAACATGAACAGCAGGTAGACCGCGCCCAGGATCACGCCGGTGGCGGCGAGGCCGCCCAGGATGCGCGGGTGCGGCAGGTAGTTGGGGTAGCCGTCGGGGAAGGTGTCGCCGGCGTTGAAGGTGCCGAAGATCGAGAGGAACTCGCCGATGAAGCCGGACAGCCCGGGCAACCCGGCCGAGCCCATCACGATGATGAGGTAGAGCGCCGAGAAGATCGGCATCTGCTTCCAGATGCCGCCGTACTCGGCGAGCCGGCGGGTGTGGCGGCGCTCGTAGAGCACGCCGATGCCGAGGAACAGGCCACCGGTGGTGAGGCCGTGCGAGAGCATGGCGTAGATCGAGCCCTCGATGCCGGCCGGGGTCAGCGCGAACACACCGAGCGCACAGAAACCCAGGTGCGAGACCGAGGAGTAGGCGACCAGCTTCTTGACGTCGTCCTGGGCGTACGCGACCAGCGCGCCGTAGACGATGCCGATCACCGCCAGGATCGCGATGTACGGCGCCAGTACCGACGCGCCGTACGGGAACAGCGGCATGGCCCAGCGCAGGAGGCCGAAGATGCCGAGCTTGAGCAGCACGCCGGCAAGGATCACCGAGCCGGGTGTGGGCGCCTCGACGTGAGCGTCGGGCAACCAGGTGTGGAACGGGAACAGCGGGATCTTGATGCAGAAGGCCAGCGCGAAGGCCGCGAAGCACCACACCTGGGCCTTGTGGGGTAGCACCAGGGTCTGCAGCTTCTCGAGGTCGGTCGTGTACACGCCGGTGACGTCGGCGTAGCTGACGTACACGTAGAAGATGGCGACCAGCATGAGCAGCGAGCCGACCATCGTGTAGATGACGAACTTGATCGACGCGTAGATGCGGCGCTGCCCGCCCCAGATACCGATCAAGAGGTACATCGGGATCAGCATCACCTCCCACATCACGTAGAAGAGGAAGGCGTCGACGGCGACGAAGGCGCCGAGCATGCCGGTCTCGAGCACGAGCATGGCGGCGACGAACTCGCGGACGTGCTTCTCGATGGTCCTGGTCGCGGCCAGTAGCGTCACCGGGGTCAGGAAGGTGGTGAGCAGCACCAGCCACAGCGTGATGCCGTCGACGCCGGTCTTGAAGCGCACCCCGAGGCCCGGGATCCACGAGGCGTCGGTGACCATCTGGTAGCCGGCCTGGGTCTTGTCGAAGTACGACAGCGCGAACAGCGAGACCACGAAGGTGAGGGTCGAGGTGGCGATGCCGATGCCGCGCGACAGCGCGTGCTCGCCGCGCGGCGTGCACATCGCGAACAGGGCGCCGAGCAGCGGCAGCCCCAGGATCATCGGTAGCACCCAGGCGCCGGGATTCATCGCACACCTCCGCTGGCCGCAGGCTGGGTCAGGGTGGCCGCCTCGCCGGGCAGCTCGACCTTGCGGGTGACCTTGCGCCACTCGGTCGGCTTGCCGTCTTTGCTCTTCTTGCCCCACACCGGGTCGGCGATGAAGAGCGTGACCCGGCTGGCGATCTCGCCGCGCCGCTTGACCACGATGGTGCCGGTGCCGGTACCGGTGGCCTCGTCGGGCTTGCCGTCACCGTCGAAGTCCCAGCGCACCACCGAGTCGGCGCGTAGGCCGTTTCCGGGCTGGGCCTTGAACTCGATGCCAGCGGGGACCGCGCGCCAGGTGAAGCCGGGCGCGTCGGCGCGCGAGGTCCACAGGAAGATGGCGGCCGCGCCGAGGACGACGCCGACCATGTAGCGCTGGACCATGCCGTTCTGCACCCAGCGCGAGATGCGCGAGAAGGTGCTGACGGCGAAGCCGAGGCCGTTGACCAGCACGGTGTCGATCATGAAGCGATCGACGATCTCGAACAGTCCGCGGGCCAGGAAGCGGAACGGCTTGACCAGGATGATCTCGTAGAGCTCGTCGACCCAGAGCTTGTTGAACGACGCGTCGTAGAGGGCCTTGCCGGCGCCGTCCCTGGTGAAGCGCTCGACCCACGGCGACGGGCCCTTGCGGTAGAGCGCGGCGGCGAGGCCGATGCCGAGCAGGCCGGCGGCGGTGGCACAGGCCATGAGGCCCCACTCCTTGGCCGCCGACAGGTGGGGCAGCACCTGCATGATCTCCTTGCCTTCCTTGTCGACGCCGTGGAAGACCGGCTTGACCGAGTGACCGAGCCACTCGGGCAGGAACGTCATGTAGTGGTGGTGCGGGAAGACGTGGGGCACGGCGATGAAGCCGGCGACCAGCGCCAGGACGGCGAGGATGACCAGCGGACCGACCATGGTCCACGGCGACTCGTGCGGGTGCTCGACCTGCTCCTTGCCGCGGTAGCTGCCCTCGAAGACCAGGAAGTAGAGCCGCCACATGTAGAAGGCGGTGCCGAGCGCGGCGACGATCAGCATCGACCACAGCGCGTAGTTCAGGCCGCCCCAGCCCTCGTGGTGGGCGGCGTAGGCGCCGGCCAGGATCGAGTCCTTGGAGAAGAAGCCCGAGGTCAGCGGGAAGCCGGCGATGGCCAGGCAGTAGATGAGGAAACACAGGCGCGTCCACGGCAGGTACTTCTTGAGCCCGCCCATGATGCGCAGATCGCCCGAGCCCTCCATGCCGTGCATGACCGAGCCGGCGCCGAGGAACAGGCCGGCCTTGAAGAAGGCATGGGTGCCGAGATGAAAGATGGCGCCGGTCCAGTTGCCGGTGCCGACGCCGACGAACATGAAGCCGAGCTGGCTCACCGTCGAGTAGGCCAGCACCTTCTTGAGATCGGTCTGGGCGAAGGCCATGAAGGCCGCGACCAGCGCGGTGATCGCACCGATGATGGCGACCACGGCCATGGCCGTCGTCGAGTGGGCGAAGATGAACGAGGTGCGCGCGACCATGTAGACACCGGCGGTGACCAGGGTGGCGGCGTGGATGAGGGCCGAGACCGGGGTGGGGCCGGCCATGGCGTCGGGCAACCAGACGTAGAGCGGGATCTGGGCCGACTTGCCGGCGGCGCCGATGAACAGGAGCACACATGCGGCGGCGGCGAGGCGCTCGCGGCCCCACCACACCTGCTGGTAGACCTCGGGCTGGGTCTCACCGACCTGGCGCAACGCGCTGAAGTCGAGCGACTGACCGCCGTCGATGCCCTGGGTCGCCCAGTAGAGCAGGAACATGCCGAGCAGGAAGGCGCAGTCACCGATGCGGTTGACGACGAAGGCCTTGCGGCCGGCGGTGGCGTAGGCCTCGTTCTCGAACCAGAAGCCGATGAGCAGGTAGCTGCAGAGGCCGACGCCCTCCCAGCCGATGAACATCACGGGCATGTTCGCGCCCAGGACCAGGATCAGCATCGCGCCGGTGAACAGGTTCAGGTAGCCGAAGTAGGCGCCGTAGCGCTTCTCGTGCTCCATGTACCCGGTCGAGTAGAGGTGGATGAGCGTCGAGCAGAACGTGACGATGAGGATCATCACGCTCGACAGCGGGTCGAGGCGGAGGTCGAGCTGGACCTTGAAGTTGCCGACCTCGATCCAGGTGTAGAGGTGCTCCTTGAGCTCGAAGACGTCGCCCAGGTTGCCGGCCTTGTAGACGTCGTAGGCCTGACGCAGGGGCCCGACGACCAGCCAGGCGGCGGTGAAGAACGACGCCGCCACGGAGGCGACGGCGACGAAGTGGACGGCCTGGCGCGACAGCCGGCGGCCGAGGGTGAGGTTGATGAACGCGCCGATCAGCGGCAGCGCGGGCACCACCCACAGGAAGTTCACGGCGTTCTTGGCTTCCATGGTGGGGCTAGTGCTTGAGGATGTTCATCTTGTCGACGTCGACGTGGCGTCGACCTCGGAAGATGGCGACGACGATGGCGAGGCCGACCGCGACCTCGGCCGCGGCGACGGCGATGACCACCATCGCGAAGGAGTGGCCACCCAGATCGCCGTGCATGCGGGCGAAGGTCAGGATGGTCAGGTTGGCGGCGTTGAGCATCAGCTCGATGCTCATCATGATGATGAGCACGTTCTTGCGCAGCAGCACGCCCGCGGTGCCGATGGCGAAGAGCAGCGCGGCGAGGACGAGGAAGTGGCCGTAGCCGATGTTCATCAGCATGGGGTCACGCGCCTCCCTGCGAGGCGGCGCCCGGCTCGTCGGCCAGGACCTCGCCGTCGTCGTCCTTGAGCGGACGGGCGATGGCGATCGAGCCGACCACCGCAACCAGGAGCAGGATCGACACGGCCTCGAACGGGAACAGGTACTCGTTGAAGAGGTTCCAGCCGACCGCCGCGGTCGAGCCCCAGTCGTAGCCCTGCGAGGTCGCGGCCGGCGCCGCCAGCTGGGGCGCGGTCACCGTCGAGTCGACCGAGAGCAGGACGCTGGCCAGGCGGTAGACCAGGTAGGCCATGGCCACGCCGGCCACGGCCTTGCCGGCCTTGCCGGTGGTCGCGTACGGCTCGTCCTCGGGCTTGTTGAGGATCATGATGACGAAGACGAACAGCACCATGCTGGCGCCCGCGTAGACCAGCATCTGGATGACGGCGAGGAAGTGGGCGTAGAGCAACATGTAGAGCCCGGCCAGCGCGAAGAAGGTGCCGACCATGCCCATCACGCCGGTGATGAGGTTCCTGCGGGTGATGACGAAGACCGAGCCGGCCACGGACATCGCGGCGAACAGCCAGAAGGCGATCGCCATGCCGGGGCGGGTCTTGGGCTTGCCGGCGGCCGGCTTGCCGGCCTCGGCCTGCTTGGTGACCACGTCGCGATCGCTGACGCCCTTGCCGGCCGGCGTGGCCGAACGGGGCGGCGGCTTGACCGCGGTCGGGCCGGGCTGGGCCGAGGCGTCGGTGACGACGCTGCCGCTGCTGCCGACGACGAGGGCCAGGGCCAGCGCCAGTACACCGACGAAGGTGGCCAGCACGGTGACGGCGCGCGCGCGCATATTGCCGCTCATGCTGCCGCTCCTTTGATCTTGGCGAGGAACTCGCCGCGGAACTTGGTCAGGAAGCCCATCATGGGCCAGGCCGCGGCCTCGCCCAGGGCGCAGATGCTGTTGCCGGCGATCCCGTGAGCGATCGAGCCCAGGAGCTCGACATCGCCGGGCTTGCCCTCCCCGAAGGCGACGCGGCGCGAGACCTTCTCGAGCCAGCCCGTTCCTTCACGGCACGGCGTGCACTGACCGCACGACTCGTGGTGGTAGAACTTCATCAGGTTGCGCGAGGCCTCGACCATGTTGACCGAGGAGTCCATGACGATGGCGCAGCACGTGCCGAGCATCGTCCCG
>SXGT01159120.1_pt1 | contig 10718 bp, 8 predicted proteins | sample 3176221 | NCBI WGS metagenome assembly SXGT01 (sample SAMN11356862, study PRJNA531348) | freshwater metagenome | isolation source: freshwater sample F1-120 | place: China: Fuxian Lake, Yuxi | collected 2017-12-25
GCAGCTTCCGTGAGATGAAGCGCCACGTGCATTACGAAAAGCCGTCGGAAAAGCGCGCCCGTCAAAAGGCCGAGGCCGTGAGCCGCTCCCGCAAGCTGGCCCGCAAGCGCGCCCAGCGCGAGGGTCTGCTGCCCGCGCCGCCGCCGCGCCGCTAAGGCCGAACGACGACCGAAACGATCAGGCCGCCCCGGTTCGCCGGGGCGGCTTTTTCACGTCGGGGAACGGGGATCACCCCTCCCGCTTCAGAACCCGGCCCAGGCTCTTCCACTCCAGCTTGACCCCCGACAGGGCCCCTGCGCGGAAGGCGCGGCCCGCCAGCCAGGTGATCACCACCACGGTCACCAGCATGCCGGCCATGGTGCCGATGATCTCGACCAGGGGCGGACCGGACGGCGCCCGCGCGCTCATCAGGAACGGGGTGAACAGGGGCACCCACGACAGCACCTTGACCAGCATGGCGTCCGGGTTGCGCATGGCCATCTGCATGACCAGCAGCGGCACGATCAGGATCATCATGATCGGCCCGATCAGGGTCTGGGCCTCGCGCGGCGTCTCGCAGAAGGCGCCGATGGCCGCGAACATCACCGCGTACATCAGATAGCCGCCCGCCAGATAGGCGAACAGATACAGCAGCAGACCGTCCTTCATCAGCACCGCGGCCACGTCCGCGCCGATCTCGGGAATCAGGGCCGCGAACCCGGCCGCGCCCATGGCGCCCCAGGCCAGCAGCACCGTCCCGGTCAGGGCGGCCACCCCCAGCACCTTGCCCGCCAGGATCTCGGCGGAGGAGGCCGACGACATCAGCACCTCCATCACCTTGTTGGCCTTCTCCTCCATGACGCTGTTCATCAGCATGGAGGCGCCGGTCACCACCAGCGACCACAACAGGAAGCCCAGGGCGAGGCCGATGATGCCCGGCAGGCGGTCGCGCAGGGACACCTCCCCGCCGCTGACGCTGGCGGGCGAGAACATCTGCACCTGCGGCCGGAACCGCTGCACATCGTCCACCACCGTGTCGGCCAGGCCCGCGCCGGTCAGAGCCTCGCGCCGGTTGACCTCGACCAGGGCGGCCCGCACCGCGTCCTCCACCGTGTCGTCGGTGGCCCGGCGCGACCACACCACCGCCGAGGGCGCGCCGTCGGCCCGGTTCAGAATCACCGCCGAATCCAGCTGCACCTCGCCCGGCAGGCGCTCCCCCTCGAACCACGGGGCCAGCACGGCTGCGGGATCCGGCGCAGACGCCAGCTCGGTCAGGCCTGCGGGCGTCGGGTCGATGATGCGGATGCGTTCGCGCGGCGTGCTGAAGCCTGCGGCCGCCTGCGGCGCGACGCGCCTGAGCTCCGCCAGTCCGGCCTCATAGCCCTCACGCTCCGCCACATCCCGCACGCCGTCGGCCGCTTCAGGCCCGGCCTCGATCCGGGCTGCGGCGCGCAGGGCCTGCGCCTGCCGGCCCAGGGCCGCACGGTCCATGGCGGCGCGCACGGCGGCGGTCAGGGACGGCCCCTCGCCGGGGGCCTCCACCAGCACCACCTGGCTGATCGGTTCGGACCGCTCCATCAGAAAGGGCACGGAGCCGCCCAGAACGGCGAAGAACGGCAGGGCCAGCAGCGACAGCCAGAACCCGACCGTGCGGGCGTAGGCCAGATATTCGCGGCGGGCGATCAACAGGGCGCGTTTCATCGGGCGGCCTCCTCGGTCCGGTGACCCTGATCCTGATCCGGGTCCGCCCCGGTCAGGCCGATGAAGGCGTCGTGCAGGCTGGGCTCGCGCATCTGGAAGGTGCGCACATCCAGGCCCTGGACGAAGGCCGCCTTCAGCGCCTCCTGGCCCGCGCCGCCGGCCGCCATCGTCGCCCGGATGCGGCGCGTTTCGCCCAGATCCTCGCTCTCCACCGAGACCACCCCCGGCAGGGCCGCCACGGCCTCCGGCGCGATGGCGCCTTCCAGCTCGAGGAAGCGCGGCGCCGTGGCCCGCGCCTCATCCACCGTGCCCTCGAACGCCTTCTGCCCGCCCGCGATCAGGACCACCTTGTCGCACAGCCGCTCGGCGTGCTGCATCACATGGGTCGAGAACAGCACCGTGGCCCCCTTCGACGCGATGTCCCGGATCATGACCTCAAGCCCCTGCTGGTTCATGGGGTCCAGCCCCGAGAACGGCTCGTCCAGAATCACGAACTCCGGCTCGTGGGCCAGGGCGGCGATCAACTGGACCTTCTGGGCCATGCCCTTGGACAGGTCCTTCATCTTCTTGTTCGACGCCTCGCCCAGCCCCTGGGCCTCCAGCATGACCCGGGCCCGGCGGCGCCCCTCGCCCAGCGGCACGCCCTTCAGCCCGGCGAAGAAGGCGATGGCGTCCACCGGCGTCATCTTGCGGTACAGGCCGCGCTCCTCGGGCAGGAAGCCGATGCGGTCGCGCACCTTGCGCCCGTCGTTCGCCCCAAGGATTTCCACGCGCCCCGAGGTGGCCGGGGTCAGGCCCAGGATCATGCGGATGGTCGAGGTCTTGCCCGCCCCGTTCGGCCCCAGAAAACCGCAGATGGACCCCTTGGGAACCTGAAAGCTCAAATCGCGCACGGCCTGAAAGGCGCCGTACCGCTTGCTGACATCCGTAAGTGCGAGCGCCGGACCCATACCGCCTCCCCTGTTCGCGAACACCATGACTAACCCGCTTCCCCGTCGCCCGCCAACCGTGGCCGTTGACGGGACTTGCGCGGCGGCGGATTGTCGATCGGGGCTTTCAGGGAGACGGATGTGCTGCGACGAATTCTGGGGACGCTGGCGGGGGTCGTGCTGGCCGTCGTCATCACCAGCCTGTGGGAGATGACCGCCCACTATCTGATGCCGCCGCCGCCCACGCGGCTGGACGTGGCGCCCGGCGCGCCGACCCTGGCTGCGGTCATCGTCGGCTATGGCGTCGCCATCTTTCTGGGCGCCCTGACGGCCGCGCGTCTGGCGCGGGTCGACTGGGCGGCGCTGATCGTGGGCGGGCTGATGATGGCGTCCGTGATCGCCTTGGTGGTCCTGATGCCCCACCCGATCTGGTTCACGGCCCTGTCGCTGGCGGTGATGGCGGTCGCGACCTTCGCAGCGCGCCACCTGAGCCTGGGGATGGGCGCTCGCGGAGGTGCTGCGGCGGCCTAGCCCCGCGCGTGGTCGCCCGGGATGCGCACCGCGAACTCGCGGCCCAGATAGTTGGCGGGGTTCAGGCGCGCGCCGCCCCGGCGGATCTCGAAATGCAGGTGAGGTCCGGTGGAGTAGCCGGTGGAGCCCACCTTGCCGACGACCTGGCCCGCCGCCACCTCGGCGCCGGTCTGCACGTCCACGGCGCTCATGTGGGCGTAAAAGCTGCGCAGGCCGTTGGGGTGACGCACCTCCACATAGCGGCCGTAGCCCACCCGGTCATAGCCCACGGCCGTGACCACGCCCTCGGACGTGGCCAGCACCGGCGTGCCCGTGGGCGCGGCGATGTCGACTCCGGCGTGATGACGCGCGCCGGGCTCGCCCGCCAGACGGCGGGTTCCGAAGCGCGAATTGATGGGATGGCTCTTGATCGGCAGGTCGAAGGCGATGATCCGCACGGGCGGGCCCATGTCCTTCACCTCGGCGATGACGGGCGGCGCCATCGGGCGCTCGGCCACGGGCTTCTCAACCTCCACGGCCACGTACATGGCCTGGGGCGCGGCGGCCATGGCCATCACGGCGACGGCCGCCAGACCCAGGGTCTGGCCGGAATGGGTGAGGAAAGACCTCGCAGTCGGCAATAGTCGTCGCAAGCGGCGGCTCCGTCGGCGGCGTGACAAGCTCGTGAAAGCTCGATGGAAAGATCGCCGCGCGGGTCTCCGAGAGACCCGAAACCTCCGATCAGGAGGCCGGCGACCTGATCGAGGGGGCGTTGTGCGGGGCCGATGGGGCCATTTATGGGCGCCAGGTGCGACAGACCGCCGCACTGGCGCAACCTTTTGGCGCCCTCACAGAAAAACGGCGGAGAGCGCGAAGCCCTCCGCCGTCTGTCCTTCAATCCTGCGCGATCAGAACGGCAGGCTGAGAGTGATCGCCCCCACGTGGCTGTCGGCCGCCTCCGCGAACCGGCCGCGATAGCCGATGTCCAGGTTCATCCGCTCGCCCAGGCGCGCGGTGATTCCCAGATTGACCATGGCCTGCTGGGACAGCGGATTGTCGAAGGCCGTGGACAGGGCCTGGGCCGGATTGGCGGCCAGGCCGACCGTCACCGGATCGGCGTCGTCGTTGATCAGATCGCGATAGCCGCCCTCGGCGTAGAATCCGAAGGCCGGGCCGCCCCCTTCCAGCCGCAGGGCCACCTCGGCCGTGACGCCCTCCACTGTGCGGTCGGCGATGTCGTGGCGGGCGGCGGGGCCCTGCTCCACATAGCCGTCCAGATCCGCACTGACCCAGGCCAGGGCCGCGCGCGGCGACAGGGCGAGGCCGCCCATCTCCATCCAGGTCCCCGCCTGCAGGCGGGCGCCGGTGGTCACGGCCCGGGTCTTGCCCGTGTGGACCACAGGGGTCAGGGCGGTCAGGCGGGTGATGTCGTCGAACCGGTCGCTGGAGACGCCGACCACGCCGTTGACGAACACATTGCCCGAGCGCCAGCCCGCCCACAGGTCGCCGCTGACGGTTTCGATGTCCGCCGCCAGGCGGCCGGCGGTCAGGTCGCCCTGGTCGAAGCCCACGCCCAGACCGAAGCGCCAGCTGGACGACGGCGCGGCCTCCAGCTGGAAGCGCGCGCCCCAGGTCTCGGTCTCCGCCGAGGCGACGGCGCCCCGGGCGTCGAATTCGGTCTGGTCATAGACGACCCCGGCGGTGACCCCGCCGGAGCCCTCGACCCAGCCCTCGCGGCCGGACAGGCGGGCCGAGCCGTCCTCCATCGCCCGCTCGCGGTGACGGAAGGCGGTCTCGCCCAGCACCGTGGTCTGGGCCCCCGCGTCGCCGTAGTACATGTAGTCCAGCGCCAGATTGGCCAGGGCGCGGTGCCCCGTCGCCGTCGGGTGGACCCCGTCAAAATAGAAGTAGCTGTCCGGATTGGCGCAGACCGTGAAGGTGGTCTGGTTGAAGCAGGCGTCGGTGGCGTTGGTCACGCCGAACAGGCCCGGATTGGCCGCGAAGAAGGCCGAGGCCGTCTCCAGGTCCATCAGGATGATGTTGCTGTTCGCGTTGGCGGCGGCGGCGGTGAACAGCCCCTGCCTCAGGGCCGCGTTGAAGGTCGATGTCGCGCCCCCCGACAGATTCTGGGCCGGGCCGCCCCGGAACTGGGGCGTGGCGGCCAGGCTGGGCAGGTTCGAGACCAGCACCGTCCCCGCGCCCGCGCCGGCGATGGCGTTCACCAGCCCGGTGATCTCGTTTGCCGCGTCGATGGATTCCAGCGTCAGATAGCCGAGCGGATCGGCCATCGGCACCGTGCTGATCATTCCCAGAGCCTGGAAGATGTTGTTGGCGCCGCCCAGCACGCTGACCAGGTCGCCCGAGCCGAACGTCCCGCCGTTGGCCAGATAGGCCTGAAGCTGGACCTGCATGCCCGGCGGGCTCATGGCCGCGTCGGTGCGCGCGCCGCCAAAGGCGTAGTTGACGCTGCCCGCGGTCGTGCCGAAGCCCGTGGCGTCAAAGCCCAGCAGCTCGGTGAAAACGCGTCCGTTCGAGAACCGCCCCTGCCAGTAGAACGCCGCCGGGGGCTGCGTCCCGCCGGTGAAGCCGAACAGGTTGCCGTTGTCGCTCAGGCTGTCGCCGAACACGACCAGACGGTCATAGGACTGGGCTTGCGCCTGCGACGGCGCCAGCATCACGGCGCCCAGAACAGCGGCGAGCGCGGCCGCCGAAACGGTTTGACGAGACATGATCTTCCTCCCTCGACCGTCAGTGTGCGGTCGTTAACGGCAGTGTGCGCCGCTCAGCGGAGGACGCAAGATGCCGCTAGGGAAGCTTCAGTGCAGAATCCGGAACCGCAGGGTGCCGGGAATGGCCTTCAGGTCGGCCAGCAGAGCGCGGTCGTAATCCCGGTCCACGTCGGCGATCACATAGCCGGTGTGCTCGTCAGTCTTCAGGTGCTGGGCCAGGATGTTCAGCCCCGCGTCCGCCAGCACCCGGTTGATGGCCGCCAGCACGCCTGCCTGATTGCGGTGGATGTGCAGCAGCCGGTGCCCGCCCGTGACGTCGGCCAGCTGGACGTTGGGCAGGTTGACGCTGAATGTGGTGTCGCCCCGGTTCAGATAGCCCAGCACCCGCTCGGCGGCGAAGTCGGCGATGGCTTCCTGGGCCTCCTCGGTCGAGCCGCCGATGTGGGGCGTCAGAATGACGTTCTTCAGGCCCATCAGCGGGCTGTCGAAGGGATCGTCATTGGTGCGGGGCTCTTCCGGGAACACGTCCACCGCCGCCCCGGCCACCCGGCCCGAGCCCAGCGCCTGGGCCAGGGCCCCGATGTCCACCACATGGCCCCGCGACAGGTTCAGCAGCAGGGCGCCCGGCTTCATGCGCGCGAACTGCTGCGGCCCCATCAGATTGGTGTTCGACTGGCGCCCGTCCACATGCAGGCTGACCACGTCCGCCTCGGCCAGCAGGGCGTCCAGCGACCGCAGCCGCCGCGCATTGCCCAGCGCCAGCCGCTCGACCACGTCGTAGAACACCACCCGCATGCCCAGGGCCTCGGCCAGCACCGACAGCTGCGAGCCGATGGCGCCGTAGCCCACGATGCCCAGAGTCTTGCCGCGCAGCTCGCGAGAGCCCGTCGCCGACTTGTTCCACGCGCCCCGGTGCATGGCGGCGGACTTGTCGACCACGTCGCGCATAAGGGTGACCGTAAGCCCGATGGCCAGCTCCACCACCGAGCGAGTGTTTGAATAGGGCGCGTTGAACGCCGCCACGCCCCGGTCGGCCGCCGCCTCCAGATCGATCTGGTTGGTGCCGATGCAGAAGGCCGCCACGGCCATCAGCTTGTCCGCCGCCTCCAGCACCCGCGCCGACACATTGGTCTTGGAGCGCACGCCCAGCACATGCACGCCCCTGATCCGCTCGATCAGGGCGTCCTCGTCCAGCGCCCCCTTGAGGGTCTCGACCGAGTATCCCTCCTCACGCAGCCGCTGCACGGCCAGGGGGTGGATGTTCTCCAGCAGCAGGATCTTCATGCGGCTGCGCGGAAACGACCAGCGCCCGCTCAGGCCCTCGGCGTGCAGCACCTCGTCCAGCGAGCGCGCCTCGGCGTCCGCCGCCGCCACCACCGGCTCGCGCCGCACGACTTCCGTGAAGGCGTAGAAGCGATCCACCACGCCGGCCTTCTTCATCACCGCGTCGTTCCAGCCGTCGCCGATAAGGATCACCGGACCCGGCAGGTTCAGCGCCTTCAGCGCCTCGGCCTTGCCCCCCTCGCGCGACAGGGGGTTGGCCTCGTCCACGCCGGTGACCCGGCCCTCGTCGTCATAGATCAGGTCGTTGGCCAGCACCCGCTCGGGCGCTACGCCCAGCTCGGCGGCCACCGGGGCGATGACCTCGCGGAACCCGCCCGAGACGATGATGATGCGATCCGCGTTCTCGGCGAAGAAGCGCCCGTTGCGGCGCACCGACGGCGTCAGTTCGCCCAGGATGCGGTCGGCCAGCGCCTCCACATGGGCTCGCGTCAGCTGCAGCAGCTCCAGCCGCCGCTTCAGCGCCTCGCCGAAGTCGATGTCCCCGGCCATGGCCTGGTCGGTCAGCCGCGCCACCCGGGTGCGGATGGCGTCGGCCTCCACGGATTCGCTCAGCACCATGTCGGCCAGCGCATCCAGCGTCTCCACCTTGACCAGGGTGGAGTCGAAATCCAGCACGACGAAAGGGGCGGCTGCGGAAGCGGAAGACGGCGAAGCGTTCATTCCGTTTCTTTAGCCGCCCCTTCGCGGGTGCAGCAATGCACGGACGCCCCTATTTCAGGCGAGTCCGGGGCATTTTTTCTCTAGCGAGCGCTCAGCGGTCCTGCGCGCGGTGGTGCTCCAGCGCCGCGGCGCCCACGGCGGCCGCGATGGTGGCCAGCGCCAGAAGCGCCCCGCCCTCGCGGGCGTGGTCCTTGGCGAAGCGGCCGGTGCGCACCGCGCCGTCCCGGGCCATGCGCCCGGTCTTGCGGGCCCCGGCCTCGATCTCTTCGGCGGGGAAGGCGTCGGCGGCGCGATCGAACCAGCGTCGGGCGTCCTTGGCGGCGCGTCCGCTCCAGTCCTCGGCGTCGTCGCGCACCCGGTCGGTCCAGCGGCCCAGGCGATCGCCCATGCTGGGCTGGCGGCGCCAGTTGCGCGGATCGACCCGCGCGCGCAGGCGCTCATAGCGGGTCGGGCCGCTGCGCTGGGTCAGAAGCACGGCCGCGACGCCGGCCAGGGCGATCAGGGCCAGCCCGCCTCCGGTGATGCCGGGGTGCATGCGGGCCTGGGCCAGAAGGCTGGACTGTCGAACCATGGGATAATGAACCTCTTCATAGAGACCGTCCTCCGTCGGGTCATAGAGCCCGTCGTCATAGGTCTGATAATCGGCGCGCCGATCACGCATCATCGAGGGTCCGAAGCGCGCCAGCAGCGGTTCCGCCACACCGGGGAACATCGCATAGAACGCAGCCAGGACCGATGCGCTCCCGCCCACCGTGATTTCCCGCGTCGAATGGGTCGCGCAGTGCAGGATGGCCTCGGCCACCACATGGCCGGCATAGACCGGCTGGGGATTACGCACCGCCTCGCCGGTCAGGTTGCGGGCGTGTCGGGGATAGGGCGTATCCACAGCCGCGGGCTTGACCAGCGACACCTTCACCGGCGCCCCCTCGCGCAGCATCTCGATGCGCAGGGCGTTGGTGAAGCCCTTCACCGCGTGCTTGGACGCCGCATACAGCCCCTGCACCGGGAACGGCGCGTCGGACAGGGTCGAGCCCACATTGATGATCGCGCCGCCGCCGGGCCGGGCCCGCAGATGCTCCACCGCTATGATCGAGCCGTTCACCACGCCCCAGTAGTTGGTGTCGAACAGCCGCTTGTGGTCCTCAAGCGTCGTCTCGCGGATGGGGCCGTAGATGGAGACCCCCGCATTGTTCACCCAGGTGTCGAACCCGCCGAACAGCCGGGAGCAATTCTCGGCCGCCTCGGCCAGGGCGTCATGGTCCGCCACGTCCGCCACCGCATAGGCGCAGCGCCCGCCCTCGGCCTGGATCTCCTCGCACAGGGCCTTCAGATCGGTCTCGCTTCGCGCGATCAGAAACACGCAGGCCCCCGCCTTCGCCGCCCTACGGGCCGTGGCCAGGCCGATGCCGGAGGTGGCGCCGGTGATGACGATGGCCTGCTTCGAAAGGGGCTTCAGCTTGGGTCTGCGGGACATGGATGGCCTTGATGCACGGGTCGAAATCGGAACGGCCCGCCCAACCGGCGGGTTCCGCCCTCTTATCATGAGGACATGAACACACTATCTGACGCCGTCCGTCGACAACCAGAGGATTTGACGCCGTGAGCGCCGCCGCGCCCCTTTCCGCCCATCCAGACGACCTGGCCGCCGCCTTCCAGATCGAGGGCTGGCCCGTGCGCGGCCGTCTGGTCCGCATGGGCCCGGCCGTGGACGCCATCCTGTCGGCCCATGACTATCCCGAGCCGGTGGCCGCCCTGCTGGGCGAAGCCTGCGCCCTGGCCGCCCTGGTGGGCTCCAGCCTGAAATTCCAGGGTCGCCTGATTGTCCAGGCCCAGGGAAACGGCCCCGTCCGCTACGTGGTCGCCGACTACGACACCGCCGGGACCCTGCGCGGCTACTGCCGCTTCGACCCCGACGAGGTGGCAGAGGCGTCGAAGGGCTTCGCCCGGCCCGGCGCCAAGTCCCTGCTGGGCGACGGCGTCTTCATCATGACCCTGGACCAGGGTGAGCACATGGCGCGTCACCAGGGCGTCACCCCCATCGAGGGCGAGACCCTGGCCCTGTGCGCCGAGACCTATTTCGCCCAGTCCGAACAGGTGCCGACCCGCGTCAACCTCGGCGTCGGCCGCGTCATTACCGCGGCCGGCGAAAGCTGGCGCGCGGGCGGGGCCATGATCCAGCTGATCGCCGGCGACGACGCCCGGGGCTCCACCGAAGAGGTGTGGGACCGCACCCGCGCCCTGTTCGCCACCCTGGGCGACGACGAACTGGTCGATCCGACCATCAGCGCCGAGACCCTGCTGTTCCGCCTGTTCCACGAGGACGGCGTGCGGCTGGAGGATCCCCTGCCGCTGGCCGCCGTCTGCCGCTGCACGCCCGAGCGCGTCACCGGCATGCTGCGGTCCTTCCCCGAGGACCAGCGCGCCGAAATGGTCGAGGAGGACGGCAAGATCCGCGTCACCTGCGAATATTGCTCGACCACCTACGAGATCGAACCCGAGAGCGTCTGACGATCAGAGAATGAAGCGGCTGAGGTCGGCGTTCTTCGCAAGATCGCCGACCTTTTCGCGCACCATCTCGCCGTCGAAGGTCAGGGTCTGGCCCGACAGGTCGGACGCCTTGAAGCTGGTCTCCTCCAGCACCCGCTCGATCACGGTGACCAGACGCCGCGCGCCGATGTTCTCCACCGCGCCGTTGGCGGCCACCGCCGCGTCGGCCATGGCCTCGACGGCGTCCTCGGTGAACACCAGGGTCACGTCCTCGGCCGCCAGCAGGGCCTGGTTCTGACGGATCAGATTGGCCTCAGGCTCGGTCAGGATGCGGGCGAAGTCCTCGCGCGTGAGGGCCTTGAGCTCCACGCGGATGGGC
>SXGT01218489.1_pt1 | contig 10718 bp, 9 predicted proteins | sample 3176221 | NCBI WGS metagenome assembly SXGT01 (sample SAMN11356862, study PRJNA531348) | freshwater metagenome | isolation source: freshwater sample F1-120 | place: China: Fuxian Lake, Yuxi | collected 2017-12-25
CTTGGCGAGCTCAGGCATCTCGCGCTTGCAGTGCGGGCACCAGACTTCCCAGAAAACCAGCAGGGTGACGGGCTTGTCGCCCAGCGCCACCTTGCCCTGGTATCTCGCTCTCGATGAGCTCGCTCGGCAGGGCGGCGCAGTTCAGCTTCTCGAGAGGCCCCTTCGCGCGCGTCGACAGCACGTGGATGGCCCTCGCCACGAGCTCCTTCCCGGTGCCGCGCTCGCCGGTGACGAGGACGCTCGCGGACGATCGGGCCGCGCGCGCGATCTGCTCGCCCAGCTTCTTCATGGCGGGGCTCTCCCCGACGAGCTCGCCGGTGGCTCCGGTCGCCACGCGCAGCGCCCGCGCCTCGGCCTCCGCGCGATCGAGTCGGAGGGCCGTCTCGATGGCGATGAGGAGCGCGTCGGTGTTGAGCGGTTTCTCGAGGAAGTTGAGCGCGCCGAGCTTGGTCGCGCGGATCGCCGTGTCGATCGTCGCGTGGCCGCTCATCATGATGATGGGTGTCTCGAGCTTGTTCTCGCGGGCGCGTCGGAGCAGCTCGATGCCGTCGCCGTCGGGCAACATCACGTCGAACAAGCACAGGTCGTAGCTGCGCTTGCGCAGCTTCTCCTCGGCGACCTTGACGCCGCCGGCCACGTCGACGGTGTACCCCTCCAAGGTCAGCGCCTTCTGGAGGGTTGTCAGGATGGAGGGCTCGTCATCGACGACCAGGAGATGCGCGCGCGCCATGTGATGGGACCCCGTCGAAACAGACGTCGGCGCGCGGGTGCGCCGCATTGGAGGTTACGCTCTGGCCTCCGGGGTGTACACTGCATGGTGATGAGATTCACGAGCGTCGTCGCGGTCCTGGCCCTCGCCGTCGCGGCGTGTGGCGGAACGCCGAGCCCGGTCGCGCGGCCCGTCCACTCCCCGGAGCGCGTGACGCCACCGAGCGCGCAGGTGTCGGATGACGCCTTCGCGGGAGCGGTCCGTGATCTCGTCGCGAGCGAGCCGGGCAGCCAGGAGCGCCAGGCACGGCTCGCGGGCGTGGTCTCCCGTCAGATGACGCGGGCGGCGTCTCGGTTCGCGCGGCGCTCCAACGAGCGCGCGCTGGCCACGCTCACGGGCGGCCTCGCGCTCGTGCGGCCGGGCGAGCTCAAGCCGGATGTCCTCGGACCGAACGCCGCGGTCGCGCTGCGGAGCGCCGCGATCGAGCTCTCCAAGAAGGGGGACGAGGGGCGCGCGCGGGCGATCTACGAGATCATCGCCCGCACCGCGCCGCCGCCCGAGAGCGCCGCCGCGCGGGGCCACCTCGACGCGATCTCCGCGTGGGTGCGGGACACCTCGGGGTCGACGGCGATCCAGGCGGCCGGAGGCCAGGCCCGCGCGGCGGTCGATCGGGCGCTGCTCGAGCCCAGCCCCGAGGCCCTGTCGGACGCGATCACGAAGACGACCGATTGGCTCGCTCGCGCGCTCGCGCTCCGGGCCAGCTACCGCAGCCGGCGCGTCCAGCCGAGCCGCGAGGAAGCCCAGGAGGCTCTCCGCGCGATGAGCACGGGCGGCGTTGCCCTCGTCGCGCTGCACGTGCGCATCGCCGACGCGAACGGCGCGCTCGCGGCGATCGAGAAGGCGCAGGCGCGCGAGCTGGTGTCACCCGATCTCATGCGCGCCGTCGAACGCGCCGCCGCCAAGCCGAGCGCGCCGGCGTGGCTGGAGGTGGCGCGCGCCCTGCGCCCGGCCTCGTCGGCGCAGGGCGGGGGCCATGATCCCGACGACGACGAGCCGCCGCAAGATCCCAGGCTCGTGCGCGCGGCCGCGTTCGGCTGCGTCCTCGAGGCGTACCGGCTCGACGCGACCCTCCCGGAGGCGGCCGCCAGCCTCGCCGCGTTCCTCATGGACTACGGGATGGCCGAGGCCACTCCAACGGTGCTCGGCCCCGCCCTGAAGGCCAGCGCCGATTCCCGGCTGGCGAGCCTCGCGCTCGGCATGACCCTCCGCGCGATGGTCGACGAGAGCCAGGGCGAGGAGCCGGACGCCGCGCGCCGCACCTTCGCGTCCGCCGCGCCGCTCCTCGAGCTGGCCGACGACCCGAAGCTCGCCAGGGAGGTCAACCCGAGCCCCGCGCGCCTACGCGCGACCATGGGCGAGATCGAGGTGCGCGAGGGCCGGCTCGCCGAGGCGCGCGCGCTCCTCGAGCGATCCCTCACGACGGAGAAGACGGCGGCGACGCTCCTCCCCCTCGCGCGCATCGACTGGCACGACAAGAAGAGCGTGCAGGCGCTGGCGCGCCTCCGCGAGGCGCAAGGTCTGGCCGACGCGAAGAAGGACGTCGGGCTGGAGGCGGAGCTCCTCCTGATGGAGAGCGACATCCTCCGCGAGGACGGGGACGCGAGGGCCGCGAGGCAGCCGCTCGCGGAGGCGCTGCAGCGCCTGGCGAAGGCGCGCGCGACGACCGACTCGGACGACCGGGCCCGCATCGAGCGGGGGATCGCCCGCGCGCTCGATCGGTTCGGCGCGACCGTCCCCGCGACCCGCGCGCTCGACCGCGCGCTCGAGGCCGCCCCGCACGACAAGCGGCAGGCCGCGGCCACCGTGGGACAGCAGGTCGCCCGAGCCCTCGTCCTCGGTGACCTCAAGACCGCGCGGGATGCCCTGCAGAAGGGGCTCGCGTACGACCTCGACACGGGCGACCTCGTCTACTACGCGATGTGGGTCCGCATCCTGGAGCGGCAGGCCAAGGTCCCGGGCGACGGGATGGCCGAGAGGCTCCTGGTGCAGATCAAGGATGATCCGCGCTGGCAGGGGAAGATCGCGTCCTTCGGGCTCGGGCTCGTCAAGTCCGAAGATCTCATCGCGGCCGCGCAGAGCCCGGCGCAGAAGGCGGAGGCCCTGTTCTACGGCGCCATGCTTCTCCGCGCCCAGGGCGACGCGAAGGGCGGCGACGACGGGCTCAGGCAGGTCGTCGCGGCGGGCGGCCTCGAGCTCATGGAGACCGGGATCGCGCGCGACATCCTCAGCGGTCCGCGCGCGCGCCTCGCGGGGCCCGCGCCCGAGGTCGGGCTGCCGTGACGGGCGTGGCCGGCGCACCGGCGTGATGGCGTGAACGTCGCGGCCGAGATCGACTGGGGCAAGCTCGCGCCCCTCAGGCTGCGGGCACGTGCGATCGCCGAGGGCGTCTGGGCCGGCGCGCACAGGAGCGCGCGGAAGGGCGCGGGGATCGAGTTCGGGGGTCACCGGGAGTACACGCCGGGTGACGACCTGCGCTGGCTCGATCGCCGCTCGCTGCTCCTCCACGACAGGCTCGTGACGCGGCAGTTCGAGACCGAGACCGATCGGGCGCTGTGGCTCGTCGTGGACGCGACGCGGTCGATGTCGTACCGGGGCACGCGCGCACGTGGCGCGAAGTACGCCTGGTGTAGCGTGGTGGCCGCCGCGCTCGCGCGGGTCGCTGTGGCGAGCGGCGATCCGGTGGGGCTCGAGCTCCTCGGGGCGGGCGCCCGCGCGCGCCGCGTGCCCGCGTCGGGCGGGCGCGAGGTCTTCGACCGGATCGTGATGGCGCTCGAGTCGTCGAGCGTGGACGGCGACGCGATCGCGGACGCGGGGGTCGTGCAGAGGAGCCTCGCCCCCATCGTGCGCATGGCGCGGCGGGGGTCCATCGTCGTCGTGCTCTCCGACCTGATCGATCTCCCGCAGGGCGCGGCCCGCGAGATCGCCGCGCTCGGTCATGCCGGTCGCGTCGTGGTGGTGGTGCAGGCGCTCGATCCCGACGAGATCGACTTCCCCTTCGACGGCACGTTCCGTCTGCGATCGCTCGAGGGCGAGATCACCGTCGAGACGGACGGAAACGCGAAGGAGCGTTACCTGGCGCGCCTCGCCCAGCTCACGACGGCATGGGAGGAGGAGCTCTCGGGCCGCGGGGCGCGCTTCCTCCGGGCGAGCACCGCGGACGATCCCGGTGACGTCGTGCGCGCGATCGTCGAGGCAGCCCGGTGAGCTTCATCACGGCGCTCGCGCTCGGCCTCGTCGCCCTCGTGCTCGCCCCCTACCTTGCGCACCGCCTGCGCCGTCGATCCGCGGACGTCCGGGACTTCGCCGCGGCGCACCTCGTGCCGCCTGCGCCGCCGATGGCGCGGAGACGCTCGCGTCTGGAGGACAGGGCGCTCTTCGGCGTCCGCGCGCTGGCGGTCATCGCCCTCGCGCTGCTCGGAGCGACGCCGCTCGCGCGGTGCTCGCGGCTCTCGCTCGCGCGCGGGGGCGCCTCGATCGCGGTGGCGATCGTCCTCGACGACTCGATGAGCATGCGTCGCAGGACGGGGCCGTCGACGCCGATCCACTTCGCGCGCGCGAGGGCGGGGGCCCACGAGATCGTCGCGTCCCTCGTGGAGGGTGACGCCGTCGCGATCGTGCTCGCGGGCGCGGCCCCGCGCGTCGCCCTCGCCGCGACGACGGATCGGACGGCGGCCAAGGCCGCGCTCGACGCGCTCGTGGTGTCCGACCGCGCGACGGACCTCGAGGGCGCGCTGGCCGTGGCGCGCACGCTCATCGCGGACCTCCCGCAGGCCGACAAGCGCGTGGTCCTCCTCTCCGATCTGGCGGACGGGCACAGGGACGGATCCACGCTCGCGCTGGACGGCGCGATCCCCGCGTGGAATGCCCTCCCCGACCTCGCCGCCGACGGGCTCGATTGCGGCGTCGCAGGCGCGGATCGCGCGGGCCTCCGCGTCAAGGTCACGGTCGCGTGCGGGCCGTCCGCCTCGGCCGAGGGGCGCCCCGTGGAGATCGTGGACGAGAAGGGCGCGGTCGTCGAGCGCTCCACCGTCCAGCGGTCTCGGGCCGAGGTCACGCTCGTCCTGAAGGCCGAGCCTCCGGGGTCGCTCGTCGCCCGCCTCGGTGGCCTGGACGCGCTCGCGGAGGACGACGTCGCCCCCGTGGTCACCGAGTCGGGCCCCTCGGCCGTCGCCGTCGTCGCGGAGGCGGCGAGCGGATCGGAGGGCCCGAGCGGTGCACCTGCCGTGGAGCAGGCGCTCCTCGCGCTTGCCGTCGATTCCACCATCCGGCCGCTGCCCGTCCTCCCCGATCAGCCGCAGGATCTGTCCGCCTTCGCGGCCATCGTGCTCGACGATCCCCCGGGGCTCACGCCCGAGCAGCGGCGCGCGTTGGCGGCGTGGGTGGAGTCGGGCGGCGTGGTCCTCATCGCGCTCGGGCGTCGCGCGTCGACGGCCCCCCTGGGCGCGACCTTCGAGCCTTTCCTCGCGCGAGGCCCGACGTATGCGCCGTCTCCGGTGGCCGGCGCGAGGCGCCCGGCGCTCCACCCGGGGCTCGCCGGGGCCGCCGAGACGCTCGGCGACATCGCTCCGCGGGGCCGCGCGACCCTGGGAGAGGCCGACGCCCACGGGTACCAGGTGGACATCGCGTGGGCGGACGGCGCGCCGCTCCTCCTCCGGCGGAGCCTCGGACGGGGGGAGGCGTGGGTGCTCACGCTGCCCTTCCGCGTGGACGAGAGCGATCTCGCCCTCCGGCCAGGTTTCCTGTCTCTCCTCGACGCGTTCGTGCGGGAGGCGAGGCGTCACGCGGCGCCGCGGCGCGTCGAGGTCGGGAGCACGTGGGTGTTCGAACGCCCGCGCGCGCTCGCGGTCGACGGGCCAGCCGGGCCCGTGTCGGTCGTGCGCGACCCCGACGCGGCGCGCGTGACCCCCGCGGTGCTCGGGCTCTACCGGGTGAGGGAGGGCGAGCGATCGGAGTCGCGCGTCGCGAGCGTCGCCACGCGTGAGATGGACCTGCAGCCCAGGAAGATCTCGGGGGAGTCTCGGCGGGAGCCACTCGGGGCGGCGCACGCGCGCGTCGACGTGTCGTGGATGGCCGCGCTGCTCCTCATGGCATGCCTCACGGCCGAGCTGGTCCTCCGGCTCGTCCTCGCGAGGAAGGAGGAACGCGCGCGCGGCGCGGACCTCACCTGATCGCGACGCGGGACGGGCGCGCGCACCCTGGGCGCGCCCACCGCGCCCGCTCCGCCGCGAATCCCCGCGTGGCTGGAAACTCCGGGGATCACGCGGCCGAGTGCGTCGCGGGCGCTGGCGTCGGCGTTGCAGTGTCCCGCCGTCCATGAAGACCCGCCGCCGCCTCCTTGCCACCGCGTTCACGGCACTCGCCCTCCTCGGCCTGCTCACGGCGACGGAGCGAGACGCCCCGGCCGACACGGCCTCCGACGTCCCCCGCTACACGCGCCGGAACGCGTTCGGCGTCTCCTGCGGGAACATGGAGTCCTGCACCGAGTTCTGCAAGAAGGCGTGCGACGTCCTGCCGAGCGGGGGAGCGCACTGCCCGCGCGTGCCCGGAGGCGACGGCCTCATCCCGGGCGACTCCCCGCTCCTCAAGCCGTTGCCTCGCGACCTCGCGTACGTGAGGGTCGATCGCGGAGACAAGGGCACGACCGAGGTGATCGAGGGCCTGAAGCGGCTCGACGCGTGGCTCGCTGCCTCGAAGGAGCGCGCGGACAAGAACTACAAGGTCCACGTCAGCAACTGCTGGCGCGACGGGATCCACGACGGCAAGGTCGAGTGCTACTTCATCATGAAGGGCAAGAACCCGCAGGCCGACCTCAAGCTCGCGATGCCGGGCGCGACGCCGCACTCGAGCGGCAAGGCGTGCGACATCCACCTCATCGACGCGCAGGGGCGGAACGCGGTCCCGGGAAACGCGTGCACGGCCGACGCGAAGACCGGGTCGTCCATCGACTTCAAGACCGCGTCGCGGATGCTGGACGAGGCGCTCACGAACGACCAGGTCGGCGCGCAGCGGCTCAACTACGAGGCCTGGCACTACGAGTGGGGTGGCGCGGTGCGGAACGACGACTGTCGATGCAAGGCGCCGGAGTGCCAGCAGAAGTTCTGGCCGCCGACCTGCAAGCCCTCCACGGGCTGCAAACCGCACTGATCTCATAATCGGTCGGACCCGCCCCCACCGAGGGGCATGAAGCTCAGCTCGTCTCTTCCCATCGTCACCTTCGCCCTCTCGACCGCCGCGTGCAGCGGCGCAACCGGCACGTCCATCCCGGAGCCGCCCGGCGCGGGCTCGGGCTCGACCCCAGGCACGCCGACGGGCGCGCCCGCGGCGACCTCGCCCGCCGCGTCGCCCGCCTTCCCCGGCGGCCCGCGGCCCTCCGGGGAAGGCAACGTGGTCATCCACGTTCGCGCGAGCACGCGGGCCGTACCGCACACCGACGGCCTCTCGGGGCAGACGCCGCGGGAGGAGTACGTCGGCATTCGCGCGCTGCTCCTGGGAACGTCGAAGGACGATCCGGATCCGCTCGTCGTGTTCGACCACCAGGGCTACGTCGAGGCCCGGCTCGCCGACGGCGACGACACGATCGTCGCGCGGGTTCCCGCCTCCAGCCTGCGCGCGGGCCGCTACACCTGGGCCCGGACCGTCGTCACGCACGCGCGGTACCGCGTGGACGCGACCGTGCATGCGTCGGGCTTCTCGATGCCCGGCGAGTACGAGAACCTCGTGGTCCTCTCCGACGGCACGGACGTCGGCGGGAAGAAGCGGATGAGCGGGGACGTCGTGAGCACGTTCCGGGGCGCGGGTCGCGTCTACGGTCCGACCGCGGCGACCATGCCGATCGGCGCCTGGAGCTCCGGGGGCATCGCCCTGGAGGTCGCGAACGGACGCGCGGCGTACGTCTACCCGGTGAACGTCGTGGTCGACCCGTCCACCAAGCGGCAGGTCGACGTCCTGTTCGACGTGAACATGCACGAGTGCTTCAGGTGGCAGGACACCCCCGGGCCGGGGTACGCGAGGCATGTCTGGGACGTGGAGCTCGGATCGTGGGAGCCCGTCATGCAGTTCGGCGCGAACAGCTTCTCGCTGGCCTACGTCACGCGATGACGCGCGCACGGCGGCGCGGTCACCTCATCAGGCCGACGATGCGCGGCGGCAGGCGCGTGCTCCGCGCGACGCCGATCGACGGCGCGGGCGCGAGTGCGCGCGTCTCGAAGACGGACAGCGCGTGCTCGCTGGCGTTCGCGACGACGCAGGTCCTCGCGCACGCCTCGCCGCACACCACCGAGCCCAGCGAGAACGCTCCGCTCGACGCGATCTTCGCCACCGCGCCGCTCCGGACGTCCAGCGCGTAGAGGAGGTCGGGCCGCCCCTTCGTGAGGTCGCCGAACGTGCCCACGACGACGCGGTCCTCGTCGACGAAGGCGAGGGACGCGGACGGTGGAGCGTCGAGCTTGTACCGCGACACCTCACGAGGAACCGCGCCGGCGACGTCGAAGATCACCACGCCGCTCCGCCCCATCCGGTTCGCGTCGTCCGCCACGACCCCGGTGCACGCGAGCGCGAACGATCGCCGCGCCGGCGAGAGCGCCGCGCCGATGCAGTTCGAGACGCCGGGCACGTCGACGCGGAAGGCGACGGAGTCCGTGGTCGGGTCCAGGCCGACGAGCCGGGCGTCCTCTCCCCTCTGGACGTCCTGGGACAGCCTGCCCAGTGGAACCACGACGAGCCCGCTCGCGAGTCGGGTCATCGTCTCCGGACGTGGCGGCACGCCTCCGCTCTCCGGCGCCAGATCGATCCGTCCCGTGATCGTCGGCGCGAGGCGATCGAGGACGAGCACGTCGCCCCCTCCGTCGAAGGGCTCCTTCCCCGGGTGGGTGTTCGTCTCGTAACGCGTGACCCACGCCTTCGACCCCGAGATCTCCAGGTAATCGTGCGGGTTGGACGCGAACCCCGTCCTCACGGAGAGCTGACGCGTGACCTTGCCGCTCGTCGGATCGGCCCAGGTGAGCGTCGCGTTCGGGTACCGGTCGATGAGCACCACCTCGCCGCTCGTCGGCTCGTGCGGAACCACGACGTCGCCGGAGAGGGCCTGCGTCAGGCCCACGGGCGCGCTCCCGCTCGAGAGGAAGGCGTCGGACAGGACCCTCCCGTCGGGCGCGACGAGGGACACGGTCGTCGAGGCGTAGTCGCTGCTCACGACGACGAGCGCGCGCGGGCAGGCGCTCGCCGGGTCGAGCTTCGCCCCGCCGGTGTCGGAGGGAGGCGCAGCCACGTTGCACGCGGCGAGGAGGAGCGGGGCGACGCGGCGCATGGGGTGGCGCCTCATCGAAGCCCAGGACCGGCCGCGTGGCAACGATCAACCGGCCGACGTGCTAACCTGCCTCGTCATGAACGCAGGCTGGTGGACCGTCGTCGTCGCGGGCACGCTGGTCCTGTCGCTCGTCGCGTGCGAGGACAAGAAGAACGAGGTCGATCGCAACGCCGTCCAGGCCAACCCGCAGGGCGCCGTCGATCGGGCGCTCGGGGCCCCTGGCAACACGAGCGCCGCCATCCAGGCGGGCAAGGAGGCCCTCGTCGCGCAGCAGTGCGCGATCCGCTGCCAGGCCAAGCCGGGGATCGACCCCGCCGGCTGCGCCGCCCGGTGCACCAAGGGGTGCGCGGCGGAGAAGGACACGGCCGGCATCGACACGTGCGCCACGCGCACAGCGGATCAGAGCCCGAAGACGACGGGCTACTAGTGTCCCGAACAGGTTGAACTCCGAGCAGTATCGAGACATTGGGGCACCCCGGGCTTCAGCCCGGGTGCCCGAGCAGGCGAGCGGCCATGGGATCGAGATCATGGGGCAATCAAGGTGTTCGGTGCTCTAGAGAGCCCAAAGGGCGCAGCCCGCTCCTTGCTCCTGCTCCTGCTCCTGCTCCTGGGGCAGCAGACGCTCTTGTCGGCGCGGAGGGCTTCATCGCGGAGCTTGGCATCGCGGATCTGAGCCGCCTTGATGAGGAGCAGGAGCTCGACGGCGACGTGGAAGGCAGCGAGCCGGTGATGTGGGAGCTGAGGAGGTCTCGGTTGGTCGGTCATGCTCCCAGCCGCGCGGCCTTCGTGACAGCGCGTCGGCGACGGTCTCGAGGAAGCGGCAGGCGTCCGCGATGGGCCCGTCCGGGTGGACGTACACGTTCGGCGGGTACGGCGACGCGCCGCGGCGCGACATGGGCAGCGCGATGCGGAGCGACGAGGCGGCCTGGAAGAGGAGCACCGTGTCGTGGCCGAGGCGGACGTGATCTCCCGACCGGAGGACCAAGCGCTCGCCCTCCGGGAGAGGCCGGCCGAGGACCGGTGTGCCGTGGACGCTGCCGAGATCGGAGATCGTGACCGCGCCGTCGGCGACGTGGACGACCGCGTGCCGGCGCGAGACGGAGGATCGCGCACGAAGAGATCGCTGTCGGGGTCGCGGCCGACCGAGATGTCTCCGCGCTCGGGGAGGGAGACGATGGAGGAGCCGTCGTCCCAGGAGGCCATGACGACGTCACGGGGGCCGCCGCGGGAGCGGCCTTCGGGAGTGGCATTCGTGGGGGCGCGGGGGACGCGGGGGGACGTCACGGGGGGAGGGTAGCGGGCCTCGCGGGGCGTCGTAAACAGGAGGACCGCGCGGGATCCGGAGGGCCGAGGTGGAGTCCTCGCGCCCTCCGTGGTCGAGGAGTCGCTCGACCTCGTCGTCACGGAGGCGACGTCCAAGGGCCTCGACTGCGGTCACCTCGCCAGATCGCCAGCGCCGCATGTTCGACGCGGCATTCTGCGGCACGGGCCTCGGCCTGGCCATCTCGCGCCGCCTCGCGCGCCTGATGGGCGGCGACGTGACGTTCCGGAGCGTGCCAGGGGAGGGGAGCACGAGCGGCGCACGGCGTACGGTGTGGAAGCTGAGGCATCCCCTCATTTTCCTCACGTCGAGCCCGAGCCCGA
>SXGT01324096.1_pt1 | contig 10718 bp, 7 predicted proteins | sample 3176221 | NCBI WGS metagenome assembly SXGT01 (sample SAMN11356862, study PRJNA531348) | freshwater metagenome | isolation source: freshwater sample F1-120 | place: China: Fuxian Lake, Yuxi | collected 2017-12-25
CCCATGGTCCGGGCGCCCGCCGCCGAATCGCTCGCCGCCGGGTCGCGCGCCGCCGGGCTCCGGGCGGCCACGGGGCGGCCGAGGTGGGCCGTCGCCTCCGGCTGGGCTGGCGAGGTTGAGCCGCATCGACCGGCCATCGAGTGTGGCGCCGTTCATCTCGCGCAGCGCCGCTTGCGCCGAGGCGTCATCGACGAACCCAACAAAGCCAAATCCGCGCGATCGCCCGCTGTCGCGCTCGACGACCACGGTGGCCTCGGTGATCTCGCCGAATCGGGCGAACGCGCGGCGCAAGCTGGCGTCGTCGGTGTTCCAGCTCAGCCCACCGACAAACAGCGTTTGGCCCATGGCTTCCCCCAGCTGCAGCGTCCGCAGGTCACGGGCGGGCGAGCACCAGCTGTCGATAGCACTCCCGCCGGGGCGAGACAAGCCGACTCCACCGCCGCCGGCCCCGCGAGGCCCAGTGGCGCCGCCAGTCGAGGCGCGCCTTGGGCACGTCGCCGCCTCAGCTCAACCGGTGCGGCCATGGACGCCGCAAGCGTCGCAGCGCTACCCTCTACCTGCGCCGCCGGGCGCCGAGGCCGACAGACGGGAGCGAGCGATGAAAGTCCTGGGCCTGAATTTCAGCAACGACGCCGCCGCCGCCCTGGTCATCGATGGCGCCGTGGTGGGCGCGGTGCAGGAAGAGCGCTTCACGCGCATCAAGCACGACGCCGGGTTCCCCTCGCAGGCCGTTCACTGGTGCCTGCGTGAGGCCGGCCTACAGCTCGCAGACCTAGACGCTGTCGGCTTCTTCTGGAACCCAGGCGTCCACGCGGAGCCCGCCAACGGCCGCCTCGCCAGCGTGCCCCGCGACCACCTCGAGTACCTGTACTCCGTCCCCGTTCACCTGATGCGGCACTTCGATCGCCAGGGCGGCGACAGCCTCGGCGTCGATCGGGTCGAGCAGACGCTGCACCTGCGCGGCGGCAAGTCGCTGCGCACCCACTACCTCACCCACCACCTCTGCCACGCTGCCGGCGCCTTCTACCGCAGCAACTTCAACGGCGCTGCCATCCTGACTGTCGACGGCTACGGCGAGCGCGCCAGCACGACGATCTGCCGCGGCGAGGGCCGGCGCATCGAGACCCTGCTGGAGGTCGAGTTCCCGCACTCTCTCGGCTCATTCTACGCCGCCCTGACGCAGTTCCTCGGCTTCAAAGCCAACTCCGGCGAGGGAAAGGTCATGGGCCTCGCCGCCTACGGCCAGCCGACCTATGCCGACGCGCTGCGTCCCCTGATCCGCCTGCACGACGACGGCTTCGAGCTCGACCTCTCCTACTTCTCCTACTTTCTGCCGCGCAAACGTCGCTACACCGACAAGCTCGTGCGCCTGCTCGGACCCGAGCGCACGCCGGAGTCGGCCCTTACCAGCCGCCACGAGGACATCGCCGCGTCGCTGCAGCTCGTCGTCGAGGAGGCGCTCCTCCACCTGGCGACGTTGGCGCGTGTCCGCGCTGGCGAGCCCAACCTCGCGATGGCCGGTGGCGTCACGCTCAACTGCAAGGCCAACGGCCGCATCGCCCGCGAGGGCGGCTTTGAGCGCTGCTACTTCATGCCAGCGGCGTCCGACGCCGGCACCGCCCTCGGCGCCGCCCTCTATGTCAGCCACGGCCTGCACACGGTGCCGCGCGTCTACCACCCAGAGTCGGACGCCCTCGGCCCACACTTCGACGACGCGGCAATTCGCAAGACGCTGCAGGTTTCGGGCTGCGCCTTCACCGAGCCGCCCGATCTCGCAGAGGCCGTCGCCGCGCTGCTCGCCGCCGGGCAGATCGTCGGCTTCTTCCAAGGTCGGGCGGAGTACGGCCCACGCGCCCTCGGCAACCGCTCGATTCTCGCCGACCCCCGGCGCGCCGAGATGAAGGACACCCTGAACGCGCGTGTGAAGTTCCGCGAGTACTTCCGGCCATTTGCGCCATTCTGCGCCGTAGAGGACGCCGAGGACTGGTTCGCCATCGGCCACGCGACGCCCTACATGCTCGAGGCGCATCCGGTGCCCGAGGCGCGGCGCTCCCAGCTGGGCGCCATCACCCACGTCGACGGCAGCGCGCGCCTGCAGACCGTCAGCGCCGCGCAGAACCCGCGCTATCACGCCGTGGTGCGCGCCTTCGGTCGCCTGACCGGCGTGCCGGTGCTCGTGAACACCAGCTTCAACGTCCGCGGCGAGCCGGTGGTAAACAGCGTGGCCGACGCACTGCGCTGCTTCTACACCACCGACCTCGACGCCCTAGCGATTGGCTCGTTTCTGCTCGTCAAAGCACCGGGTCCGGGCGCCGCGACAGGGGGCGAACGCGCGTGAATCTCCGCGCACTGCGCCCGCCTTGGCCGACGCTGTTCTGGCTGCCTAGCCTCGCCGCTATCGTCAGCCGGCTGCCCGTCCTCGGCTGCGGCTTCGCCATGGACGACGCCTACAACGTCGTCGGCAACCCCGAGATCCGTAGCCTCGACGCCGCGCTCTCGGCCTTCGGCCACGGGCTCTCGGCAGGAGATGGCGGCTTCCTGCAGGCGCTCAACGCCGGCTACTGGCGGCCGCTGGCCACGTTGTCCTGGGCCATCGACGCCGCGCTCTTCGGTCTGCAGCCGGCGGCGTTCCACGCCACCAACCTCTTGGTCCACGCGCTGTGCGCCGGGCTGCTCGCCACCTGGATCCGTCGCCTCGGCGTCGCGCCGTTGGCTGCGGCCCTCGCCGCCTCGGTCTGGGCCGTTCACGCCGTCCACAGCGAGACCGTCGCGCTCATCACCTACCGCACCGAGCTGCTCGCCACCGCCTGCGTCCTGGCCGGCCTCGCCCACGCCGCCGGCGACGCTCGCCTCGGCCGGCCGCTGCCGATGGCGCTGCTCTTTTGCGCCGGCGTGCTGTGCAAGGAGAGCGCCGCCGCGCTGCCACCGCTCTGGGCGCTGCATGCGGTGTTGCTGCGCCACCGGCTGCCACCGACGCCCGGCGCGTCGTCCGCTGCAAGCGCGCTCGCCCGGCTGCGGCCATTGCTGCCGACATTCGCCGCGCTCGTCTCGGTCGGCGCCCTTTGGCTGTGGCTGCGGGCGGGCAGGGCGTCGACGACAGAGCTACCCTTCCTGGGCGGCCTGCCGGCAGAGGCCCGGCTCTGGACCGCGCTCGCCATCCAGGGCTTGCAGGCATCGTGGCTGCTGTTGCCTTGGCCGCAAGCGGTGTTCTGGGACCTGACGATGCTGCCGCCGGCCCTCCACGCCAGCGACCCCCGCGCCCTGGCCGGCCTGCTCTGGCTCGCGCTGCTTGGCGCGACGGCGCTCGGTAGTGCCCGCCGGCGTCCGCTGCTCGCGCTCGCTGCCGTCACCGTCGTTGTTGGGCTGCTCCCGACCTCGCAGCTTGTGCCGCTGCCGGTCGGCGCTGCCGAACGCTTCCTCTACCTACCAACGTGCGGCGCCGCGCTCGCCCTCGCGCTCGGTCTGCAGCGCGTGGCTCGCCTGGGCTGGCGGCGCGCCGACGCGGCCTCTGAGACCGAGGCCCCGCTCACGCTCTTGGCGCTGCTGCGGCTGCGCCCGGTGACGTCCGCTGTGCTCTGCGCCTGGGTGGCCATGCTCTGCGCCCTCGCCACCGTCCGCAGCGCCGACTTTGAAGGCGACCGCTCGCTCGCCGAGGCCGCGACGCGGGACCATCCAGAGGGCTTCCATGGCTGGCACTGGCTGGGGCGCATCGCGCTCGACGCCAATGAGCTCGATCTGGCGCGCGCCTGCTTCGATCGCGCGGCGGTCATCCTACCCGGCTTCGCCCCCAACGAGGCCCTGCGCGCCGAGGTCGCGGCCCGCGCCCAGCGTCAGCCGTAGCCGCCTGCGGAGTTCTCAGCCTCAGCAGCCGAGCAAGCGCATGGCGGCCGCCAGCAGCCCCAACGCGGCGTCGAGCCCGGCGCTGGGAGCGGCGATGGCCGAGACTTGGTCCCAGTCTGTGGCGCGCAGCAGGCCCGCCTTGTCGCGGTAGATCAGGCGCCGCGCCGTGGCCGCCAGCAGCTCTTTGCCCTCGATCACGCCGCGCGGCCCGTCGGCGTCGAAGGCCACGATCACGTCGCCGGCATGCTGCGCGGCGTGCTTGGCGTCGGCCGCCACCAGCCAGCGGCTGTCAGCCGACTGCAGCGGGCTAGCCACGGCGGCCATCGTCGCTTTCGCCGAGTCGAGCGTGACCAACGCCGTCGCGATGCCCGCCATCGTGCGCGAAGGAGTGCCCACCGCGTGTTGGCCGCGACCGACCCCCAGGCACTGCACGGCGAGGGCGGCGCCGGCCGTGGGGTCGACCGCCGAGCGCAGCGCCACGGTCCACAGCGCGGCGGCCATCTCGCTGCCCTGCACCCGCGTCAGAAAGCTGATGCCGCCGTCTGCGGGGTCGAGGCGAAGGGCTGGCTGCGCCCCAGCCTCGACCACCGGATCGGCCGCGCAGACGGGGAGGTCCAGCGGCTGGCTGCCCGCGGCCTCGGCGGCCGTACCGAGGTCGGCCTGTACTTGGAGCGTGGCGGCGTCGAGCAGCAGCAGCCGAACGTCCTCGCCGCCGCCGCCGCAGCCCGCCATCCAGTGCGAGGGCTGCAGCCACCAGATCTGGGCCGCGCCCTTGCCGATCGCCAGCTGCGGCGTGTCGAGCTCAAAGCCGTCAGCGCCGGGAGCGAACACCGCGCAGCGCACCGGCGCCACCGCGGCGACCGTGCCCTGCGCTGGCCCAAAGCTCAGGCGGTAGAGGCAGAGCTGCTGCTCGCCAGCGGAAGCGGCGCCGATCGCCCGCCTCGGAGCCTTGCCGCCGCGCGGCGGACCACCCTCCGGTGGCGCGACGACAAAGAGCGCACCGGCGCCGTGATCGACCGCCGCCGCACGAACGCCGGCGGGGAGGCGCAGCGACTGCATCGGCGCGCCGCCGGTGAAGGCGTTGATCCGCTCGGCCTTGCGGCGCGTGGGGTCGACCACCACGAGCGTACCGGGGTCGGCGCCGAGCAGCGCGATGGCGTCGCGGCTGACGCTGCGGCTCGCGCCGACGCGGCCATGGCGGAGGTCGACCACCCGGACCTCGCGGCTGCGGCCGTCGCGGTTATGGCTGAGCACGACCGCGTCGTCGTCGAGGGACCAAGCGGCGATGGTGTCCTCCGCGCCGCCGAACGCGCGTGCGCTCTCGAGCTCCTGCGCACCGCTCGCCTGTGCCGATGGCGCCAGCGCCTGCGCCAGCAGCGGCAGCACAACCCCGACCAAGCGCGACGCTGCGCCGAGGCGCCGCGGCGGCTGCAGGGCAGCCTGAAGTGCGCCGACCGCGCAGTCGCCGAGGATCATCGCATCGCCTCCACCTGTCGTCGCGCGCGGTCGGCGGGCCGCCAGTCGCCGGGATCCATCTGCGGCCAGGTCGGGCGGGCGAAGCGCTGTGCCGTCACGGTGTCGAAGTCGGTTGTGCCGCCGCCGGTGCGTACGTAGATCGACTTGCGCAGGACCTTGGCAAAGTACAGTCGGAACGGGAAGAAGGACTTGACGCCGATCACGTCGGCGCCCCACACGTCGAGCCCGCGATCGGCGTAGAATTCCGGCTTCATCGCCAGGCAGGCCCCCTCTGTGACGACCAGCTGCACCGGTCCAAGGTCCAGCGTGGCGACGCGGCCGAACGAGTCCGTCGCCTCGAAGCGCCGCAGCGTGCCGCGGACCGGCAGCGGTGTGCTGCGCGCCGGATCCAGGCTGCCGCCGACAGAGAGCGCGACCTCGCCGCCGATCCTCGCCGAGGAAAGGGCCTCGATCGCCGCCGGGTCCCGCATCGGCAGCAGCCAGCGCAGGTCGCGACCGTGCTCCAACGCCGCCGCCAGCAGCGCGCTGCGATCGCCAGGAGCGCCGGCGCCGACGACGTCCGAGGCGTCGCACATGACGACCGCGCCGAGCCGGCGCGCAAGCTTCGCCGCCCGGGCCTCGGCGATGGCCGCCTGCGCATCGGGCAGCTGCGGCGGGCCTTGGTGCCGCACGGCCCACAGGCGATCGGCAAGCGCGTCTGCGACCTCGTCTGCCCGCTGCGCATCGCCATCCGTCGTGACGTGCACCGCCCAGCCCAGCTCGGGTGAGTCGAGCCACAGGTGGCTCATGAACAGGTTGGCTAGCAATACCGAAGATTTATCGCGCTCAAGTGTGCGCAACCTCCAGAAGATCGGCAGCATCGGCGGCAAGAAGTCGAGGGTCAGGCCGCCGCCGTGGACCATCGGCAGCGAGCGCCAGGTGCTGTGCAGGCGGGTGCGGCCGCGCAACGCGGCGATGAGCTGGCGTCCCGCGCGCTCGCCGGTGCGGGCGTGGTCGCGGTGCGGGTTGGTCTGGTAGGCGGCGAGCACGTCGATTGCGCGCAACTTGTTCGGCGTCAGGTCGGCATGCAGGTCGAGCGCGACGGCGATCTTGACCTCGGGGCCGACGATCGCGCGGACCGCCGCCAAGATCTCAGCCTCCGGCTCTAGGCTGTCTTCGGCCGCCATCGCCCCGTGCAGCGACAGCATGACGCCATCGACCGGCAGCGCCGCCCGCAGCCGGTCGCAGAGCTCCCCTGTGAGGGCATCGAGCGCCGCCCGCGAGACGGGGCCACCTGGCACCGCCCACGCCGAGACCAACGGCAGGGGCGTCGTGTCGCCATCGGCGACGCAGGCGCGGACGAAGCCCGAAAGCTCGGCGTCGGCCAAGAAGGCCGGCACCTCTCGGCCACCCGCGCTGCACGCCTCGGCGAGCGCACGGCCGCGCACCAAGTGTGTCCGCGCGAAGTCGTCGAGTTGGGTCAGCACGGGTGACAGCGCGTTCGACTCTTGAGCGATGCGGCCATAGGCGATGCGTAGCGGTCGGGCGTTCAAGGCTCCTCTCCGCGCTGCACAGAGCCCCCGAGCGTCGACCCCAAGTCCGCAGCGTCCCGCCTGACCTCGGCGCGCGCTGCCCCTTCGCCTTCGCCCGCGCTCCCAGCCACCTGCGATGCCGCCGCGACGACCTTCTCGACGCCGCCGTGACGCGCCGCATGCGAGACCCCAGCGCCCTGGTTCAGTATCGCCTCTAGCTCTTCTCTCGCCTCGACCTCGATGCGGAGGGTGTCGGTCCGCTCTTGCAGCTCGCTGCGGGCCGTCGCCGCCGCCGAGTCGATCTCTGCCCTCGCGATGTCGCAGAGGTGGCCGTGGGCCGCCTGCAGCCACGCCATCGACTCCTGCAGGCCGCGCTCTGACTCATCGCGGCGCAGTCCGACCGCTGCGGCGGGCAGGCTGACCAGGGCCGCCCGGGCCTCCAGCGCCGCGACCATCGACCCCAAGACGCCGTCGACGTCGGCAATCAGTCCGTGGGCGTCGCGCGCCTGCCCGGCCAAGAGCAGCCGCACCATGCTCTTGCGCAGCTGCAGTGCACGCGCCAGCTCCGGCTCACGCAGGCCGAGCATCCGCCAGCGCCATGGGATGCGCCGCAGCGGATGGGGACGCAGCGCCTGAAAGACGAACGCCGCCGCCACCAGCACCGCTACCATCTCCAACAGCCGAATCAGCAAGTCGTCCTCGCCCGCTTCCGTGGCCGCCCTGGGGCGCGCCGCGCCTCAGTCGCCGCCGAAAAAGCGCCGCCAAGCGTCCATCGAGCCAAAACGCTGCAAGAAGTCTGGATCCAGGCTGTTGAGCTCAATCGTGCCGAGTTCGAAGGCGCGCACGGCCTGAATCGCGGCGTAGATGCGTCCAGCCTTGGTGGTCAGCGCCTCCGACTCCAGGCGCTTGCCGAGCGCCGCCGCTTCGAGCTCGGCGCGCTCGCCCTCGGCCTCCAGTCGCTCGTTCTCGGCGTCGGCCTCTGCGCGTATCCGCCGGTCATACTCTAGCGCCTCGGCCTCGACCTTGGCGATCTCGGTCTCTGTGGCGCGCCGGGCCAACTCGATGCGCTCGTTCCAGCTCTCGCGCTCGATCGCCACCACCTTGTCGATGCCCTTCTGCACGGTATCGGTCGCCTGCTTGCCCTCGGATCGGCGCTGCTCGGCGACGTCTAGCTCGCCCTGAACGGCGAAGAACTGCTTGGCCTGCAACCGGTCCTCGTAGGGGCCGTCGAAGACGATAGCGCGAATGACCACGCCGCCCTGGGTGACCTCGACGTGGTACTGCGCCAGCTGCTTGTTGAGCGGCCCGATGGCATCGCGCGCGATCTGCATGCGGACGCGTGGGTCGGTGATGTCGCGGTTGCCCATCGAGGCGAGGTGCTTGAGGAGGAAGCCCTCCACCGCCGAGCGGACACGTTTGGGGTACGACAGCGCCATGCCCTCGCGGCAGATGGTATGCGCCATGCCCGGCTTGATGCTGTAGACCACGGCCACATCGACGTGGATGAGGTTGCCGTCGCGGGTCCGCACGTCGAGGTCTTCGCCGCCCTCGAGCTCGAGGTAGTGCAGCGTGCGCGGTAGCCGGTACCAAGAGTGGACCATCGGCACGTCGAGCCAGCGGCCCTGACCGAAGTCGGCCTCCTCGATGCCGCCGAAGAGCGAACGCCGCACGCCGATCTCGTCGGGCGGTATGTAGGTGGCCAGGGCGTTCGGCAGCAGCCACGCCAGGATTACGAGCAGCGACAGGCCCTGGAGCCCGAACAGGTGGCGCGTCATTGGGCCTCCCGGTCTTTCGGCTTGCCGAGGTAGCGGATATCGATGGGCTGGCTAGCGTTGGCGTAGGGCCGCGCCGTAATGCGCTTGAGCTGCGGAAACACGTGCTTGGCGATCTCGGCGTTGAGCACGTCGGGGCCCTGGTCACCGGCGGCGCGAATCTGGGCGGCGAGGCCCTGCGCCCGCTCCCGCGCCGCGATGGCCTGGGCCTTGGCGCGGGTGGTCTTCTCGGTGTGGACGGCGCGGCCGTTGGCGACGCGATCGATGGCGTACTTGTCGGCCTCGCGCTTGACGCCGACCGACTTGTTCTTGGCCTTCTGCAGGTCCGAGGCCAACTTCGCCATCAGCGCCTGATACTCGGCGTTTTTCTCCTCGGCCACCTGCTGCCGCAACCGATCGGCCTGCTTGACGAGGCGCTCTCGCTGCTTGGCGAGGACCAGCACCTCTTGCTCGGCGTTCTGTCGGTCGGCGATCGCCTTCTCGACGCTGGCGGCGAAGCTCGGCTTGGGCGTGATGACCTGCGACACCTCGATGCCCGTCGGCTTCAAGCGCTTGTTGAGCACCTGCCGGGCGTCGGTGACCGCGTTGCCATAGCTGGAGGGGTCCGAGGCCTGCAAGAACGTGTAGGCGCCGAATTCGTCGCGCAGGATGGCGCGGGCATGGACCCGCAGCGCCGCCCGCTTGTAGGCGTCGAAGCGGCCGTGGGTCTCGATTAGGGTGTCGGCCAGGTTCGGATCCGCCTGGTAGTGGATCTCAAGCTTGTTGAACCAGAAATTGCTGCCGTCGTTGGCCCGCACCGTCAGCTTCCTGACGTGGTTCTCGTCGACATCGCGGTCGCCCTCCATGACCAGCACCAGCGGCTCGACGTGCACGATCTCGACGCGCTGGAACCACGGCATGAACGAGATGGTGCCCTGCTGCCCGACGACGTGCTTGGCGTCGCCGAAGATCGACAGCCCGGTCGTGTTGTAGATGACCGCTACCTCGCCAGGCTCGACCTCAACGACGCCAGCGCCATCGCTGAAGAGTTGACCAATGACGATCGCCACCGCGATGCCGGGCAGGATGAGGCGGAGGACTCCACCACTCCAGACGCCCTTGATGCGATCGGTGACCTCTGACATCGCAACCCCCACTGTTCCGGATCTACCCGCAAGCGCCTTGGTCCGCAATAGCCCTGATCCAGGCCATCGCCGCCTGGGCTCTGCCGGTGCGCCGCGCCACCTGCCCGATGGGTCTCAGGACGGACTCGGCCTAGGTCGCCCAGCCGCAAGGAGGCCAGCGCCAGGCGACGCAGCCGACCGCCGACTCGGCGCGCGTCCGGCTTGAGGGAGCCGGAGAGTGACACGTATTCCGCCTGGGGACGCTGCCCCCTCCGACGCAAGTGGCCGGAGCTGGGGCCAGGCATCGCGGGTCGCGCCTCTGTCGAGCGACGCCACGCCCGCGGCCAGCTAGCGGCGACTCAGTCGACGAGGCCGTTGCCGAAGCCGCCGACGCCGACCTCAAGGAAGGCGCGCCAGAGCAGGCCGGGGCCAAAAGCGTCCGCGGCGCCCTCGCGCGTCGAGGCGAGCGGCACCTCGATGCCAAACGCGATGAAGGCGCGCTGGCTACCGAGCAGCTTGCGCATCGACAGGTTGGTGGCATCAAACGCACCGACGCCCTCGATGTGCTCGTAGAAGCGCCGGTGTAGCGCGATCATCGTCCCGGAGATGCGTGGCAGCACGACGCCGACGGAGACGTCGAGCGCCTGCCACGGCCCGCGCCCCGGCCCGCTGCCGAACTCATGGTGGCTATCGAGGCCCAAGGTCAGTGCGACCCAGGGCAGCTCGCCCGGTCGGCTGACGCCGATATGCCCCATGATGCCGAAGTGGCCCTCGGTGGTGATGCCGCTCTTGCCGACCAGCACGGTCGCGCCGCCGGCCCGCACATAGAACCCGATCGGCAATTCGATCGGCGACGTCGGCGCCCCCGCCGCCGCCCCGCCATGGGCTCCGATCGGCGGCCCGCCGCGCTGGTCGCCACGCGGCGCAGCGCCGAAGACTTCGGCCGACGGCCTGGAGCCGGGCTGCGGCTCGGCGCCGGCCGAAGGCTCGCCAGTCGGGCGCGCTGGCGGAGGCCC
>SXGT01147714.1_pt1 | contig 10717 bp, 11 predicted proteins | sample 3176221 | NCBI WGS metagenome assembly SXGT01 (sample SAMN11356862, study PRJNA531348) | freshwater metagenome | isolation source: freshwater sample F1-120 | place: China: Fuxian Lake, Yuxi | collected 2017-12-25
GCAGGTGTAGATTGTCTTGCCCTGCGGCTTCTCCTCGTGCTTCACGGTGGAGTGCATTGACAGGAACTTCTGACGGCAGTGCTCACAGCAAAAGTAGAACGTCTGTCCAGCACGCCTGGCAGGAAGCGCAGACGCCTCGTTCACCGTCATGCCACAGATGGGATCCTTGGCCATGGCTCAACCATTCCTCGCAGTCGGTAGTTCCACAGGACTTTCTCTATTCCCAAGACAACCAGCGGCACTGCTATCCCCGGCGAGTAGCAGGAAGCCATCGTCGATCCACGGGAGAGTCGTCTTCAGAATGCGGCCCAGGGTCGCGTTGTGATCACTCACTGGTGACATGAATAAGAAGCTAACGGTTAATCCATGGTAAGGATTCCGTTATCTGGAGAAAAGCGTGGGATTCGCCGATCTTGGTACTGCCAGAGTGCTGGCCGAGCGAGAGCCAGTGGAGAGAAAAACCACCAGCCCAAACCGACAAAAGGAACGCCGCGGTTCATAATCCCACCCTGATAACGGGGGACAACGTCCGCTGGTACCCAAATTGTGGGCAATCAGAAGTTTCTCACCGCCGGTCCCGGCGGCCTGCTACTGATGCAGGACTACCGGCGGGAAGAAGTTGTCGCCCTGGGGGCGGCAACTATCCTGACACCGGCGGCACCCCGGGGTTCCGCGAAGGTGAGATTGGAGCCATGGAACCCTGCCAAGACCTTGGCGTGGAACGCGCCCGAGACTTGGCGAAAAAAGCTCGGCGTCCTGGGTGCAGAATCGTGCAGCTGGGCGCATTTGGACGCGGCGCTGTGCACCGCAGATGTAACTGCGGAGGACACACGCAAGTTGATCTTCGGTGAAGGATTACGCAGCGCGACAACGACTTGCGGAGAAAAAAAAACGGAGGCGGCACCCGGATTTGAACCGGGGATGACGGTTTTGCAAACCGTTGCCTTACCACTTGGCTATGCCGCCTCCGAAGAGGACGTTCGGTTATAGCAGTCTGGTTCGGGTCTGACAACCAGCAAGATTATCCAGCTGCTGAGTCACGCCTCCCCGGGAAGGGCAGTTGACCTACTGGGGGGAGTACAGCTTATTCCCGTCCGACAAAAAGAAGGAGGCCTGTGCCCTTCTCATGCCCCGCCAGGGGCCCCAGGAGCCCGCGGAGCAAGACCGCAAGGTGGAGCCGCCCAACGGCAGCGCAGTGCAGCTCAGCCTCGAAGCAACGGATTCCTGCCGAACACACAGCCATGATTCTTGACAACACAGTGGTGTGGGTGGCTAGCTTCGCTTTTCCATGCACGCGACAGATCCAAGACGCATGTCGACGCGAGCCATAATTTTCGACCTGGATGGTGTCCTGGTTTGGTCAGTTCCCCTCCACTGGCGAGCATTCCAGAAGACCTTCGCCTCCGTCGGGCGCAACTTCCCCCTGGAGGAGTACATGAGCTTCGCCATCGGGGCGTCAAGGGACCAGGTAATCCGCCGGGTGCTTGGAGACTTGCCGGACTCAAAGCTTCAGCACTTCATGGATGAGAAGGAGCGGCACTTCAAGGAGTACCTGAGCGTGAAAAGCCTCGATACGATCCCCGGAGCGATCGAGTTCGTACGAGCAGCCCGAGGCCAAGGGTTGAAGACCGCCGTGGCAACGGCCAGCCGGACGCCCGAGCTCATGTTGGAATCCATCGGCGCCCTCGACCTCTTCGACGCCATTGTGGGACGTGGAAACGTCGCCCGCTCAAAGCCGCACCCGGATGTCTACCTTCTTGCTGCCGAGACTCTTCAGGTCCAGGCTGCTGAATGTCTGGTAATCGAGGACTCCTCGGTCGGCGTGGAGGCCGCCCGGGCAGCCGGGATGCGCGTGCTTGCGCTCACGACAACGGAAGAACCCAAGGGCCTTTCGAAGGCCGATGCAGTCTACTCGGGCTTCCATGAGATCCAGCTCGAGAACTGGCTCGAGTAATGGACGATTCCCTCTTCGAGCGCCCTACACCTCGTCCACGAGGACTGGACGGAACCCCAACGCATCGCAGCTCACCAGGGTGTACCGCACGCCTCGCTTTTCTCCCTGGAATACGCGTTTCCACTCCTGCGGCGTGTGGAGATGACCGAAGAGGCAGACCCTCGACCCCGTGTCCTCGACAATCCGTGTAAAGCAGCTCTCGTCTCGCCCCACCGGGAATGGTGGGTAATGAAAGAGCGTGATTGGCGGGCGATTCCGCTCCGGAAAGCGAGACAGGTCGGCGATCGATTGTAACAGCTCGCCTCTCTCTCTCAGAAGCCGCTCCTCGACAACTTGCGGCGTCTCGCCCTCGCGGAGCCAATAGTCAGCCCCTCGTACGCCGATGATTGGCACGCCATCGAGGACGAGCGCCCGCTTCTTGATCGCAAAAACACCCGGGGGAAGAAGAGCGTTGAGCTTCGTTTGAGAGCCAGGCCACCAGTAGTCATGGTTACCCTTGATGAGCACCTTTCGCCCGTTCAAGGCAGCGAGCCAGGCGAAGTCCTGCTGAACCTCCTCGGGCTTCATCGCCCAGGAGAAGTCACCAGGCAAGAGGACAATGTCCTCCGGCCGAACAAGCTCCTGCCAGGCGGACTTCACCTTCAGGTGGTGGTCCTTCCAGTGCTCGCCGAAGATGTCCATCCACTTGCCGGTGGAGAACCCAAGATGCAAATCCGCGATAGCCCATATGCGCATTGAGGGATTGTAGCACGCTCGCCTTCGCAGTAATCTGAGGCCCCTTGACCCAGTTTGAAATCTTCCTCCTCAGCCCCGACGATCAGCCCCTCGACACGGAACGTATCTTCAGCGCGTTCCATGCCGTGGGCAAGATCCGCCAAACAAAGGCAGATTCCACGCGCTTCGTCTACCACAACGTGGACACCGGCGTATTCTTCAACCTATGGATGTCTGCCCTCCACGCCGTCGATGCGGCGGAAACGGAGCTGGAGAGCGAAGAGGCCAAATCCGATTCGACGGGCGAGGTCGAGGATGCGGAGTCGTCCGGCCTGCTCATTCCTCCGCTCACGATCACCATTCCGCTTCTTTGTCCAAGCTTTTTTGGTCCTGAGGCCGTCGCTGCAGTCTGGCAAATCGCCGGGCACGCTGGCCTCAAGCCAGAGGCTCCCCACTCCGGAGAAACTCCAGAGGAGTTTTGTGACGCATGGAGCCTGGCCAACCGAACCGCTGCGCAGGAACCAGGTTGCCGGAGCGTGACCCGCTGGACTCCGGCGGAGTCAGAGAACTGGTACCAATACGGATTGGCACGATCGGCTCTCGAAGCTGAGCTTGCGGACGAGTCCCTGGTTGTGCCACGCCTCCAGGCGGCCGAACACGACGGTCGCGTGAAAACCTTGTGCGCGTGGGCTCAGGGAACGCCGACCGTGCTGCCACGGACCGAGCTCGTGTTGTTCTCTCGGGAACGAACACACCGAGGCCTACTTTTCAGCCGCAAGGTTACCGAGGAAGGATTGGTGTCCGGCGAAAAACTCTGGCAAATCCTGGCTCCGTCCAGCGAGGTGCGAGGGTCGCCCGTGCCCCTTCTCATCTTCCGAGAAGCTCGGAGCCCTCCTCAGCGAGTGGCCGCGGAGCTCGAAGTGCTTGAGCTTGAGCCCGTCGACCGAGCCCGGCGTACAGAGCTTCTCGGCGTGGTGGATTTTGACGTGACGGATGGCAAGGAGTCCCACGCGTGAGCAGCTCCTACACGTTTGCATCGAGAGTGCGAGAGAAAAAACTCCTCATCGGCGTGGTGCACTTGAAGCCGCTTCCTGGGAGTCCGCGGCACACGGGCGAGAGCCTCGAGAGCATTGCCGCGGCAGCACGAGCCGATGCCAAGGAGATCCTTGATGCCGGCTTCGACGGCTGGATCCTCGAAAACTTTGGTGATGTGCCCTTCTTCAAGGGCCCCGTGCCCGCGCACGTGCTGACGTTTCTGACCCGAATCGCACTTGAGCTCCCCCGGGGCGAGGCTCTTACCGGAATCAATGTCCTCAGGAACGATGCAGCCGGCGCGTTGGCCATCGCCGCCGCCACGAATCTTCACATGATGCGCGTAAACGTGCACACAGGGGCCATGGTGACGGACCAGGGGCTCATCGAGGGAGACGCAGCCTCGACGACTCGAGCCCGGCGATGGCTGGCGCCGGACGTGGCAATTCTCGCCGACGTCGATGTCAAGCATGCTTCACCCCTCGGCGTCACGTTCGATATCGCTGACGCCGCCAGAGAGATGGCGTACCGAGGCCTCGCCGACGCCATCGTCGTCACGGGCAAGGCGACGGGTAACCCGGTCAACCTCACCGATATCGCCCAGGTAAAGGCTGCCGTTTCCGACCGCCCGATTCTGGCGGGAAGCGGAGTGACCCTCGACACGGTGCGCGAAGTCTTGCGAAGAACCGATGGCGTGATCGTCGGTTCGTGGATCAAGAGAGGGGGACGAGTCGAGGAGCGCGTTGACGGCCCTCGAGCCCAAGAATTCGCCCAGGAGGCTCGCCGGTCATGACCGCGCCGCGACCTGTCAGTCCCGGGAACGACCCCGCCCGGGCGGCCCTGCGAGACGACGCTCTGACCATTTTTGCGGCCGGTGTCGCCGCTGCAGACCCAGTCGAAGCCGTGAAACGTGCCCTGCAAATTGGACTGGGCGGTGGTGCCGTGATCGCCAGGGACGAGATCCTGTTTCCTGGGAAGCTTCGCATCGTCGCCATTGGGAAGGCAGCCTGCGCCATGGCGCAGGCTGCGCTGGAAATGCTCCCTCCTTCGGTTTTTCAGGGCCCTGGGATCGTGATCACCAACGATGAGAACTCCCGCGGGGTTGACCGAATGCGCGTGCTACCTTCCGGTCATCCGCTACCGGACTCCAGAGGCCTGGCGGCCGTTCGCGAAATTGAGGGGTATCTCACTGGATCACGCCGGGAGGACGGTACGCTCGTACTTCTTTCAGGCGGCGGCTCTGCACTCGCTCCGGCGCCGGTAAAGGGCATAACGCTCGACGAGAAAATCGCCGTGACAAAGCTTCTCCTGCGTTCAGGGGCTGATATCGGTGAAATCAACACCGTGCGCAAACACCTGTCCCGAATGAAGGGAGGAGGCCTCGCCACAATGGCATTCCCGAGCTCGCTCGAGGCCTTGATCCTGTCGGACGTTATCGGCGATGACTTGAGCACGATCGCGAGTGGTCCCACTGCGCCGGATCTGACGACTTTCGCAAATGCTAGAGAGGTGCTAGTGAGGCGAGGCATCTGGGACGAGATGCCGGCAGCGATACGGACTCATATCGATCGCGGCCTGCGAGGAGTGATCCCCGAGACGCCCAAGCCACGGGATGCAGTGTTCGCGAGAGTCCGCAATCGAATCATTGGAAGCAACAGTCTGAGCTTGGAGGCGGCAGCCAGGCGCGCCGTGGAGATCGGTTACGACGTTGTGATCGCCTCCAGGGCCTTGACGGGCGAAGCCCGTCAAGCAGCGACCGTCATCGTGGAGCAGCTCAAGTCTCTCGGAGATCCCACGAGGCCCCGTGCGATTCTCGCAGGAGGGGAGACGACCGTTACGGTGCGAGGCTCGGGTCGCGGCGGGCGAAACCAGGAGCTGGCGCTCGCATTCTCGCTGGCAACCCGGAGCATCGCGTTCACGCAACGTTCGTGGGCCTTCCTCAGCGGTGGCACGGACGGACGCGACGGCCCCACCGACTCCGCGGGAGCCATCGTGGACCCAGGCACGATCTCCAGAGGCGAGTCGAAGGGGCTGTCGGTGCTGGCGTCACTCGATTCCAACAACTCTTACGATTTTCTCGAAGCCTCCGGCGATCACCTGCGGACAGGCTCAACTGGCACCAACGTCGCCGATCTGCAGGTGCTACTCGTGCGTTGACGGGGTCAAGCCAAAGCTTGATACGGCATGCTCTCCGCCAGGCGCCAGATCTCATCTGCCCCACCAACACCTCCCGTGGTTGTGGGATGGCGCAGGCATGTCGCTGCAGCCGCCGTTGCGAAGCGAAGCGACCGTTCCAGGCTCCAGCCTTCGTGAATCCCGGCGAGCATGCCCGCGTTGAAGGCATCGCCGGCACCGGCCGTGCCCTTGATGAATCCCTCTGGAAGCCTGTGAGCCGGCTGCCAGAGACGCTCCCCACACGCAGAAATGCCAAGGCTCCCCTCGGGCGCGTGAACAATGGCAAGCCGCTTCACGCCACGCGACAGCAAGGCCTCGGCGGCACGCGCCATCTCGCCCCTGTCGAGCTTACCACTTCTTCGGATCTCGCACCCCGTCGTCCGGCCAGCCTCGATCTCATTGATAATACAATAGTCCGTGTGCGGTAGTGCTGGCACTACAATCGAGGCAAAGCGCTGCGAGTCCTCGCTAACAACGTCGAGGCTCGTCAGCACGCCGGCTTCGCGAAAACGAAACAACACTCGAGCCGCCTTCGTGCCGAACTCAGGGTCCGGCTCATCCAGCGTATCGAGCAGAAGCAGGTAGCCCAGGTTGAACAGCCGTGCGCGGTTGCTCTCGAGAACGAAATGCTCCGGGGCCAGGAGCGCGTTGGCTCCCCGATTGTGAAAGAATGTGCGCCGTCCCGTCGCCGCAACCGTCATGACGTCGGTGTAGGCAGTCGGGACTCCAGGAAGCTTGCGTACAAAGCGCGATTCGATTCCCCACCTTTGCAAGTCCTCGAGGATACGCTGCCCATCGGCATCGTCTCCCACGACTCCGACTCCTTCGAGCGGAACACCGAGGCCGAATCGTGCCAAATCAACGAGCACATTGTAGGGCGATCCGCCCGTCCCGAGTTCCTCGGCAACGATGTTGGTGAGCGTCTCCTCCTGCGGCCAAAATGTGATCGTCTTGACATGGTCAAGGATCCAGTTGCCTCCACAACAGATTCCGATTCGCGATCCGTCCACGATTTTTCCCTGACCTCAAACCATGCCGCCGGCTGTCTTCCAATCCGGCTTACGTTCCCGTGCCTTCGCCAGCCGGTAGCCAGATTCGCGAAAGATGCCAATGGGGTCGATGGCCCCTCCATCCCTCAACCTCACAGCCGCAAGCACCGGACGAACATCCGTTTCAAAAGCATTCTTGAGCACAAGCTCGGCGAGCACTGGATCGGAAGCATCTTGTAGCTCGGCAAGACGCTCAAAATCGACGAACAGCGCCTTGGCGTACGCCCGCCGCGCCTCCTCGACCGTCACGATCAGGGCCTCAATCGGGTCCCTTGTGTTGTGCGACTGGTCAATCAGGTAGGTTGGAGAAGACATCTGGCGCGACTTCCTGGCCTCTCGCTCTGCCGCCACAAGCTCGCAAAAAATGAGGAAGAGCTGGAACGGCCTGATCGACCCCGCCGTCAAGTCGTCATCTCCATACTTCGAGTCATTCAGGTGGACGCCACCGAGGCGCCCCACCTGGATCAAGCGGGAGACGATCTGCTCAATGTTGGTGCCAGGAAGGTGGTGTCCGAGGTCCACGAGCACGTGGGCTCGATCGCCTAGCCCCTGACACAAGTGCAGCGCAGTGCCCCAGTCCTGGATCACGGTGGAATAAAATGCGGGTTCGTAGGGCTTGTATTCGACAAAGAGCTTCCAGTCACCCGGAAGCGACTTGTAAATTTCCGCAAGGCTGTCGGCTACTCGCTCCAGACTGCGCCGAAAATTCGACTGTCCTGGCGTATCGCTACCATCGCCAATCCAAACGCTGAGCGCTTTCGATCCGATGGCTTCACCGATGGCAATGACCTCCAGGTTGTGGTCAATCGCTTGCCGGCGAACTGCGCTCTCGGGGTGGCTCAAGCTGCCGAACTTGTAACTCAAGCGCTGGCCCGGTTGGTCCTGGAACGTGTTCGAGTTCATCGCATCGAAGCGAAGACCCAGCCCTTGCGCGCACTCGCTCAAGGCTCGGGAGGCCCCACTGTCCCAGGGCACGTGCAAGGACACCGCCCCGGCGCCTCGCGTGAGCTGCTGTACCAGGGCTGCATCCTCGAGCTTCTCGAAGATGCTGGTAGGCTCTCCTGGCCCAGGAAATCTGCCAAAACGAGTGCCTCCGGTGCCAAGTCCCCAGGATGGCAGCACGACCTCGAAGCCAGCGACACGGTCCATGATCTCTTCGAGCGTCGTATCGAGAGCCAGGAGTGTGCCACTTCTCTGGAGAGACCCTCGGAGACTCTCCAGATCCAGGGCAAGCCGAGCCTTCAAGCTTGCATTGGATCGGTCGATGAGGTCACGCTGCATGGGTAACTCGGGTCCTCTTTCCGCCATGTGTGGCATTCTCATCGATGGCACACCTCTTGTCGACGGGGGAGGAAGGGATGGGGGCAGGGCACAAAGCCCGAGCCGTGGGCGAGCCACAGCCCGCCAGAGCGAGGAAGGAATTCTGAGGTCGCCTCTTACTGACCCGATGGAGCGGGCGCGGCCGAGTCGCCGTGGCGCGATCCAATCAAACGATCGATGGTCCTGGCTGCATCGGCGACCTGATCCCCTTCCAGCACCGACACTACCTTGCCCCGATGGTCAACGATGAAAGCCATCGGCACATGCAATCCGCGGCCGCCCTGACTACGGTAAGTAGCGTCGAGTCGCTCGTAGGCTGCATCGTCGATCAGGTAGACGGGCCTGTCGATTTTGTTTTCCTGAACGAATGCGTTGAGCAATTGCACATCTTGCGGGGTTGCAATAATCACCGCGATGGAAATGGCGCTCACATCTGGACCATACTTGCGCAGTGCCTCTTGAAGCTTGGGCAGTTTCTCGCGACAGGGTGGACACCAGTGGGCCCAAAGCACAACCAGCCGAAGGACACCTGGTGCCGTCGAGACCACCAATTCCGGTGGTCCGCCGCCCAGCCGCCGAAGCTTCAGATCGGGCAATGAAAACCCTACCGGCGGAACGTAGGAATCGGCTCCGTAAATCTCAGTCTTGGGGTGATACTCCGCCCAGACATGCCACTCGGCCAAGTAGCCTTCCACGCGTGTAAGCTGTCGTCCTTTCAACTCACCTTCGAGTGCCCAACCTTCCACCGACCAGAGCGACCCCGTCTGCTGGTCTCTTGCCATCGCTTCTGCATTGGAGTCGTGAGGGACAAAAGACAGGTCACGCCCATCCACCGTCCGCCGAAATCCAGCCACCTCGAAATCCCCTTTCGCCAGGAGCACCAGCTTCGTGGCGTCGAGCTCGTCGTTCAAGACTCCATTGACCGCTTTGAGGGCAGCGAGTGGGTAAGCACGGAGTCGATTTGGGGTCATGGCACCGAAGACCAGTGCGTTCTCCGGCAGACGGCTGTCCCAGTTCTGGACGGTCTCCCCCATCATTCCAACAACCCCCCACCCGCCGGGGTGATACATCTCACCGTGACCAAATCGCTGCTCGGGTCGGTCATAGACGACATCCGTGTCCGGATGCCGTCTCTTCCACGTGTCCCAACTTGTCATGTGAACGGGGATTCTCTTGAGTTGCTTTCCCTCGAGGGGGCCCTCGAGGGCCCGACCATGGAAGGGGGCCCAGATAGAGCCGGTCTCTCGATCCTCCAGCATGATGGTGCTCTTACAAACGCCGGGGACAAACATGCTCAACACGCGTCCGTCGAGATCACGATGAAACGCCGTTCCGGTCGAGCACTGTTCGCAAAAAGCCACCAGGACTGGCGTCTGAGCGATCCTGTCGTTCACGGCGTGGTAATTCTTGACGACCCACCAGGGGTAGGCACGGGGCTTGCCATCCACAACCACTCCAAGAACAATGTCATTGGGGCGCATGTGCTTGGCCTGCTCGGCGCCGACGAGAACAGGATTGTCCAGGGGAGGGAAGGTTTTCGCCATTTCCCGACCCTGGATCCTCTGCGCCAGTGTGCCCTGCGGACGGCCCTGAGCGACCAACGGGGTGACCTCCGTGCTCTGTGAGTCGGCCTTTCGATCCACTGGGGCGATTGAGTGGGGAGAAACCTCGTCCAAGGCCTGCGGGGGACTTGCACCTTCGAGCTCCACGCGACGGCCAGTGGAATCCTTGTGGCATGCGAAAAGCACCGCGAGAAGGCACCCAACGACCGCGCCCAGAGCCAATGGCCCCCGAAATAAAGCGGGAAATCGTTTTTTCATATAGCCTGCGCCATGTTAAAGCGTCGTCTCGGAAGACATACGAAAATCCTTACTGTCGATTTGTTACCCGCTTCAGCAACGACTCTTCTATTCTATTCGTCGGGGATCAGCAAGACTTGTGGGAACGCCTGAAAAGGCCTCGAAATCAACGCCGAAGAAGAGGCCCCATGACGAGGACGAGAATAGCCGCAGCAGCTATACCGCTTGCCGGGTAGGTAGACCTCCCTCCACGTGTCAGAGTAGTTGCCGCCTTCAGGGCAGCAACTACCTTGACACCCACCGGAGGCCTGCGTCGCGGTGGATATGGAGGTGGCATGGCGGGTGTTTCGCCTGGCAAGGCTGGTGCGTGAGATTCCAGATGTTCCCTGTGCCGCTTTCTTCGAGGACTCGCAATGGAAGGCGCTGGTGTCCTTTTTGAAAAGAACAACGATTTCACCAGCCGAAGCCCGAGATACGTCCGAATAGCGCCAACCAGGGTTGACACGCAAAAAAACATCCTTCCGCAACTCTCCGCTGCGGAAGGACTTCGTGTTGGTCGGGGTGATAGGATTTGAACCTACGGCCTCCTGGTCCCAAACCAGGCGTTCTAGCCAGGCTGAACTACACCCCGAAATAGGGAGACGAGATATTGGGGCAGCCACCCGGGTACGTCA
>SXGT01513179.1_pt1 | contig 10717 bp, 8 predicted proteins | sample 3176221 | NCBI WGS metagenome assembly SXGT01 (sample SAMN11356862, study PRJNA531348) | freshwater metagenome | isolation source: freshwater sample F1-120 | place: China: Fuxian Lake, Yuxi | collected 2017-12-25
CGATGATTGCCATCAGTTTCGCCCATGGGGCGGCGGTGGTATGCGATGAGGTAGTTTTGGGTGCTCGGGATTTGGATGACGCTGTGGTGGCCTGCGCCGGTGGCTACTGATTGGTCTTGCTGAAGGATTTTGCCGATGCGTTTGAAGGGGCCCTGGGGAGAATCGCCGATTGCGTAGGCGACGCTGTAGTCGGGGCCGGTCCAGCCGCCTTCGGACCACATCAGGTAATATTTATTGTTGCGAGCGAGCATGAAGGGGCCTTCGACGTATTTGTCGGGCGTGATTTCTTTGTAGGTGGTTCCATCGGGGAATGGGGTGAGCGATTTGAAATCGGGGGCGAGCTGGGCGATGTTGCAGTGACGCCAGCCGCCGTAGATGATGTAATGCGTGCCATCGTGGTCGCGGAAGATGGATTGGTCGATCGGTTGTGCGCCGTTGTGAAAAGCGTTGATGAGCGGTTTGCCGAGGTAGTCAGCAAACGGGCCGGCAGGTGAGGAGGAGACAGCGATTCCTATGCCGCCGTTTTGGGAGTTGTTTTGAATGTCGTTGGCGGCGAAGAAGAGGAAGTACTGGTTGTTGTGTTCGACGATTGCGGGAGCCCACATGGCGCGTTTGGCCCAAGTGATGGCGGCGGTGTCGAGGATGCGCGGGTGTTTGGTCCAGTGGACAAGGTCGGGGGAAGAGAAGGCGTCGAGGAAGGTCTGCTGGTCGTAGGGGGCGGAGTAGGTTGGATAGATGAAGAAGGTGTTATTGAAGACGGCGGCTTCGGGGTCGGCGTACCAGCCTTGGATGATTGGGTTGCCGGAGCGAGTGGCCGCGGAGTTGCAGCCTTGAAGGAGCGTTCCCAGAACGAGGATAGTGAGAAGTGTGAGAAGGCTGCGGAATGGTTGAGGCATGTGTTCCCCGTGCATCGGCGCGATCAATCGAAGTTCTTCTTGCCGAGCATCAGTTTGAAAATGACTCGAAGGCCGCTGAAGGCAAGCCATAGGCCGGATCCGATTCCCAGGAGCGTGCCGCCACCCAGGAAGAGAAATGCCAGTCCACTACCGCCGCGGCCATATCGGGTCCCCGACCCGCTGTTGCCGGTGCCATCCATAAGGCCGCCGAAGCCAACCGCGCACCAGGCACCAACCGCGAGGATGATTGCGCCCAGCGCGAGCATGGCGAGTGCAGAAGTCATCAGGTCGCTCTTTGAGTCGGATGATTCTTCTTCTGGATCGTCAAAACTCTGGTTCATGATGCCGATTCCTGCTTTGATACGCGCGATGATTGCGATCAGAACTTGGTGTTACTTGCACATTGCAAGCACCGACTCACAGATTTCTGTCGCGGCTTTCGGCTTTGCGAGAACAAGAGCGTTCTTGCGAAGGTTGTTCAACTTGTCCTGATCTTTGAGCAGACGTTCGATCTTGGTGGCCATGGTGGCGATGGAGTTGATCTTGATTGCTGCGCCGTTTTCGAGCAGGTAATCGCTGTTGCGGCTTTCCTGGCCGGGGATGGGATTCATGATTGCTACTGCTGCGCCACAAGCGAGACTCTCGGCGGAAGTGAGGCCACCGGGTTTGGTGACGACGATGTCGGCGGAGCGCATGTATTCATCGATGTGTGGCGTGAAGCCGACGATGTTTGCTTTCAGCCGGGGTGGGACGATGATCTTTTCGAGTTTCTCTTTGAGTTCGGTGCTCTTGCCGCAGATTACGGTGATCTGCACCGGAGTCTGCATGGTGAGGAGTTGGTTGTAGGCGCGTTCGATGGGTCCGAGACCGAAGCCGCCGCCGAGCAGGAGGATCACCGGGCGAGCGGGAGCGTATTCGAGTTTCTTCTTTGCAGCGTCGCGGGTCATGGCACTGGAGAACGCGGGCATGATGGGGATGCCGGTGGTGCTGATGTCTCCGATGGGGACGCCCCAGTGTTGGAGACTGGCGGCGGCATCTTCAGTCGCGACGTAATAGCGATCGCAGGGTTGATTGACCCAGAGTGCGTGTGCATCGAAATCGGTGACAACGGTGACGTGCTTCTGCGTGGACTTTTTGGTGCGCCGCATGGTGGCGATGAGATCAGCGGGGAGGAAGTGCGTGCTGACGATGCAGTCCCAGGGCTGGCTGGCGATGATGGTCTGCACGGGCTTGAGGTTGATCTTTTGCACGAGCGCGCGGAGACCATCTTTGCCGGGGTTGGCGGGTTTGTCGGTGAGGTCGTAGAAGTAGCCGACTACATGAGGGGCGCGGTTGACAAGCTCCATGTAGGTTTTGGAGTAGGCCTTCTTAAAGAGATCGCTGGTCAACGTGAGGATGTCGATGTTGCGAACGGTGGCGCCGTGCTGGGTGAAGGCATTCTCGAGGGCCTGTGCCGCTCGCAGATGTCCTGCGCCAACCGATGCTGAAAGTATGAGAATCTTGGCTGCCATAATAATGAAAATTCTTGCGAAGGCTCGAAGGTAGGCCCGGAACACCCGGTCTTGCTACTTTACCTCGCTCAAACCGAGTTGGCAGAAGGAAGTGGCGGGCTGGGAGAAATTGTTTGGTTTTCGGTGGTTTGGCTGAATTTCGAGGGTGTTCCCGTTTAGCTTTGGACTGAGCAAATCGATTGTAACACGATGCTACATAGGGAGTTATGACGGACCGGAACAAGGTGTAGTTGTGCCATCCCTGTTGCTTCAGTTAGAGCGGAAGTCGGGGGCCGGGGGAATGAGGAGATTCCGTTAAAAATGCGACTGCTATGCTGTTTGCTATGTTGAAGAATCTATTGATCGCCGCGGTTCTGGGAGTTTTTGCGATGATGCTCAATGGGTGCAATGCCGCCTCGAAAGGGGAGAGGGGTGATCGATTTGCGATCGTGATTCATGGGGGAGCGGGCGTGCTTTCAAAGACGGCACCGCCGGCGGATGTGGCGGCGTATGAGGCGTCGCTCGCACGGGCGCTTTCGAAAGGGCGGGACCACCTTGCATCGGGCGGGACATCGCTTGATGCGGTGGAATTAGTAGTGCGGGAGCTTGAGGACAATCCGCTTTTCAACGCGGGCAAGGGGGCGGTGTTTACTGCTGAGGGGAAACACGAGCTTGATGCTTCGATAATGAATGGGTCGAATCTTGCGTGCGGGGCCATCGCGGGTGTGACAACGGTAAAGAACCCGATTTCGCTGGCGAGACTGGTGATGCAAAATACCAAGCATGTGCTGCTGGCTGCGGCGGGCGCGGAGAGATTTGCCACTGAGCAGAAAGTGGAGCGGGTTGAGAATTCCTATTTTGATACTGAGAGGCGGCGGAAGAGTTTTGAGGAGTGGAAGAACGAACAGGCTTCGACTGTGCCGGGATACACCTATGGAACGGTCGGATGCGTTGCGCTGGACAAGAAGGGCAATCTGGCGGCGGCGACCAGCACCGGCGGCATGACGGGGAAGCGGTGGGGACGCGTGGGTGATGCGCCGATCGTGGGCGCGGGGACATATGCGAACAATGAGTCGTGCGCGATTTCGTGTACTGGGACGGGAGAAGAGTTCATCCGCCACGGAGTGGCACGTGCGATCTCGGACCGGATGCTGTTGGCAGGCGAGTCGCTGAAGACTGCATCGGATCATCTTGTGTTCAAGACGCTCAAGACGGATGATGGCGGCTTGATCGGAGTTTCTAAGACTGGTAAAATGGTGATGCCGTACAACTCTGAAGGCATGTTCCGCGGCATGGCGGATTCATCGGGCCGGTTTGAGATTGGGATCTGGGGTGAAGTGAAGACGGTGAAGCCATGAGGAATGCACTGCTTGGAGTTGTGCTTGCGTGTGTAGCCGCAGCACTGGGCGGGTGTGCTACAGGATCGAATGGTCCGGTGCAAAGCGGTCACTTGATTGTGATCGGCGGAGCCATTGAAGATGACAATGCGCGGATCTACAAGCGCTTGATGGAATACGTCGGTGAACGCGGCACAATACTTGTGGTGCCCACAGCCAGTGCCGATGCGGATGGTGCGATTGAGAGCAAGAGCAAGGCACTGGCGATGTATCGCACGAATCAACAGATTCTGCCGCTGAGGATTACAAAAGAGACCAAGTACCTTGCGTATGACGCGGCGACCGTCGAAGCGATTAACAATGCGAGTGGCTTGTTTTTCACCGGCGGAGTGCAGTCTCGCATTGTTGATGTGTTTCGACCGACTGATCCAGAAACCGGGGAAGTTGTGACGACTCCAGCGCGGGAAGCGATGTTCAATCTGCTGCGGCGAGGGGGCGTGATTGCAGGTACGAGCGCGGGTGCGGCGATGATGAGCGAAACGATGTTTATTACCGGTAATGCACAGGCGACGTATGATTGGTATTCAAAGTTGAATGCCCAGCAGCGGGCGGCGATGCATCAGCAGTTTGTGGGTAGCGGCGGATTTGCGCTGGGTGAACAGGCTGGCGAGGATGATGAGAAGGGAATTGCGGAGGTTGGGCCAGGGATGGGATTTTTGCAGGGCGCGATTACGGATTCGCATTTCATTCCACGCCGGCGGATTTTGCGGCTTTGGCCGATGATGGAAATTGCGGGCGAGACGGTGGGGATTGGAGTGTCAGAGGATGCGGCGGTGGATATTGACCTGGCGAACGGAGATGTGGAAGCGATGTCGAAGGAAGGGGTTGCGGCGGCGGTTTTGCTGGTGAAAGACAAGTCATGGGTGGTGACTGTGATGCAGAACGGCGCAAAGGCACCGAAATGGAAGCCCGGCGAAGTCATGATCAAGGCTCCGCTTGAGATGGGGGAGCAGGTGCCGCTGCGGGTGAATGAGTTGACGGGGAAGAAGTAGAGTGCGGAGCGAGTTTACGTAGCCAGAACTCGAATAGTGCAATGAAGATTCCGTTGATGAACGTGGCGAGCACTGCTAAAACAACAAGCTGATTGCCCGACAATGCGCTCGACTGTCCCCACACATCAAAATCGCTCCATGTCATGACTGGTGTTGCACGAGATCTGCCGTGATTGATTAATAGAAACAGGCTGTGAAGTGGGAGCAGATAGGTGAACCTCGCGGGAAATGCGAGGCTTGATTTGCGAAACATATTGACGAACGTGAAGCAGAAGAGTGCGAGCACTGCGAGAATTGCGAAGACGATCAATAGTGAATCGTGCAAAATGATGGCGGAATAGCTGACTGTTGCAGTTGACGCGATCAGGAACGACAGCCACCCGAAATGGGCAGCACTGAATAGGGGTTGCCCTCGCCAACTCCATTGAAAAAGCAAGAACAGCACAAACAGGATGAAGCCAAGAACTGATCGCGGCGTGGTGGCGACAGCTGGGAGCATGGCCGATACGACCGTTAGCAGGGCTATCGCGATCATGGCATACAGAAATGGGCCGGATCGTCGCTTGCGAGTTTTTCGATGCAACCAATATTCGCGTACTTGTTCGGGAGTGAAGGCTTTGCCGCATTCTGGGCAGTTTCCGGTGGGGAGTCCGGAGAGGTCGTAGCGGCACTCTGGGCACAGGAGGGGTTCGGGGATTGCAGAAGGATCAGTCACTGGCGCGGCCAGAAATTAATTCACCAGGCCTTTGGTGAGGCGCATGAACGCGGTTTCGAGGTTGATTGGCTCTTCAACGAATTTGATGAGTCGGAAGCCGTTGTTGACCAGGATGTTGGGGAGATCGCTGCCGGATTTGCCGGGGTGATCTTCGAAGGTGATGTGAAGTTCTTTGCCGCCGGCGCGGCCGGAAGCGGTGGTGGCATCGCTTGCAACGATCTGGACTTTCTTGACACCCAGAACTTTGGCGAGGATTTCGGCTGCCTGTTCTGTGCGATCTTGCACGGCGATCTGGTAGACGTGGCCGATGCGCGCGCGGCGGAGAGCCTCGTCGACAGAGCCTGAAAAGAGGAGCGTGCCGCGTTCGATGATGCCGACGACGTTGCAGAGTTCGGCGAGTTCGGGGAGAATGTGGCTAGAAATGAGAATGGTCTTGCCCATGCGGCGAAGTTCTTTGAGCAACTCGCGCATTTCGATGCGGGCGCGGGGGTCAAGACCGGAAGCGGGCTCATCCATAAGCAGGACTTTGGGATCGTGAAGGAGGACGCGGGCAACGGAGAGGCGTTGTTGCATGCCGCGGGATAGGGATTTTACTTCGGCGGTGGCCTTGTAGGTCATGTCGGTGAGTTCAAGGACATCGCCGACGACCTTGCGGCGCTGTTGGCCGTGAATGCCGTATGCGGCGGCGAAGAACTCGAGGTATTCGGTGCAGACCATGTCTTCATATTCGCCCATGAAGTCGGGGACGTAGCCGATGAGCGGTCGGATCTGGCGGTTTTGCCAGCCGACGGTGAGGCCGGCGATGTTGGCCTGGCCGCTGGTGGGCTTGAGAAGTGTGGCGAGGATTTTGATAGTGGTGGTTTTCCCAGCACCATTGGGGCCGATGAAACCGAAGCAGTCACCTTCGTTGATGGTAAGGTTGAGATTGTTAAGCGCGACGAGGTCGCCATAACGTTTAGTAAGATTAATTGTTTCGACCATCGACACGGAATGAATCCTTTCACGTACTTAGCTGCCACCTAGATCTTTCAGTGGGTCTTCTTCGGGCGGAACGGGTTGTGGATCTGGTGCGGGCGGGGGAGTATCTTCCTTTGGACGCGGAGCACCGACATCTGGCGGGTTCGATGCAAGCGGATAGACCCAGCGTACAACGGTGCGGCCACGTGTGGATAATGGCTCGCCATCAATCAGAACTGGAACAGGAGAGGCGGCACTGCCTTTGCCGGTGCCCTCGCCGAGCTGGCCGATGATGATGACGCAGGGTTGGGTGAACCACATTCCAAGGTCATAGCCGTGCGCGGCGGTGCGGCGATAGGCGTAGAGGTTTGATCCGAGCGCTTGGTTTTTTGGCGGTGTTTCCAGCATTGGAAAGAGGGCCGTAGCCAGGAGGCGATTGAGAAGTTGATTGGGATTGGGCTGATCATCGGTCGCGCCGCCCATACCCAGTGCGGCAGAGTTGCTGAGCGGGAGCGGGAGCATGTTGCGGATGACCTCGCTCGCGAGCGAGCCGCGAGTCTCGGCGGTTACGAGTGAAAGATCAAGAGGTGCTTTGGGCTCCCAGGGCGCACTGAGCGCGAAGATGTTGGCGCTCGCGGGGAGTGAATCGCTTGCACGGCCGTTCAGATCTTGTTGCTTGCGAACCAGGATAATGCGAACATCGGTGAGCGCCTGGGGCAATTCGTGTTCGAGGACGCCGGTGAGGAGTTCTTTGCCTCCGACATCGGTAAGTTGGAGGGCGGGTTTTTCGTCGAGGTTGGGCGAGGAGCCATCTTCACGCGGCTTGTGGATTGGAATGGGCATTTTCCAGCGTGGGCCGCCGGCCCAGTCAACTTGAACTTGCTTGATGGTGGCGCGAACTGGGATTGTGATGGAGTTGGGAGACTGCCACTGCGAGTTGTACTCTTGTGAATCTGTGAATGCGGAAGACCCGGTGTCGCTGGACTTGGACTCCCAGGCAGTGATGGCATCTGTCGGGTTTCTTTCATTTGGTGTACCAACTGACAGAGTGGCTTCCCCGTAGTGCGGGATGAGAACCTGCATCCAGCTGCGGGCACGCTGAGTTGATTGCCCGTAGACATGATCGAGGAATGTGAGATGGGTTGCTTCAGTTTTGCCCGGTCTCAGTAATGCCGCACCAGTCCATGAGATGGCGGTGAAGATAGCACCGACACCGATGAACGCGAGCCAGGAGAACTGGTGTTTGGTGTAATTCTTGAGGATATAGAAACCAACGGGTCCTGCAAGGAGCCAGTAGGCGGCAAAGGTCAGGAAACCGAGCAAGACGCCTGCGCCTGCAGTGGCAGTGTGGTTGATCTGGTATTGAATGTCTGCGTCGACGGACATTGGTGCGCGACTTGTGATGAGCGTGAGGTTTTTGTTGAGCGGGTTCATTTCCGAAGGAGAAGGAAATTCGCCGCGGCGGCCTAAGACGCGATTCCAGAAGACATCGGCGTCGATGCCTGCAAAATCTACTAATTCTCTGTTGTTGAGGTCAAATCCCACGATGGTGACCGCGCCCGCGCCGATCAGGCGACGAACCACCATGCAGTCGCCTGGGGTTCCGGGCTTGGGGCCACTGAGGATTTCGATTGCCTCCTCTGGGTTTGCGTCTTTGACTGGCTTAAAGGTGTGCAACACGGTGGCACGTGGCAGCCTGCTGGTCGTCGATCGCGTGATCATGCTTCGAAATGGAGCAAGATCGACTGATTCTTGACGGGAAATTGTCACTGCGGGGAGAAGGTCGTATAGCTCGTTGTTGACGCTGTTGGTCCAGGTCTGGCCGACCGTCGGGAGGACGATGATGAGGTGGCCACCACGCTTGATCCACTCGCGAAGAGCGGCAGCGCGGTCGCCACGGAGGTCAGCGGGATCTCCGGCCGTCCATACAATTGTGGGGAACTGCATGAGGCCGAGCCAGCGATCGGGGAGTTCAGAGGGAGCGCCCAGACTTATGAGTTCGACAGGCTCGTGGCTGTAAGCAGGGAACTGGCCGTTGGGAACTCGAACCGTGTAATTGGTAAGCCCGGCGGTGCGCTGCCCGACTATGGCGATGAGATCCTCACCCGGATCAACCATGTTCTGCGGCGCGATTCGAACCTGCCCGAGGCGGCGGCCAGCTTCGAAGCGAGTTGTGCCATCGGACCCTTTTACTTCATTGGCTTCATAGACACTGACACTGAGGAGATCCTGACGACTGAACCAGAACGGGAGCCGCTGATAGAGCCAGAGTCCCTGCCAGGTGTTTGGATTGGTCGTGATTTCGCGCTGGCTAACTGGAATGTCGCCATCGGGGTCGCGGCCGGAGAGTCGAACAACGACTTCGCGTGGCTTGGATGAGGTGTCAAGAACGCGGATACGAAAGCCGGTCCACTCGCCGGGGCGAGAGACTTTGCCGACGCCGAATTTCTCGACTTCTATTTTTACTTCGCCGAGCTGGGCGGAGGATGAGCCGTCGGATCCATCTGATCCGTCAGCAGGGGCGGCGGGCGGAGGCTGGGAAGCAGGGTCAAGGAGTGGTGAAATCTGGCCAAATGCGGTATGCGCAGTAATCGCGCTTGAAAGCACCGTTGCCAGCATAATCGCTACAGATAGAAGAATCCGACATTGGTGCATGAATAGAAACCTCAGACCAGAGAAGTTGATTCTACCGGAACTGAAGCCTCAAGGTTCAGAAGTCGATCCGGTGATATGGGTGAATTGACCAATTTTTCAGGATTCTGGTGGTTCATGCTCGTGGCGACGATGGCGGGTGGGGTGCTTGGAGTGCTCAGTTACCTAGCTTCGCTGGTTCGCAACCAGCAGATGGTGCACGATTTGAAGCTGGAGGTTGTCCATCTGCATTCATGCTACCTGAAACAGCTCAAGGAAATGAGAGAACGCGAGCAGTCTGGAATTCGGACGGGCAAGGAATCCGGGAAAGAAGCCAAGCCCAAGAAGAAGGCCCACTAGTCGGCAGTTAGTCTAATGGGATAATTCGGATATCCCGGAATTGAATTTCAGCGCCCTCGGATTGCAGGCAGATTTTGCCCGCTACCTCTTCAACATCGGTCGCACGGTTGAGTTCCTCACCGTTGACGTAGAGGATGACATCGCCGTGGTGAACGACGATTTCGTACTCGTTCCATTCGCCGATGGGGTGTTCTGCCCCGTGGGTTTTCTTAGTGTTGCGGCCGTTGGTGCGGGCCTTGTCAACGGTCATCTTGAATTCTTCGATGTTCCAGAAATCGCCTGCGCTGCCGGATTGAAGCTGGGCTTCAACGCTCTTGGGCCAGACTTTGTCTTCGCCGACCATGCGGAGGAGGACGCCTGAGTTGCCAGCTTTCTTGGTCACAGGATTAAACCGCCACTGCAGACGCAGGACATAGTTCTTGTAGTCTTTCTCGGTGCGGATATAGCCGCCGGGATTGCCTTTGCAGATCAGGATGCCATCCTTAATTTCCCAGACATCTTCTGGTTTCATTTTCGCATCGGCAGCGCCGGGGACGATGGCCTTCCAGCCAGTCAGGTCTTTGCCGTTGAAGAGGTCGATCTGCGTTGGTGACTTCTTATCCAGGGCACGCACGCGAACGTTGCGATACGCGACTTCGTCTCCGTGGTCTTGAAGAGCGATGTGTCCAGAGGCCAGGACGCCGAAATCCTTTGTATCTTTGAACTTGCTTGCAGCGATCTTGTCGAGCCATTCCTTTGTCGGCTTGCCGTCACGATCAAAGACCTGTGCTTCGATGAGCTTCTGCCCGTTGAGCCAGTGTTGCACGTATCCGTTGCGGAAATAGATGCGGGCGTTGTTCCATTCGCCGACACCGTTGAGTTTCTTGCCTGGGGGCGGCGGAGCCAAGTCGTAAAGAGCGCCGGTTGAGTGCGGGTCTTCGGGCTTGACGCCGTATGTCTCATCTTCGAGCACTTGATATTCGGGGCCAGTCTGATAGGTCGCATCGTACTTCTCTGAGACGTGCCAGATGATGCCGCTGTTGGCCTTGGCAGCAGTCCGGAAGTCGAGGGAAAGTTCAAAGTCGCCGAATTGCTGGGTCGTGATGATGTCGCCGCCGCCGCCACCTTTGGCGTGATTGAGGAGTCCGTCTTTTATTGTCCAACCCTGCACTGGGAACGTTGTCTGTTTGTAGCCGCGCCAATGCTGAGCAGCATTGAGCTTCTGATAGCCAAGGGCTTCGTCAAGCGAAGGCGTTGGTGCGGAAATAACGGCGGCCAAGAGTGCGAGTGTCAGCATGCC
>SXGT01930112.1_pt1 | contig 10717 bp, 10 predicted proteins | sample 3176221 | NCBI WGS metagenome assembly SXGT01 (sample SAMN11356862, study PRJNA531348) | freshwater metagenome | isolation source: freshwater sample F1-120 | place: China: Fuxian Lake, Yuxi | collected 2017-12-25
CTTTCATGCCCCTTGATGATGATCACATCCGAGCCTTCGACTTGTTCAATCTGCACCGGCCCGAGCAACCCGGTGTCTTCCTTGTCTTCCTTGTCTCCCGGCTGCGCCAATTCCTCGGGATCCAGCGCCGGCGACGCTGGCAGCGCCGTATCTGCGGGATCGTTCTTCGCGGCCACGAACGCTTGGTCGTTTCGCGTGCCGTGAATCGTGGCTCGGGGGCGAGTCGCCATGGGCGGTGGCGGATCCACCACCGTCGCTGAGGGAGTTGGATCCTGGATCCATTGCAACATGCGGGTCACCGGCTCCTCGGCGGCACCATCGTGCGAGATCATGCGGGCCGTGTGGTATCGCGAACGTCTTGGCTGATCCAATACCGCCAGGATGCGACTCCACACGCGCACGGCGTGCGCGGGCCCACGCATGGCAATGCCATGTCTTTGTCGATCAATATCGAGCTGCAAGACGTGCCCCTGATCCAACGGAATCGTGATCTGCGAGGTCGGCGAGTCGGGCGACTCGGCCATTCGGCCGTAGGGGGTTGGTTGTGAGTCCGCCGCGTCGGGCACGAAATCCAAGATCATCGCCTCAAGCTGGCGAGCCGTGAGATGTTCCAACTGGACCGCATGGAGTCCGGAATCTGCCGTCCCATGAGACACAAATCCCGTCAATTCCACAGGGGGTGCCCCGCGCGGCAGAGCAGTGCTGGGTGAGGGCGACTTGGCCGACGTTTCCGACCGGGCAATCAAGTCGGCCACCTGAACCAGAACGGCTTCCGGCCCTTGGACGAACAGGCGATTGGACTGCGGGTCAACCGCCACCCGCGCGTCTGGTGCCTGTTGTGCCAAGAGTCGTTTGAGTGCTGGCTCCACCTCCGTTACTCGGGCACGTTGGAGCACAAACGTTCGCCCCGGGACCGTGGTCGGACCGGTGTCGGCACGCATGATGGGTAGGAGGCCAGATAGGACCCAGGCGAGTGCAACGGCCCCCAACAGCACGCACGCGGCGCGTGTCACCATGCTGGAGGCCGTCGATGCCTGATTGCTTGCCGATGGGACCACGGATTATCTCGGCGGGGGCCCCGCCGCTCGATTTCGGTGTCGGTGTCGAATTTACCCAAAGCGCAAAGTTTGCGCCAGCCGTATTATCGCCCACTAGCGATGGGGGGCTTGAGGCGATCGTCGATAATCGGCCTGCCAGCATTGATGGCGCGACGGCCTAGTGGGGATCCTTTTTCCAAAAGGTGGCAGTCTCGACCTCTGGTGACTAAAATAGACGCCTGTAATTCGGCCTTCATTGCCGGGTACCGATGCCCTGGGTAGTGGTTCTCAAGGGGGCGAGCGATTGACCGCATCCGAGGAAAATTTGATTTGACGGCTGCCCTGAAAAAATGTGCTCGTGAGGCGGAAGACCGTTTACGCTACCACCCGATGGTTCGCGAATGGCTCGGACTCTACAAGAAGTGGCGAGGCCAAGCCAACAAGAGGTCCGATCGGCCGTCCGCACTCTGTGATTCGATTTCGGACCTTTGTTCAGCGGCCCGTTGGACGCAGAACCCGGCCCGCATGCGGTCGCTGCAACGTACGATTCACGATCAGTTGAATGATGCAGCGATGGCTCGAATCGACTGGCGGCATGTCGTGCCCGACTACGCCGAAGACACCTGGGGCGTTCGGTTATTCTAAAACCGTTTGTCGGCCCCGGTGAAAAAGGAGTTATCTACATCTCCTTTGAGTGCGAGTGGGGTAAATTGCTCGGCCGCTCCAATCTGGCAGAATTCGCGACCAAGTACGACCTGGTGCTGGCGCCTTCGGGCGATCCGCATAACCTCATCAACTACGCGTTTGCAAATATCTGGCCGGGAACCTTGTACAGTCAAATCAGCAACGCGGGAGACATCGAAGTCTTGAAGGGAGTGAGTGAAAAGCTGGTTGCTCTCCCCTTGTACGCCTCGTCTTGGGTCAATCCGACGTGGTTTTCACCCAAACCAAAATGTGACCGGGCGTTCGACTTGACAATGGTGGCGAACTTTGCAAAATTCAAACGACATCACATTCTGTTCCGCGCACTCCGTTCGATGCCGCGTGATTTGCGTGTTTTGCTGATCGGCCAGGATCAGGATGGACGCACCGCGAAGAGCATCGAACAAGAGGCCCGCTGGTATGGCGTGGAAGATCGTTTCTTGATCCGTGTTAGCCAACCCTACGCCCAAGTGATTCAAGCCTTCAGCGATAGTCGGTCCAGTGTGATACTTTCCCGTCGCGAAGGGTTGTGCGTGGTGGTGGCGGAGTCCATGTTCGCCGACGCACCGGTTGCCATTTTGCAGAGCGCGGAATTGGGGTCGCGCGCATTCATCAACGAACGCACGGGGATTTTCCTCAATGAGCAAGGGTTGGCGGAACAACTGACGCGCTTCGTGCGCGAGGCGGATGGCTTCGCGCCGAAGGCCTGGGCCGAGGAGAACATCTCGTGCTTTAAGAGCTCTGCTCGCCTTAACCGTATCCTCCAACAACACGCAGAGGCCTGCGGACAGTTCTGGACCCGAGACCTGGCCCCCCTACAATGGTGCCCCTTTCCTCAGCTGGTCCACGCGGCGGACGAGGCGATGATGCAGACCGAGCGCCAAGCGATCGCCCAGCAATTTGGGCTGATCATCGGCGCAGAACGCAAGAAACCCTGACGGGCCGAATCAAAATCCGCGACGACGTTTTTCGCTGTAGCGTTCGAGGGCTGCCTTGATGATGGGATGGGCGAAATCGCGGGGCTGGAAATCATCGACCTCCACCGCCTTCCCCTCCAATGTCTTATAGTCCTGAAAGAATCGTTGTAGCATGCTCAAGCGATGAGGCGGGAGCTGGCTGGCTTCTTCGAATCCATTGAATTCCGGGTCGTCCGTGGCCACAGCCAGAATCTTGTGATCCTTCTTGCCACTGTCGACCATCGTCATCAGGCCAATCGCGCGGGCCCATACCAAGGTCAATGGTATGACAGGCTCTTGGCAGAGGACCAACACATCGAGCGGATCGTCGTCCTCAGCCAAGGTCTGTGGGATGAACCCATAATTGGCCGGATAGTAAACGGCGGAATAGAGAATGCGATCTAACTTCAACAAGCCCGTTTGCTTGTCCAGTTCATACTTGACACTGGAACCCAACGGAATTTCGATAACCGTCCTAAACTCACCCGGCAGCGAGTTGCCGGGTGTCACATCGTGCCAAGCGTGCATGGTTTAATTCCTGTCGCAGTCCCCTATCCGAGCCCAACAAGCCAGGTCCAATTCCACGGGTCGGTGTTCCCCAACCGGCGAGCGGGTAGCCTAGCACAACCGGGCCGCTAAGGACAACTTGGCTGGCGGGCCATGGCAGCGAATCCTTGGAGTGAGGAGAACGCATCGCCGAGTCAGTGGGCTTTACGGGCGCAGAGGACGCGAACTCGCTGGGCAAGGTCCTTGACCGTTTCGATGGGATCGAATCGCCCGTCCTCGCGCAACAACTGACGCACGGTTTCTTCAATCATGGGGCTGATTTCCATGATCAACCAACCGCCGGCGAGTATGCGCTCTGCGGTTTGCGGAATCAGACGCTGGATTACCTCCCAGCCGCTAGGGCCCCCCACGAGCGCCAAACGTGGTTCATGGTCGCGCACATCGCGGGGCAGGTCGAGCCATTCGGATTCCTTGACATAGGGTGGATTGCTCATGACACAAGCGAAGCGGGGCTCGGGTGGGATGGCTTCCAGCAGATCCGTGGTGACGAAATCGATGCGTTCCGCCACTTGATGTGTTTGGGCATTGCCGCGGGCAACTTCCAGTGCTGCGGGGGAAATATCGGTGGCGATGATGTGGGAGTGGGGCAATTCACGTGCCGCACAGACGGCCAGAACGCCGCTCCCGGTGCCCACATCGGCGATGGCAAGTTGCCCCGGAGTTGAGTCCCGAGGCCGCAGACGATCCAACATGGAAAGGATGACGAATTCCGTTTCCGGTCGGGGGACGAGCACGTCGGGAGTCACGCGAAATGCGAGTGAATAGAACTCGCGGCGGCCCACCAAATAAGCGACGGGAATTCCTTCGGCGCGACGGCGCACCAGGTCACGAAAAGCCGTACGCAACGGCTCGCTGGCGACTTCCGCGAATTGCGTGTAGAGCTCAATTCGTTGACATTGACGGGCCTCGGCCAACAAAACCTCGGCATCCAAGCGCGCGGACTCGACGCCCTGCCGCCTTAAATAGGCCGTTGTCCATTCCAGCAGTCGGCCGATCGTCCAGGTTTCGGTTTCTGTCACTCCGCTTCACCCCGAGCCCCATCTTCCATCGTGCTGCGCAGCTGTTCTCGTTCGTGTTCCAACAACGCGTCCGTGACCGGCTGCAAATGGCCGGCGATGATTTGATCGAGCTTGTAGAGCGTGAGATTGATCCGGTGATCCGTCAGACGATTTTCGGGGAAGTTGTAGGTACGGATTCGCTGGCTACGATCTCCAGAGCCCACAAGTGTTTTCCGCTGATCGGCCCGTTTCTCCTGCTGTTCGCGCTGTTTTTGTTCGTAGACGCGTGACTTGAGGATGCGCAGTGCCTTGGCGAGGTTCTTGTGCTGGCTCTTTTCATCCTGCATGGCCACAGTAATACCCGTTTCGAAATGTGTGAGTCGGACCGCAGACGCGGTCTTATTGACGTGCTGGCCCCCCGGGCCGCTGGCGTGATAAATGTCTTTACGGTAGTCGTCCGGTTTGAGATCCACCTCGACGTCCTCAGGCTCCGGCAACACGGCGACGGTCGCCGCCGACGTATGGACGCGCCCCTTGGTTTCCGTCTCCGGCACACGCTGGACGCGATGCCCGCCACTTTCATATTGCAGCTCACGAAAAACGCCCTCGCCCGAAAGCCCCAGGACCACTTCCTTGAACCCGCCCAGTTCCGTGGAACTGGCGCTGAGCACCTCAATCTTCCAGCCGCGCGATTCACAGTGCTTGCGGTACATCTGATAGAGATTGCCGGCAAACAGCGCGGCCTCATCCCCCCCCGTGCCGGCCCGAATTTCCAGAACGCATCGGCTGCGATTGGCATCTTCGCCGCCGATTGTCATATCCAGCAGCTCTTGCCAGGCCAATTCGCGTTCCTGCCTGAGTCGCGGCAGCTCGGCCTCGGCCAGTTCGCTCAATTCGGCGTCGTCCCCGCGCAGCATTTCATTCGTCTCACGAATCTGGTCACTGATCCTGAGAAAACGACGATACTTGGTGACCAGCCGCGTCAATTCGCCGTGCTCGCGTGCCGCAGCAGCCATCCGAAAGGCATCGGCCTGAATCGCTGGGTCACCCAGCAGGCGTTCCAGGTGCTCGTGGCGGGCCAGTTTTTCGTCCAATTCTTTGCGCATCGAATTCCTTCAGCCGTATCGACTGCGGACGGGGCGTGCCATCATGGCCGTCGGCCCCACGACTTCATCTTGACCGAGACTTCGAAGCCCGCCTGCGCCCGTCGAGCTGGCCGGACCTCAGAGGCAGACCACAGGCCACGGGCCCAGATTTCCGCGAGACCGATCATAGCGTCTGCGGGGGGGCGGTTCAAAGAGTGGGTTGGGTCACTAGGACTTGCCGGCTGGCTTCGCACGTTTTGGGGACTTGGCCGCCCCCTGCAAACTGGCGTAGCTGCCGCTGGCGAAACGGCTTTGGAACTTCTCGATGCGTCCCGCGGTGTCCACGTACTTTAATTTGCCCGTGTAGAAAGGGTGGCATTGGCTACAGATGTCGACCTTCAGCTCCTTGCGGGTGCTGCGGGTCTTGAAAGAACTGCCGCAGCCGCAAGTCACGGTCACTTCAAAATACTTGGGATGAACGTCTTTTTTCATAATGACCGATTCCTTGTACGGGCAACGGCTCGACCACAGGCACCGCTGGGGAGACCACGCTGCCAGGAAAAAATGCCGGATTCTCGGGACATCTCGGATCGGGCCACCATCGCCATGGGGGGCTCGAACCATGAGGCAAATACCACCCCGTCACTCTACCCCACGGGCTGTCGCCATGCAAGGCCGACGCCTTCGGTCTTCTGGCGGCGATCAGCCCCCCGCCGATTTTTTGGGGGGGGAGCGGAAAAAACGGAAAAGATCTGTACCTTTTTTTTCGCCTATCGAGTATCGTACCGCCCGGACTGGGCCAGCGAAAGGAATGCGGGACGATGAAAAAGACAGTAATGATCACGGGAATTACCGGCCAAGATGGGTCTTATCTGGCCGAGTTCCTGCTGGAAAAAGGCTACAAAGTGCATGGCGTGGTGCGTCATTCGAGCGCGGAGAGTTACGCGCGTCTGAGTCACCTGCAACATCGTTTGACCCTGCACAAAGCCGACCTGCTCGATGAAGGCTCCCTGAAGTCGCTCATCGACCAGGTGCGTCCTGCCGAGTTCTACAATCTGGCCGCCATGAGCTTCGTGCCGGTCAGTTGGCAGCAGCCGACCCTGACGTCCGAGGTGACAGGACTGGGGACCTTGCGGGTGCTGGAGGCCATTCGAGCGGTCGACCCCACGATTCGGTTTTACCAAGCCAGCAGTAGCGAGATGTACGGCGACGTTGTGGAGACCCCTCAGACCGAGACGACTCGCTTTCATCCGCGCAGTCCCTACGCGGTTGCCAAGGTTTTCGCCCACCACATCACGGTGAACTATCGCGAGAGTTACGGCATGTTCGCCTGCTCGGGCATTCTTTTTAATCACGAGTCGCCCCGGCGAGGACTGGATTTCGTGACACACAAGATCACCCATGCGGCGGCTCGCATCAAGCTGGGACTTCAGCAGGAATTGCGTTTGGGAAACCTGGACGCGTGCCGTGATTGGGGCTTTGCCGGTGACTATGTGGAAGCCATGTGGTTGATGCTTCAGCAGGACCAGGCAGACGATTTTGTCGTCGCTACAAACCAGACAACCCGTGTTGGCGATTTCGTGCGGATGGCGTTTCAGTATCTCGGACTGGACTACAAGCGACACGTGGTGATCGACCCAGATTTCTTTCGGCCGGCGGAGGTGAACCTATTAAAGGGAAATCCGGCCAAAGCGCGACGTGTCTTGGGATGGGAGCCCCGCACGGATCTGCGGCAATTGGTGGAGATGATGGTGGATCACGATTTGGCTTTGGCACGGACAGCCCGCGCCCTTCAAACGGTGGAGACGCCCCGGATACGCGTGGCCTAAATCACCGAGCGCGACATGGGGACACGCAAAATCGCAAGTCAGCCGCAGCCGGCGGGATACGACTATGGGCGAGTCCTACCGTTGAGCGAGATGACGCGACGATGAAACCATCCACCATCGACTTTGCGCTGGATGCACGTTTTGACGAGTCTCGCTTTCCGCCGCTGGCGGATCGTCGCAACGAGTACTTGGCCACGGTGGCGCGTGGTTATCCGCGGATGTCCGAGCGCCGTGTGGTCCTTGTGGCCTTGGCCCGTGACGTGGCCTGGGTGCTTCCGCAGACCATCGCGAGGATGGAACGGCTCGGGAGCGTCTTCCGCGAGTATCAGGTTGTGATCTACGAGAACGACTCCCAGGATACCACTCGCCAAATCCTCATGGCCTGGGCAAATTCCAACCGACGGGTGCATGTGATCGGTGAGGCCCGACGGGATCCCGTCAACCTTCCCATCCGCTGCCTCTCCCGCGCTGCCCGGATGGCCTCCTATCGGGCCGCCTGCCAACAGGCTGTGCGCGATCGATTCTCCGACTATGATAATGCCATTCTGATTGATGTGGACCTTGTGGGGGGATGGAGCTACGACGGAATAGCCCATACCTATGGCGAGGACGGCTGGGATTTCGTCGGGTCGTATGGCATCATTTATCGGCGAAGAGGCTGGCATCCGAACCGGGTCCTCCATTACGACGCATGGGCCTTTCGCCAAGACCAACAATATCAACCGCTGACAACCAAACAAGTCAACCATATGCTCTTTCAGCGTGGGATGTCGTTGCAGTCGGTCTCTTCCTGCTTCGGTGGTCTGGGGATCTACCGCATGCCCGCCTACTTGTCGGGGCGTTACAGCGGCGAGGACATAGAACACGTTACCTTTCACCGCGACTTGCACCGTCAAGGGTTCACCCGTTTGTTCCTAAATCCCAATCAAATCACCGTCTATGGCCGACGTCATCGAGGATGGGATCGGTGGGCCGCGTGGTGCCTGCAGGCCGCGGCGCGGCTCGTCAGAAAGCAGTCCGTCCCGTGGGAGATGATGAATGCCCGTTGAATCCGGGAACGCGAGACCACCGCGCCGGGTGCTGATGCTGGTCAACCAATTGACGGGAGGCGGAACCGAGCGGAATGTCAAAATGCTGTGCCGACATGCCGATCGTTCACGGTACGCTCCTGAAGTCTGGACGCTGATCCCGGACAGGGAGGGGTCTGTCGACGAGAACACCATGGGCGTGCCGATACGTTGCTTACAGCGAAAGAACATCTACGACCCCCGCTTCGCCCTGCGGACGGCCTGGGACATCTCACGGGCTCAAGTGGATGTCATTCACGTATTCCTGCCGGCAATCGCCTTCTATGCGGCGCTCGCCAAGAAACTGTTCGGCACGCGCGCCCCGATTGTGTACTCAGAGGCGACCGATATGCCCGCTCAAGGTTGGGCCGGTGTGCGTCACCGCTGGAATCTCAGGCAGTTTACGGCATTCGCGGCCAACTCAAGCGGCTCTCGACGACATCTGCAACACGAAGGGGTTCCAGAGGACAAGATTGCCGTGATTCCCAATGGCCATGACGTCTCGATTTTCCAGCCTCCCGCCGATGAGCGGCAGCGCCTACGAGGAATGATCCGTAGCCAATTGGGACTCGCCGATACGGAAGTCGTCGCCATCACGGTGGGGAGACTCATACCAACCAAACGCGTGAACGATGGCATCGATGCCCTGGCCATGCTGTCCGAACAGCATCCCAACCTGCGTCTGTTGGTGGTGGGGATCGGAGCCGAACAGGCCGCGTTGGTGAATCAAGTATCGCGCCTGGGGCTGTCGAACCGCGTCTTATTTCTTGGAAAACGTCACGATGTGCCGCACCTGCTACAAGCCGTGGATCTATGCCTGTTCCCATCCGAAGTGGAAGGACTGCCAAACTCCGTGATTGAAGCAGCACTGTCTGGACTCCCCATCGTCGCTTGCGACATCCCGGGAATATGGGATATCGTGGGACCGGGACACGAGGATTGGGTCGTCCCTTGCCGTCAGCCAACGCGACTCGCTGCAGCCGTTGCTAAGATCTTGACGCATCGCGCCGACGCGGCGGAACATGCGCATGAAATCCAGCAACGCGCCATGACCAAATTCAGCATCCGGGACGTCGTCCGTCAGTGGTGTAACTACTACGATCGTATCCTGAGTCCATGAACATCCTCTTCAACGCCACGACTCTCAACAAAGGCGGCATCGTCAATCGAGCCGTCAATTTCCTCCGAGAGTCACGGCGTCATGCGAACGATATTCATTGGCAGATCGCAGTGTCCGCGACGGTGTTACGCGAGCTGGAGCGCGTCGAAAAGGAACCTTTCCCCGATTGCGAGGTCTTCACCCAATCACCTGCTAGGTCTCTCAGTAGCCGCCGACGGCTGTCCGACCTGGAACGCCAATTGCGCCCCGATGCTGTTTTCACCATCGGAGGCCCCGCCTACGTGCGGCTTCAGGCCCCCCACCTGCTCGGCTGCTCGACCGGCTGGGTCACCCACGCCGATTGGATCGCCTATCGCTCGCTCTCCATCCCCCAAATGGCGACGGTGCGATTGGACACCGTCTATAAGGACCACTGGTTTCGTCAAGCCGATGCCTGGGTCGTCCAGACCGAGGTCTCGCGACGCGGATTGCAGCGGCGCCTGAGACTGCCGCTGGAACGCATCGCAGTCGTCCCCAACACGTTTTCGGCCGCGTTCCAGCCCTACGTGGCGCGGACGCCCGTGTTTCCCGGCCCCGAACCATGGCGAATCCTCTGCCTGGCAGCCTCATATCCGCATAAACGACTCGACCTAGTGCCCGACGTCGCACACCAGCTGAGGCGGCAACTTCCCAATGTCGACTTCCATTTCGTTCTCACGTTGCCAGCAACCGATCCCCTCTGGCTGCGGATCACCGAGCGGGCCGCAAAGCTGGGCGTGCGTGACCGTCTCTGTAATGTAGGCCCCGTGGCCATCGCCAACCTGCCCGAACTGTATCTGGGCTGCCATTTGAGCTTCTTGCCGACAGTGTTCGAAACATTTAGCGCGACGTATCCAGAATCGATGGCCATGGGGTTGCCGATCATCACCTCCGACCGGCCCTTTGCCCGCGACACGTGTGGCAGCGCCGCCGCCTATTTTACGGCCGGAAATGCCCAGTCGGCCGCGAATTCCCTATGCCAACTCATGCAGCAGCCCGAACTAAGACTTGGGCTCGTCGACCGCGGCCGGGCGCATTTGAAGCACTTCCCCAGTGCCGAAGACCAATTTCAGCAGTACCTGACCTTGATACGCCAATTGGCTACCACGACTCCCCGCCAAGGCCGCTAGATCACCCAGCGCGAGTCATTGCCCAAAACCTATCCGCAGCTCTTCGTTATATAAACTCGTTCCCTGGCTGGAGCCCCCACTTTACCCCACATCTCACCCCTAGATTCGCCTTTCCGGCAGAGATTTGAGATTCGAGCGCCGGCCGAAAAATGTCGCGACGACTTATCGGAGGCGGGGGCCTCCCTGCCGTGTGTTCCAAGCCCCGGGC